>Ga0126371_10002751_pt1 | contig 15221 bp, 14 predicted proteins | sample PanSoiMetaPlot_4_FD_110145 | JGI IMG/M metagenome (GOLD analysis project Ga0126371, IMG submission 110145) | Tropical forest soil microbial communities from Panama - MetaG Plot_4 | ecosystem: Environmental > Terrestrial > Soil > Tropical forest > Bulk soil | place: Panama | collected 2016-02-17 | reverse complement strand
CGCCAAGGCCGATGCCAAGACCCGGCAATGGCTCACGCGCGCAACGGCGCCGCTGCGGCACGCCCCGAGTTCCCGCGCCGCTTAATTTGAAGCGCGAAAGCGACAAGACACCGCGGTAAGCACCTCGACAAGCCACCTGGAACTTTTCTAAAACTCGTTCATCTAATGCTCGCGGATGTGGCGGCGGACCTGGGCGGGGTCCGCCGAGAGGCCAGATGTGCGGCAACAGCCCGTGGAGGGGCTCGTCAATGGACTACAGCGGATATTTCACCGGCGCGCTTGCCCGCCTCCGCGAGGAGCGCCGCTACCGCGTGTTCGCCGACCTCGAGCGGATCGCCGGCCGCTTTCCGCGGGCCTACTGGCATGCGCCGCAGGGGCGGCGCGACGTGGTGATCTGGTGCTCCAACGACTACCTCGGCATGGGCCAGCACCCGAAGGTGATCGGCGCCATGGTCGAGACCGCGACCCGCATGGGCACCGGCGCCGGCGGCACCCGCAACATCGCGGGCAACAATCACCCGCTGGTCGAGCTCGAGCGCGAGCTCGCCGACCTGCACGGCAAGGAAGCCGCGCTGGTGTTCACGTCGGGCTATGTCTCGAACGAGACCGGCATCGCGACCATCGTCAAGCTGCTGCCGAACTGCGTGATCCTGTCCGACGCGCTCAATCACAACTCGATGATCGAGGGCGTGCGCCAGTCGGGCGCCGAGAAGAAAATCTTCCGCCACAACGACATGGCGCATCTCGAGGAACTGCTCCACGCCGCCGGCGACCGGCCCAAGCTGATCGTGTTCGAGGGCCTCTACTCGATGGACGGCGACGTCGCGCCGGTCGCGACGATCTGCGACCTCGCGGAGCGCTACGGCGCGATGACGTATATCGACGAGGTGCACGCGGTCGGCATGTACGGCCCGCGCGGCGCCGGCATCGCGGAGCGCGAGGGCGTCATGCACCGCATCGACGTGTGCGAGGGCACGCTCGCCAAGGCGTTCGGCTGCCTCGGCGGTTACATCGCAGGGCGCGCCGAGGTGATCGACGCGGTGCGCTCCTATGCGCCAGGCTTCATCTTCACCACCGCGCTGCCGCCGTCGGTCGCCGCCGCCGCGACCGCCGCGATCCGCCATCTGAAGGTCTCGAGCTGGGAGCGCGAGCGCCACCAGGAGCGCGCCGCGCGCACCAAGGCGGTGCTCGGCGCCGCCCGCCTGCCGGTGATGCCGAGCGACACCCACATCGTGCCGGTGCTGGTCGGCAATCCGGAGAAGTGCAAGGCGGCGAGCGACCTGCTGCTCGAGGAGCACGGCATCTATATCCAGCCGATCAACTACCCGACGGTGCCGCGCGGCAGCGAGCGCCTGCGCATCACGCCCTCGCCCTACCACGACGACGCGATGATCGACGCGCTCGCCGAGGCGCTGGCGGACGTGTGGGAGAAGCTGGGGCTGCCGTTCCAGCAACGGGCGATGGCCGCGGAGTAGTCGAGCCGACAGCAACGTAGCCGCGTTGAGCGAAGCGAAACCCGGAGCGCGGGTGACGCGCGGCCGCCGGCGGCCCCGGAGGGCGCTGCCACACCTATCCGTTGATACTATTCCGATGACCGCAGTTTTCTGCTTTGATCGGCGCGATCGATGGATCGGGCATCGACCGTGGATCGAGGGCCAGACAAGCGGCCGTCGCCAGATGTCCACCGATCGGACGGCCGACGCGCGGCACCGGGACGACGTGCGCACGCCTACCGCTACGGCGTGATCCGATCCTGCCGCCGACGCATCGGCGGACGCGCGGGCGCACTCCCCTCGAAGCGCCCGATGACGCTGCGGAGGGAACGCCATGTCGCAAGCCACCCAGGCCACCCGGGCCGACAAGGCCGCGGAAGGCGCGTTCGCGCGCATCGCGATCGGCTTCACGGCGTGGGCCGAACGCTGGTATCCCGACGCCTTCATCTTTGTCGCGATCGCGGCCGTGATCGTCGCGCTTGCGGCGCTCGGCAACGGCGCCAGCCCGCTGGCGGTGAGCCGCGCGTTCGGCGACGGGTTCTGGAGCCTGATCACCTTCACGATGCAGATGGCCTTCGTGGTGATCGGCGGCTACGTGGTCGCGACCTCCTCGCCGGCGCAGCGGCTCATCCGCACGCTTGCGGGCGTCCCGAAGAGTGGAAGGGGAGCGGTCGGCTTCGTCGCGATCGTCTCCATGCTGGCGTCCCTCCTCAACTGGGGCTTCAGCCTGGTCTTCGGCGGCCTGCTTGTGCGCGCGCTGGCGGAACGGCGCGAGCTGCGCATGGACTACCGCGCGGCGGCGGCGGCCGCCTATCTCGGGCTCGGCGCGACCTGGGCGCTCGGGCTCTCCTCGTCGGCCGCCCAGCTCCAGGCCAACGCCGCCAGCCTGCCGAAATCGCTGCTCGCCATCACGGGGGTCATCCCGTTTACCGAGACGATCTTCATGTGGCAGTCCTACGTGATCCTCGGCGTGCTGCTGGTGATCTCGGCCATCATCGCGGTGTGGTCGGCGCCGGGACCCGCCGCCGCCAAGAGCGCGGAGGACATGGGCGTCGAAATCGCGCGCGAGGACATCATCAAGATCGCGCCGCCGAGCCAGCCCGGCGAGTGGCTCGAGCATTCGCCTATTCTCACGGTCCTCTTGTTCGCGCTCGCGGCGGGCTGGCTCTACTACGAGTTCTCGCGCCAGAGCGCCATGATCGCGATCTCCAACCTCAACACCTACAACTTCATCTTCGTCATGGTCGGGCTCTTGCTGCACTGGCGGCCCAAGCACTTCCTCGTCGCGGTCGCCAAATCGGTGCCGGCGACCGCCGGCGTCCTGATCCAGTTTCCGCTCTACGGCGCCATCGCCGCGATGCTGACCACGGCGAAGAACGGCGCGGGTCACTCGGTCTCCGACCTGATCACCCACGCGTTCGTCAACGTGTCGACGGAGCATTCCTATCCGCTGCTGATGGGCATCTATTCGGCGATCCTCGGCTTCTTCATCCCGTCGGGCGGCGGCAAGTGGTTGCTCGAGGCGCCCTACGTGATGCAGGCCGCGAACGACCTGCATGTGCACCTCGGCTGGGCAGTGCAGGTCTACAACGCCGCCGAGGCGCTGCCCAACCTGATCAACCCGTTCTGGATGCTGCCGCTGCTCGGCGTGCTCGGGCTGCGCGCGCGCGACATCGTGGGCTTCACGTTCCTCCAGCTCATCGTGCACCTGCCGGTCGTGCTCTTCCTCTTGTGGGCGCTGGCGTACACGCTGGAGTATCATCCGCCGGTCATTCCGGCGGGGTGATCCGACGCAGGCCGGACAGACCTTCCGGCGAACGGCGCGGTCGTATAGTCTCTAAGTTGCAAGCAAGAGCTGCCCGCGCGGCGCGCCGCCGCCGCGCCGATATTTTCAAGGGCAGCGCGCGTGCCGGCGGCGGGCAAGCCTTGGTCAAGCAGATCGGTCGCACGTGGCCGCGGTGCCGAGACGCCGCCGCGCGCCGCATCGGCCGCGCGAGGAACTGCGATGGCCGAACTCCGCACGTCACCACCACCCGTGCCGGCGGCGCCGCCACCACCCCCGCCTGCGGCCTTCCCGGCGCAACCGGGGCCGCCGCCACCTCCGCCCGCGGTCCCGTCGGCGCAACCTGGGCAGCGGCCGCGCTCCGGGCTCGTCACCATCTCGGGCATCGTGGTCGCGATCGTGCCGCCCGCGCTGCTCGCCACCGCCATCGCGATGATGCCCGACAGCGCGCCGGCCTGGTCGATGTTCAGCCGCGGCGACCCGCGTGTGATCGTCAGCGCCTTCGTCTTCCTCGCCGCGCTGGCGCTGGTGACGCTGGCCGGCATCGCGATCGCCAGGCGCTGGCCCGGCTGGCGGGTCTGTTCCAGCATCATCGGGTGGTCCTGCATCGTCCTGGCGAACTACTTCGTCAGCTTCTACCTCGAAAGCCTTGAGCCCGCTCCGTTCCTGGCTCCGTCCGGCGAAAGTCGCGGGCTGATCGTCATTGCAGCCGCGCTGGCGCTGCTCGCCATCCTTCTCCTGGTTGGCAAGCGCGACGAGCCGCCCCGGCACCCGGCCCGCCCGATGACGGCGGTCGGCATCCTCATCATTGCGATCGGGGTCGCAATGTTCTTCGCCGCCCTGATCGTTGCGCCCGTTGCGGCGGCCATCGGCGGCGTGATCGCCCTCGCGGGCGTCGGCATCGTGATGCGCGGGCCAGGATGGCGCATCTACAGCGGCTTCATCGCCTGGTTTCTCATCGTCGCCGGCGTCGGCGGGTTCTTCACCCAGATGCCCAGCACCTACCATCCGCGCTGGCTGGTTCTCCTGTGGATGCACCTGACGACCGTCGCGGCGTGCATCGGCACCGGCTGGTTCATCCTGTGGTCCAAGCGCCGCGAGCCGCGATCCGCCCCGGAAGAGAAGGATGTTCCGCGACCGCCGCCACCACTGCCGCGACCGCCCATCGGGCCGGGTTCATCGGCTCAGCCGGCAGTGACGGATCCGAAATGATCGATCAAGGCTCGCGCGGCTCCGGCCGCCGATCGCCCGGCGCATCATGCGATGCCTTCAAGTCCGCCAGCCGCTTTGCCGTTTCGGTGATCATCGCGATGCGGTGGCGCAGCTTCGCATCGAGATCCGGGATGTTCACCTTGTCGGTCACGCGATAGGCGTTGCCGACGCGCTCGACATAACCGTGCTTCGCCAGCTCCTGCAGGCGCCGCAGCACGGTCGGGCGCGGCAGCTTGAGGGCATGCGCGATGGCGCTTGGATGCGCCGGCGAGCACATCAGGGTGCGTAGAAAGACGTAGATCCCGATGGCGCGGAAGCTCGCACTGTCGCTGTGGGCGGCGAATTCGGCGCCGTAATCGTCGGTGATGCTGCGGATCAGCCCGAGATAAAGGCGCAGCATCAGCATCCGCTCGCGCGCGAGCGCGATGCGCGGCGGCGGCTTGATCTCGTCGAGCATGACGAAATCATCTCCGAGATGCGCCCAGGCAGGCCCCGCATGACTGTCGCCTTGCGGCTGTGACGGCTGATTGTTCGGCACGATCACCTCCTCGGATGCAAACGGCACTACAGGTCCATCGCGGACGGGCGAATTGACCTAGATCAAACATTTGGCTCCGGCTCGCGCGCGCGGGCGGCGGGGCGCGCCGACGGTTCACGGACGCCATGACGCTTGCATTTCGCCGAGGGATCGCGTGACCTCGGAAGCCGACGGCGCCGGCGTGCGGCCAGGGCGAGCGCCGGGCAAGAGGGGAGCAGCGTGATGACCATCGGCGTGGGCGGATCGACCGCCGAGCAGGAGCTCGCCGCCATGACGTCGATGCGCGGCGACGTGCCGCCGATCGGCGTCGAGGAGCGGTTGCGGCGCATCGCCCGCGCGCAGGCGATCATGCGCGAGAAGGGCATCGACGCGCTCTATCTCGATGTCTCCTCCAGCATGGTCTACTTCGCGGGCCTCGCCTTCCGCCGCACCGAGCGCATGCACTCCGCCGTGCTGCCGGCGCAAGGCGACATCGTCTACGTGTCGCCCGCCTTCGAGGTCGAGAAGCTCAAGACCATGACGTCGTTCGGCGACAAGATCGCCGTGTGGCAGGAGGACGAGGATCCGACCGCGGTCGTCACCGAGACGGTGCGCTCCCTCGGCTATCCGCGCGGCGTCATCGCGGTCGACGAGGCGACGCCGTTCTTCACCTTCGACGGGCTGCGCCGGGCCGGCAACAGCTACACGTTCGTCAACGCGGTCGACGTCACGGCCGGCTGCCGCATGATCAAGTCGGAGCACGAGATCGCCTTGATGCAGACCGCCAAGAACATCACGCTCGCGGCGCACAAGGCGGCGGCGCGCATCATGCGCGAAGGCATTTTGACGACCGAGGTGCAGGCCTTTCTCGCCGCCGCCCACAAGAAGCTCGGCGCGGAGGGACCCCCGCCGTTCAACGCCGTCCTGTTCGGCGAGGCGACCGCCTATCCGCACGGCGTGCCCTACCCGCAGACGCTTCATGACGGCGACATGATCCTGATCGACACCGGCGCGCCGGTCGACGGCTATCTCTCCGACATCACGCGGTCCTACGTGTTCGGCACGCCGTCGCGGCGCCAGCGCGACGTCTGGAACCTGGAGAAGCAGGCGCAGGCCGCGGGCTTCGCGGCGGCGAAACCCGGCAACCGCTGCGAGGACATCGACGCGGCGGCGCGCGGCGTCATCAACGGGGCGGGCTTCGGCCCGGGCTATGCCACGCCCGGCCTGCCGCACCGTACCGGCCACGGCATCGGCCTCGACGTGCACGAATGGCCCTATCTGGTGAAAGGCGACAAGACCGTCCTGCGGCCCGGCATGACGTTCTCGAACGAGCCGACCATCTGCATCTACGGCGAGTTCGGCGTGCGGCTCGAGGACCACATGCTGATCACCGAGACCGGCGCCCGCTGGTTCACCCAGCCCGCCCATTCGGTCGATGATCCGTTCGGCCAGGACGTGGGCTAGCAATCGCCATGTCTTCTCCTTCCGATGAGCTGTGCCGGCTGACCGCAACCGAGGCGGTGCTTCGCCTGAAGCGGCGCGAGATCACGCCGCTCGACCTGATCGATGCCGCGGCGCGGCGGATCGCGGAGGTCGAGCCGGCGATCAATGCGCTCCCGACCCTGTGCATCGAGCGCGCGCGGGTGCATGCCAAAAGGCTCATGCGCGGCGCCGGCCGCGAGGCCGAGGCGGAGCCCGGCTGGCTCGCCGGGCTGCCGGTCGCGATCAAGGACCTGATGATTGTCGGCGGTGTGCGCACGACCTATGGCTCGCCGATCTTCCGCGACCATGTGCCGAAGTATTCGCACCCGCTGGTGGAGCGGATCGAGCGCAAGGGCGGCATCGTCATCGCCAAGTCGAACACGCCGGAATTCGGCGCCGGCGGCTCGACCTTCAACGAGGTCTTCGGCCGCACCCACAATCCGTGGAACACGGCGCTCACCCCGGGCGGCTCGACCGGCGGCGGCGCGGCCGCGCTCGCGGCCGGCGAGATCTGGCTCGCGCACGGCTCGGACCATGCGGGAAGCCTGCGCCGGCCCGCCACCTACTGCTCGGTCGTAGGCCTGCGGCCCTCGCCCGGCCGGGTCACGCGCGGCACCGCCAACCATCTGTTCTCGCCGCTGTCGGTCGAGGGCCCGATGGCGCGCAACGTCGCCGACGTGGCGCTGTTTCTCGACACCATGGCGGGTTTCTGCGCGCGCGATCCGCTGACCTTCGAGGCGCCCTCACAGTCGTTCGTGGCCGCGCTGGCGGCCCCGGTTGCGCCCAAGCGCGTCGCCTTCACGGCCGATTTCGGCGGCAAGGTGCCGGTCGACCGCGAGACGCGCGAGATCTGCGCCGCGGCGGCGCGCCGCTTCGAGACGCTGGGCGCGGTCGTCGAGGAGGCGAGCCCCGATCTCGGCGACGTGGAGCAGGCCTTTCTCGCCTTGCGCTCGCAGCATTTCGTGGTCGAGCGCGAGCTGCTGCTCGCGAACCACCGCGACCAGATCAAGCCGGACATCATCTGGAACACCGAGCGCGGCCTGCGCGCGTCGCCGAGCGAGCTTGCCGCCGCCGAGCGCGAGCGTGCCGCCCTCTACCGGCGCGCCGCGTCGTTCTTCGCGACTTACGATCTTATCGTGTCGCCGGGCGCGTCGACGCCGGCCTTCGATGTCGAGCTGCGGATGCCCGCGACGATCGACGGCAAGAAGCTCGAGAACTATCTCGGCGCGTCCCTGATCACGGCGGCGACCACCATGATGGCGCTGCCGTCGATCGCCGTGCCATGCGGTTTCGATCGATATGGCCGCCCGGTCGGCTTGCAGATGGTCGGCCCGCATCGCGGCGAGGCCGGGCTGCTGCAGGCGGCGGTGCTGTTCGAGCAGGCGATGGGGCTCGCCGCACGGGTCCCCATCGATCCGCGCCCCGGCGCCGTGCCGCCGGCGAGCTGACGCTCGCGCGGGCACGGCCCGTCCGATCTTGATCTTCTTCGCCGACATCGCTTCACTGTCGGTGCATTAGGTTTTCCGAAATCCGGCACCCACTTCGAGTTCATGGGGCGGGAGAATGCCATGGGCAGGGGTCTGCTGATCGCCGCGTTCGATTTCTCGACCGCGCATGCCGACGAATTCCATGATTGGTACGATCTGGAGCACATTCCCGAGCGCAGGGCCGTGCCGGGGTTCGGCGCGTGTGAACGCTGGATCGGCGACGAAGCGCCGGTCCTGTCCGTGGCAACCTACGATCTCGACTCGGTCGATGTGTTGCGCAGCAAGGCTTACGCTTCCATCGCCTACGGCAATTTGTCGGTCTGGTCGAAACGCGTGACCGCGATGTGCAAACGGTTGCTGCGGTTCGAGGGCACGCAGATCGCCCCCGGTGACGCGGCGGCGCCCGACGGCGCCGGGGCGATGCTGCTCAATGCGATGAACGTCGCGCCCCAGGCGGAGGACGATTTCAACGCCTGGTACGACAAGGAGCACATCCCCGCGCTTGCCGCGGTTCCGGGAACCTTGGCGGCGCGGCGCTACCGGTCGACCGAGGCTGCCGGGGGCACGCATCGCTACGTCGCGATCTATCATCTCGAGTCGCCGGACGTGGCACGGAGCCCGGCGTGGAAGGCTGCCGTTGATACGCCGTGGACCGCTCGGGTGCGCCCGCACTTCCGCGACCGGATCCGCATCTTGACGCGCCGCTACGTTCGCGGCCGTTGAGCCGCCCGGCGCGGGCCTGAATGCTCACGTGACCGGGCTGCTGGCCGCGCGAACGGCCGCAGGCGAGCACGAATCAGCGCACAGAACGAAATGAGATGCGGGTTGCCGCGATTGCGCCGCCGCCGTGACGAACGACGGCGACGCGAACGCGTTCAAAGCGGAAGGGAAGATGGGAGGTGCGGCCGAATGGCCGCACCAAATCGCGCAAGGCGGGTTGGACGGTTCAAGCTAAAGGCGCCGACCAAAGCCGCCGCGGAATCCGCCGAACAGAAGCGACAGCAGGAACAGAACGATGAACACGAAGAACACGATCTTCGCGATTCCCGCAGCCGCTCCGGCGATTCCGCCGAATCCAAGCGCGGCAGCAATCAACGCTATGATAAGCAGCGAAACGACCAGGCTGAGCATGACGCCGTTCTCCGTGGTTTGTCCCATAGGAAACTCCCGGAGAGTAGGCAGGTTCCCGACCGCGGCTTCGCTATGCCGCGGCTTGCAATGACAGGCTCAGATTTGGACAAGCTCAGATTTGGTCGGGATCTTTCGGTCGAAAAGCGAGAAAAGCCGCCAGCACCGCAATTCCCAGCATGGGGTACAACCGCGGCTCCGCGGCCTGGATCGCAGCCGCGAGCTGGCCGCACAGGCTGTCGATCTGGGCGAGGAGGGAATGCAATTCGCTCATCGGGCCGCGGTTCTCGGGTGAGATCGGCTGCGACTTGTGGTGACCAACACAGCCAAATTGTGGCGGTAGCCGCTTATTCCGCGAATTCCTCGTCGTCCACCCGCTCCCACGCATTGCCCTCGGCGAATTTGATCCAGATCAATTGGTCGACCCCGGACCTTTCTATGCACAGCGTGCGGGGTGAGGTTCCTTGGCGCTAAGGAGTCCAGCATGTTTCGTCTTCGATTGAAGTCAGCCCTCCCGTTCGGGCTGGTCCTCGGCTTGGCGTGCGCGGCTCCGACCGTCACGTCTGCGCAAACGCACGACAACCCCAATGCGCGAGGGCTCAATGACCCGGCCAACGCACGTGGGCTCAATGATCCCGCCGACGCACGCGGGCTCAACGATCCCGCCAATGCACGCGGGCTCGACGATCCCGCCAATGCGCGCGGGCTCAACGATCCCGCCAATGCGCGCGGGCTCAACGATCCCGGCAATGCGCGCGGGCTGAACGATCCCGGCAATAACAACGGCCGCGACGTCGGCACCAAGTAAGGACGAGTCCAGGCGCGAGGACGGCCGTGATCGCCGACGCGCATGAGCGTGCGAAGCGGACCGGCGAGCGTGGGCTCGCCCGGTCCGCGGCGCCCTCGCGCGCGGCCCGGCGCCGAATTTCGATCGAGGCATCGACATGAGGCATTCGTTTGCGACGGCGCTGTTCGTGCTCGCGAGCGCGGCCCTCGCGGTGGGCGGCGCCGCGCCGGCAGCGGCCGAGGACAAACCCGCGGGCACGATCCGCATCGAATACGTGCCGCCGAAGAATCCCGAGCATCAAGCTCTCTATGCCTTGGTGCAGGAGCGCCACGCGCTCGAGAAGGTGCAAAACGTGTTCGGCGCCCTCCGCCTGCCGATGGACCTGAAGGTGCGGACGATCGGATGCGACGGCGTCTCGAACGCCTGGTACCAGCCGATCGACAACGTGCCGACCGTGACGCTCTGCTACGAATATCTGTACGAGATCTGGAAAACCCTGCCGGTCGCGACGACGGAAGGGATCACGCGGATCGACGCCGTCGCGGGCCAGTTCTTCTTCGCGGTCGCGCACGAGTTCGGGCATCTCGTGTTCGATGTCTACGACGTCCCGATCTTCGCCCACCAGGAGGACGCTGCCGACGCGTTCGCCACCTACGTCATGCTGCAATTCCGCGAGGACGCGCCCCGGCTGATCTCCGGCGCCGCGTGGTCGTACTACCAGTTCATCAAGGACTTCCGCGAGCACCCGAAGGCGACGCTGCCGCTGGCCGCATTCTCGAGCAATCACGGCCAGCCGGAGGAGCGCTTCTTCAATCTCCTGTGCATCGCCTACGGCTCCGACCAGAAGCTCTATGCCGGCATGGTCGAGAAGGGATATCTGCCGCAGTCGCGCGCGAAGGACTGCAAGTACGAGTTCGGCGACCTGCAACGCGCCTTCCGTCAGCAGATCGCACCCCATATCGACAAGGAGCGGGCCGCCAAGGTGCTCGCCACCGGCTGGCTGACCGGCGTCGTCGAGCCGCCGCGGTTGCGCTAGCACATAGCCCGGCGGAAGCCTGCCCCGGACCTGATCCGGGGTGGCCGCCGGTTCGCCGAGAACGATATGCGCCAACGCATGAATCGCTCCTCATTCGGCGAAGTCGTCACGCTCCCGCGGCACGGGCTTCCGGCGCTTCATCTTCCTGGCCGCGGCAGGCGTCAGCATGCGCACGATCACGGGCAGCGCCAGCGTCACGGTGAAGACGCGCGCGAGATGATGGGCGCCGACGAACACCGGATCGAGATGCAGCGCGAGCGCGAGGATCATCATGGCGTCGATCGAGCCCGGCGCGTAGGCGACGACCACGTCGGGGGCATGCAGCGACAGCGCGAAGGTGACGGCGAGCGCGAACGTCGCCGCGATCGCGACCGCGACGACGAACGAGCCGATGGCGGCGCCGAGATAGCCGATCAGCACGCGGAACGACGTGCCGGTGAAACGCGTGCCCGCGACCGCGCCGAGCGCGATCATCGCGATGTCGGCGAACCACGGCGGAAAAGCGATGTGGACGTAGCCGCCGCCGTGCAGGATGCCGGAGACGACCATCGGCCCGAAGATAAGCCCGCCCGGAAAGCCGGCGCGCAGCAGCGCGAGCGCGGCCGTCACCGACAGCACGACCATGACCACGAGCTCCCACGGCGCATCCATGATCGCAACGGAGCCGACCGGCAGGACCGTCGGGCCGGCGAGCCCGGCGAGCCCGAGCCCGGCCGGCACGCACACCGCGAGGATCACGACCCGCACCGATTGCACGATCGCGATCTCGCGCAGCTCGATCCCCTGCTCGGCGGCGAGCACCATGACCTGCGAGAGCCCGCCCGGGATGCCGGCGAAGACGGCGGTCAGCGTGTCCCAGCCGTGCACGCGCTTGAGATAGAGCGTGGTGCCGAGCGTGACGGCGCCCATCGCCACCGTGACCGCCGCGATGCTCAGCGGCCACGTGGCCATGCCGAGCACGGTCTTCGGGCTCGCCACCGCGCCGATCGAGATGCCGAGCACGATGTAGAAGCCGCGCGCGAGGTTCACCGGCAGGCCGAGCGGCCGCCCGGCGAGCGCGGCCGCGGCGGAAAAGATCATCGAGCCCGCGATCCAGCCGGCGGGGAAGTGCGCGAGATTGAACAGGATGCCGCCGGCGGCGGCGATCAGCAGGGTCTCGATCGCGCGGCGCAGCGTGTGCGTGGCAGGCAGAGGCATGGGCGGGTCGGAGCAAGGCGGCCCGGCGCCGCCACCAAAGGCAGGGCGCGATCAATGCCGCGTGCGAGGCGCGAGGTCAACGAAGACGCCATCATGCGCACGCAACACAGGCCCGCGCTTTCGCGGCACCACAAGACCGTCACCCTGAGGTGCTCGGCCGAGGGCCGAGCCTCGAACGGCCTGTGCGGCGCCTCTTGCTTGCTCGCTCGCTGCGCCACCTCGGCCGATCATCCTTCGAGGCTCGCGGAGTTTATCCTTGGGCCGGCCGAAGGCGGGGCCCGAGGGCCCGCACCTCCGGCTGACGGATTTACGGGAAGGTCAGCGGCAAGCAACACGAATGATCGACGACGACACCACCTCCGCGGTCCCGCGCGAGGCGGCTCACGGGTTCCGCGCATGGAACATCGGAATCGCCCCCTGAGCAAAATTGTCAGTCGCAGCCAAAGCGGCTACAGCAGCCGCGCGACGCGCTCAATTTTCTTTTCTATCGCGCGGCTTCGGCCCGACATTCGTATCGGCTGCGCCGCCGACGCACGACGACCACGGCATCCCTCGCCCACGGCGATCGTATCAGGCAAAAAAGGTGTCGAATGTCGAACGTGAATGCGCGCGGCGCCATCAAGAAGATTGCGGCGGCTGCCGCACTCATCGCTGCATGCGCGGTGCCTGCTGCCGCCGCCGGCCCGACCTTTTCCTGCGCCGGCCACCTTGCGCCCGCGGAAGCGGTGATCTGCTCGGACGATGCGCTCGCCGCGCTCGACCGCACGCTTGCGGCGGCCTACACCCGCATGCTCGACAGATTTCCGGCCGGCGAGAAGAGCACGCTCGTCGCCGTGCAAAGGGCCTGGGTCGCGCGGCGCGACGCCTGCCGGACCGACAGGGCCTGCATCCGCGCCGCCTATGAGGCCCGCATGCGGCAGCTGCACGGCGGAGCGTCGGCGCCGGCGGCGACGTCCTGCGCGGCGAGCGTCGGCGCCCAGCAGGCGGCGATCTATGCGCGGCAATGTGCCGACGTCTCGCCGGCCACGCATCCGCCCTGCAATTCGAGCAATGCCTGCGCGCTGATCATTTCCGAGATCCGGCGCGGCTGCGCCTTGATCGGATCCGGTGCACCGGCGTTCTGCGCCGCCTACAGATAGGCGCGATCGACGCGATCCTCACCCGCTCACGCCTCACGCGCTCACGTCCGCGGCGCGCGCGTGAGCACGATGCGCACCAGGTCGGCGGCATTGCGCGCGCCGAGCTTCTGCATGATGTGCGCGCGATGCAGCTCGACGGTGCGCGGGCTGATGCCGAGCCGGCGGCCGGCCTCCTTGTTCGAGGCGCCGTCGGCGATCAGCGCGGCAACTTCCATCTCGCGGCGTGTCAGCTCGGTGTGCGTTCCCGTCATGGAACGGCGTGCCCCCTCTTTTGGCGCGACTCCTAGCGCAATCAAAATGCGGGTCAACTCTTGACACGCGACTGCGGGGGCGTTCAGCGCGCAGCCAGGCTGAGGCGCCGACATCCGGACCGCCGTTCCCGCATGTCGCGGAGCCTGTCCTTGGGCTTGCCGAACGCAAGACCCGAAGATTCATCCGGGCTACGACTTCGCTACGACTTCGCCGGCAATGGACAATTAACCGCGTCCGTGATGATTTGGTGCGGGCGATGCGGGCCACATGCGCCGACATCGCCCACCGATCCCGGGCCTGCCCGAGATCGGCATATTTGACGCGCAGGTCGGGTAAATCCGGCCTGCGTACGGTGACGCGGGAGCCGGCATGCTGCAAGGCTGGATCGTCGTCGCCATCGCGCTCGCCTATATCGGGCTCTTGTTCGTGGTGGCGAGCTATGGCGACAGGCTGCGCCCGCTCGAGCGGGACGGCCGCTCGCGCCTGATGATCTACCCGCTGTCGCTCGCGATCTACTGCACGTCGTGGACGTTCTTCGGCTCGGTGGGCCTCGCGTCGCGCACCGGCTACGACTTCCTCGCGATCTATGTCGGGCCCGTGCTGACGATCGCGCTCGCCTACCCGCTGATCCTGCGGGTGGTGCGGCTCGCCAAGGCGCAGAACATCACCTCGATCGCCGATTTCATCGCGGCGCGCTACGGCAAGCACCAGGGCGTGGCGGTGATCGTCGCGCTGATCGCGATCGTCGGCACCATCCCGTACATCGCGCTGCAGCTCAAGGCGGTATCGAGCTCGCTCTCGACCATCCTCGGCCCGCTCGCGACCGGCGCGGAGGCGCGCCAGCCCGTGTTCGGCGACCTTGCGCTCCTGGTCGCGCTCGCCATGGCGTCGTTCGCGATGCTGTTCGGCACGCGCCACATCGACGCGACCGAGCACCAGCACGGCCTGATGCTGGCGATCGCGACCGAGTCGATCGTCAAGCTCGTCGCCTTCCTGGCGGTCGGCGTCTTCGTCACCTTCGTGGTGTGGCACGGGCCCGCCGCCCTGTTCGCCGAGGTGATGCGCAATCCGAAGGCGGCCGCCGTGCTGACCAGCGCGCCGAGCTTCGGCACCTTCGCGACGATGACGCTGCTCGCGCTGTTCGCGATGCTGATGCTGCCGCGCCAGTTCCACGTCGCGGTGGTCGAGAACAACAACGAAGGCGAGATCAGGCGCGCCGCCTGGCTGTTTCCGCTCTACCTCGTCCTGATCAACGTGTTCGTCGTCCCGATCGCCATGGCCGGACTCCTGACCTTTCCGGCCGGCCGCATCGACGGCGACATGTACGTGCTCGCACTGCCGCTCGCCGCCGGCGCCAGGGTCATGGCGATCGTCGCCTTCGTCGGCGGTCTCTCGGCCGCGACCGCCATGGTCATCGTCGAGTCGGTCGCGCTCGCCATCATGGTCTCGAACGACATCGTGGTGCCGATGGCGCTCAAGCGGCGCGAGGCCTACGTCACCGGCGGCGGCGACGTCGGCTCGCTGCTGCTCGCCTCGCGCCGGCTCGCCATCATCGCGATCCTGCTGCTCGCCTATCTCTACTACCGCTTCGCCGGCGACGCCCAGCTCGCCTCGATCGGGCTCCTCTCCTTCGCGGCGGTCGCGCAGCTCGCGCCCGCCTTCTTCGGCGGCCTGATCTGGCGGCGCGCCACCGCGCGCGGCGCCATCG
>Ga0126371_10002750_pt1 | contig 15221 bp, 16 predicted proteins | sample PanSoiMetaPlot_4_FD_110145 | JGI IMG/M metagenome (GOLD analysis project Ga0126371, IMG submission 110145) | Tropical forest soil microbial communities from Panama - MetaG Plot_4 | ecosystem: Environmental > Terrestrial > Soil > Tropical forest > Bulk soil | place: Panama | collected 2016-02-17 | reverse complement strand
GAAAAACAGCGGCGCCTCGCCATCTTGCAGGAAAAACAGCGCCTGATTCAGATCCGCCGCAACGCCGAGCGCATCGGCACCATCCAGGAAGTTCTGGTCGAGGGACGGCATGCCGCGCTCGGCCAGTGGATCGGCCGCACCTCCGACAACCGTACTCTCAACTTCACCCATCCCTCCACCAACGGCGACCAACTCCTGGGCGCGTACTTGCCCGTGCGCGTCACCCGCTCCGGGCCCAACTCGTTGGTGGGCGAAAGTGCAACTGTGGTGTAATGAAAGCTGGGAGGGCGCCATGGAAGTCGAGATGAAGATTCGCGGTCTCATGATGGATCCCGTGACCAACATGCCCATCGTGATCCTGCGGGACGTCCAGGGCAGCACGGTCCTTCCCATTTGGGTTGGCGTTTACGAAGCCAACGCCATCGCCCTGGAGATCGAAAAAGTCGCGACGCCGCGTCCCATGACGCATGACCTCATCAAGAGCCTCCTTCTGGGTCTGAACACCGGGCTGCGCAAAGTGGTCGTAAGCGAACTGAAGGACGATACCTTCTACGCGGTAATCTGGCTCGACCGCGATGGCGAACTGATCAGCGTCGATTCGCGCCCCAGCGACGCGCTGGCCCTCGCGTTGCGTCTCGACTGCCCCATCTACGTCGAAGAAAGTGTCCTGAAATCTTCGAAAGTAGCTTCCACGGTTTCTGACAAAGCCACCAACGATGAACTGCGCCGCATGCTCGAAGGCTTGAACGACGAGGATTTCGGCCGCTATAAGATGTGAGCGTCGCCCAGCGTCTCGCAAGTTTCCACATTCAAATTGCAGCGGAAGGCCCGAAGCATTTTGTCTTCGTGCGAGAGAATTGTGTGGCGCTGGTCGAGCGCACCGACGCGGGTTATGGCTCCATCGGGAGCACGGGCGTGATGACGGAATCCGGACTCGCCTATCTCATTTGGCGCGACCGCCGGCCGCTGCTGGCCGGCAAATCCGGAGAGCGCCCCGCCGAAACCGCCGAAGTCGCAGCGATCCGGCGTTTCTCCGACGACCTGAAGACTGCCTTAAGCCTCTAATCCCTCCGCGAATCCTTCGCGCAACCTCGTTGAATGCAGCCACTTGGCGCACCTATCTAAACGTTGGCAGCGCCGCGGCCGATGGGCATAAGGGACAGTTGTCCGTCTGCCCCGCGGAAGGGAGAGTCCATGCAGTCAAGGGTGAAGGCATTTGCCATCTGGGTGGTGCTCAGCACGGGTCCGTCGGCACTCCATGGGCAGTTCAGTTTCTCTGTCAAGGGGCGCCCGGTCCAGATCCACAGCTTCGCCTCGCAAGGATTCGCTTACTCGAACCACAACAACTACCTGACTATGCAAACCAGCCGCGGCAGTTTCGCGATGACGGACCTGGGTGCAAACGCTTCTTTCCAGCTCACCGATCGGTTCCGCATCGGGGCTCAGGTCTATAGCCGGAACATCGGCAATCTCGGACAATGGCATCCCCAACTCGATTGGGCGGTGGCGGACTATCGTTTTAAGGACTGGCTCGGGTTTCGCGGCGGAGTAGTGAAAACAGTGTTCGGTCTGTCGACCGATACCCAGGACATGGAGTTCCTTCACACCTTCGCGCTCCTGCCGCAGTCTGTCTATCCCACCGATCTACGAGATGCCTTGATCCGCCACCGCGGCGGCGATCTCTACGGCGAGGTGCCTTTGAACCGATTCGGTAGCCTCTCCTATACGCTCTTCGCCGGGGTGCGGCAGGACGGCATGTATGGCGGCTACCCATACCTGCTGTCGGGGCTGGGCGGCCGTTTGACCAGTTATGGCGGTCTTCAAGTCGGGCAGGATCTCCGGTGGAATACGCCGCTCAACGGTCTGCTATTGGGTGCCTCCCACGTCGGGGCCGACATCCATGGCGAAGGTCTGTGGAACTTCGTTGTTCCCGGTTCGCCTCCCGGCACCCCGCCCGTCAAGGTCCTGTCTCGCGAGCATTCCAACCGCGATTGGACCAACCAGTTCTTTGGCCAGTATGCGGCCGGTAACTGGAGGCTGGCCGCCGAATACCGGCGTTACTGGCGCGACCAAATGATCCAGAACGACAGGTACGAGATCACCGCTGACACGCGTGGCTGGTACGTGTCCGGCTCGTACCGGGTCTGCAAGCAATTGGAAATTGGCGCGTACTATTCCCGCTGGGCCGTATCCTGGTTCAGCACTCTCCCGACGGTCGTGCAGGCCCCCAGCCAGGAGTCGCCCGACCGGCACTTGTACGACAAGGTCGTGACTGCGAGGTTCGACCTGAACCGTCACTGGAATGTGAAAGTCGAAGGTCATTTCATCGATGGTTATGGGGGCGTTTATTCTTATCCGAGTGGCTTCTATGTGCAGGACAATCCGCAAGGCCTGAAGCCGGGAACCAACCTGTTCCTCATCCGGACGGGCTGGAACTTCTGAGGGAACAAGCCATGCGAACCACGATGAAACACCTGCTCGCGATAATGACGCTGCTGGGGAGCGCCGCGGCAGCCGGTGCCTCCGGCCTCGAGGTGATGGTGATCGCAAACCCGAGTGTCAAGTTTTCGGCAGTGTCTTCGGAAGAGCTCCGAGCTATTTTCCTCGTAACCAGGACGTCGCTGGCCGATGGCAGCCATGTTGAGCCCGTTGTGTTGACGTCAGGCGCCGTGCATCAAATGTTTGTGAGACGGTTCGTCGGCAAGAGCGATGCCGCTCTGGAAACCTATTACCGGAGCATGGTTTTTACAGGACGCGGTCTAATGCCCAAAGCTTTCGGCTCCGATGCGGATGTCGTGAACTATGTGGCGAAGACCAGGGGCGCAATCGGCTACGTGAGCACTACGGCCTCTCTTGCCGGAGTCAAAACGCTGGAGGTGAAGTAGAACCGGAACCACCGTCCCTCCGCAACTCCTTCCCAAAACCGATGAAGGCTCACCACTGCAGACAGAGAGGCACCCGTTTGGGAGGCACAACATGTTTTGGAGCCTCATAGCCCAGACGTCGCCGAAGCGGGCGGCTCAGCAAGGCATCGCGATCCAATTGAATGTCGCCGCCAAGATCTGGCTGGCCATCGGTATCTTCCTCCTGGGATTCGTTTTCTGCACGGCCCTCGAACAGATACAAGGCCGGAATACAGAGCAACGATTGCGCGACACTTCGGCAGGGTTGTTCCCGGCGGCTCTACGGAGCCAGGAGGCCGAAGCCGCGTTCCAGAGCGCCGTCCGAGGGTTCAGCGATGCCGTGGTGATACAGGACGCCGTCGGGCTGGATCGCGCCATGGATGACGGACGCCAGGTGGTCGACCATCTTCGCGCGGTGGCGGCAATTCAGGTCCTCCCCGATGGGCGGGCTGAGGAAGCCAGCCACCTGGCCGTCTCGGTTGCGGAGTTTCTGGGGCAGGCCAACGGAACTTATGCCAGTGTCGTGGGCCACCCTGTGAACATGACGACCGAAGTTCAGGAGAGTATGCGGGAACTGGCTGCCCGCACCAGTGTGCTCAATGACGCGCTAAAGCAACTGAAGCTGCGGGTCTCGAGAGCTCTGCAAGACAACCTCCAGGCGCTGCAGATCCGCTCTGAAAGAAACCGTTGGTTGGCTCTGATTGTCTTCCTGACTACGCTGCTGGTGGCGTCCGTTCTCGTGAACCTGACGATTCGTCACGTTATCACTATCCCGTTGTTGCGCGCTGAGGCCGATTTGCACAAGTCCAAGGAAGCCGCCGAGGCAGCCAGCCGCGCCAAGAGCGAGTTCCTTGCCAACATGAGTCACGAAATCCGAACCCCGATGAACGGCATTCTGGGAATGGCGGAACTGGCGATGTCGGCGACTGGCGCCGAGCAGCAGGAATACCTGGCCGTTTCCGGTCCTCCGGAGAGTCGCTCCTGGGCATCCTCAATGACATTCTGGATTACTCCAAGATCGAGGCCGGCAAAATCACGCTCGATCCCGTACCCTTCGATCTGGTGGACGTGGTGTCGGCCTCGCTGAAGACCCTCGCGCTCCCCGCCCACAAGAAAGGTCTGGACTTGGTTCTCGATATTGACCTCGAGACGCCGCGCCATATTGTCGCCGATCCGATGCGCTTGCGCCAGGTGCTGCTCAACCTCGTCGGCAACGCCATCAAATTCACCGAGAGCGGAGAAGTCGTAGTCCGCGTACGTCGCGATGCGCCTGCTGAATCCGCCCAAATGTTGTCGTTCGCGGTTCGCGATACCGGTATTGGCATTCCTCCGGAGAAGCAAGGGAAGCTGTTTCAGGCTTTCGAACAGGGCGATTCTTCAACTACTCGTCAATATGGCGGCACTGGGCTCGGGTTGGCCATCTCGGCCCGCATTGTACAACTGATGGGGGGCCGCATTTGGATGAACAGCACCCCCGGTGTGGGGACCACTTTCCATTTCACCGTCGCGTTCGAGCAGGCCGTGCGCGATTCGCGTTGTCTTCCCGTGGAGCCCGAAAGCCTGCACGGCATCCGAGTGCTCATCATCGACGAGCATCCCGAGTGCCGCCGTATTTTGGAGGCGGTGACGCGCTGCTGGCGCATGGACGTGGAAACGGCCGAAAGCGGGCCCGCCGGCCTGGCACGGCTGGAAGAGGCCGCGGGCCAGCGCGCTTTTCGCGTGCTGGTTCTAGACGGAAAGACAGCGCCGGTCGATTGGTTTGCGGCTTTCCAGAGGGCGCACCCCAATCCCGTCGGCCGCTGCGGCCTGATCTTACTGGTCACGGCTGATTCGACTGGTGCTGATTCAACGTCCCCTCAGGATCTCTCCATGCAGACGCGCCTCGTGAAGCCGATACGGCCCGACGACCTGCTCGCTGCCATTTGCGCAATACTGGGCGAGACCCAAGGTCCCCCGCCCGCCGTCGCCCCACTGGCAGCCATCAAGCCACGTTCGCTCTGTCTCAGGATTCTGGTGGCCGAAGACAGCCCCGTCAACCAGAAACTTGCCTCGGCGATGCTCGGTAAAATGGGACATTCTGTCGTGATCGCCGTTAACGGATTCGATGCCGTGGCGAAATGGCGCCAGGGATCGTTGGATCTTATCTTGATGGATATTCAAATGCCCGAATTGGACGGCTACGAAGCCGCCCGGCGGATCCGAAGTCAGGAACAGGCTTCTTGTCACATCCCCATCATCGCCATGACCGCGCACGCGATGGCCGGCGATCGTGACCGGTGCCTGGCTGCGGGAATGGATGACCACATCTCTAAGCCTGTCAGCAGCAAGGAACTCGAGCGGGTGATCCTCAGCACTCTTCTTTCGCCGCGCTGAACGCCCTTAGCTGCGGCTGCCCGCCCGCAGCACGGTGCAGACACTGGCGCAAATCGGCCCACCGATATTAAAGGTCGCCGCAGTTTTTGGATTCCGCACCTGCGTTTCCGCCGGCGCTTTTCCTAACAACTGCTGCGCGGCCCACCCGATCATCGCGATGCCGGTTGCGCCGATGGGATGCCCCTTCGCGATGAGTCCGCCCGACGTATTGATCCCACACTCTCCGTCGGGACGCGCCTTCCCGTCCACCCAATACTGCGCGCCGCGTCCGGCTTCGGCCTTGCCGACGACTTCGGTGCCGATCGCGCCCATCACGCTGAAACAATCGTGCACTTCCGCCACGTTCACATCCGAGGGTTTCGCACCCGCCATCTCGTACGCCGTGCCCATCGCCCGATACGCGCCGGACGGCCGCAGCACGTCGCGCCCCGCCTTGCGAATCGGGTCGGTCGCTTGTCCCCATCCGGCGATCTGCACGCAGTCCGCCCGCTTCACGCCGAGTATCTGCAATCCTTCCTCGGTCGCCAGAATCATTCCGGCATACCCATCCGTGATCTGCGAGCAATCGTACGTCTTCAGCGGCAGCCCTTCCACCACGTACCGGTTCAGCCCTTCAATCTTCAGCGCCTGGTCCAGCGTGATCTGCACTTTGTTCATCTGCGCGCACGGATTGAACTTCGCGTTGGCGTACTCCTGCACCGGAATCGCCGCCAGATCGTTCTCAGTCACCTTGTGTTCGGCCATGTACGCCTGCATCACTTCCGCAAATAGATGCGGAAACACAAAGACCTTGCCTTCCCGCTCGCCTGGGAACGAAAAATATCCCAGCACTTTGCCGATCAGCTTGCCGTCCATCTTGCCCTCGGCGTCGCGCATCTTCTCATAGCCGATGGCGATCCCGGTTTCGCCCATCCCCAGCTGCAGCTTCTGGATCACCGAGAGCACGGCCTGCCCGCCGGAGGCGCAGGCATTTTCCACCGCTTCGATCGGCTTGCCTTCGAGCCCCGGCGTCATCGCCATCAGGCCCGCGAGCAGCCCCTGCTCGTTCAATGAGAAATTGCACGCCGCGCCGATGCTGCCCACGTCGAGCGCCGAAGCCGGCGCGCCAATTTCGCGGCAGGCCCCTTGAATCGCGTTGTTGATGATCGCCGGCACCGGCATATCCATCAACTTGCCAAACCGGGACTGGTGATACGCGGCAATATAAATCGGCTTCATGCTGGTTGCCTCCGCTGATACCATTCTCTCAAGTCTGGTTTGACCGGTCTGCTAGGTGCCAGTCACGACGCCGCCGTCCACGCTCAGCACCGCTCCGCTGACGAACGAAGCCGCGTCGGAAGCCAGCCATAGATACGCATTGGCGATATCCTCGGGCTGGCCCGCCCGCCCGAGCGGCGTATGGTCTTTCATGCCTTGCAGGATTTTTTCCGGCATCGCTCTCACCATATCCGTGAGAATGAAGCCCGGTGCTACGGCGTTCACCCGGATGCGGTACTTGCCCAATTCGCGCGCCCACACGCGCGTCATCCCGATCAGCCCTGCCTTGGCCGCCACGTAGTTGGTCTGCCCGAAATTCCCGTATAGCCCGACAACGCTCGAGGCATTCAGAATTACGCCGCCGCCGCCCGCGATCATATGCGGCGCGACCGCTCGCGCGCATATAAAGACCCCCTTCAGGTTCACGTCGATCACGGCGTCGAACTGTTCGTCGCTCATGATCCCCATCACCGCACCGTCCTTGTACTTCACCAGTTGGCCGTCACGCAGAATGCCGGCGTTATTGACCAGCACATGAATCGCCCCCCAGCGCGCCATCACTTCCCTAACCGCTGCATTTACCGCGGCGGAGTCGCTGGTATCGACTTTCTGGAACAAGCCACCCTCTTCGGCGGTTCCCTCCTTCACGTCCCACGACGCCACCCGGCAGCCTTCCTGTGCGAACCGGCCCGCCGTTGCCTTCCCGATCCCGGCAGCTGCGCCTGTGATGATCACGACCTTGTTCCGCAATCCGGTCTCAATCATAAGCACCTCGTGTTGTTAGTTCAGAGTGCGAGCGCCACGGCCCGCAAGGGAATCGGAAAAGATTTATCGCGCCCGCGCTCTCTTCTTCGCGGGGGTTTTCTTCTTGTTCTTGGCGGGCGCCGCCTTCCTGGCCGCTTTCGCCGCTGGCTGCTTCTTCTTGGCCGGCCGCGTCCAAAGCTTCTTCGAGGCGCGGCGCGCGCCTTCCGCCAGCGAGCGCATCTTCTGCCAACAGATCGTGGGGTGAACCTTGCCGAATCCGGCAAACGTGCCGAATCCACAGTCGGCGCCTGCCATGACCCGGTCGCGGCCCACCAGTTCGGCAAAGCGCAGGATACGCTGCGATACCAGCTCGGGATGTTCAATGTAGTTGCACGTCGAATCGATCACGCCAGGAATCAGAACCTTGTTATCCGGCAGCTTGACCGTTTTCCAGATCTCCCACTCGTGCTCGTGGCACGGGTTGGCGGCTTCCAGCAATATGCCCATCGGCTTGGCCTTCAGCACCACACGCGCAATTTTGACGAACGGAATGTCGCGGTGGTGCGGTCCTTCGTAATTCCCCCAGCAGACGTGAAACCGCACCCGGTCGGCTGGCACATGGGCGAGTGCGTGATTCATCGCCTCCACCTGGAGCGCCGCATTCCGCACGAATTCGTCGTCATCCACGCCGCGGAACCGGATATGACGGCCCATCGCCAGGTCGGGACAGTCGATCTGCAGAATCAACCCGGCCTTGACGATGGTTTCATATTCTTCCCGCATCGCCTCCGCCAGCGCTTCCAAATATTCTTCGTGGGAGGGATAGTATTCGTTCGGTTGGAACACGGCGATCGTCCCGGGCGAGGCCGCCGTCATGAAACCTTCCGGGACCTTGGCCCGGGACAGCGCTTCCTGAATGCGCGCAATGTCGTCGTGGAGCGGTTTCAGGTTCTTGACTTTGATCGGGCCCCGGCAGATCGGCCGCTTGTATTTCGGGGTATCGCCGGCAGCGGCGATCTTGTCGCGGTAGTCCGGATAGTCATCCAGGTCTTGCGGCGTAGCGCGCGGCACGTCTCCGAGCTCGAAGCCCGTCAACCGGTGCCGCATGTACGTCGCGTAGCCGATCTTCGCCATCTCGCCGTCATTGACGATATCGAGACCGGCTTGGGTTTGCTTCTCCACCGCATCCGCGACCGCGCGCCGCATTACCTCGTCAAATTTGCGTGCGTCGTAGTTCTCTCCGGCATCTTGGGCACGCAGGACATCCACCACATCTTGCGGCCGCGGCAGGCTGCCTACATGCGTAGTGAGAATGTGGTCGGTGCTCCGTCTCATCGGTAAGTCTTCCCCTCAGGTTGGTTGTGTCTGTAATGCGCGATGATATCACAGCCGCCGCACCGGCCCGTTCGCACGGGATTCTCCGCGTCGCTAATTCCGGCGGTTGATCCGGCCGCCGCTTTGCGCGATGAATAACCCGGTGTGAACGAGCGCGCCAGGACGGCTCGATCGGGGACAGGGGGATGGCGAACTTGGAGGCGGGCCGCGATCGCGTTAGTTCATCGAAACGCGGCGTAAGAGATTGAAGTCGCCCAGTACCTGGCCGGCGCCAACGGCGACGCAGGTCAGCGGATCGTCGGCCACCGAAACGCTCAGGCCGACGTCTTTCTTGATGCGCGCGTCGAGGTTCTTCAGCAGGGCACCGCCGCCGGTCAGCACGATGCCGCGGTCGGCGATGTCGCCGCTCAACTCCGCCGGCGTACGCTCCAGCGCGACACGGATTGCTTCGATAATGCCCGTCACACAGCCCGTGAGCGCTTCCCGAATCTCCGTGTCATTCAGCGTCAGCGTCTTGGGAATGCCGGCAACCAGGTCGCGGCCTTTGACTTCCATCTTCATCGGGTTGGACAGCGGAAATGCCGATCCGATCTCGATCTTCACCGATTCCGCCGTCCGTTCTCCGATCAACACACTGTATTTGCGCCGGCAATGCTCGATGATCCGCTCATCCATCGCGTTGCCCGCGATTTTCACCGAATGCGAGTAGACGATGCCCGCTAGGGAAATGACCGCGACGTCGGTTGTGCCGCCGCCAATGTCGACCACCATGTTGCCCAGCGGTTCCGCCACCGGCAGCCCCGCGCCCACTGCCGCCATCATCGGTTGTTGCACCAGGTGCACTTCGCTCGCCTTGGCGCCATACGCCGCGTCCATCACCGCGCGCCGCTCCACCGGAGTAGTCTCGGAGGGAACGCCTATCACGATCCGCGGGTGCACCAGCCGCTTGCGCGCGTGCGCCTTCTGCACGAAGTGTTGCAGCATATGCGACGTGGCCGTGAAATCCGCAATCACCCCGTTTCGCATCGGCCGCACCGCCGTGATCTGCTCCGGGGTCCTCCCCAGCATCTCCTTGGCCGCGCTTCCCACCGCCTCCACCGCGCCAGAGTCCTTCCTAAGTGCAACAATCGAAGGCTCGTTAACTACGATCCCGCGGCTACGCGCGTAGACCAGCGTGTTGGCAGTACCAAGGTCGATGGCCAAGTCTGAGGAGAGCCTGCTGAAGAGCGATCGTGCGTTCATTTTCCGTAACACCTTTGATCAGTGAACTGCAAACTTATTGATATATAACCTCAAACCATCGGTCAGGGAAAGATGTCATGGGATAGTTAGTAGGTGCTATATAACATTAACTACTTACCCGGATTTACCCTATTTTCTCGTCCCGGTACCGCGCCCGTTACCCTCGGTACTAGGCATCGGCCCTTATCCGAGAAATAATTGGGGCAGGTCAGGGCCGATCGGTTCGCTCTGCCACAGTCTGAAGCAGCCAATTTCGGAGGAATGAAGGAATTTATGTCGAAACTAGCCGCAGCGGAAATGTGCTTGGAAGCAGTGGAACCGCGTTTTTCCGCCAAGAGCCTCTGGGCTTCCCTTTCCAAGAGTTTCGGGAAACTCCATTGCCAGTTGGTGCACAAGTCCATCTCGCGCCCCGTTAACGGCAGGTATCGCTGCTGGACTTGTCTCAAAGAGTTCGAAACGGAATGGTAGGAGCGGGCTAGATTAACTATGGGGAGCTTGTTCAGTTACTTTTCACAAGCGTAGACTGCCTCCTGGAGGGCTTCTCATGAAGTCACTGTTAGTCTACCTGTGGAGGGACGATCAAGGTCAGGACTTGATCGAGTACACGTTACTGATGGCCTTCGTTGCTCTAGCTTCGGCTGCGCTGTTCATCGGCGCGGGCGGGAGCATCTCCGGCATCTGGTCTGTTACCAATAGCCAGTTGGCCGCCGCCAGTACCTCAGCGTCGTAAGAATCAAACCAGACGCCGGTTGCGGGGACCGGCCTCTTCATTCGTTCCGCAAGTACAAAGCCAGCAACATGGTACAAAGGGCGTATGCCCTCGTACCGCGTTGAGACGCCACAGCGGCCGTATGCTGCCGTCGTCGAGCGCGGCATTGCGGGCCATATCTGCGACCTCCTCCCTCCCAAAGTCAAAATCTTCGTCGTGACCACGCAGGATGTGTGGCGCCACCAGGGCTGCGTCTTGGAAGCGGCGCTTGCGGGGCGGGCGCACGACATCCTCTACCTGCCCGGCGGAGAGGATCAGAAGCGCCTCGCGCCGCTCGAAGTCCTCGCTGAAGAAATGGTCCATCGCGGAGCCGACCGTTCCAGCCTCATCATCGGGTTCGGCGGCGGAATCGTCAACGACATGGCCGGCTTCCTGGCCGCCATTTTCATGCGCGGCATCGGTGTCATTCAGATTCCCACTACGCTTCTCGCTCAGGTGGATGCTGCCGTGGGTGGCAAGACCGGCGTCAATCTGGTGGGCGGCAAGAACCTCATCGGAAGCTTTCATCAGCCGCTTTCGGTGCTGATCGATCCGGCGCTTCTCGCCACGCTGCCAGAAAGGGAATATCGCGCCGGCCTGTGGGAGATTATCAAAGCCGGCATCATCCGCGATCCCGCCCTGTTCGCATATCTGGCCCAGCACCGGGACGAGGTATTGATGCGCCAACCCGAAGCAGTCGATCGCATCATCGCGGATTCGGTGCGCATCAAAGCCGAAGTGGTCTCCGCCGACGAAAAAGAGAGCGACCTCCGGCGCATCCTCAATTTCGGTCACACCTTCGGCCATCCGCTCGAGGCCGAGACGAGTTACACGCGGTTCCTCCACGGGGAGGCGGTGGCCTGGGGCATGCGCGCCGCGATTTTTCTCAGCGAGCGGACCGGACACGCCTCGGCCGAAGACACCGCCGATATGCTCGATCTGCTCGGAGCGTACGGCCCGGTTCCGGCGCTTGACGGCATCAATCCCAAGGCTCTGCTGGCGCGGCTGGCTCACGACAAGAAAGCCGTGCTGGGCGCCGTGCACTTTGTGCTGCCGGTTCGCATCGGCGAAGTCGAAATCGTCTCGGGAGTCCCCGAAAGAACCGTGCTGGACGCCATCCAGTCGGCAATGGCATGAAGGGCACCACCCCCGCGGGCGCGAGCAGCGAACAGGAGGCCGCCGCCTGGGTGCGCGGCATGTTCGCGCGGGTCGCTCCCCGCTACGACCTCGCCAATCACCTGCTCTCCTTCAATATCGATCGCTACTGGCGCGCCCACACCGTGCGGCGCGTCCACTACATCCTCGCCAATCCGGCGGCGCGGGTCCTCGATATTTGCTGCGGCACCGGCGATCTGGTTCTGGCGCTCGAGCGGGCCCGGCGCGCTCCCGTCCTCGGCTCCGATTTTTGCCATCCCATGCTGGTGGCCGCGCGCCGCAAGATTCACGGCACCGGCAAACGGTCTCCCGTTTTCGAGAGCGATGCCCTCTATCTGCCGCTCGCCGGCGCGAGTCTCGACTTAATCACGGTCGCGTTCGGCTTTCGCAATCTGGCCAACTATGAGGCCGGCTTGCGCGAGATGCGGCGCGTGCTCAAGCCGGGTGGGACTGCGGCCATCCTGGAATTTTCCCAACCGCCGAATCCCGCGTTTGCCGCCCTCTATAACTTCTATTCGCGCCGCATCCTGCCGGTCCTGGGAGGCGTAATCTCCGGCAACCGCGACGCGTACACCTATTTGCCGGAATCGGTTCGGAAATTCCCGAACGCCCGCGAGTTGGCCGATGCGATGCGGCGCGCCGGTTTCGCCGAGGTCACGTATGAGTTCCTCACCGGCGGCATCGTCGCGCTCCACCTGGGCCGCTAATCTACTCGCGCGCCGCATCCGCCCGCTCCAAGGCGCCTACTGTGCCGGGCGCGCCGGTCCGCCGCAGTTCAGTGTGCACTTTGCCGGCATCACGAACTTGTCCTTGATCTTCTTCCGGAATTCCGGATACATGGTTTCCGCGCCGCCTAGCGTGGCTTCGGGCGGAATGCCGTAGAGCTTCGTCAATTCGTCGATAAACGGGGTCTTGCCCGGAAGGTGATGCGGCACCTCGCCCTCCTGCGGCCCTTCGTCCCCCTGGATGCAGGGCGGAGACGCCGGATTGATCGGTGTCGTGCTGGCTTGATACGACCTCGTCAGGTAGAACGGCTCCGCCAGATAGATCGGATCATCCAGCCACGCGCCCACCGTCAACAGGTCGCCGTGCCGGAAGAAGTGCATCGTCATCGTGGCCTGGTCCGTGCTGCGCGCGCCGTTGCGCCGCAGGTAGCCGGCTTCCATGTGAGTGGTATAGGTCGTGAGGACGTCGCCTTGCCACTCGCCCGTCGTGAAGCCCACTTTCTCGTGCGCCGCATACTGCGAAGGATGCGCCCGCCCGTCCATCCAGATTGTGATGGTGCCGCGGTTCTCCCACGCGCTGATCCTCCAAGCGACCGTTCTGCCGTTCAGCGGTTCGGTCTCGTTCCAGATTTTGACCGGGAACTGCCCCAACATCAGGTGGAACGGCGTGTAGAACGCACAAATCCGCTCGGGCTCCGACATTTGCGAGAGCGAAGTGCTCAGCGCCCGGGCCCGCCCAAACTCGTTGAACGGGATCCCGGTGTAGTCCACGGCATAAGGCCCGCCCAGGCGTTCCAGTCCGTCTTCGTGATTGAGCGCCAGCCACGAGCCGGAAAGCTCCACCTGGGCAATCGCCGGAATACTCGCCACCGCCAGGATGCATCCGAGCATCCAGGCCCGATTGACTCTACCGCCGTTCATTTCTCCTCCAAACCAGGAACCCAGTCTCTGCTACCGAGCCGCAGTAGCCGTTCCAGCCCCGTAGCGTGATCGCGGGGGCTTCACGCACACATTTCCGGGCCCCCACACTACCAGCGCGACGAACACGGAGTCGGATCCCACCCCGAGCCGTCCGCCTGCTTCTTGAACTGCGAGCTGATCACAAATTGCTGCGTTAGATATTTCGGGTCCTGCACCGCAATCGTGACCACCAGCCAGACATCCCCGTTTCGCTCTTTCGCCAGGTCATAGTATTCCGTCACGGTGGCATCTTCGCTGTACGGCACCCCGTTCTTGCGCAGGTAGCCGGCGCGCAGGTGGTTCGTCGCGACCCGCAGAGTGCCGCTCCGCGGCGGACTGCCTCGGCCACCCGACGTTTCCCAGCGCGCCACCGAATCGCCCTGCCAGGTTCGCGGCCCTCCCGGAGCTTTCCAATCGCCGAAATGGAACAGCCTCGTTTGCATGCCCGCGTCCGTTTCCTCGCGCAGCGTCTGATCGTCTTCCCACGTAATGTGAAGCCGTTCCGGAACGCGCAGCAGCGCCGGGGCACCATAAGACTTGCACTGTTCGCCGGCTGCTTCGTCTTTTGCTGGGTCCCACGCATCCGCCACCTGGCGCGACGCCAGGTTCATCGGGACCCCCTGGTAATCGCCGGGTGTCGGCGTCACCATCCGGTAGCGCCAGTCTTCGTTCACGATGGAAACCCAGTACCCGGTCAGATCAAAGGGAGCGCCGGCCTTGCCCGTCACGGCCGCCCCGCCCCGCTGTCCCTGCGCGGCGGCCGTGATCGCGAGCAAAGCGGGCAGCAGAAGCCAGGTGTTCGTTCCCCGTGCCATCATTTTCTATTTCTTCCCCGCGAGGCTCTTGTACACCGCTTCGACGAAGTTTCGCGTCGTCCAGTCGCCCGAAGTGGCGCCATACTGCCGTTCAAACGGTTTGGCGGGCGAAGCGGCCTGGATCTGGTCGAGCGTCATGCCGCGGCGGATCATGTCCTCGATGACGTCGCGAATGATCACGATCATGTCCCGGTATTCGACCACGTCGAACTGCGTGTAAAGGCGGCCGTGACCCGGGACTACATAAGTTCCGCCGCCCAGAAACACGAACGGCCCGGGCGGGATCGCCAGTTCAATGATGCGGTTGAGCGCGTCGATTTCGCCAAGAACGCTGCCGCCCTTCGCGATGTCGATGACCGGGAACCGGTTGGTATCGATGACGTCGCCCGCCACCACCACGTCGGACCGCCGGAAGAACACGACACTGTCCGCGTCGCTATGCGCCGCCCGCTGGTACAGCATCTCGATTCCTTCGTTGTTGAAGTACATCGTCTGGCGCGTGTGATAGAAGGCTTCGGTCGGCCAGTTCTCGGCCGGGAACGCCGGCACGTTGCCGGTGCGCGCGCTCATCCGCCGCAACACCGCCTCCGGCGCCAGAATGGAAGCCGCGCCGCCGTTAGTCATCGCCCTGGCGAGCTCGTTGGCTTCGGGAGTAACCGGAAACAGGCTTTGCCCGGCCTTGGCCAGTTTTCCGTTCCCCCCGACGTGGTCGGCGTCCGCGCTGGTGTTCAGAATCAGCCGCACGGGCTGGTCCGTGAGCTTCTGGATCGCAGCCAGCACCTGGTCCGAAGCCGCTGGCCTGCCGGTATCCACCAGCAACACGCCATCGGAACCCACCTGCACGCCAATGTTCCCGCCGGCCCCCGCGATTATATAGAAGTCCGGCCGCACCCGGAGCACCTCGATGCCGCCGCCGGATTGAGCGCGGACGGGGACGAAGGAACCGAGCATCAGAAAGGCTGCG
>Ga0126371_10002749_pt1 | contig 15221 bp, 9 predicted proteins | sample PanSoiMetaPlot_4_FD_110145 | JGI IMG/M metagenome (GOLD analysis project Ga0126371, IMG submission 110145) | Tropical forest soil microbial communities from Panama - MetaG Plot_4 | ecosystem: Environmental > Terrestrial > Soil > Tropical forest > Bulk soil | place: Panama | collected 2016-02-17 | reverse complement strand
GCTTGGATATGATGTGCTCGGGCACGGCAAGCTTGCCGATATCGTGCAGCAGGGCGGCGGCGCGCAGAGCTTCCAATTCCGTTGGCGCCAGCTTCAATCGCCGGGCCAGTTCAATGGCATAGACGCGCACCCGACGGAGGTGATCGTGCGTGTTCTGGTCCTTGGCTTCAATCGCCAGCGCCAGGGCTTCAATCGTTCTCAGGTGGAGTCCGGCCATCTCTTCCACGTGGCGCTTCTCATTTTGCAATTTGCCCACGTAGAGACGATAGGAGCGATAGATCACGAACATGGCCGGCAAGGCCAGCAGTGTGGTTTGCCAGTTGATGCGCTGATTCACCCATCCGACCAGGCCGGCAACGGCAGCCCCGGCGAGGTAATAAGGCAGAGACCAGAAATAGCAATCAGACCAGACCTTGCGCAGTGATTTGTGTTCGGTGAGAGAGATGATGGTGGCCACCGGCAAGGTATTGAGCAGGAAATAGGTGCCGGCGGACAACATCAGCAGCAGGGCCGAATTCAGGTGGGTGCGGTTCTGCAGCGGAAAATGGTAGACAAAGTACGCGCCCCAGATCGCGAAGGCTGCGCTGCAGACATTGAACAGCACCTGTTCGGGCTTTGGCCACTTCTTCCGCTTGGAAACACACTGCACCAGGATGGCGGCACAACCCACAAAAAGGGTTTCGCTGAAGCTGAGTTCAACAATACAGATGAGAATAAAGAGAAAACTGACGGAAATGGTTCCGGTTATTTCCGGCAGGCTGACGCGCAATCTGGAAGCGACAACCGCGATCAAGGAATAAGCGATGAATTTTGGTACGTCTTCCACCCTCCACGTCCAGCCAAAGGCAATCACGGCAATTCCCAGGACGCACACGAAGGATAGAAAGAACCAGGCCGCCTTGGACATAGCCCCTCTCCCGAAGTGTTAGCGGCAAATCAGGGGCCAAAAACCGAAGGTCGGTGTACTAAAGTAACGTGTTCATTCGACAGCACTTGGCGGTAAGCTTTGGGTACAAACGAAGGCTGCTCGTTCCGCCTGAGACACTTTGTCACTGATCTGGCGCCAAGCATGAGCCAGATTGTCACAGCGGAAAAAGAGAGCAGTGAATCCGGAACCCCCGCCCGGGTAGCCCAAGAAATCGGAACCTAATAAGTCTTAAACGGGAAGAACGAAACAGAAGCGATGCTGAAGCAGAGCGCAAGCGACGCGGCGTGCATGACGAAAGTAAGGGACCTTTCGATACTCTGCGCTTGATTGCATGGAGCGATTGCTCCATGATTGCTGCATCCAGGTTGTGCGGTCAGGTTCCCGGTACTTCAAGCTTAGTACTCGGGCACGAAGGAGAGAGGTTGGCGGCGACGACCCAAAATTCGTGGGCGTTTGACGGATTTATCGCCCGCAGCGACGCGCTCAAGAGAGTGCTCAAGCTGATGGAGCAGGTCTCGCGTCATCCGGCAGCCGTGCTAATCGTGGGGGAAACCGGCACTGGCAAGGAGATGATTGCCCGGTCTATCCACACGCATTCCCTGCGTTGCAACCATCCATTAATTGATTTGAATTGCGCCGCAATTCCTGAGCACCTGGTCGAGAGCGAGCTTTTTGGCTACGAAAAGGGTGCTTTCAGCGGCGCGGACACCATGAAGCCCGGCTTGTTTGAATTGGCCGATAAAGGCACGCTCTTTCTGGATGAAATCGGCGATCTGGATTTGAAAGTACAGGTAAAACTCCTGCGCGTGCTGGATGGAGTGCCTTATTACCGGCTGGGTGGAAGCAAGAAGGTGACGGTAGATGTAAGAGTGGTGGCCGCCACCAATCAGGATCTGGAAGAGCTGGTGCGCGCTGGACGTTTTCGCGGCGACCTCTTTCACCGCCTGGCGCAGTTTCAGTTGGAGCTACCACCGCTGCGCGATCGGGTCGAAGACTTGCTGGCCATCGCACAACACACTTTGCATCAGCATTATCCTGAATCGCAATTTACGCCAGACGCAACCAGTGCCCTGCTGAGCTATCGCTGGCCGGGCAATGTTCGTGAACTGAAGAATGCGGTCTTTCACGCGGTGATGTGTGCCAGGAATCCGCAGGCTGAGATTACAGCGGCGGATTTGCGACTGCCGGAGACGGCATCCAGCAATGGCCACACCCCGCTGAATGGCGATCTCAACCAGATTGAGCGCCAGATGATCTTCCAGGCGCTGGAAAAGTTCGATGGTAACCAGGGCAAAGCCGCACAGGCCCTGGGCATTTCACGCCGCACGTTGATCCGCAAACTCAAGGTTTATCGAGAGAACGATCCGGCGAACGGAAACGGTTCTCTGGTGGCCGAACAGGAACGTTATTATCGGGCGCAGGCGCGGGTGCCGGTGCGAGTGAAGTATGCAGGCGACGAGTTTGAAGCCACGCTGCTGAATCTGAGCATCGGCGGCGCGGCATTTGCCACTGAGAAGCCGCTGAACTTCGGCCTGCCTGCTTCCATCCGCATTACCCTGCCGGACACTGATGAGGAGATCGAGTTTTCAGGACGCATTGCCTGGTCCAACAGTGAAGGCCATCACGGCATTCAGTTTGGCGAACTGCCTGCGGATGTGCGCTCTGACCTGCGGCGGTGGCTCTCTTCACACATGAAGAAAGAAGAGTCCGTGGCGGCTACGGGAACCTAGAGAAAGCTCACCCTTGGCCTTTGACAGAAATCCCTCTTCATAATTAAGACGATAAAAGAGTCTGAGAAACTGCCAGCACCAACTCGTTCGGGCCGCCCTGCTTCGGTGGTCTTGACTTTGCTTTTGATTTTAGTTTTGACTTGAATGGCATTTGGAAGCTTGGCCACCTTGCTATCTCCTAAACAGGTAAAGCTCGAAACCGTTTTCTCGCTGACGGAATTTGAAGCGCTGGCGCAGCCGTGTATTTCAGAGATGGCGTTTGGCTACATTGTTGGCGGCGCGGCAGATGAGCTTACCCTGTCTGCGAACTCTGCGGACTGGCGGTGCATTCGCCTCGCTCCCAGAGTCCTGGTGGACGTTTCGGAAATTGACGTGCGCACGCAAATTCTGGGGCAACAGTTTGAATTGCCGGTGTTGCTGGCTCCGGCAGCGTTTCATCGCCTCTGCCATGCTGAAGGCGAGTTGGCAACCGTGGCAGGAGCCAACCAGAGCGGCGCAAGCATGGTGCTGAGTTCGTTTTCCACGGTAGCGGTAGAGGAAATCACAGCGGCGGCAAAGCATCCCGTGTGGTTCCAGTTGTACTTTCAGGAAGACAAGGGTCTGACGCAGGAAATGGTGCGCCGGGCTGAAGCTGCCGGATGCAAAGCACTGTGCGTGACGGTGGATACGCCGGTGCTGGGCGCGCGTCTTCGCGAAAGCCGCACGCAATTTGAACTGCCTAAGGATTTCAAACTACCGAACCTCAACCTGGGAGCGGTGAGTCACCGTCCCAAGCGCAGCGCAATCTACAGCGAGCTATTGAACCCGAGGCTGAACTGGAAAGATGTGGAATGGCTGTGCTCGGTAGCGAAAATTCCGGTGCTCTTGAAGGGCATTCTGAATCCTCTGGATGCCACCCTCGCACTGAATACCGGCGTGGCGGGTTTGATCGTATCGAACCACGGCGCCCGCAATCTGGATACTCTGCCAAGCACGGCAGAAGCACTGCCGCGGGTAGCGGAGAAGGTCGGCGGCAAATTGGCCGTCCTTGTGGATGGCGGCATCCGTCGCGGGACAGACGTTCTCAAGGCCCTGGCTCTGGGCGCGAATGCGGTGCTCATTGGCAGGCCGTATCTTTATGCGCTGGCTGTTGGCGGCGCTGCTGGAGTCGCGCGCGTGATTGAAATCCTGCGTACGGAATTGATGATGGCGATGGCGCTCACCGGCCACACCGCGATCAAGCAGATAGATCGCACCGTCCTCTGGGACAAACCGGCAGCTAGCGACTGATCATCTCCCAGATTTTTGCCAGGTGGTGATCGTCGTGCTCGGCGACAAAATACAAATGATCCACCAGCCGCATGGGTTGCTTCAAACGAGGATGCAGCCGGGAGGGATGCTGCTCCACGGGAAAGTTGAAGTCAAATTTCCGCTCAAACCAAACCGGGACCTGACTGGGCACAGTATTCCATCTTTCTGAATCCCTTCCAGATTGCCCTATGTCCGGAAGGAAACGCAAACAGAAACGCCGCCCATGATCGGGCGGCGATCTGTTAAGGGTTCAAATTCTTACTGCGATATCAGATGGACGCCGTGCGGTACCGCTTGCGGGAAGACGTAGGCATACATCAACACGATCAGGCCGACGATCGATCCCAGCGCGACTGAGTGCCAGACCACGAAGCGGAAGATTGAGCCTTCGTTGCCCACCTGGTTGGTCGCCGCAGTGGCTACGCAGATGGACTGCGCATCCACCATCTTGCCCATCACGCCTCCGGCGCTGTTGGCCGCAGTCATGAGAATGGGATCCAGGTGCAACTGCTCGGCGGTAATGCGTTGCAGGCTGCCGAACAGAGCGTTAGACGAGGTGTCACTGCCGGTGAGCGCCACGCCCAGCCATCCCAGGAACGTGCCAAAGAAGGGATAGAACCAACCTGTATGGGTAAATGCCAGTCCCAAGACGGCGTCAGTCCCCGAGTATCGAGTCACGAATCCCAGGCCCAACATACACGCGATAGCCAGGACCGCCCAACGCATTCGGAACACGGTGTGGCCAAAGATTTTCATCAATTTTCCTGGGCTCACGCCGCGAATCAGGCCGCCAATAACCGCAGCCAGGAAACAACCGGTCCCGGTGGCGGAGAGCCAGATGAATTGGAACTTGGCGCCCTCTGGCTGCGGCGGCTTGTCCTTTCCAGTCTTCGGATCTTTCCCCACAACCGGCTGAGCACGTGAAACCTTGTTGTGCAGAGGCGTCTCCCAACCTCCCTGAGGTTTGCCCTGAGCGTTTACAAAACTCGGCGTGGTATGAATGTTCATCCAGTCTTTGACGGGTTTAAACCCCCACAGAAAGACAAATACCGAGAGGATGATAAACGGCAGCCAGGCCAGGAAAACCCGTCCGCCGCTGTACTGAGGATTCGCAGCCGCGGCGCCAAGTGATCTGCTGACCGCGGCCGTGGTCGGCACCGCATCCTCTTCAAATCGCCAGATCTTTTTTGGCTTCCAGAAGACCAGGAACAGGACCGTGCATCCCAGCGAAAAGAGTCCAGCGGTGATGTCCACCAGGTTGCTGTCCATCTTGTTGGCCCAGAAGAACTGCATGGCGCCAAAGGAAATTCCAACCATCAGGATGGCGGGCAGAACTTCAAAAGTCTCCTTCCACGGCACCATGGCCCGCACCAGCCAGAAAGGCACGATGATCGCAGTGATCGGCAAAATGCGCCCGATCATGGCGTTCATGTCGGCCTCGGGCAGCGCGGTGACGGTGGTCAGCATGTGCACCGGCGTTCCGATTGCGCCCCAGGCCACAGGAGCCGTGTTGGCAATCAGGTTCAGTGCGGCCGAATGGAAAGGCTTGAACCCCAGTCCGATCATGAAGGCTCCAGCAATCGCCACCGGTGATCCGAATCCTGCACAACCTTCAATGAAAGCGCCAAAGCAGAAAGCCACGAGTAGCAGTTGCAGCCGACGGTCAGAGGTGATTCCGCCGACCGAGGCCTTCATGATTTCAAAGTCTCCGGTGCTCACAGATATGTCGTAGAGGTAAACGGCTGCCACCACGATCCAGATGATGTTCATCAAGCCGGTGGCAACACCGTAGAGGAAGCTGCTGCCGGCCAGCGAGAACGGCATGTGAAATGCGAAAAAAGCAACCAGAACAGCGGTGATCGCGCCACAAAGGGCTGACCAGTGGGGCTTCACGCGGAAGCCTGCCATCAGGGTGAAGAGAACGATGATGGGCAAGGCGGCCACGAGCGCGGAAAGTTGCCAGTGTCCGAAAGGGTCATAAACCTGGGTCCAGGTTGGCATTCAACACCTCATGCATTGAGATGACGGCAGAACGGGCGCGCGAATTATAGCCCTCACTTCTCACTCATGCCAACAATATTTATTGGCTGTAGTGCGCGCCAACTTGCGATAGCCCTAAGATTTCCCAATCAACACACCAGCAAGAAAGACCAAAAAGCCGCCAATCATGACCTGTACTGTGGCGGAAAGCCACGGTGAGTCCATATAGCGATGTCGCACCCAGGTAATAGTGGCCAGTTCGGCCAGCACAACCACTACAGCGATAGTAAATGCCAGTTGGAAGTGAGGAATCAGGAAAGGGAAAGTATGTCCCAGACCGCCCAGAGTAGTCATCAAGCCGCAGACCAGACCGCGAATCCAGGGATGCCCTCGACCAGTGAGGGTACCGTCGTCAGAGAGCGCTTCCGCAAATCCCATGCTGATGCCTGCTCCAATGGATGCGGCCAGACCTACGATGAAGGCAATGTGCGTGTTCTGAGTTCCAAAGGCGGCGGTGAATACCGGGGCGAGAGTGGAAACTGATCCATCCATCAATCCCGCAAGACCCGGCTGAACAATCTGCAAAACAAACAGACGACGATTGGCCTCTTCTTCTTTAGCGAGACTCTCGGGCGGCAGCTCCCGCTTCTCCAGTTGCTCGGCGCGATACTCGTGCGAGCGCTCCTCCTGCGCCAGATCGTAAAGCAGCGTGCGGATGCTGGCATCCTGGGCGCGGGCTGCAGCCCGTTCATAAAAGTGGCGGGTTTCCACTTCCATGGTGGAAGCTTCCTTGCGAATCTTGTCCAGCCGCAAAGGACGTAGCAGCCAGATGGCGCTGCGATCTACAAAACCGCGAACGTCCTGGCGGCGGATCAGCGGGATATGATCGCCGAACTTGCTGCGATAGAGTTCCACCAGACGATGGCGGTGATCTGCTTCCTCCTCGCGCATGCCTTCAAACAATGCCGCAGAGGAAGGAAAGTCCTGACGCAGGCCCTCCGCGTAGTCGGCATAGATGCGCTCATCTTCCTCCTCCAGCGAGATGGCCAGAGCGAGGATTTCGCGTTCATCGAGGCTCTCAAAGCTTCGTATCATGGTTTCTCTTTCCCATAAGTCAGATAGAAGAGAAAATTCTACTTGATCGAGAAAAAAGAAGAGCTGAAACCACGGGGGCACGAAGGAACACAAAGGGGCAAGCAGGTTGCTATCCTCGTTCGACGTCGCCCCGGCTGATTGCCGGCTGCTGACCGCTGAGCGCTGGTTCAAAAATGCTAACTAATTTCTACACGCACCAATGTTTTCATTATTCTCACTTGTGTCATCATAGGCAGAAGTGGTGAACGGCAGTGAGGATAGAGCGTACACCCTATTTTGCGGATATCGTTCAGGACAGCCGCGCGAAGCCGCCGGTGTGGCACTGCATTATCCAGCAGCAAGGTTCAAACAAAGTGATTGCATGGTTCCAGGAAAAATCGGAGCAGGACGCGCAACAGTGCGCCGCTTCTGAGCTAGAAAACCTGTGTCGAGAAGATCTGCTGCGAGCGGGACAACTCCCGCTCATCCTGAGTCCCGGCGCCTGATCTGTGCGCCTGCAAATCGTACAAGCCGGAGAATTAGTCCTGCGCCAGCAGGCACGGCAGCTATCGGTGCCTGAAATCTCCAGCCGGGAAATCCAGCGGCTCATTGCAGATATGAAGGAGGCTATGCGTGAGGCTCCGGGTGTGGGGCTGGCTGCGCCGCAGGCGGGCCATAGCTTGCAGCTTGCGGTAATTGAAGACCGTCCGGAGTACACCCAAGACGCTGCGCGCGAGCACCTCGCCGAACGCGAGCGCCAACCGGTTCCGTTTCACGTGATCATCAATCCCAGAATCACGCTGCTTTCAGAACCCGAGATCGAATTTTTTGAAGGGTGCCTGAGTTTGCCGGGCCTGATGGCCATCGTGGCGCGGGCAGGAAAAGTCCGCGTTGAATGCCTTACTGAACAGGCAAAGCCCTGCGTGATTGAAGCTGCTGGATGGTACGCCCGCATTCTGCAGCACGAGATAGATCACCTGAACGGCACGCTCTATGTCGACCGCATGCTTCCCCACAGTTTAACTACTGTAGACAACTACAATCGGTTGTGGAGAGAGAAAACGATTGGGGAAGTGAAGAAGCAGCTACGAGCTTCTAAATAAAGAATCTGCGGCTTGAGCGTATTACGGGCGAAAAGTCCATGTTGTCCATTCAATCCATGAGATCTTAAGTCCTCGGCATTTGCCAGGATCAGGCCACTGGCTGATAGGCAGCAGGCAGAGCGTGGGCTTTGTTCCCGCCCTGCGATCGCGCCATTTCCAAGGCGTTTTCGACGCGGTTGATGATCTCAGTCACGATGTCCACGGGATCAAAATGCGGCTGGAGCACTGCTTCAGCGATGCCCACCGTAATGGGAGGATTACGGTCAGTCCCGGGAATCTTGTTCGGCTTCAGGGCCTTCTTCATCTTGTCCACTACCAGAAACGCATTCTTCTCGCTGGTGTCAGAGAGCACCAGGGCGACTGATGTCAGATCATAACGGACAGCAACATCATTCTGGCGCACGTGAGAGCAGATTGACTGCCCCATCTCCTGCATCATGGATTCCACCTTTGGCTCGCCAATCTCTTTCACCATAGCGGAGGCTTTCCCAAAGTGGAACAGCAATAGCGTAAGTGGAGTCTGCTGCTGCATGGAGCGCCGCACCTCGGAAAGCAGAACGTCCAGGTAGGACGAACGCTTCAGCAGCCCGGACTTTTCGTCGGTGACGGCCAGGGTTTTCATCAGGCTGCGCAGCCGCGCATTGCTCACCGCCAGCACCACCTGCTCGGCAATGGTCTTGAGCAGCATGACCTCGGTTTGCCGCCATTGGCGCGGCTCGCATTGCTCCAGGATCAGCAGTCCGGCTTGTTCGCCCGCATCCATCAAGGGAATCGCGAGCAGCGATTCAATGTGGAGCGCCTGAATGTGTTCCAGCGCCGGTTCCATTTCAGCGGCTTCGCGAGCACTGGGGAATTCAACCGTGCCATTCACTGCCGCCTTTTGCGCCACGGCAATCAACTTGACAATGGCCATCACGTCTGACTGCTTCACTCCGGGAGCGCAATATTCCAGCGCGGCAGAAGGTGGCTTGCCCAGCGTGCAGAGCCCGGCTACACATCGGCTGGCATTGAAAAGCCGCCCAATTTCGTTCACCGCCGTAAACAGCACACTTTTGACGCTGCCCTGGCGATAAATGTTGCGTGTGATCTCCGTGACCGTGGCCAGATCGTGAGCGGCTTCAGTTCTGGCTGTAACTGGCGTCGGCCCAGACTGTGTTTTTTCTGGAGGTTGTGGGGCCGGCACAGGACCGCCTGCCGCCTTGGCCGAGGCGGCTGCTGCCTTCGGCGCCGGCAACATTCCGGCAACCACAAGGAGCTGGCGCAGTTTCTCATCCTTCTCCTCCTCGCGCGGGAAGAGAACTCTCACGCGCTCCAGGCGCTCCACAGCCTTCGAGCGCATGCCATATTGCAGGTAAATTTCCGCCTGAAGAATAAAGTCTTCCAGCACCGTGGGCTCGGACTCCTGCACGCCGCCTTCATGCGCGGGAACCTCTGGAGCGGCAACGGTGTGCAGGCGGTTAGCAATAGTGTTGAACTGGGTCGGATCGATTTTGCCGCGCAACATCTCCAGCCGTGTGCCGTGCCCCGGCTCATAAGGATCAACTTCCGCCGCGCGGTCCAGGGCGTCCGCTGCCTTTATGTATTTCCCTTCCGCAAAGTAGAGCTGAAAGACTTTGACCAGGGTGCGGCAGTATTCGTGCTCTCGGCTGGCGGAGTTGAAGAGCTCTACCAGGTACTCCAGAAATTCCACGGCTGGCAGCCGGCTCTCTGCCATCTCATGCATGAGGGAGATGAATTCGCGGCGGCGCGCAGCCTTGTTTTCATGCAGTTCCAGCCTCTTGGCCAAAGCCAATCCGCCCGCCGTATCGCCGGTATCGAGAAATGCGCCTACTAAAGAAACCACCTCGTGCACCTGCTGGGGATCGTTCTCAAACAGCTCCCATGCATAGGGTACGGCCTCAGCAGGACGGCCCGCCGCCATCAACGCCCGGGCATAGAGTTCGCGAAGCTCGCGCGGGTTCTCCAGATTGCCCACCGCGCCTTCCAGCACATTGATGCATTGCCGGACCGCGGTACGTGAAAACAGGCCTTGTGCATAAAGCAGGATGGCCTGCTGGTTGGTGGGATCATGCTTGTACGCCTTTTCAAACCATTCAAAGCCGGAACCGGGCGAGGCCTCCTCTTTCAAAATTCCCAGTTTGACAAAATTGTCAGCGGCTGCCTGGTTCTGGCCCAGGCCTGCGGATTTTTCGCCGGCGATCTGCAGGTTGTCCGCCGTGGGCGCCAGTTCAACCATGCGTTTGGCCGCGGCCAGCGCCTGTTTTTCCTGGCGCAGCAGTTCGAAGCCCCGCATAGCGGCCGTGTACGCTTCCAGCGCCTCATTTTTGTCCTTCTTGGCGATGAGCTGCGCATACTGCAGAATCTGGAACGGCGTAGGAGTCGCAGCCTTGGCCAGCTTCTTGTAAGTAACAATCCCGGCGGGATCGCCGATGGCTACCTGCTGGTCGAGCAGGCCGCTGAGCAGCGTTGCTGCCTCAGAGTTGCGTCCGCAGCGGATGTAAAGATCGGCAGCGGTCTGGCGAACGCGATCGTTGCGCGGATCTTCGTCCAACGCCAGCAGATACTCTTCCAAAGCGGCCTCGGGTTTGCCTTTCTGCAGGTAACGTTCGGCTTTTTCCAGTCGCTTGGAGATATCCGTCATGAAAATGAGCCCTCAAGCGGTCTCGACAGGGGGTTGGCCAGGCCCACTTGGAGTGTGAGGTGAGTGTATTTTAACTGGATTGACGGAATTGCCAAAGTTTCCGGAATTGCCAAAGGTGAAGAAGCCATTTGATACTTCCGACTTTAAATAGTAGCTCCATTCCTTAACTCCGCTTTGATCCTCCGCGCATGACACTGCTATAACCTCAAGCCAATGAGCGAAGCGAATTTTGACACTCGTGAACAGGGATTGAGAAAACAGCTCACGGCCGGACAGATTGCCATGGTCGCCGTGGGCGGTTCGATCGGGACAGGATTGCTCCTGGGATCAGGTGAAGCTGTCCACATGGCCGGGCCGGCGGTAATTTTCTCTTATGTTCTGAGCGCGCTGGTGGCATGGACTGTGGCCATGGCGATGGGCGAACTCTCCAGCATGCATCCTGCTGCCGGCTCGTTCGGCCTTTATGCCGAAACCTATTTGAACGACTGGGCCGGATTCGTCGCCCGCTATGGCTACTGGTTCTCAGTCGTGATTGCGATTGGTTCGGAACTGGTGGCCGCCGGCATTTACATGCAAGTGTGGTTTCCCAAAACACCAATCGTGCTATGGATGGTGATGTTTGGCGCTCTTTTGCTGTTGATCAATCTTTTTCCCGTCGGCAGTTACGGAACGGTGGAGTACTGGTTTGCCTTCATCAAGGTGATCACGATTTTTCTGTTCATCCTGGTTGGCGCCTGGTTGTTGTTTGGCCGCCGCGTGCAACCGCAATACCTGATCAGCGGCACCTTCGCGCCAAACGGATGGACCGCGGCTTTGCGCGCGTCATCGTTTGGGCTTTACAGCTTCCTGGGAATTGAGATGGTGGCCATCTCTTCTGGTGAAGCTCGTTCGAGTGCGGCGATTGCCCGGGCAACGCGCGTGGCGTTTGCCGTGCTCGGCGTGGTTTATGTAGGCGCAATCGCGGTGCTGGTGGGAGTGATGCCGTGGAACCAGGCCGGAGTTACGCAGAGTCCGTTTGTTACCGTGTTTCAGGTGGCCAGAATTCCCGCAGCCGGTTTCATCATGAATATTGTGGTCTTGTCGGCGGCCCTGTCCGGAGCCAACGCTACCCTGTACGTTGCTTCCCGCATGCTGTTCTCATTGGCCCGCTCTGGCCACGCTCCGCGTCATTTAGGCAGGCTCGATCAAAATGGAGTACCTATGCGCGCGCTGCTTACTTCCATGCTGGGGATTGTGGCGGCAATTCTGGTGCAATTTCGCACCCCGAACGCCTATCTCTACATCATCAATGCCGCGCTGATCGGAGGCATGCTGGCCTGGCTGGTTTCACTCGCCGCTCATGTCCAGTTTCGTCGAACCACTTCGCGGGAGCAGGTATCGTCTCTGCCTTTGCGCTCGCCATTTGGAGCAGTGGGATCGATTGCCGGATTCGTCGCCATTATTGCAGCCATCGTATCCACCGCGTGGGGCGGACAGGTGCGAGTTGCCGCCTACAGCTCTTTGGGATATCTGGCCATTCTGAGCGCTGCATATTTTCTGGTGAAGGCCGCGGAACTGAAGCGGGAAGGCAGTTAATTAGACCCCGGGGCGCCAAGACGCGTGTTCTTTGTTTCTGCGTATCGCGATGATGCATCGCTATTCTTCAAATTCTTCGCTGCCGAAAAGCTTTCTTCATCTTCCCTTTACCTGGTTTCCGTTTTCTCTGCGTCCTCATAATTTCTCTGTGACCTCAGTGGTAAAGATTTTGAATTTGATTTTCCTTTTGATTTTCTCCGTTCCTCTGTGTCTCCGTGGTGGATGTTTGCTTTGGTTGCGGTTCGGCGCTTCCCAAACTCTCCTGCAAAAACTCCAGTACTTTGGGAATTGAATCGATTGAAGAATGCGCGTTGCCCTCCACCGTTCCTCCCATTTCCACTTCCTTGCCGGAGAGCGGATGCACCGTTCGTCCACGCCACGCCGGAATGATCAGAGGATTGCCGGCTGTATGTCCGGCATGATGATATTTCAGGTTTTCGTATTTGTAGGAAAAGTGAGCGTCTTTGAGCCGGTCAAGAACTTCGTCTGCCATTCTGCTGGACTGCCACACGCCATCATCATCGCCGGAGATCATCAAAACGGGACCACGCGTGTTCTCCACATGAATGGTTGCATCTCTCATCGCCTCCGGATTGCGGCGGCTGCCGGGGCGCACCCAGGCCAGCGGCGAGCCTTTCCATGTCCAGGCGTAAGGAAATGTGGTCTGGCCGCAGCAAGCCGGATTCAGAGTATTCGCCGGGACGTAAGCAACCACGGCCTTGATGACCGGGTACATCGACCCCAGTTGCAACGCCAATTCGCCGCCGCGCGATGTGCCCATCACGCCGATGTGGTTGCCAGCGATTTCAGGCTGCTCGCGCATCCACTCCAGGGCAGTGCCAAAATATTCCAGTGGAATGGCTTCCAGCCTGGGCGGCAGATCGTCATAGCGAAAATAGGCCAGCGCCAGCGCGGCAAAACCATGCGAGGCCAGCCACGCGGCGCGGTGCAGCATGATGCCGCCTTCTGATCCGCCCACAACCAGAACGCCGGGATACGGCCCTCCGCTGGCAGGTTCAATCAGCACGCCGTGGAGCGTGCCCATCAGTTTTACGCTCTTCACGTTGTTCGCTTTGAAAAGTTCTTCAAGCTGCGCGCTAGCGGCCTGCTGGCCTCTTCTCATCAGCCGGAGTTCGATCTCTTGCGCACCCAGCGCATCCGGAGAGCGATAACCTTTAACCCGTTTCTCTTTGGGCATCATGGACCAGATGAGTCCCATGGATGAAACTTCCTTATAGGAACCGCTCACCGGCGCCTGTTTGGAAACGTCAATCGCGCCTTGGGAGTCGGCAACAAAATCGGCTGAGGATGACCACATCTCGCCTGCTCCATCCCTCAGCTCTGCCTGGATGGTGACGCGCTCATTGGCAGCCAGGCCCGTGACGTGAATAACGGCAGATTCGTCTGAGAGAATGTGATTGGGAACCACCTCAAGAGTTTGCCCAGAAGCAAAGCTGCACAAACTTAAAGCCAGCCCAGCAGCCAACGCGAGAGATCGTTTCATCGTGTCTACACAATTATGACGTTGCGGAAAGAGTTTTGCCTCTCGACCACCAGCGCATGAGCCAGTAAAGTAGCACGCCCGCTGCCATGAAGATCAGAGCCAACGTCACCATGCCGATGCCGCCCAGATGCTGTTGCCCTTCCTCATGGCGCTTCTCGAGAAAGGCAATCACCAGCAACGCCGTCGGTCCCACGCCGGAGAGTATCGCACCCATCAGTCCACCGGGAACAGTGAAGGGGCGCGGCAGCAGAGGTTCGCGCAGGCGCAGGGTCACCAGAGCGACGAACTCCAGCACCAGGCTTGTGCCGTAAAGCAGAATATCGAGCAACACCAGCCGGTCAAGATCCGTGCCCAGGATAAAAACAGTGATCGTCCACGCCAGACCGCACGCGGCAATGGAACTCCACGGCGTGCCACTGCTCAGCTTGCGGGCGAAAAATCTTGGCAGATCACCCTCTTGAGCCATTGCTACCGGCAGGCGGGAGTAGGACATAGTGAGCGAGTTAACGATTCCGAAAGTGCTGATCATGGAGCCGATGATCAGCGTAATTCCCAGCCATCGCCCGCCCAGCAACTCGGCGATGCTCGCCCAGCTTCCCTCCGACCAGAAACCCGGCTGAAGGTGCGTGCTCCACACAGCGATCACGGGAATGGCGTAAGAGATCACAATCGCCGCCAGAGTCAGCATCATCACCCGAGGATAAGTTTTCTGCGGATTCTCCACCTCGGCCGCCACGGTGGAAGCGTTGTCCCAGCCCATGTAGTTCCACATGGCAATCATCATGGCCGCGAGCCAGCCTTGGGGTGCGGTATGGGCGGCGGTCACATCGTGCAAAGAATGATGATGCAAGAGAGCCAGCACGATAATCACAACAAAAGGACTCAGCAGCAGCACGCCCAGCAGGATGGAGCCATTGCCGACCGCGCGTGATCCGAACAGGTTCCACAGCACGCACGCCAGAATCACTCCGGAAGCAATAAAGATTCCGTTGTGGCCCTGGTTGGCTGGAGGCCAGAGCTGCGCCAGCGAGAGCACAAAAAGCGCGGGATAGGACGCCATATCGAACAGGCTCGCGGCCAGTGACAGCCACGCTTCTTGAAATCCCCAGAAGCGTCCCATGGCCCGGCGTACCCAGATGTAGAAGCCGCCTTCAGCGGGAATGGCGGCAGAAAGTTCTCCCACCATCAACGAGGTTGGCAGGCTCCAAATCAGCGGCGTCAACAACAGGATGAGCAGAGCCAATCTATAGCCGGAGTCCTGAACGATCTCCTCGATGCCTGAAGGCCCGCCCGAAACCACGAAATATGTAGCAGCCACAAGGGGAAAAACGGTTAGCTTGCGGCTGACTGGTTTTCTCATCATTGGCAAAAATGCGAATATCGCAGACTTGAGCAG
>Ga0126371_10002746_pt1 | contig 15227 bp, 16 predicted proteins | sample PanSoiMetaPlot_4_FD_110145 | JGI IMG/M metagenome (GOLD analysis project Ga0126371, IMG submission 110145) | Tropical forest soil microbial communities from Panama - MetaG Plot_4 | ecosystem: Environmental > Terrestrial > Soil > Tropical forest > Bulk soil | place: Panama | collected 2016-02-17 | reverse complement strand
TGAAGCACATATCCAGGACCCTCAAACCTGTTTCAGCCGCAACACCGGAAACCGTCCACTAGGATTTTATGTTTCACGGCGAATTGAAGATTCGCGATCTTTCGCTACGACCTGCCACTTTGCTCGCGCCGATGGCCGGCGTTACCGACACTGTGTTTCGGCGCGTGATTCGCGGCCTGGGCGGATGCGGCCTGATCATGACCGAGTTCACCAGCGCAGAAGGCGTGACGCGAAGCGCGGCGAAGACGCTGCGATATTTGTATTACGACGAGGACGAGCATCCGATCGCGGCGCAGCTTTTTGGCGCGAATGCGGAAGTGATGGCGTCGGCGGCGGCGCTGGTCGAGGACTTGGGATTCGACCAGGTGGACATCAATCTGGGATGTCCGGCAAAAAAAGTGGTGAAATGCGGCGGATCGGGGCTGCTGCGCGATTTGAAGCTGCTTGAGACGGTGCTGCGAGCGGTACGTGCGACGGTGAAAATCCCGCTGACGATTAAAATGCGCTCGGGTTGGGATGACAGCAATATCGTCGCGACGGAAGTGGCGCGCTTGGCGGAAGGAATCGGCATCGAGGCCATTGCTGTGCATCCGCGAACGCGCGTGCAGGGCTATTCAGGGCACGCGGATTGGAATGTGATTGCGCGCGTGAAACAGTCGGTTGCGATTCCGGTGATTGGGAACGGCGATATTCGCGCGCCGGAAGATGCCCAGCGCATGGTAAAGGAAACGGGTTGCGATGCGGTGATGATTGGACGCACGGCGGCGACGAATCCGTGGATATTCCGGCAGATGGAACAGTATTTCGCGAGCGGCAGTTACGATGAGCCGAGCGAAGCGGACCGTTATCAATTGCTGTCAGGATATTTTCGCAGCCTGATTGCAGCGGAATTGCCTGACGCGATTGGCAAGATGAAGCAGTTTGCGTGCTGGTTCACGCACGGGGTGCGGAACGGGGGCGAGCTGCGGCATCAGGTGCATTCGTCGCGGACGCCGGAGGAAGTGTTGCAGCGCGTGGAAGATTTCTTCTCAGATGTTGCGGGCGCGCGGAATTGAGTCGCACAGAGAATTAAGAATCGAGAATTGCAGCTAACGATTGCGTTCTGCCAAAAGCCTTTTGTAGGCCTCGCGTTTGGTCAGCTTAAATTCCCTTGCAGCTTGTTTCAGCGCGGATTTGTGATCCAACCTTTGCTCGTCTGAAATCTGGGCGACACGTTCGGCGAATGAAACTGAGGGCCGCGCAGGCTGCTCGGTTTCTGAAATCTCGCGCGCGGTGGAGTTTTCGTCGGGCGGAGCGATGATGAACGTGATTTCGCCGCGCGGAGGCTTCTCGCGGAAGCGTGTGAGTAGTTCGCTGAGGCGGCCGCGAGCGAACTCCTCGTGGACTTTTGTAAGTTCGCGAGCCACGGTTGCTTCGCGGTCACCTAGCGTTTCCATCGCTTCCTGCAAGCACGTCATCAGCCGGTGCGGCGCTTCGTAGAGAACAAGTGTGCGATTTTCCGAAGTCAGTTTCTGCAATTTGCGCCGGCGTTCGCCAGAACGAGCGGGCAAAAATCCGGCAAATGTGAATTCATCGGAGGGTAGTCCGCAGGCCGCCAGCGCAGCCACAATTGCCGATGGACCGGGGATGGGAATCACCGGGATTTTGTGCCGCAGGCAAAGGGAGACAAGCCGGTGGCCGGGATCGGAAATCACGGGCGTGCCGGCATCGCTGACTAATGCGACACGCGTTCCTTCCTCCATGCGCATGACCAGTTCCGGCGCGCGGGTCATTTCGTTGTGCTCGTGATAACTCTCGAGCGGCTTGCGAATTTCGAAATGCGACAGAAGCTTGAGGGTCTGGCGTGTGTCTTCGCAAGCGATTAGGTCAGCGTCTTTCAAAACGCGCAGTGCGCGGAGGCTGATGTCCTCGAGATTGCCAATGGGCGTGGCGACCAGATAGAGGCATCCGGCGCCGGATCTGTTTGATTCTCGCGGAGACATAGGAAGCGGCAACGTGAGCGCTAACGCGCCAGTCTATCACCATAGCACCACAGGCGAGCGCGAACGAAAACACGCTGCGTCGTGTCACGACACGGCATGCTAAAATCATTTGATTAGCTCATACGCGAGGACTGATAACGTGCCCCTGTACGAATACAAATGCACAAAGTGCGCCAAGAAATTCGAAAAAATTGAGAGCGTGTCCGCATCGGAAATCAAGAAGTGCCCGAAATGCGGCGCGAGGTCGGAGCGCGTGCTGAACGCACCGGCGATTCAGTTCAAGGGAACCGGATGGTACGTAACGGATTACGCTGGGAAAAACTCCGGCGCAACGGCAAAGGAAGGCGGCGATTCGAGCGAGTCTGCCTCCGCTGCGAAATCGGGTGATAAATCTTCAGAGAAGTCGACTGCCAAGGAATCGGCGAAAGGGCCCACGAAGAAATCCAAGGAAAAGTAGCGCTACAATTTCAGCGATTTCAGATAGGCGCGGAATTCATCGCCGAATTCCGGGTTCTTCGCGGCAAATTCCACCGTGGCTTTGAGGAAGCCGAGCTTATCGCCCGCATCGTAAGTCTTGCCTTCCGTTGTGAGCGCCCAGAGACCGTGTTCGCGCGCGAGCATGCGCAGGCCGTCGGTGAGCTGAATCTCTCCTCCGCGGCCGGGCGGAGTGCGTTCGAGGCAGTCAAAAATTTCGGGTGGAAGAACGTAGCGTCCGATGACGCTGAGATTCGAAGGCGCTTTGTCGGCCTCGGGTTTCTCGACGAGGTTCGTCACCTGCCGGAGACGCTCGCCCCATTTGGGTTGGTCTGCGGGGCGCGCTTCGATGATTCCGTATAAATGAACAAGTTCGCGCGGCACGGCTTCTACGGCGATGGCGCCGATTCCTGTGGCTTCGTAGACGTCGCAAAGGGAGCGGGTGACGGGCTGCGGGCCGTCGCAAATGACGTCGCCGAGCAGCACAGCGAATGGTTCGTCGCCCACGAGTTCTCGCGCGACGGAAACGGCGTGTCCCAGTCCAAGTGGTTCGCGTTGGCGAATGTAGCTGAAATGAATTTTCGCGCCGATGTCGCGGACCAGATCCGCGCGGCGCGTGTCGCCTTTTTCGCGGAGGAAGCGCTCGAGCTCCGGCGATTGGTCGAAATGATCTTCGATGGCGTTTTTGCCGCGGCCAGTGACGACGATGATGTTTTCGATTCCCGATGCGGCGCACTCTTCGACGGAATATTGAATGAGCGGCTTATCGACGACAGGCAGCATTTCCTTAGGCTGCGCTTTAGTGGCCGGCAAAAAACGAGTGCCGAGCCCGGCGGCGGGGAAAACAGCCTTGCGGACGCGTTTTGGTTTATCGGTCATTTGATAGTCGGGTCGTATTGGAAAATCCGAACGGCCAAGTTACGTGGCGCGGACGCGATTGTCAATCAGGGCTCGCCGCAGGCCGTATGCTAAGATGTTTTGAAGGGCGCAGAGGGAACACAGAATGACGGTCCGCATCCTCGGAATTGAATCATCTTGCGACGAGACCGCCGCAGCAGTGGTCGCCGACGGAGTGCAGATTCTTTCCAGCGTTGTCGCTTCGCAAATTGACGTTCACCGGAAATATGGCGGCGTGGTGCCCGAGCTGGCTTCGCGCGAGCATCTGCGCCAAATCGTGCCGGTGGTGCGCGAGGCTGTGCTGCAAGCAAATCTCGGTTTGCAGGACATCGACGCGATTGGCGTCACGCAGGGGCCGGGGCTTGTGGGTTCGTTGCTCGTTGGATTGACCTACGGAAAAGTGCTGGCGCAGGCACTCGATAAGCCGCTGATTGCGGTAAATCATCTCGAAGGGCATGTCCACGCGGTTTTTCTCGAAGCGCATTCCGCGGGACGCACGCCGAAATTGCCGGCTATGTGTTTGATTGTCTCCGGCGGGCATACGCTGCTGTATCACGTCGAAGAACGCAGCGGGGTTGCCGGCGGAAATGGCGAGCGGCGATTCAGCTATACGCGCATCGGCAGCACACGCGATGACGCTGCGGGCGAAGCGTACGACAAAGTGGCGAAAATGCTGGCACTTGGCTATCCGGGAGGTCCGGTCATCGACAAGCTCGCGCCGCACGGCAATCCGAACGCGATTCGTTTCGGCGGGACGAAGATGCGCGGCAATCCCTACGATTTCAGCTTCAGCGGAATCAAGACGGCCGTTCTTTACTATCTGCGCAGCCATCCGGAGTTGCAGCCGGAGATTGCGGGGCGGGAAGCGGCTCTGGCAAACGGGCAGCGCGGCGCAGAGGCTCTGCGGGCTTTGTCGAGTCCCGCGACGCTCGATCTCATCGCCAGTTTCCAACATTCCGTGGTGGAAGATTTGCTGAAGCGCACGCTTACCGCAGCGGACCAGTTCGCCCCGAACTCAATTTTGGTTTCCGGCGGCGTGGCTGCGAATAGCCAGTTGCGAAGACGATTCGAAGAAGAGGCGGCAAAGCGAAGCTTTGAGGTATTTTTTCCCAGCCGGCCTCTTTCTACCGATAATGCCGCGATGATCGCCGCGGCTGCCTTCGGGAAATTTGCTGCTGGTGAATGTGCCGATGCGACCCTCAACGCCGCGCCGAATTTTCCGCTGGGTGTACCGCAGGCAAGCGCGTCAGTCGCGATTTCTTCCGTTCACGAAGCAGGACAATCAAACAAGTAAGCCACGCCATCCTGCGTCACGCAATAGAGTGTGCGCCCATCGCTGCTCCAGCGGATGTCCGCAATTCCTTGGGCGTGGCATTCGTCAATCATTTTGTTGCCCTGCAGATCCGCGATGAAAATCCGTCCGGCTGCCGAGTTCTTAAGCCAGGAATTGTAAAACGCGCACAGCGGCAGCGACGGATGGCACTGGCACATCTCCGCAGCGAAGGGCAGAGAATTTACCTCGCCGCTTGCCGTGTCCAGCGAATAGGCCTGGCCTGACGCGCAGAAAATGAGAGTGCGCCGGTCGTTGCGCCAGGAGAGCTGCGTCACCTGGCCGTTTGTTTCGAACCGTTCGGTAATTTCCAGCGTAGGCACGCGCACCAAAAGCAGCGAGTCGTCGGACCAGTCGCCATCATGTTCGAGCGGGACGGCAAGAAGCTTTTCGTCTTGCCGAAACGCCACGGCGCCGTAACCGAAAAAACTGTTCTCTTGGGAATCATCGTCCGCGCTCGGCTGGGCGGCCGCCGAAGCGCGATCCATTTCGCAAAGCGGCTCGAATCTTTCCGGCGAATCGGCCGCCATCCACAACGCGAGCTTCGCGTGTTCCGAGCCGTCCGACGAAGCCGTGAAATACTTTCCGCTGTCGGACCAGCAGAGATGGGCGGGATAGACGCGAAACGCGCCGAAGCGTCCGGCAAACTCGCCGGTACGTGCGTTGAGCAGATGCAATTCAGGGTGCCACGTGCCGGATGCAGCGGCTAGCAGGCTGCCGGTCGGGTCCCACGCGAACGCAGCGGGAAAATCGGGGCGTGCTACGAACGGTTCATCGGGGACGAGGATTGATTTGGCGTCGCCGCTAAGCTCCGCGTCGCTGATTTCGACGCGCTGGCTCAGTTCGCGCGAGGCAGGGGAGTACGCGGCGATGTGTCCATTTCTCGAAATCGCGAGATTTGTGCGCGGCTCTGCAAACGCCTGCTTGACGCTCCAGCGCGAATTCTGAGGCAGCTCGCGAAGTCCGCGAAGAACCAGCGGGGAAGACAAAACCGTGATGCCGCGATTTCGCACGGCGACGATTTCCTGCGAAGGCCGTTTCGTCCTTGTGGCCATTAGTGGACGCGCTCCGCGGCGGGAACCTGCAAGCGCTCTTTGCAGTCGGCGATGCGCTGGCGCACTTTCGCCGCCATTCCAGCGATAGCATCTCGATTCTGCTCATTCGCGTCGTCCACTTGAATTTTCAGCAGGTACAAATCGGAGTTCAGCAGCGCGCGCATTTCCGCTTCGATTTCGCCGAGCCGATTTTTCATCAGGCTGATTTTTCGGATCACACGCACGAGTTCCGCGCCGGCGCCTTCTCCGGAAACGGCTTCGGGGCTGGTCTCGTATTTCTCCACAACCTTTGCGATGCGCGCTTCATCGTTCTCCTGATAAGCGCGGTTCACTTCGGCCATCAGCTCTTGGCGGCGCTCCCGATCTTTTGGGTCGGCAGTCAAATCTGGATGGATGCGCTTGGCGGCCTCGCGATAAGCGCTCTTCAATTGTGGAGATGGAGAGAAATTCTTTGCCGGGCTGTCTTTCTTTTCGTTAAACGCAGCACGAGATGCGTTTGCTTGCGCGCGAGCCTCTTTTGCGGCGCGCTGCAGGCGTTCATTCGTCGGTTCTTCGGCCGCAAGGCGCTCGGCCATCTGCGCACGAAGTTCGTCGAGTTCGGAATACGGTGCGCCGACCAGATTCAAATAACGGTTTTCGAGCGAACGCAGCTCGGCGCGAAGCGTCGCCAGCCGCAGCTCGCATTCGGCAAGCTCCGCCTCGATGCGCTCAGCTTCCTGGCGCTTGCGCGCGAGTTCGCGCTCTTCAGGTTTGGTGTTCCGCGTCTGTTTGTCCGCCATGGAAACCCGCTGAATCCGCGCGACTTGATGGGCGCGGCTCGCCTAGGCTGGCGAGGATAACCAAAATAGTATGCATAACATTTTGGGCCGCCGGCACGGCGAGTCGGTCGCCGTTTCCAGAACGAAACGGAGGAAATCCTGTAGGACTTTGGTACTACCGAGCGCAATGCAAGCGTCGCGCTTGCGGTTTAGCGTGGGAAGATTAATGAAACTGTGCTGTGCCCTTTTGTCGCCGCAACAATTTCTATACAATCACCCATTTCATAGGGACTCCTCGATGCGAATTGCGGTAGACACGGGCGGCACGTTCACCGACTGCGTTTTCGTGCGCGAAGGCGAACTGCGTATACTGAAAATTCCCTCCACGCCCGAAAATCCAGCGCACGCCATTGGCGAAGCGGTGCGAAAAGTGTTGACTGAATGGCCCGCAGCGGCAACGGAACGGCTTGAACTGACCTGCGGCACAACCGTCGGCACGAACGCTCTTTTGCAGCGGCGCGGCGGGCACGTTGCTCTAGTTACGACGGCGGGATTTGAAGATGTTCTGGAGATTGGCCGGCAGGCACGTCCGCAGCTGTACGATTTTTTCGGCGGCCGGCCGGAGCCGCTCGTTTCGCGCGAGCGCCGCTTTGGATTGAAGGAGCGCCTGGGCGCAGAGGGGGAAGTTTTGGTTCGGCTGAATGATGCAGAGTTGCGGCGCATGGTGCGCCTTGTCGCGAATTCTCGTCCCGATGCCGTCGCGGTCTGCCTGCTTTTCTCGTTTGCAAATCCGGCTCATGAGAAGCAAATCACGGCGAAGTTGCGCGCGACGGGCTTTCAAGTGTCTGCCTCGCACGAAGTGCATCCCGAATTCCGCGAATATGAGCGCACGGCCACGACGGTAGTCAACGCGTGTTTGCTTCCGGTGATGAGCCGCTATCTCGAGGAAGTCGAAAAACTCGCCCGCGAAAGTGCGAGGCCGCGTGAAGGGAGCAATGCGCCGCGTGTTCGCGTGATGCAGTCGAATGGCGGGATTATTTCGTCGTCGACTGCGGCGCACGAGCCAGTGCGCACAATTCTGTCGGGACCGGCGGGCGGCCTTCTCGGGGCGCAATATGTCGCCGAGCTCGCCGGTTTTTCGCGCGTGATCACGTTCGACATGGGCGGGACGTCGACGGACGTGGCCCTGCTCGACGGTGATTTGCGCACGACCACGGAATCCGAAATTGCGGGATTGCCCGTTTCCGTTCCGATACTGGATATTCATACCGTCGGGGCTGGCGGAGGATCGCTCGCGCGATTTGATAGCGGAGGCGCGCTGCGTGTTGGGCCGGAGAGTGCGGGCGCGGATCCCGGGCCAGTTTGCTATGGACGCGGAACGCGTCCTACGGTTACCGATGCGCATCTGGTGCTCGGCCGTATCGGTGCCGACGGGCTGCTTGGCGGCGAATTTCAGTTGGATGTGGCGCGCGCGCGCGAGTGGCTGGGACGCGCTCGAGGCCCGATGAGAACAATCGAGCAGTTCGCGCAGGGCATTCTCGACGTGGTTGAAACCAACATGGAAAAGGCCATTCGCGTGATCTCCGTCGAGCGCGGCCACGATCCGCGCGATTATACGCTCGTCGCTTTCGGCGGCGCAGGTGGACTGCATGCATGCGCTATGGCCACGGCTCTCGAAATTCCTCGCGCGCTCGTTCCCAGATTCCCCGGCGGACTTTCCGCGTTAGGAATTCTTCGCGCGGATGTAGTGAAAGATTTCTCGAGGACCATTTTGCTGCCAGTGAACTCGCCGCAATCTGCAAACGGCGTTTTGCAACGCGAATTCCGCGCGATTGACGCCCGCGCAACGAAAGACTTGCGCCGCGAGGGCTTCTCGAGTTCTCAAATCAAAATCGAGCATCTGCTCGATATGCGCTACATCGGACAGGCGTATGAATTGACGGTGCCGGCGAGCGGGAGTTTTGCTGGGGCTTTTCATCGAGCGCACGCCAAGCGCTATGGATATTCTGACGCAGCGCGTCCGGTAGAGATCGTCAGCGTTCGCGCGCGCGCCATCGGTACGACGCCGAAACCTGCTCTGCCGAAAATTGAGCGCAGTGGCGCAGATGTGGGCGCTGCGCTTGTGGGCAATCGTAACGTTTATTTCGGCGGACGCCGATTGTCAGCGCGGATTTACGACCGGTCGCGTTTGCGCGCTGGGAATCGTCTCCGCGGGCCGGCGGTCATCACCGAATACAGCGCAACAACCGTCTTGTTGCCCGGCTGGATAGCGCGCGTAGATGCGTACGGAAATCTGCTGCTGGAGCCTGCGCGATGAAATTCGATCCTGTGCGCCTTGAAATCTTCAAGAACGTTTTTCATTCCATCGCCGAAGAAATGGGCGGAGTTCTGCGCCGTTCAGCCTTTTCGCCGAATATTAAAGAACGCCGCGATTATTCCTGCGCGGTCTTCAATGGTGCGGGAGAAGTGCTTGCGATGGGCGACCACATGCCGGTGCATCTCGGTTCGATGCCCGCATCGGTTGACGCAGCGATTGGGGCGATGGATTTGCGCCGCGGCGATGTTGCTTTGCTCAATGATCCTTACGCAGGCGGAACGCATTTGCCCGACCTGACTATGGTGATGCCCGTCTATCTTGCCGGTGAACGGAAGCCCATATCTTACGTCGCCAATCGCGCGCACCATGCCGACGTTGGCGGCGCGCAAGCCGGCTCGATGAGTCTCTCGCGAGAAATCTTTGAAGAGGGCATTCGCATTCCACCAGTAAAAATTCTGGAAAGTGGCCGAATCGTCCGGGACGCGCTGAAATTGATCTTGGCCAACGTGCGTACGCCCAACGAGCGCGAAGGCGACCTTACCGCACAGATTGCCGCGTGCCGCGTAGGCGAACGGCGTCTGCTGGAAGTTGTCCGCAAGTACGGCCGCCGCGAGACGGACGCCTACGGGCGGCATTTGCTGGACTACTCCGCCAAGATGACGCGCGCGGCGCTGCGCCAGATTCCCGATGGAATTTATCGCGCCGAAGATTTTATGGACAACGATGGAATTACCGATGAGCCTGTGAGGATTCGCGTCTCGATTCGCATCCGCGGCGGCCGCGCCGAGGTGGACTTTACCGGCTCTTCTCCCGAATGCGCCGGCAGCATCAACGCGGTAAAGGCGATCGCTGATTCCGCGGTGTTTTACGTTTTTCGCTGCTTGCTCGACGATCAAGTGCCGGCCACTTCCGGCCTTTTGCGTCCGATTCGCATCAACGCGCCCGAGAGAACTATCGTCAACGCCCATCCACCGTGCGCGGTGGCCGGAGGAAACGTGGAAGCGTCGCAGCGCATCGTGGATACGCTCCTGCGCGCGCTCGCGAAGGCCATTCCGTCGAGAATTCCTGCGGCCAGCCAAGGCACGATGAACAATCTGACATTGGGAGGCCGCGACACTCGTTCAGGACGAAATGGCGCGCCATTCGCGTATTACGAAACCATCGCCGGCGGAATGGGCGCACGGCCGGATCGCGACGGCGAAAGCGGCATTCACACGCATATGACGAATTCGCTGAATACGCCTGTCGAAGTGTTCGAGCACGTCTATCCAGTGCGCGTGCGGCGTTACGGAATTCGCCGTGGTTCAGGTGGGGCGGGGAAGTATCGCGGCGGCGACGGGATCATCCGCGAAGTCGAGCTCCTCGTGCCGATGCAAGTGGGGATGCTTTCCGATCGCAGAAAATTCGGCCCGTATGGCCTCGCCGGCGGCGCTGCGGGAAAGACCGGCAAAAATGAAGTGATTACAGGCTCGCATTCCAAAACGGTTCCCGCTAAGGGCTCGTTTTACGCCGCTGCCGGGGCGATTGTGCGCATTGAATCCCCGGGCGGAGGGGGCTGGGGCAAGCCTCAGGGAGTAAAGCGAAAATAGGACGACTGAAACGTTCGTTTCAACCGGAGATTTAGGAATGCAGGATGCAAACACTTCTATTGAAATGAATTTCAGAGCCGATGTTGGCCGAAAGAGATCGAGAAACTGAAATCTAATTCTCGAACTTCTCCGTCATCTCGGGCATGTGCAACCGCGCCTTTGCCAGCGCGCGAACGAGATTGCTTTCCATCGTTTGCTCGCTCGTGTTGCGCACGGTGGCCAATTCGCTGACGAGCAAATGCTTTGCCCGATCGAGCATCTTCTTCTCGCGGAACGACAGAGGCTTCGTGCGGCTCAGCGAGACCAGCCCTTTGAGAACGGCGGCGACTTCCATTAACGAACCGGTGCGCATGCGCTCCGAATTCTCCTTGAAGCGATGCTTCCAGTCATGATGCGAAGCTGACTTACCTTTCTCCAAATAGCTGATCACGTCGACAGCTTCTGTCGAACGAATCACGGGACGCAAGCCAACGTTGCCTGCGTTTGTTTGCGGGACCATCACCTTCAATCCACTGGACACGATCTTGAGCATGTAATAGCGTTCGGAGCGGCCGTTGAGGTAACCGTAGCTGATTTGTTCGATGACTCCTACACCGTGGTTCGGATAAACAACCTTCTCTCCCAATTTGAAGTCCATACCGGATGTACCCTCCCCAGAACCTACATTAAAAATAGTAGGCCTTGCGCAGGTGCAAGGTCAAGGATTTCTAAGCGGAATCCAGCAGATTTTTTGGCGCTCTCGGACGCCGATTGCCAGTCCAACTTGGCTTATAATTGGGGCTTATGCTCCTCCTTGCGGTCGATACCGCTGCTCCCACCGGCAGCCTCGCCGTCATGCGCGACGCGCAGTTGCTTGGCGAGATTTCCACAGCCTCTGACGAAGCGTATTCGAGCCGTTTGTTTCGCCAGCTCGAATTTCTCCTGCGCGAACTGAAAATTGAGACAAGAGATTTCGACGTCTTCGCGGTCGCTGCGGGCCCGGGTTCGTTCACAGGTTTGCGCGTTGGCTTGACCGCGGTGAAGGCGTGGGCCGAGGTTTTCGCGAAGCCGATCGTGGCAGTTAGCGGGCTGGAGGCTGTCGCAGCGCAGGCCCATGCGCCGAACGAGGAAGCTTTGATCGTACCGGTGCTTGACGCTCGTCGCGGGCAGATCTTTGCGGGTGTGTATCGCCGCACGGATACAGAACTAACGCAAGCGGAAGACGAGCGAGTTTGCGCCGACGATGAACTCTTACTCCATCTGGAGCAGCACCGGAAGGATGAAATTGTTTTCGTTTCGCCGCATGCCGCGGTTCTCGATCACCTCACCGCGAAGATTGCGTCGAAGGAAGAATCGCATCCAGTTTCATGTAAATTCCAGTCGGCCTCCGTGGTGCTCGCACCGATAATCGCGCGCCTGGCGATGGCGCGTGCCGTTCAAGGCGAATTCACGGACCCATTGCGCCTCGATGCCAATTACATCCGGCGTTCGGACGCGGAACTTTTGTGGAAAACGCGATGAGCAAGATCATCATTCGCGCTATCGAGGCACCCGATGTTTCTGCGGTCATTGAAATTCAATCGAGCAGCAACGAGGCGGCCCAATGGGCGCAGCAGGCTTACGAAGGGCTCCTTACCGCGTCCACGGCTGAACTCGCGTGGGTTGCGGAACGCGTTGGCCGCATCATCGGCTTCATAGTCGTTCGTCGGGTCGCAGATGAACTCGAGATTCTGAACCTCGCTGTGGCTCCAGCCGCGCGGCGGCAAGGGGTGGGAAAAGCCTTGCTCCAGCACGCTTTGACACGCGCCTGCGCGCATGGCGTTCACAACATTTTCCTCGAAGTCCGCACCTCGAATTTCGGTGCGCATCGTTTTTATGAAGCGCACGGCTTCATCAATGCCGGGAAGCGCGCAAACTACTACACAAGTCCCGTCGAAGACGCTCTGTTGTTCGCCCGTTCTCTCCCGGAACTGTCAGGTAAAATAAATCGCAATCCCGTCTTGGCCTCGCGCCCGAAACTGTGATAGCTTCCCCTCATGTGATGCTCATTCCAAAGGAGGCGCGGATGCCTTTGACGGCTCAGGAAATTCCCGGGGACCTGATGTCGAATGAAGAGTTTCGCAGGCTGGCCCAGCAACATTCGCAATACGAAGAGCAACTCCAGCAACTGACCCGGCAAACCTACCTCAGCTCGGAAGACATTCTCCTCGAAGGGCAACTCAAGAAAATGAAGTTGCGTTTGAAGGACCAGATGCAGCAATTGATCGCGCATCGCCGGCGCGAGCAGTCGCACGGCTAAGCCGCTCCGCGTGTGAATAGTTCTAGCGTACAATAGTAGTGTCCCCATTTCTTGAGGTGCGCTGCTTCCCGATGGTGAAAGACGGTTACAAATTCGCGCTGTCGCCGCTGATTCTGGGCATTGTGCTGATGGCATTTCGATTGTGGTGGGGCGCGGTTTTTGTGCTTCTCGGATTGTTCGTACTGTATTTTTTTCGCGATCCGGAGCGACGCATGCCCGCTGATGCGGACGCTGTGGTTTCCCCGGGCGATGGCCGCGTCGTCGAAATCGTAGAAGAACCTTTTGGCGCTCGCGCCGGAAAGCGTATCAGCATTTTTCTTTCGATCTTTGATGTGCACGTGAACCGCGCGCCCGTTGCGGGGCGCGTGCAGCACATTCAATACACGCCCGGCAGTTTCATGGCCGCCTGGAAAGGCAAAGCGTCGGCCGAAAACGAGCAGAATTTCATCTCTATTGCAACGCCTGCAGGGGAAATGAACTTCAAGCAGATCGCCGGTTGGGTCGCCCGTCGCATTTTGTGCTGGACGAAAATCGGCGATGAAGTCAAACTCGGCGACCGGATTGGAATGATCCGGTTCGGTTCGCGCGTGGACGTTTGGCTGCCGATGGAGGCGGAAATTCTTGTCCGGCGCGGCCAGCACGTCGCCGGAGGAGCAACGCAAATCGCACGATGGCGCTACACGAGTCAGAACCGATGAACTTCGAAGAGGACGACGAGCCTGTCTCCACGCCCGCGCGCAAAAGTCTTCGTCGCGGCGTCTACGTCCTGCCCAGTTTTTTCACTGTGCTGAACCTTCTCTGCGGATATTACGCCATTCTCGAAACATTTCGCGGCGGCGCAGGTGACATGGACAACGCCGCAAAGGCTATCGGAGCGGCTATCGTGTTCGACGCGTTGGATGGGCGAATCGCGCGGCTCACGCATACCAATTCGGAATTTGGCAAGCAGTTTGATTCGCTCGCGGATGTGGTCAGCTTCGGCATCGCTCCCGCCTTCTTGGCTTTTGGATGGGGCGTCAAGGGCGTGATGCTCGACGGTCAATCCTGGGCGGCGGTTCACGTCGTCCAGCTTGGATGGGTTTGCAGCTTCGCGTTTGTGATTTTTTGCGCGTGGCGGCTGGCGCGTTTCAATATCGGCATGGCGGGGGGCAAGCGATACTTCGTCGGATTGCCCACGCCCGCTGCCGCTGGAGGAATCGCGGCGGTAGTTCACGGCATGTGGAATCCCATTGAAGACTGGTGGAAATCGCTCGTTTGGGCGCTGCTGGTGTTGCTCCTTGGACTTCTCATGGCGAGCAAAGTTCGTTACTACAATTTCAAAGGTGTGAACTGGGGGCGCAAGCGCACTTCGCTGGCCGTCGTCGTTATGGCGCTCATCGTCGCCGCTATTTTCCGCTACTCGGAAGCAACCCTGCTCGCCGTCGCGACCGTCTACATCCTCCACGGAATCGTCCTGGAGGTTCTGCGCAAATTCCGCCACAGAGCGTCCACGAATCCCGCTTAAAATGTCCCGCGAAAATCCCACTCCTCGCATCGCCATTGTCGGCGCTTCTTCATTGCGCGGAAGAGAATTGAAACAGCTGATCGAGGACGGCAGCTTCGCCGCCAGCGAATTGATTCTGCTCGATACGACTCTTCCTGCTGGAACTCTCACCGAAGCAGGTGGCGAACCGGCGTTCTTCAAACCGATGGAGCCGGAGAGCTTTTCCGGCGCGCGTTTTGTATTCTTCGCGGGCTCTCCGCAAGAGGCCGCGAGCAACTGGCAGCTCGCGTCGCAATCCGGCGCGGAAATTATCGATCTCACAGGAGCGCTCGAGTCCACTGGCGCCGCTCCGTGGATCCCTGATCTGGATACGCTTCTCGCGCCGCCGGAATCCAGTTCCCAGCGGCCGCACAAGGCCGGCATTTATTCCTCGCCTGCGCCGGCGGTTTTGATTGCTTGCCGGTTGGCGGCGGCTTTGTCCAAGCTCGCACCGGCGCGGGTGGCTCTCCTGTTTTTCCCTCCCGCTTCGGAGCACGAGCAGGCCGGAGTCGACGAACTTGAAAAGCAAACCGCCGACTTGCTTCTGCTTCGTTCTATCGAGCAACCGGTGTTCGACGCTCAGGTTGCTTTCAATCTCTTGGCGGGATACGGAACCGCCAGCCGTCCAACGATCGGCGAAATGCAAGCCGACATCTCTCGGCGTGTCGCGGCATATCTCGGCGATAGAATCCCTGCGCCAGCCTTGCAGTTGATTCAGGCGCCCGTTTTCTACGGCTACGCGTTTGCCGCGTATGCGGATTTTTCCTCGCGCGCCGACCTCGATGCGCTAGATTTCGCTTTAGCCTCTGCGGGCATGCACTTGGTTGAAAAAGGCGAAGCGAAACCGTCGAACGTAAGCATCGCGGGAGAAGTCAAGATTCACGTCGCACACGCCGAGCGCGATCCCGCCGTAAACTCTGGCGTGTGGCTCTGGGGCGCTGCCGATAACCTTCGGCTCTCTGCCTCGAATGCCTTGCGCATCGCGGAGGAACTCCTTGCGCCCAAGGTCTAATCGCCTGCCAGCC
>Ga0126371_10002745_pt1 | contig 15227 bp, 14 predicted proteins | sample PanSoiMetaPlot_4_FD_110145 | JGI IMG/M metagenome (GOLD analysis project Ga0126371, IMG submission 110145) | Tropical forest soil microbial communities from Panama - MetaG Plot_4 | ecosystem: Environmental > Terrestrial > Soil > Tropical forest > Bulk soil | place: Panama | collected 2016-02-17 | reverse complement strand
TTGGGATGGCTTCCAGCACTCGCGACGTCGATCTGATCCGCTCGCTGCCGTAGAAGTGCTTCCGCCGACGGGGAGCGGGCGCTATTCCCGCTGCAGAGGAACAACACCCGGCATCGGCGAATCGAGGCGGCGGCCCGCGCTGGTGCCAGCCGCAAGCCAGGGTGCAGCGCCTGACCCACGGCGGCGAGAGCATCGCCACATCGAACCAGGTCCAGGTGATAGTACGAGTCTCGGCCATCGAAGGAACTACGGCGGGAGCCGACTAGACCAGCGGCTCGCAGCCTGCCGAGGTGGTATGACACCAGATTCTGCGGCTGATCGACGAGGCTCGCGAGTTCCCTGACGCGTCTGTCGCTGAATCCCAGCTCGCCCATCAGCCGCCAGCGCAGCGGATGCCCAGCCGCTCGCACGAACGAAGGCGGCGCGGACACGCTCCATGGCGCCATGTCAGGAATATACATCAAGCTAGTTTGATGCAATAGCCAAGCGCGCGACTGCCGTCAGGTCTCGCCGCGCTGGCGCGGCAGCAGGATCGCGAGGATGAGCCCGATGAAACTGATCACCACTAGGGTCCCTAGAGCCGCGGCGTGTGGCTTCCCGGCCGGCAGTGTCACGGCGACCAGGATGGAACCGACCAGCGAGGTGCCGAACGAGGAGCCGAGATTGGAGACGCTGCGAGACAAGCCCGAGATGTCTCCCTGGTCGGCCTCCCCGAAGCTCGACTGAACAACATTGACCGACGACGTGAGCATCACGCCCACCCCGAGGCCGAATAGCAGCAGCCCTGGGATCCAGGTCACGATCCCTGAATGCGCTCTGACCAGGGCAAGCAGCAGCACCATGCCGACGACGGATGCCAGGAAGCCCGCGATGATCAATGACCGCTGCGGGTGACGCTTGGCGAGCCGATCCGCAGCCGCTGACGCGACGAGGATCCCGGCCGTCGCCGGAGTGAGCAGCAGGCCGGTCTTGACCGCGTTGTAACCGTCGACCTCCTGGAGGTAGACAGAGGTCACGAAAAACGATCCCTGCAGGATGAGCCACTGAATGAACTGGGTACCGAGACCGAGGTTGGCCACCCGGCTCCGGAATAGCCGAAGGGCAAGCAGCACATCCTTGCCCTTCTTCTCTGCCGATCGGACATGCAGGAAGAACCACAGCAGGAACGCCGCTCCGATGGCCACATAGATCCAAACCGGAGAGACGCCGCCCTTCGAGATCAGCACGGTGCTGCCACCGATGGACCAATCCTTGCGGGATACGAAGAAGCCGTACGTGCGGGACTGCAGCAGACCGAGGACCACGAAGAACAGACCCGCGGCCGACAAGATCGCTCCAAGGAGATCGAATCGCGGTTTCGACCCCGGCCGCGGAGGATCGGTAATCGACCGGGCGAGGTAGATGATCCAGGCGACCACAAGTACCTGCAGGCCGAATGACGCGCGCCAGCTGATCGCGCTTGTTATCAATCCGCCAATGAGCGGACCCGCCGCTGCGCCAAGGCCACCGGCTCCACTGACGACGCCGAAGTACCTCGCGCGTGACTTGATATCGGGAAAGGCGACCGTGACCAGGATGTAGATCGGCGGGATCATCAGCGCCGACCCGATGCCCTCAAGGAACGAGTAGCCGATAACGAGCAGCGTGATGCTCTGGGCCACGAGGGCCAGCAGCGCCCCCACGCCGTAGACGATCAAGCCGCCTATGAAGCACTGCTTGCGACCCCAGATATCGGTGAGCTTGCTGCCCGGAATCATCAGAGATGCCATCGTGAGCGTGAAGAGCGTGATAGCCGTCTGGATACCGAGGACGTTCGTGCCCAGATCCTTGGCGATCGAGCTAATCGCCACGTTCATGTTCGTGGCCGCGTAGCTGGCGATGAACTGGGCTAGTGCCAGCGGCAGGATCATGGCCCGGGCCGCGCTCTTGCTCATTGCCGGGCCGGTCACGGGCTGTGAGTCAGTCATTAGTGATGCAGACTCGCCTTCAAGGCGACCATCGCGGCACCGAGCGCGGCCGCGGTCAAAGTCACGGCGAGTTGCTGGGTCCAGGGCAAGCTGGCCGCCCGGCCCGCATTCCAGCCATAGAGCAGCAGCAACCCGATGGTGACGGCCAGGCCGACATACGCAGCGGCCTGCGTTGACGCACCGAGAATCCGCGCTAGCAGCAGCGAGACGACCGGAAAGCAGGAGGCAGTGACCATTGGCCACGCGGCCCCAAGCGAGGCTCGGGTCTGCGCGGGAGTCGGGAGCCTGCCGGAATGCGTGTGCTCACCGAGTAGCTCGGCGTACTGCTCAGCTAGCCAGTAGACGAGCAACGTAACCACGATCGCGACTGCCAGTGCGAGCGTCGACAGCACACCACCGCCTGCCGCGATTACCGAGGCAGTTACGATCGTGCCGTAGATGCCCGCCGCGCGCCGTCGGCCTGACGTACGGCCCGCCGGCTTCTGCGCACCTGGACGGTGTCGTGTCGGGTGTGCGGCGACCTGCCGTAGCCAGCCCCTGCTCATGTCAGCTCGTCACGGCGCGACAGCGCGCAGCCAGGCGCGCGGGCAGGCTAGCCAAGCCTGCGGATCCGGTTCATGATCAGAATGCTCGGTGCAGTAAGGCTTCTTAGACATCACCCGGAGCGGGTGACGCCTTGGTGAATTGCCGTCCCGGTGCCAATTGCCGGCCCTGGCGATGCGATGGCCGGAGATATTGGCTTGTCGCGCAGGCCACCCCGATCTAGCGTCGTTGTGCGTGTACTCAACCGGGCCGCTGCGCCGCGTCAAGTTACCGGATTGGCTGCTATCAGGGGAGACCCCGATCCTGTTGCCAGTTGTCAGGGTTCGACCGGGGATCTCCCCAATATCCGCAGCGAGCGAGCGGCGGCAAGCTGGGCGTGTGAGTCACGCCGCGCTGCCAGGAGTAGGCCTGCCGTACGCCGGCGATGTCATGCCTGAGTATGACGTGACGCCCGACAAATGGCTCTGTGGAGTGACCACATGTCGATCCTCTGGCGTGACGACATTGCGCGATCGTTCCGACAGCCTGAGACAGGATGTCTGGTTGGCGCGTTTGAAGGGAACGCCCAGTGTCGCGACGCGATGCGCTCAGGACTGCGCGGCGATCCGCCGTTGCTGGCCAGAGCCTCTCCTGGCGGGACTTGGTCAGTCAGGGATAGGGAATTTCAGGGGATTAGGCGGAATTACCACATAGAGCCGTCACGGGGAGCATGACAGACATGTTGATGGTGACAAGTCGTGTTGCACCAATTGGTAACGCGTGCCCGCTGACCGATGTCAGCATCAAGGATTCGCTGCCGCCCGGCAATAACGACGGCCAGGCGAACGAAAGCCTCCCTCCCGATACATCGCCATACAGCCTTTTCGGGATGGGCTGGCTGCGAAGCGAGCGAGCGCGGCGCTGGGTCTACGGGGTGCTTGCCGTACAAGTCGCAGCCATAGTGGTGTTCGCGATCGTCTACCGGCCGTTCGACCTGTCTATCTACCTGTGGGGCGGCAACGCGGTCAGCCACGGACTGCACCTCTACGCGGTGCAGGCGAAGGCAAACTGGTTCACCTACCCGCCATTCGCAGCAGCGGTATTCACCCCGCTCACGTTCTTGCCCCCGATGTTCGTCGGTCTGGTGTGGGAGCTTGCGACTGTCGCGGCGTTCGCGTGGGCCTGCGTGCTCGCCCTGAAGCTGGCTGGCTATCAGCCCTCGCGACCAGCCATCGGGGCGCTGACCGCCGCCGGTCTGTTCCTTGAGCCGGTGTATCACACGCTGTTCCTCGGCCAGGTCAACGTATTCCTGGTCGCTCTGGTGCTCAACGACGTCCATCGCGCAGCGAACAGGCGCTGGGCCGGGATCGGCACGGGACTGGCGGCCGCGATCAAGCTGACTCCTGCCATCTTCATCGCGCTGTTCCTGCTCACCCGCCGAACCAAGGCGGCGGTCATCGCCATCGCCACCTTCGCCGCGGGCGCGGGCGTGGGCTTCCTGGCCGACCCCGCCGCGTCGAAGCTGTACTGGAGCAAGCTGTTCTACGACACCACACGCGTATCCGCGACCTACATTTCCAACCAGTCGCCTTACGCCGCGCTGACACGCGTAGCGGGCGGCACAAGCCACGTCGGAGCCTGGTATCTCGTCATAGCTGGTGTCCTCGCCGTGGTCGGCCTGGCCACCGCCGCGATCCTCGCCCGGCGCAATGACTGGCTAGCTGCCTTTGCGGTAACCGGTATCACCAGCCTGCTCGTATCCCCTATCTCCTGGACCCATCACTGGGTCTGGGCCTTGCCAGCCCTCATCGTGCTGATGCGGAACCCCAGTGCCGGCGTACGGATTGCCACTGCGGTCACCTACCTGCTGTTCGTCACTGCGCCTATGTGGTGGACGCCGTGGACTGGCCATGTCGCGCAGTACGGATTCCACGGCCTGACCACTCTCGTCGCGAACAGCTTCCTCATCGCCGGCGTCGCATTCCTCGCGTACATGGCCGTGCAGACGTTCCGCCCTGGCCCAGTGGACCTGTACTCCGGCATGAGGATGCCGACGCTGCCGGACATGCCGAACGTGCCGGCCGATCGCCTCCTCGGCGCGGGCCGTCCTGGCTGACGAACGACCGGGGCTAGCGAGCGCAGAAGTCTTGCCGACCCTGGCAGGATCGTCATATGACCACGCATCGCCTCGAACCATCACCCACGACCACGGCCGACGTTTTTAGTCGCGAGCTTCCGCCGGCGCTTACCGTCGAGCCTGGCGACACCGTGCTGCTGCGATCTCTCGACGCGTCTGGCCACCTGGAGCGCCAGCGGGTCCCAGGTGAGCAAGTACCGAAATTGTTCACCGAAAGCCGCGGGCACTGTCTCACTGGCCCGGTAGCCGTTCGGGCGGCGCGGCCAGGCGATGTGCTGGCCGTGCAGTTTGTCTCGATGCAGCCGGCCGACTGGGGCTTTACTGCAGCGGCAGCGCGCGACACCCCGCTGACGAGAAGGCTTGGCCTGCACGAAGGACCGCCGGGGTGGCTGCTCTGGGAGATCGATGCGGAATCCGGCATGGCGACCAGCAACTACGGCCATAAGGTGACCATCGCTCCCTTTCATGGCGTGACCGGCGTTGCATGGGATGAGCCCGGTGAGCACTCCACCATCCCGCCTCGGGCGGTAGGCGGCGGCAACATCGACTGCAAGGAGCTCGTGGCCGGCTCGACCCTCTTTCTGCCGGTCGCCGTGCCGGACGCGCTGCTCAGTGTCGGAGACGGGCATGCTGCGCAAGGAGACGGCGAGGTAGCCGGCACGGCTATCGAGTGCGGCATGACGACCGAACTCCGGCTTGACCTCGTGCCAGAAAGACCCACACCAGGGGTGCATGCAGAGACCCCGGCCGGGCGTATCACCTTCGGGTTCAGCCCCGACCTCAACGCCGCCATGGGTGACGCGCTCGAGGCGATGCTGATCTGGCTTCAGTCAATGTACGGACTCAGTAAGGCTGAAACGCTTGCTCTCGCCAGCCCGGTTGTGGACATGCGGATTACGCAGGTGGCCAATCAGTCCTGGGGCGTGCACGCGCTCTTGCCCTGGGACGCGATCGCCTAGCCGACGAGGCCGGGGCGGACCCCTCCCGTTTCCGGAAAAATCTGCCTAGCCGCGGGCGACGGCCTCGGCGGCAACTGCTGGCGGCAGCGAGTCAACCGCTTCTGCGGTGGCTTTTGCAGCCGCCATTTTCAGGAACGAGGCGGCACGAGCGAACGTCTCCCCGACGGTGTGACCGGCCAGCTGATCCTGATAGGCCCGGTACCTGGCCATCTCCCACTCTTGCCCGCGCGGCGAGAGCCAGTCGAACGTCAGCTCAGGCATCGCGTTCCACCGCCAGTCGGTGACTCGGTCGGCGCGTCGTCGCGGCCCGGAGCCCAGGTGGATGAAGTCGACGTGATCGAAGTCTGGGCCCATGCGGTTCCGGACGAAGCGCAGACCCGAGAGGGTTTCCTCGATCAGGTGCCGCTCCAGCTGGGGCAGGCCGCCTAGCACGCAGTCGTAGGCCTCAGGGTGATACCGGACCAAGGTGCTATCGACGATGGTGACCCACCACACCGCCTCGCCCACCGCTGCGAACGCCCTGGGCCGGTCGAGGCCCCTAGTTCGCGGCAGCCTGTCTGTAATGTCGATCATCGCTGTGATCGACCACTGCAGAGCGCTCGCCTCTGGCGGCGGGTCAGAGAGGTTCCCGCGGTTCCATGCCACGCGGCAGCGCGCCGAGCAGAACCGGCCATGTTCGCGGCGGGGCGTGAACTCCGCCCCGCAGTTCTCACATCCGCGAGTGTCCGCCATGCGAACATGTTACGCGTAACGCAGTGGCCGCGTGTGGGCCGACCCGGTGCCGAGGGGCGACAGCAACTGGTCGGCTGGCGCGATTTACTGGCGTCCGGCTGGGGTGACCTGCCTCGGCGCCGATGCGTCGTACACGATCAGTCCGAAGATCAGGAACGTAATGATGTGCACGCTGGTGCAGTACTCGCAGATCTGCCCGAGGGTGATGACCTCACGGTAGATCAGGTAGAGCACGAAGATCATGCCGATGACGACAGCGGCAAGGCGCGCATACCTGACCAGAGGCTGTTGCAGCCGCCATCCCCAGGGCGAGCAGATTACGACCATGAAGACAAAGAAAGCCGCACCGTAGACTGCCACCGGGATCCCGAAGATCCATGCGTAGCTGCTGTTCTGCACCAGGACACAGGAGTCGGTGGACGCCGAGCAGCCCAGCAGGCCAGAACCGCTGAAGTGCGTGTAGACCTGGTAGCTGGCGTCGGCTAGGCCGATGATGCTTAGCATCCAGACCGTGAAGCGGAGCCAGCCCATCGTCCTTGGCAGTGACTCGACCCGCTGCCAGGCACTCTGCGGCGGGCCGGGCTCTGCGAGCGGCTTCGCGGTAGCCTGCCGGCCGCCATTCCGGCTTTGCGTCCTGACCTGCTGAGCCCCTGCTTTTCCTGCCTGGGCCCGCCGGTTACCCGTCTGGGTCCGCGCGTTAGCCGTCTGGCGCCCCTTAGACGAGGCCCGCGATGCGCTCATGCGCTGCATGATACGACGCGAACCTGACTACTCGCCCTGTCCGCGATGACATTTGCATGTAGCGCTAAGATACCCCCTGGGCGTATTCAAACCGGGCATCGCGCGAGGAGGGCCAGGAATGACGGCAGTCTGGCTGGACATAGGGCGCTCGCTGCGTGAGGCGTTCTTCATGTTCTGGGAGACGCTCTGGCCGCTGATCCTGGGGTTCGGTCTCGCCGGGGTCGTCCAGGCATTTGTCTCCCGCGACGCTATGCGTCGCAAGCTCGGTAACCACCGGCCGGCCGCTGTGACGCGTGCCTCAGCCTACGGCGTGATTTCGTCCTCCTGCTCTTACGCGGCATCCGCGATGGCCAAGGCGCTGTTTGCCAGGGGCGCCGATTTCGTCGCCGCGATGATCTTCATGTTCGCCTCGACCAACCTGGTTATCGAACTCGGCATCGTGCTCGTCGTGCTGATGGGCTGGCAGTTCGCGGTTAGCGAGTTCGTCGGCGGCGCGATCATGATCGTCCTGCTCGCCAGCCTTGGCGGGTTGTGGCTGCGCGGCCGCGCGGTCGTGGCGGCTCAGCAGCGGCTCGCTTCAGTTAACGCTGGAACTCCGGCGGAAGGCGAGACCTCTCCTGCCGCAGCCGCAGGTCATGAGCCCGCCACTCACGCGGCTCAGGACTCCGTGCCGCTGGCCCAGCGACTGCGGTCGAAGTCCGGCTGGGCCAACGCCGCCACCTATGCCGTAGCGGACCTCAGGATGCTGCGCCGCGAACTGCTGATCGGCTACTCGGTAGCCGGGCTACTAGCGGTGCTAGTGCCGGTTTCGGCGTGGCATGCGGTGTTCATCACCGGCCACGGCTGGTGGACGAGCCTAGAGAACGTCATCGTCGGTCCTTTCGTCGCCATGATCAGCTTCGTCTGCTCGATCGGCAACATCCCGCTCGCTGCGGCGCTATGGAACGGCGGCATATCGATGGGCGGAGTTGTGTCGTTCATCTTCGCCGACCTCATCGCTCTCCCGTTGCTGCTGATTTATCGGCGCTACTACGGCACCTGGCTCACCGTTCGGATGCTGGCACTGTTCTGGGCGATCATGTCGGTGGCCGGGCTGGCTACCGAGGGCATCCTCACCGCGGCTGGCATAGTGCCGCCCCACCGGTCGCTGGTCATCGCGCCAACCGGGTTCGCCTGGAACTACACGACCTACCTCAACATCGTCTTCCTGGCCGTATTTGCCGTCCTGTACTGGGCCTACCGTCACCGCGAACGGCTCGGCGCCGGAGTCGGTTACGCCCTTGACCCGGTCTGCGGGATGCAGGTCCAGACGGCGCATGCCCCGGCTTCGCTCGTACGCGATGGCCGGCGGATCTACTTTTGCTCCGACCACTGCGCGCACCGCTTCGCCGACGCACCTCAGCGGTTCAGCTCGCATCGCGCTGAGCGGGCATCAACCGCGTGACCGCCTGCTGCGAGCAATGAGCTGCCGCCTCGTGTGCGCCTCGCCGACGTCGCGGAAGTCGATGATCTCGAAGCCGGCTGGCAGCAGCCGAGCCGGCTCGCCCGGACCGACACACCACTGCGCGGGAATGGTCGGACGTAGCCGCGCGGCTGCAGCCGTCAGCGCCTCCCAGGCGATCAGGCCGCCATCGGTCACGGCGCACGCGGCCGGCCCGAATAGCTCCCGGTCCCAGTAACCGGTACAGATTACGAGCGCAAACGAGGCTTCCTCGGGTCGCCACGTCACGAGGTCGGCGTGCACAAGCGTCAGCAGATCCGCGAGCCCACGCCGCTGCGCCTCCGCGGCGAGCAGGCGCAGTCCGACGTCGGAGGCGTCCACGGCGGTCACCGCCCGTCCAGCGGAGGCCGCTAGCAGCGCGCTGCCCGATGGGCCGCTGGCCAGCTCAAGGACGGACCCGACCGGCGGCCCTGCCGCGAGCGCCCTGGCGGCGAGCGGATGGGAATCGAACGAGGGCGTGAACCCCGCGCCGTACCGCGCGTTCCAGCGCAGTGTGTCCGGGTTGCCAGCCAGCCCCGGCTGGATCTGCACCATGATTAGCGAGACTAGCCGCCGGCATTGTGACGGCCGTGCCCGGCGAGCGCATGCCGATCGAGCATAGTCTTGCGCCATGACGACTGCGGACCGCCAGGACCTAGACATGCAGGCGCACCTCACAACAGCGCTGCGCCAGGCCATCCGGGACCGCGATTCCGTTGCCACCGCGGCCCTTCGGTCGGCGCTCGCCGCGATCGCGAACGCGGAAGCGATCAGCGCGGAGTCCGTCCCAGCAGCCAGCACTAGCAGTCCGCACTTCGCCGGTGCCGCCGCCGGCCTCGGCGCCGGCGAGGTCGCACGCCGCGTTCTCAGCGAGGACGAGTTGGCAGACATCATCCGGGCCGAGATCGCTGACCGTGACGAGGCTGCGGGTCAGTACGTCCAGGCTGGCCACGCCGACCGAGCGCAGCGCCTACGTGACGAGGCGAGTGTCCTTCGCACCGCCCTGATAAGCACCGCCCTGGATTCGCACCGCTAGCTGCGGCCAGCCGAGCAGCTGGTCTTATTCAGACGAGCTGGCCGATTGCCGACTCGGCGGCCCGGATCGCGCTCCCGTCGGCTACGAACTGGACTGCAGCGTCAATCTCGGGAGCGAGGAACCGGTCGGGCCCGGATCCGGCAGCGTGGTCCCGCAGCGCTGCGACCACGGCGCCGGTACCGGCGGCCGCGGCGAGCGGCGCCCGCTGCTCGAGCCCGCGGGCAGCCGTGAGCAGCTCGATCGCCAGTACTCTCGTCAGCCCGTCGATGGCGCGCCGCAGCTTGCGTGCTGCCGACCAGCCCATCGACACGTGATCTTCCTGCATGGCCGAGCTCGGAATCGAGTCGACGCTCGCCGGGACAGCCAGCCGCTTGAGCTCGGAGACGATCGCCGCCTGCGTGTACTGAGCGATCATGTGCCCGGAGTCGACCCCCGGGTCCTCGGCCAGGAACGCGTTCAGGCCGGAATTACGCGCGACATCAAGAAAGCGGTCCGTCCGGCGCTCGGACATGCTGGCTACGTCGGCCGCGGCGATGGCCAGGAAGTCCAGCACGTACCCGAGCGGAGCACCGTGGAAGTTGCCGTTCGACTCCACCCGGCCGTCTGCGGTGATCACGGGGTTGTCGATCGCGGAGGCCAGTTCCCTGCTGGCGACCAGAGCAGCATGGTCGACAGTGTCGCGAGCCGCTCCGGCAACCTGAGGCGCGCACCGCAGGGAGTAGGCGTCCTGTACTCGTGTGCATTCGGGGCCGCGGTGGCTGGCCATAATCGCGCTCCCGGCGACCAGCTTCATCATGTTGGCCGCTGCCAGCGCCTGACCAGGATGCGGTCGAAGGTCTTGCAAGTCCGGGGCAAACGGCGCGTCCGAGCCCATGAGGGCCTCGACGCTCATCGCTGCCGTGATGTCGGCGACCTGCAGCAGCTGCCTCAGGTCGGTGATGGCCAGCACCAGCATGCCGAGCATGCCATCGGTGCCGTTGATGAGGGCCAGGCCTTCCTTTTCCCGCAGCCGGACAGCCTCGATGCCGCCCGCCGAGAGTGCCTCGGCAGCGGGCATGCGCTGGCCATCCTTGTCCCGCACTACGCCCTGGCCGATGATCGCGAGCGCGCAGTGTGCCAGCGGCGCAAGGTCTCCCGAGCAGCCCAGGCTGCCGAATTCGTGGACGACGGGGGTGATTCGCGCGTTCAGCAGCGCGGCGTAAGCGTTAATGGTCTGCTCGCGCGCGCCGGTGTGGCCGGTGGCCATCGTGGCCAGCCGGAGCAGCATCATTGCCCTGGTCACCTCCGCCTCGACTTCGGGACCAGAACCGGCAGCGTGGCTGCGGACGAGGCTCACCTGGAGCTGCGCGCGCAGCTCGACCGGAATGTGCCGGGTTGCCAGCGCGCCAAAACCGGTGGAAACCCCGTAGTGCGGCTGCGGATCGTCGGCGAGCGCCTCGATGATCTTCCGTCCGTGGCGGACCCGTTCCAGTGCCTCCGCAGTCAGCTGAATCGGCGCGCCATGCCGTGCTACCGCCACTACGTCGGCCGGTGTGAGCGGGCCGGCCCCCACCCGGACTGCCCTGGCCGAGTCGATCATGTCCATGCCACACCTTCCATGCCGCTCGGGCCACGATAAGCCCAAATGGCCTACCCGGCACTGGCGGGATCGGGCCTTTCCGGGAGCCCGCTAGTGCGTCTCTTAAGTACTTGCAACTAGTATGCAATTAGGTTAGCGTCCGTTTTGACCGCGGACGGGCTGCAGCCCGAGGGTGCCCGCGGAGGGCCGGGAGCACTGCGGGCAGCACCGCAGGGAGCCGACAGCCTGCCAGCGGCAGGCAAGACGCCATAAGGGGTACCGACGAGTGTCTGCAATGGCGACTGGACCCAGGCCCAGACTGGCGCAGATGATCCGCCAGTCGTTTGCGGCCATGACCCCAGGCGAGCGGCGCCGTGTCTTTGTGATGTACGGGTCAATCGCGGCGCTGCATCTGCTCGGGTTCGTCATCTTCATCGCGTTCGTGATCCCGGCGCACTACAAGGGCCTGGGCATCGGTGTCAGCGTGCTGGCCTATACCCTCGGCCTGCGGCATGCCTTTGACGCTGACCACATCGCGGTCATCGACAACACCACGCGCAAGGAGATGAACGAACGCCAGGGCACGGGCAAGCCCAGGCCGTTCTGCTTCGGGTACTTCTTCTCGCTTGGCCACTCAACCGTCGTGGTCGCTATGGGCATCGGGATCGTCGTCGCCGAGAAGGTGGTGCTCGGCCAGGTCCTCAATAGCAACTCAACGCTGGAGCGGTTCGGTACGTTGTTCGGCACGCTCATCTCAGCTGGCTTCCTGTTCCTCATCGGCGCGCTGAACCTCGTGATCCTGTCCGGCATCATCAAGGTCTTCCGGGCCATGCGACGGGGCAAGTACGACGAAGCCGAGCTCGAGCGCCAGCTCGACAACCGCGGCTTCTTCTATCGGTTCTTCGGCAAGTGGATGCGAGCGATCTCCAAGGAGTGGCAGCTCTACCCGGTTGGAGTCTTGTTCGGGCTGGGCTTCGATACCACAACGGAGGTGCTGCTGCTCGCGACCACCGCGTTCCTGGCGCTACAGCACATCCCCTGGTATGCGATCTGCTGCCTGCCAGTTCTGTTCACCGCGGGCATGGCGATCATGGACACCACCGATTGCATCTTCATGAACCTCGCTTACGGCTGGGCGTTCTTCAATCCGGTCCGCAAGGTCTACTACAACCGGTCGATCACGGGGCGCTCGGTGGCCATCTGCTTCTTCGTCGGCGGAATCGAGACGCTCGGCTTGATCTCGACGGAAGTCAAGGGTCTGAGCAGTGCCGGCGGGTTCTGGGCGTTCATGCGCAACTTCAACCTGAATGTGGCCGGCTTCGTGATCGTCGGTCTATTCGTCGTGACCTGGGCCGCCGCCGTCCTGATCTGGTGCTACGGCCGCATCGAGGAAAAGTGGGGCGCCAAGCTGCAGCCCGGTCACCCGCAGCAGGCCACCGGCGAGGCGAGCTGACTATCTAGCGCGCACGCTGAGCAGTCAATCCATCCAGTGCGGGTCAGGCGGGATCGGCACTCTCCAGCCCGGCAGCCTGCACGAGCAGGCCACGTAGCTGCTCTCGGTTCACTGGACGGTTACGACGAAGCGGGCCGGTGGTGAGTCCGCCGTCGACGACTATGGCCTGGCCGTTGACATAAGCGGAAGAATCGCTGGCGAGCCAGAGAGCGGTCTCGGCGATATCGGATGGCTGGCCCGCGCGGCGTATCGGCGCTGCGTCCTTCAGCGCCGTGGTCATGAACTGCACCGTCCGCTGCGCCTCATCGGCGTCTAGCCCAACCGCGCGGCCGTAGATAGCCGTGGCGATAGCACCCGGACAGATCGCGTTGACGCGGACGCCGTCCTCGCCAAGTTCGTTCGCAGCCGTCCTGGTCAGCATCACGATCGCCGCCTTGGCAGCGCTGTAATCGTGGCCAGCGAGGCCGGCCGTCAGCGCTGCCACGCTCGCGGTGTTGATGATGCTGCCATGACCCTGCGGCCGCATCACCCTCGCAGCGGCCTTGATGCCGAGGAACATTCCGCGCACGTGTATCGCGATGGTCCGGTCGAACGAGGCAATGTCGATCTCGTCGATGCTGCCAAAGGATCCCGCGCTGCCCGCGTTGTTGAACAGGCAGTCCAGGCCGCCGAAGTCTGCCACCGCAAGGTCGACCGCCGCCTCGATCGCACCGACCTCAGCGACGTCCGCGTTCAGGTAGCGGCAGCGGTCGCCGAGCTCGGTCGCGATGCGCTCCCCGCGAGCCTCCTCGATATCGGCCATGACGACACTCGCGCCTTCCTGCATGAACAGCCGCGTGGTCGCCTCACCAATTCCGCTCGCTGCCCCGGTGATAACCGCCCGTACACCATCAAGTCTGCCCATGCCCGAACACTATGCCAGCGGCGGGCGGGCGGGCAGATGCCGGAGCCGGTATGCCGCTGCTGCCGAGCATCAGGGCCTTCCGCTTGCCGGTCGCGGCAAGACGAACTTGTAGGATGACCGCACGCTGACGGGAGGGGGCGCCAGTGATGTGTCCGCGGCACGGTTCGAACCGACTGGTGCCGACGGCGCTGCTCCCGTTCGCCTTGGTGATCGGTGGCCTGTGCGTGGCGACGCTGGTCATCCTGGGCCTTCTTGTTGCCCACGCGCCCCAGCCCAATTGGCTGGACACCGCGGTAGCGAACATGCTCAGGCCGGGAGCCTTCGCAGGCAGTTCCCATCTCGGATTCCGGCTCGGAATGTCCGCACAACTCGGCGGGCCAGTGCCGGCGACATTCCTGACGGCGCTCGGGTGCTACTGCTGTCTGGCCGTGCGCAGGTACCGGGGTGCCGTCCTCCTCGCGACCTCGGTCGCCACTGCGTCCGGGCTTACTGAATACCTGCTCAAGCCACATCTCAACGGGAACTTCCCGAGCGGACATGCCACCGCCGCCTTTGCGTTGGCGGCGGCGTGCTGCGTGCTCCTAATCGACCCGCCTGATACCCGCATGCCCGCGTCGATGCGTGCCGTCCTGGCCGCGCTGACCCTCGGCACCGCGTGCGTCGTGGCGCTTGGACTGGTGGCCGATCACTTCCACAACTTCACCGACACCATCGGCGGCGCGGCGACGGGCATCGCCATCACCCTCATAGTCGCGCTCGTCATCGACTGGGCAGCTGGGCGCCGCGACCGGGTGGCGTTTAACGCCTTGCCCGCGGATTCAAGCGCGATCAATAATCGAGCCCCGTGACTGCCGACGATCCTCAAGACGACGATCAGGACAGCAGGGAACGCCTGCGGGCAACGTTCGATACCGCCGCCGACATCTACCATCGGGCCAGGCCCGCCTATCCGGACGAGCTGTTCGACGAGCTCGTGCGCACTGCGGCGCTCGGGCCCGGGAGCAGGCTGCTCGAGGTCGGATGCGCGACCGGCAAGGCCACCGAGCCGTTCGCGCGCCGTGGCTTCGCGATCACTTGCGTAGAGATAGGCGAGGAACTGGCGGCCGCAGCGCAACGCAACCTCGCCGCGTATGACCACGTTCACATATTCAACGCGTCATTCGAGACATGGCGGCCCGCCGACGGGCAGCGGTTCGACCTCGTGTATATCGCAACTGCCTGGCACTGGCTCGATCCGGCAGCCCGCTGCCGACTCGCGTGGCGCTGCCTGCGCCCCGGCGGTCACCTGGCGGTGTGGAGCGCGTTCCACGTAGTGCCAGACGGCGGCGATCCGTTCTTCGAGGAACTCCAGGAGGTGTACAACGAGCTAGGCGAGTCGCTGCCGCCCGGTAGCACCTTTCCCAGGCCCGGTGAGCTCGAGGACAGCGCCGACGAACTCGCCGCCAGCGGCCTGTTCACCGTCAGCCTGGTCCGTCAGTTCGACTGGGAGAAACGCTACGACGCAGCCGGTTACATCGAGCTGCTTGACACCTTCTCCGGACACATCGCCATGGCGCAGTGGCAGCGCGACCGGCTTTACAGCGAGATCCGGCGACGGCTGGCGGTCAGACCGGACGGGCAGTTGCGGCGCCACTGGGGTGCAGCGCTCACGGTCGCACGCAGGCGCGAGTCGCATGGGAACAATTAGATAACCAGACAGATACGTCCGACTCGACGCACTCCATCGCGGCGCCCGCCA
>Ga0126371_10002744_pt1 | contig 15229 bp, 8 predicted proteins | sample PanSoiMetaPlot_4_FD_110145 | JGI IMG/M metagenome (GOLD analysis project Ga0126371, IMG submission 110145) | Tropical forest soil microbial communities from Panama - MetaG Plot_4 | ecosystem: Environmental > Terrestrial > Soil > Tropical forest > Bulk soil | place: Panama | collected 2016-02-17 | reverse complement strand
CTCAAGTCTTGGACCTCAGCGACCATTGCAATGGCTTGGAGACCGAACTCAAGACCAGGCGAAACCATATCTCCGTTTTGGAGCAGCAATACGTTGACCTGGACCGCGTACTTAAGGAGCACACCCAAGCGCTCTCATCCAAAGACGAAGTGGTTCGCTCCCTTGAACGTCAGGTAGCTAGCCGCGACGCGGTTCTCTCCGAGCGTCAACAGGAGCTGCAAGCGAAGGCAGAACTTGTCAGTAATCTCCAAATGAGCTTGGTCGAGCACGAGTTCAATCTCGACCAGCAACGAACAGCGGCCTCGCTACATATCGAACATCTGACGAACGAATTGGCTAGTGTTAAGCTGCAGTTGGGCTTGATCGAGGGCAGTTCGGCCTGGAAGGCTGTATCTCGGATTCGAGCGAAACTTCACAAATATCCTAAGTTCCGCCGCTTTGCTCGTCGCTTAGCCCGCTTTGTTTGGTGGACGATCACCTTCCAACTCGTTGCTCGACTCCGCGACCGCCGCCGTCTGCTCCAAATGCGCAACCTCATCGCAGGCTCCGCCCTTTTCGATGCCTCGTGGTACATGTCGCAATATGACGGCATCGCTGAATTCGGTGATCCAGTGTTGCACTATGCTCTCTACGGCGCCTCCGAGCGGCGAAACCCTGGACCTCGCTTCGATGCCCAAGCTTACTTGAATCGCTATCCGGAGATAGCCAACTCGGGCGTGAACCCGCTTGTCCACTATCTCGAGCACGGCGAGTCCGAGGGGCGATGCATTACCGCGGTTGGAGAATCTGCACAGGAACCCGCTCCCCATAACTATGACGCTTGGGTGTCCGCTTATGACACGCTCCACGAAACAGATCGGATTGCAATAAAGAGACATATCGCAGAACTGCGGGATCGTCCGCTCATTTCTGTTGTAATGCCTGTCTATAATCCGCCACCCCAGTTCTTGCAAAAAGCTATCGACTCTGTGATTGCGCAACTCTACCCCAACTGGGAGTTGTGTATTGCTGATGATGCGTCGACCGATCCTGAAATACGAAAAATTCTTGAGAGCTACGTCCGCCGTGATCGGCGTATCAAAGCAGTATTTCGCGCTCGGAACGGCCACATCTCGGCAGCCAGCAATTCGGGGCTCGAACTCGTCCGTGGCGAATTTGTTGTGCTGATGGATCACGACGATGAATTAACCGAACATGCCCTTTACATGGTGGCTGTCGAGCTGAATAGACACCCCGAAGCGGACATTGTTTATTCTGACGAGGACAAGATCGACGCCGAAGGACGGCGTCATGAACCACACTTCAAGCCGGACTGGAACCAGGAACTCTTTTACTCCTACAACATGATCAACCACTTGGGTATGTACCGTACATCTCTGGTGCGTGAGATCGGAGGCTTCCGCGAAGGCTATGAAGGCAGTCAGGACTACGATTTGATTCTCCGCCTTCTGCCACTCATCCAACCCAGGCGGATATGGCACATCCCCCATATTCTTTACCACTGGCGGACGGGCAATGGTGTACAGACGTTTTCAACGGAACGACTACAGGAGGCCATCAATTCGGCGCATCGTGCGCTCGGCGAATACTTTGAGTCTCGAGGCGAGAAGGTCGAAGTCACAAACGCCCTCACACCCTGCTTTAATCGGATCAAAAGGAACTTGCCTGATCCGGCGCCTGCTGTCTCTCTGATCATCCCTACGCGTGACAAGCTAAACCTGTTGCGAACTTGCATTGACGGCTTGCTACACCACACTCGTTATCCGAACCTCGAAATTATCCTGGTGGATAACGACAGTCGCGATGCGAAGACTCTGAATTACCTAAGTAGCCTCAGATCGGAACCCAAAGTACGGGTACTTAGGATAGAAGGGGAGTTCAACCACTCTGCCCTCAATAATCGGGCGGTCGAGTTGGCGAGGGGTAGTATTGTCGGTTTCCTGAACAATGACATCGAGGTAATCGAGCCGGGATGGCTGGAAGAAATGGTCAGTCAGGTTGTACAACCCGGGGTAGGCGCCGTCGGCGCAACGCTCTACTACCCTGACAATACGATTCAGCATGCTGGCGTGATTCTCGGTATCGGAGGGACGGCTGGGCACGGACATCGCTTCTACCCCCGTGGCCATCAGGGGTATTTGTTCCGCCTCCATGTGGTACAGAACCTGTCTTGTGTAACCGCAGCCTGCATGCTGATGCCTAAGCAGGTGTTCGAGGAAGTCGGCGGCTTTGATGAGCTGAACCTCAAGGCATCTTATAACGATGTTGATCTCTGTATCCGAGTCACCCAAGCAGGCTATAGCATTGTTTGGACTCCCTATGCCGAGTTGTATCACCACGAAGCCGCCTCTCGGGGATATGATCACGAGCCAAGAAACGTGGAACGAGCGGCGCGTGAGGTCGCATATCTGCGCCAGCGGTGGGAATCGGTTCTTGTAGCGGATCGTTGTTATAGCCCGAACCTGACTTCGAAGGACGAGAGCTTCACATTTGCCTGCCCACCCCGCACTGTGAAGCCTTGGTTCCAGCCGCCGGAATCCACCTCGACGGTGGATGAAACCCCCACATCGCCTAATTCTGTTGAGGCTTCGGGTGCAAAGCCCGCGGACATTTGGACACCGCTTTGGCAGCCCGACTACATCCCGCGTTCCGGCGAATCGCTCGACTCGAGCCGCGTTGCCATTAAGACCATCGCTTTTTACCTGCCACAGTTTCACCCCATTCCTGAGAATGATCGTTGGTGGGGCAAGAATTTCACGGAATGGCGGAATGTCGCCAAGGCGAGACCGCGGTTCGTCGGCCACCACCAGCCGCGCCTTCCGGGAGACCAAGGTTTCTACGACTTGAGAGTGCCCGAGGTCTTGGCTGAGCAGACCCACCTCGCAAAGCAGTACGGTATTTCTGCATTCTGCTTCCACTACTACTGGTTCAGCGGAAGACGTCTGCTGGAAAAACCGCTGAATCTTTTCCTGGCTGACTCGTCGCTCGATATAAGCTTCTGCATCTGCTGGGCGAATGAAAATTGGACGCGGCGCTGGGACGGCCTGGAAAATGAGATCTTGGTGGCACAACAGTATTCGCCTGAGCACGACCGCGGTCTGATCCGGTCATTGTTGCCAATCTTTCAAGACCCACGTTATGTGCGCGTCCATGGCAAGCCTCTCTTCGTTGTGTATCGCCTTGACCTCCTGCCGGAGCCGGCGCAGACGGTCATGCGTTGGAGGGAAACGGCAAGAGACGCCGGCCTTCCCGACTTGTTCATCGCTGCTGTTTTGTCTTTCGATATTTGTGATGTGACAGCAAAGTACGGAGTGGATGCTGGTGTGGAGTTCCCACCCCATCAGACTGATCAGATACGGATCACCGGACTGCAGCCCATCGGCGAAGACGCTCTTACGGGCGGAGCTGTCTACGACTATGCCGAGATTGCTCGGCGGTTCGGGAAGCGTATTTGGACAACCGGCCGGGTGTTTAAAGGTGTAATGCCGAGCTGGGACAATACGCCCCGGCGTAGCGTGCATTCGACGGTCTTTCACGGTTCCACACCTTTGATATTTGCAGGTTGGCTGAAAGATGCCTGTGAAGTTACGAAGCTCAATCCTGACGATGAAAAACTGCTATTCATCAATGCGTGGAACGAGTGGGGTGAAGGGGCGCACCTTGAATCGGACGCGCACTATGGATTTGCCTATCTGAACGCTACGGCAAATGTGCTTCGTAACTACTACCAGAATCCGTTTGTCGATCGCTTCATTGCTGAAAATAATGCCGGGTTCACCAGGAAATCAGACGCTGCGATTGCCTTGCATTGCTATCACGAAGACGTGGCTCACGAAATCGTAGACCGCTATATTTCCACCGAACCTAGTTCGATTGATGTCATAGCGACGGTACGGCCTGATATCAGCCTGGAGTGCCTGCAGCACTTGAGCCAGCGTGTGGACAATGTTCTATTCCTGCGTGCGGAAAACCGTGGCAGAGACATTCGCCCCTTCCTGTTGGCAATGAGGGAGATACGAAGCCGCGGCTACGAGTTTGCTTGTAAGATCCACACCAAGCGTTCCCCGCATGCAGCCGATGGCAATAGGTGGCGCAACTCCTTGCTTGGCTCTCTACTCGACGACGGCGACGCTATTGCCACGGCTGAGCGGCGATTTTCCGAACAGCAGGAGTTGGGACTTCTCGTGCCCGCCGGATCACTGGTCGACCTAAGCACCACTGAGGTCAACGCCGGAAACAGAGTCTGGCTTGATAAGCTCCTCCCCAGAATCGGCCGCGCCGATCTAGTTGGCTCGTACCGCACCTTGTTTCCGGCTGGCTCGATGTACTGGTTCCGCGTCGCAGCCTTGGCCGGCCTCGATGACCTGCTATTGGAAGGTGACGAATTCGAGCTCGAAGTCGGACAATTGGATGGTACTCTCGCCCACGCACTTGAAAGGCTTATCGTCCTTTATGCATCAATCGGAGGCTATGGCGTTGAGGAATTCGACGCAACTCGAGTCGCTGCCAACGCGGGGAGGTGATTCCTTTCTCGCCAGCGTTTGAGTATTTATCACCTTTTGCATGACTGCAAACCTAGCCCCGTAGTGGCCGCCTCACTCTTGTTCTAAATTCATGCCGCCCGAGCGTTTGCCTGTAGAAAAACAACCAACTGGTACGGGTTGTCAAGACTGCGATCGATCTGTAGGACCTGCCATTGCTTGAAGTGATCCCGAATGAAGCGCAGGCTCATTGATGTGTCGCCGTAAGTAATGTCACCGTCGACGGCAAAGCGTACATGGGGATGGAAAGCGAAGCCATAGTAATTTTGAGGATCGGTGAAGTAATACATGATCCGAGCGAATCGTCCATACCCGCATCCAAAACCTAGTATTGACTTGCCTTCCAGTTGTCGCCCGGTCCAGCGGAGGAATCTGTAATTCACGATTCGCACAATGAGCGGGGGATTTCTCTATCTTTCAAAGAATTCATCTGGAGGATTGAATGCCAAACTAGCTCCGCTAGTCTCCCGAACCCCATATCTTGGTGAGAGCGTTTCTTTGCCACCCTTCTCTCCTCTCTTCGCCCAGCTGGAGATCAGTCAGACTGTCCTCGGCCGGGAGGGTAATGCACCATCTTTTCAGGATTCAAACACTCGCAAACCGTCTCGCACGACGAAGTGAATTTTGAAATTTGCCATTCGCTGGCTAGGAAGCCTGAAACGTGAAGCCCCAGCTAGGTCACTTGGTTCGGTAGGGACGACCATCGCTGATCGTCCCCAGCACAGATCCGCACGAGCGCTTATTAGCGCATGCGCCTCATGACAGGAAAACTTGGCTGGCTTGTTGAGTCCGCCTGCGAACGCGCTCCGTGGGGTGCCATTCCAAACGAGAGAGGAACATCAACCTATGCGAAAGCTTCTCTGCTCGCTAACCATTCTGCCGTTGATCTTGACGTCCGTCGCAGGTTTCGCCGCCAATAGGATTACAAGTATGTCCCGAAGACGACGTCGGGCAAGACGTTTCCCAAGGGATTTATCAAATTCCAAGGGAACGACACTCACAATATGTCACAGTTCAAGGCGCAGAACCACCTAAGCTACACCGAAAACCAGAAGATCCTTCAGAACGCCATGAAAGCGCGGAGGGCCGCTTCGTGAACTGTACGATCAACACCATTCTCTGCTTCCCGACGAGGTCTTCTTGTTTGGTGCGGTTTACGTTCAGGCCGCCTGAGAAGTACGTGCAATTTGCTCACGATTACAACCGGCTACGAAAGCTGCCAAGTAATCTGGCGTTCGGCGGCTGGACAACGTCCTGTTCCAGCGCGAGGAAAACCGTGGCAGGACATCCGCCCTTTTTTATTGGCGCTGAAGGAAATACGAAGGCTTGGATATAAGTTCGTCTGCAAGATCCACACGAAGCACTCTCCCCAGGTAGAGCATGGCAGCAATTGGCGCAACTCACTATTAACTTCGTTACTAGGCGATAGTGATGCTATATTCCTGGTCAAGCGGCGATTTTCTTAGCAGCAGTACCTCGGACTGCTGGTTCCCGTAGGGTCCCTGGTTGACTTGGAAATTACCGAGGTAAGTGCGGGAAACAGATTATGGCTTGACAAGCTGCTTCCCGGGATCGGCCGTGCTGATCTCGTCGGTTCTAACCGTACCCCCTTCCCTGCCGGTTCGATGTACTGGTTTCGACTGGAAGCGTTGGCCGGACTCGATGATCTCATATTGGAGGAAGATGCGTTTGAACTCGAAGCCGGCCAGCTGGATGGCACTCTTGCTCATGCGGTTGAAAGGCTCCTCGTGCTCTATGCGTCACTGCGTGGCTACGCCGTTTAGGAATTTAATTCAGCCGATGTGCTCGTCGCCGATCCGTCGAATTTTCGTCAAAAACATCCACGCTCTGCAGATTAGGATGGCCAAATTCGGTTCACAGGTTGTTTGCACGTCACAAATACATCGAGATATTCTCCATCGATACCATGTGCACGGTTGCGAACGATGAAATTCGACGTACAATAACCAGACCACCGTCCAAGTAAATCGTCGAAGTCTGCTCCGTAATCCCAAGTCACAAGGCTCCGTCCATCACCTATCGGATTACCGTGGTAAATCGGCTCGTGTAGATGTTGTATCGAGCCGTCAACCATCTGCGCCCGTCGATAGCTCTTCAGTAGATGTTTGTGCTTCGGCGCCGTGAATATGTGGATTCCATCCGTGCGCAAGACTCTCATGATTTCCCGTACGGCTACGTCGGGATTAAATACATGCTCAAGTACATCTTGGGTGATAAAGATATCGAATATACCATTGGAAAAGGTCAGATTTTCCAGGTTTTGACACTGAATTCCGTCCTTGCTGAATGTGCCGACGGGCACATCCTCGTAGAAGAATGACCAGCTGTAGTTGCGGCTTTGCTCCGCAAAGAAGCGCATACTCGGCGAGCTTTCGTGAATTGCTAGAGAGCACCAATTAGGACGAAAGTAATTCAAAACCTCCACTAAAGCACGCTGGCGCGGAATGCTATGACAGCGCTCGCAAAAATAATGGTCCCTCAACCACTCCTTTCTCGCGACGAACGTGGTCTCCTTCATGCAGATACTGCAGTATCCGGCATTTGCGAGATAAATATTCTCCACATTAATTCTCCGGCAATAGGGGTGAATCCGTTCTCCAGGCGTCGGTAGGGTGGCGGCTGTGCATCACTTTTCTTTTGGTTCTCGTCATTCCTCAGGAATGATCTCGCACTATTTGGCCAGCTATCTTCCCGTTGATGCGGACTGCAAAGAACTTGACCTAACGACGTGAGATCCCGATGACGAACCCGCGACATGAGACAACTGTTGACCACGATGGCGGAAGGCAACGTTCCACGCATATATGCCGATCGCTGCAAGAATAATGACGAACGGAGATGCCGGTGTGGTGTAGTTAATTTCGACAGGGGTTGAGAATGATGTTGCGTAAAGATAGGCCATTAGGCTGATTCTGGCAACTACTGCAGCCGCACTTCCAAGACCCAGGGCAATAAGGGCGGACGATATCGGACAGAATCGTCTGAAGAAGATGGCCATCAGCAATCCAGTCGCGCCCAACACTGTTAAGGTCGGAAAGGCGTATGAGTACGCCGATGCGATAGCGCGAGCAATCTTCACCTTTAGATTACGGCGAGGATCGATGGAACCTGCCGCTTCACGGGCAGAGACGCTATCAATTTGTATGCGCAAACCAGGAATGTCGATGGGAGCGCCGCCGACGAGTTGCGCTAACGGAATAACCGAACGGCCAGCTCCTGGCACGTCTACATCCAATTCACAAGCAGCGACAGGGCAGTTTGTTTTCAACTCAAAGCGAATGGCCTTTAGCCTGGGATAGACAGCAATCACATCCGTCGCTTCCAAGATCGTCAGGGAAGACTGTACACCTTCTGCAGAGTGGTTGGTTAATAGTATGGTTGGCGTCGCCGACGTCGTGGCCACCCATCCCTGAACGATATGTGTTTCTGCTCCGGAACTGGGCATGTTGACATCGCCGATCATATCGGCAAAGAACGCAATCTGCTCTGCCGAACCCACGCTCGGAGCCGATCCAATTCGCCCATCATTCATTTTGAGCGTAAACTTGGCTATCGATCGTGCTGCGTCGACCGTCTCTCCCAGATATTCCCATCGAAAGGGGGGGGACATGGTAGCCCTGGGAGGGAGACATGGAATCGCGCCACGATCGCACGCTGAGTTAATTTGATCGGCCAAGGTGTCGTAGAACTTCATCGCCTCCGGTCCGGAATGGTAGTGTCCTGCATCGGCAACTGTGTTGCGGAACTCCCACATCTCCCACCCGCCTTGCACCTCATCGCAAGGCTGGATTATTACAAGTGGGCACGTGGTTCGAAGCCAGGCACTCCCTGTTGCACCCTCAAACGAATTGGCAAGTTCGCGCGCTGAGGGACTGACTGAATACGCGCGCTGCCGAGCATCTTTGGGAAACGGAATGTAACGTCGCCATCGGTCATGCTGAATGCGCGATAGTGCTCCGTAAGCTCGCAGAAAACTCTTTGCACGAAACTCGTTCGTCTCGAAAATACCATAGTGTCTGTAATTCAAAAAGGCGACCAAATAATCTACGCCGAGGAATGTCACGACCGCTAGCATCAAGGAAGCGATGATCGCTTTGACACGAACTCTTCGTCCTGGAAACGATCTTCTCTCCGAGCGCGCGCCCCAATTGGGTAGCATGATGTCGAGCAATGCGATCGTGAGTACCGCGGCAGCAGCAGGCATCAGCCACATTCCCTCCTCACGAGTCAGCCAAAAAGCTGCAACGCTTACCCCTAGGCCGACACCCTGCAATATCATCCAAGTACGGCTACAACGACGGCTCGGAAAGCTGACCGTGACAAGTTGTACAAGAAGCAGGAGCGACAGGCTAATGTAAATGCCCTCGCGTAAGACTCTCGCAAGATGGATATTCCAGAAGACGGGATTGAAGGATAGCAGCGCAAACAAGACTAGACTGAGACCATTGCTGCTCGTTTGGCGTTGAACCAGTCGCGCTGCCAACGCCGACACTGCCAGATAAGCTAACTGCTCGGCGATTTTAAGCGGCATGGAACTCCAAGAAACCAAAACAATGAACAGTGGATAGAACATGCCTTTCGCAAGGGTAAGACTGTCATAGGGTCCAAGCCACTGCTCCGCCTGCAAATATCGAGCTGTACGAATGAAAAGCTGGTCATCGTACGATGCATTAGCTATCGCATACACAGGAAAACCCGTCCGAATCCATATGCTGAACGCTGCAGTAACAAGCATCAAAACTTGGTAGCTTTTCTCAGATCTGGGACTCTTGTCCACCATGTTCCTCTTCATTCCTGAGGTGTGAGTCAAGGCTTCACGATTTCCGAGTACTCTTGGTCGGTCCGATCAAACAGAATGCAAGTCTTACTAATTCAGCCAGTCATTCCTGACGAACCTCGCCAACATTGATAACCGCAGCTCGTAAGAATACGGCGCTACTATGGGTTACTACCGCTTAATTCAATTCAAGCCACGTGACTATCTCAATGCTTTTGTAGAATTGCCCAAAATTCAAGCGAGCCATAAAGTGTCGGATATATTCGAATAGGGTCGAACGACATCAATCCGACTTGTCGCAGTCCGCCGATAATCTGGTGAAAGGATTCTGGCGTAAAATACCACCCGTGAACATCGATGTATCCACCTTTCGCACTCTGATATTCGTTTAACGCGAATTCATAGCGGACACTCAAAGACGCGTAGCGCTCTCCGTGATCGCCTTGCCAATGACGAATTGCATCATTGTGTGTTGTCAGTACTCTATGCTCGATCACTCTTGCCAGAGGATGACGAGTGAAGCCATTGAAATGAGCATCAATCACCTGTGCCAAGGTGGATTCTGGAATGAAGTGGTCAAAACAATACCGCTTGTCTGGAACAATTATGAAGTAGCAACCACCGTCGGTGAGTAAGTCGTAAACATCGTTGAAATGTTTGACCAAGTTCGGCTGATGCTCCACAACGTGGCTGCTAACTACATAGTCGAAACTCTTCGAGATGCTTCTTAGATTCCCGTTTGGTTCGACAAAATCAATCTCTGGGATTCCAGCTGGGTCGTATCCAATTTGATTCGCTCTGGTGATCAGTCCGTTTCGGTCAAGGACGTCAAAATACTTTACATTGCGCCCCCTTTTTAGCGGTGAATTGAAGGGACCGATTTCCAACACACGGCTCTCTGTCGAAATGAGCTCCACAAAGTCAAATCGGTCACGCAGGCGGTTGCCGGATCGACCCTCTTGAATGCCATTATTCTCCCAGTGAAGACGTAAGCCGCTAACATCAAGATGCCGTAGATCAGGATATCGTTCTCGATAGGCATCTGATTCGAACTCCTCAGGAAACGACACTCTCCAAGCTTTCAGCATTTGTCTTAGATCAAACATAATTTTCGAGACGTTGCTGGCGATTACCGCCGGCCACCAGGACCAATCACTCCCTTCAGATTCTCAAATTCAGCAGCGGCGATCCCGGGTTGTGTCGACGGCATACTGATCCCCAATGAGCATAACCCACACCTGCTTTTTGCGCATTTCCCGAGCTCTCAAGCGGCAGCCGAAGTGCAGCTCGTTGGAAAGGTTGTCTGATTGCTCGCACGCTCGCCCGGTATTGGCAGGTTCGCGTAAAATAAGGGTTGCGATTGAAAGCGGCGAGTAACAGCGACGTACAGGCAAGCGCCTCGGAGCGCTGTAGAGGTTTGACTTTATTGCTGTTTATTGCGGAATCTGATGCTCTCGGAGCGAAGTGAGTAAGCTCATTTGCGCGATTCATTTCGCGCTGTTCTCTGCGTAAACTGGATTACAGAGAAATACCGATTGCCAATTTGACGTGGAGTTTTCGCAATTGAAAGAACTTATTATTGTAACGTATAGTTATCGTGAACTGATCTGGGCCTTGGCGCTCAAAGAACTCAAGATCCGGTATAAACGGTCGGTCCTGGGGTTTCTCTGGGCCCTCTTGAATCCGGCGCTCATGATGCTCGTCATGACCGTCGTGTTCGCGACGATCTTGCGGTTCGGCATTCCGCACTACGCTATCTTTTTACTTAGTGTGCTGCTACCCTGGACGTTTTTCGCGCAGTCCTTGAGCTATGCAGTCGAGTCAATCGTGGGCAATGGCGACCTGATCAAGAAGGTCTCTGTGCCAAAAATGGTATTCCCGGTCGCTGCCGTCGTTTCCAATGCGATCAACCTGTTTTTGTCTCTCATTCCCTTATCTCTGCTTGTCCTGTTGCTACGACATCCGTTCTACTCCACCTGGTTGTATTTACCAGTTCCGATTCTTGCTTTGGTGATCTTCACCCTGGGAATGACGTTTCTCTTTGCGACGGCCAATGTGTATTACCGAGATGTGGCTCACATTGTGCAGGTACTTCTGTCAGCATGGTTCTATTTTACGCCTATCATTTATGCACTCGACTTCATTCCTCCTCAGATGAGGTGGCTGTTTAAGCTGAATCCGATTGTCTACGTCCTCAATGGCTTTCGGCTTGCTGTGTATTACGGTATGTTGCCCAGGTGGCAGTCAATTGCAGCCTCATTCGCCTGCGCCTTTGTGACGCTGATCGTCGGTTTTGCAGTCTTTCGCAGGTACCAGGACGAGTTTGTATTCTATGTGTAATTCGCAGCCGATCCAATTCCCTTTTCCGATAAGGATGAAGCACGTCACGCAGCGCTTCAGGATCATCCATGAGCGTTCAGATACCCTGCGAGCGCTGTTTACCAATCTGCTTCGACAGCCGGCGCGATATCACGACTTTAACGCCGTCAATGATCTCTCTCTCGAGGTCCCTCGTGGCCAGATGCTTGGAGTAATTGGTGCCAATGGCTCCGGAAAGAGCACGCTCCTCAAAATTATTGCCGGCATCTACAAGCCAACATCGGGCAAGACGGAAATCCACGGCACACTGGCACCGCTCATTGAACTCGGTGCTGGGTTCCACAGCGAGCTGACGGGCCGTGAGAACATCCTGCTAAACGGCCTGCTGATGGGTTACTCGCGTGAGGAAATGCTGGAGAGGGAACAACCCATAATTGACTTCGCTGAAATCGGTGAGTTTATTGATGTTCCTCTTAAGCAGTATTCGTCCGGGATGCACACACGTCTGGCGTTTGCGGTAGCCACAGAAGTAAATCCTGACATTCTGATCGTCGACGAAGTGCTGGCGGTCGGCGACATCGCGTTTCAGAAGAAATGCTTTGAACGGATCGACAAGTTTCGCCGCGCTGGCAAGACCATTCTCTTCGTCTCTCACGCCATGCCACACATCGTCGAGCATTGTGACCGCGCAATCCTGCTGGACAAAGGCTCAATTGTCGCCGATGGCGATCCTCGCGAGGTTACGGCACTTTACTGCAGTGTGATGACTCCGGAACTCGCTACCAAACAATAGGACCGGTTTCATAAGTGCGCGGAATTGCGGCGCACCGGTCAATAGATCACCATATCAAATCCGTTCCCAAACGCGTACGGTGAGCCGGGAAGAGGAATCAACTGCCCATTCTGAAAGTCAAATCCGAAAATATCGGTCATCAAGGTTGCGTGTGCGCTACGCGACATAACGTACACAAAGGATCCGGCCTGTTGGAGACGCCCACCGATGAAGCTTCCATCTGGATAGACAGTCTGGGTTAAGGCGCTGCCGGAAAAACTGAGAACAGCCATGCCGCCAGGCGAGGGTAATCCATGCGGCGTGGGGGTGTCTGTACTGGCAATTAAGAAAGAGCCAGATTGGTCCCAGGCAATGTCATCGATGTTCTGCGCACCACCGGGTGAGCCAATGACCGTGAAAGGTTGGGTCAAAACGGAAAGTGTTCCATCATTGGCAATGCTGTATATCTGTACCTGTATTATCGGCACGGGTCCGCCGCTAGACGGTGTGGTCACCAGGTATCTACCATCCGGTGACACCAACATCGGTCCTGTTGCACTTCCGCCGCTAACTGCATTGTAAGTGGCGGCGGGAACCAGTGTGCCATCTGAATTGCGAGAGTAGGATAGGATGCTGCATTGGGCGTTTGTGCAGGCCGAAACAAAGGCCAAAGATCCATCGGGCTTGAACGCAATCCCAGACACGAAGTTAACACCCGGTATGGTAATTGTCCCCACGGACTGAAAAGATCCATCGGCGGTAAAAATGGTAATCCCTGTTGTGCCATTGCCGTCTATGGTCCCGGCTAGGTAAAGATTCGACCCAGTGGGATCAACGACTGGCCGTGAATATTCCCCGCCGACTGGTAAAGACGCGCTGCCAAGCGACGTCAATGAATAATCCTGGTTTACCAGAAGCGATTCTAAGATTATTGGTGGGTTTACTGAGATGTTTGGATGTGCAATCAAGAACAGCAGGGGTAGCTTGGGTGATGAAGCAAATTGGGTTCCGTTAATGGCTGTTTCCGGCGAAGAGGGTAGTAGCGCAAGCGATCCGTCGCTCTGAATCTTTAGCCCAGTTTGGTCGAACCCTCCTACTGGCTGAAAGGGGGCATCAACATACATAGCCGTGTTTCTCGCGGGCGGTTGGGCGATTGTAATACTAAGGCTCGCACTGGCTGTCGCGGCCGGGTTGACATTGTCAGACACCTGCACGGTAAAGCTTGATATACCTCCTGCCGTTGGCGTGCCCGAGATTGTACCTGTGGTGGCGTTCAGAGTAAGTCCACCAGGCAAAGTGCCCTGCGTGATTGTCCATGAATACGGAGGGTAACCTCCTGCCGCAGCCAAAGTTGCGCTGTAAGGCACGCTCTGGAATCCATTGGGAAGTGAGGTTGTCGTTACTTGCAGGGTGGCAGCGACGGTGAGTGAGAAACCGCTTGTGGCCATGCTCGGAGGCTGCTCCGAGTCCAGAACCGCCATAGTGAATTGAAACACGCCTGATGCTGTCGGTGTTCCAGACAATACTCCAGCTCGGTTGACGGTCACGCCGGCTGGCAAATTACCCGATGCAAGGCTCCATGCGTAAGGCATGGTTCCGCCCGTTGCGTTGAGGGTTGTACCGTAGGCAGTGTTGATTCTTGCGAAGGGAAGTGCGCTTTGCGAGGTTACCTGAAGAGGGCCAGGCGGTGGCTGGTAAGAGGATCCTCCTCCACACCCTACTAGCAAGGCAAGGATAAACATGCCACTTGTAGCAGCAACTGGACGTAATAGCGCCATGTAAATATTAAGGTCCGAGGGGAGTATAGAGCCGCCGAGGTAATTCGGAAATAAGAACTTTGCCCGACGGGAAATCAGAGAGCTGAGCTACCCGCTGAATTCAGCCTCGACGTTAAAGAAGTCCACGCAAACCTAACTAAAATCCACACATCATTAACCGAAAGGATGCCAGAGCGGACTCGAAATTGTTGCCCGATTCTGCTTGGATCAAAATAAGAATTTCAGCAGAAGTGCTTCGCCGGTATCGACAAGTTTCCCGAAGGAAGTAAGACTATTTTATTTGTGTCCCACAATATAGCACAAGTGATGGAACATTGCGGTCGGGTTGTTTTGCTGGATAAGGGCTCGATCATTGCTGATGCGAGCCAGCGAAGGTGGTCAGCTTCTACAAAAGCATAACCGAATCAGAAATAGCGACTGCCCAATAAAAACCTTTCGCCGAAATTATCGCGCCGTCCCCGGATACAGCTCCGACATACCGCGCAGCAAGTTGCGCTGCTCTTCGTTCATGCTGTTGCGAAATTCATCGGAGTTGAAGTATTGCTCGCGCTGCTCAGGAGACATCTGACGCAACTGGCGAAAAGCCTGGGATACCTGCCCCTGCTGGTCCGGAGGAAGCCCACGATAGCGCTGGTACAACGAATCCGCCTGTCTCTGTTGCTGCGGGGACAGGTGCTCGTAAGTCTCCATGCGGTTCAGCACTTGCTGCTTTTTCGCGGGAGACATGTTGTTAAACACGTGCAACCGGTCCAGAAGTCTCTGCTGCTTCTCTGGGGTCAGGCTGCGGAAGAGCGGATCGTTTTCCAGCTTTTTTTCTTGCTGTGCCGGAGTAAGCGTCCCATTCTGCCGCAACCAGTCTCCCTTGTGCGGGCCCGGTCCGTTTAAATGCGGCTTGGGGACACTGCCCGGATTCACCGGCTGAGCTTGAGGCGCCATGTGGCTGGCCGTCGGAGGAGGCGCTGCCTGCCGCTGCGCTGGAGGACGAGGAACGTTATGCTGCTGCCAAAACGGCTCTGCTGTT
>Ga0126371_10002743_pt1 | contig 15230 bp, 12 predicted proteins | sample PanSoiMetaPlot_4_FD_110145 | JGI IMG/M metagenome (GOLD analysis project Ga0126371, IMG submission 110145) | Tropical forest soil microbial communities from Panama - MetaG Plot_4 | ecosystem: Environmental > Terrestrial > Soil > Tropical forest > Bulk soil | place: Panama | collected 2016-02-17 | reverse complement strand
AGCGCTTCCTGCAGATGTGCGCCGAGGACAACATGCAGGTGGCGAACTGCACCACGCCGGCGAACCTCTTCCACATCCTGCGCCGGCAGCTCAAGCGCGAGATCAGGAAGCCGCTGATCCTGATGACGCCGAAGAGCCTGCTGCGCCATAAGCGCGCGGTCTCGCGGCTCGACGAGATGGCGACCGGCACCACGTTCCACCGCCTGCTGTGGGACGATGCGCAGCTCCTGCCGAACGAGAAGATCAAACTGGTCGAGGACGCGAAGATCCGCCGCGTCGTGCTGTGCTCCGGCAAGGTCTACTTCGACCTCTACGAGGAGCGCGAGAAGCGCGGCATCGACGACATCTACCTGTTGCGCATCGAGCAGCTCTATCCGTTCCCGACCAAGGCGCTGATGACCGAGCTCTCGCGCTTCAAGCAGGCCGAGATCGTGTGGTGCCAGGAGGAGCCGCGCAACATGGGTGCCTGGTTCTTCGTCGACACGTTCGTCGGCTGGGTCGCGCACCAGATCGGCGCCAAGCATCCGGATCCGCGCTACGCCGGCCGGCCGGCCTCGGCCGCGACCGCCACCGGCCTGATGCCGAAGCATCTTGCGCAGCTGCGGCAGTTCCTCGACGAGGCGCTGGGCTGACCATCAGGGCGAGCAAGGACAAAACACGATGACCGACATCCGCGTCCCGACGCTCGGCGAATCCGTCACCGAGGCGACGATCGGCAAGTGGTTCAAGAAGGCGGGCGATCCGGTCGCGGTGGACGAGCCGCTGGTCGAGCTCGAGACCGACAAGGTCACCATCGAGGTGCCGGCGCCGGCCGCCGGCGTGCTGAGCGAGATCGCCGCCAAGGACGGCGACACGGTCGCGGTCGGCGCGCTGCTCGGCCAGATCAGCGACGGCGCGGGCGCCGCCGCGGCGGCACCGAAGCCCGCAGCGGCGGCGCCGCCCGCCGCCAAGCCGGCGCAGCCCGCGCCCGCAGCGGCGCCGGCCGCCGCCAAGCCCGCCCCGCCCGACGTGCCGCCGGCGCCGTCGGTCCGCCGGCTCGCGGCCGAGAGCGGCGTCGATGCCGCGACCGTTCCGGGCTCCGGCAAGGACGGCCGCGTCACCAAGGGCGACATGCTGGCCGCGATCGAGCGCGCCGCCGCAGCGCCGACGCCGGTCGCGCAGCCGGCCGCCGCCGTGCAGGTGCGCGCGCCCTCGCCCGCCGACGACGCCGCGCGCGAGGAGCGCGTGAAGATGACGCGGCTGCGCCAGACGATCGCGCGCCGGCTCAAGGAGGCGCAGAACACCGCCGCCATGCTCACGACCTTCAACGAGGTCGACATGAGCCACGTCATGGCGCTGCGCAACCAGTACAAGGACCTGTTCGAGAAGAAGCACGGCGTGAAGCTCGGCTTCATGGGCTTCTTCGTGCGCGCCTGCGTGCAGGCGCTGAAGGAAATCCCCGCCGTCAACGCCGAGATCGACGGCGCCGACCTCATCTACAAGAACTACTACCACATCGGCGTCGCAGTCGGCACCGAGAAGGGCCTGGTGGTGCCGGTGGTGCGCGACTGCGACGTGAAATCGCTCGCCGAGATCGAGAAGGAGATCGCCGGCTTCGGCCGCCGCGCGCGCGAGGGCGCGCTCAAGATCGAGGAGATGCAGGGCGGCACCTTCACGATCTCCAACGGCGGCGTGTACGGCTCGCTGATGTCGACGCCGATCCTCAACGCGCCGCAGTCCGGCATCCTCGGCATGCACAAGATCCAGGAGCGGCCGATGGTGATCGGCGGCAAGATCGAGGCGCGGCCGATGATGTATCTCGCGCTCTCATACGACCACCGCATCGTCGACGGCCGCGAGGCGGTGACGTTCCTGGTGCGCCTGAAGGAGGTGCTGGAGGACCCGGCGCGGCTGGTGCTGGATTTGTGAGTTTGATGAACAAGCATCGTCATTGCGAGCGAAGCGAAGCAATCTCCGCGACGATTGCATGAGATTGCTTCGGCGTGCTGCGCACGCCTCGCAATGACGCCCGATCGGTTCGGAGTATTTCATGGCTTACGATCTCGTCGTCATCGGCACCGGCCCGGGCGGCTACGTGTGCGCCATCCGGGCGGCGCAGCTCGGGCTCAAGACCGCGGTGGTCGAGAAGGACAAGACCTTCGGCGGCACCTGCCTCAATGTCGGCTGCATCCCGTCGAAGGCGCTGCTGCATGCCTCGGAGCTCTACGAGGAGGCCGGCCATGACTTCGGCAAGATGGGCATCCGGGTCGGCGCGCCGGCGCTCGACCTCGCCGCCATGATGAAGTTCAAGGACGAGGGCGTCGACGGCAACGTCAAGGGCGTCGCGTTCCTGCTGAAGAAGAACAAGGTGGACGCGTTCCAGGGCGTCGGCCGCATCGCGGCGCCCGGCCGGATCCAGGTGACGTCGGCCGACGGCAGGACCGAGACGGTCGAGACGAAGAACGTCGTCATCGCCACCGGCTCCGATGTAGCGCGCCTGCGCGGCATCGAGATCGACGAAAAGCGCGTCGTGTCGTCGACCGGCGCGCTCGTCCTGCCGAAGGTGCCGGCAAAGCTCCTGGTGGTCGGCGCCGGGGTGATCGGGCTCGAGCTCGGCTCGGTGTGGCGGCGGCTGGGCTCGCAGGTGCTGGTGGTCGAGTTCCTCGACCGCATCCTTCCCGGCATGGATCTCGACGTCGCGCGCAGCTTCCAGCGCCTCCTGCAGAAGCAGGGCGTTGCGTTCCGGCTCTCGTCCAAGGTCACCGCCATCGACACGTCGGGCGCGACCCTCAAGGCGAGCGTGGAGCCGGCGGCGGGCGGCACCGCTGAATCGGTCGAGGCCGACGTGGCGCTGATCGCGATCGGCCGCGTGCCCTACACCGAAGGGCTCGGGCTCGACGGCGTCGGCGTGAAGCTCGACGACCGCAAGCGCGTCGTGGTCGACGCGCATTTCGCCACCAGCGTGCCCGGCATCTACGCGATCGGCGACGTGATCGCCGGGCCGATGCTCGCCCACAAGGCCGAGGACGAGGGCGTGGCGGCCGCCGAGATCATCGCCGGCCGCGCCGGCCACGTGAACACCGACGTCATCCCCAACGTGATCTACACGTTCCCGGAGGTCGCCTCGATCGGCAAGTCCGAGGAGGAGCTCAAGGCGGCCGGCATCGCCTACAACACCGGCAAGTTTCCCTTCACCGCCAACGGCCGCGCCAAGGTGAACATGCAGACCGACGGGTTCGTGAAAATCCTCGCCGACGCCAGGACCGACCGCGTGCTCGGCGTGCACATCCTCGGGCCCGACGCGGGCAACATGATCGCCGAGGCCGCGATCGCGATGGAGTTCGGCGCCTCGTCCGAGGACATCGCCCGCACCTGCCACGCCCACCCGACGCTTACCGAGGCCGTCAAGGAAGCCGCCATGGCGGTCGAGAAGCGCTCGATCCATATGTAGGGTAGGCGAATAGCGAATAGCAAGCAGTGAACCTGCACGGCCCTATTCGCTACTCACTATTCGCTACTCGCTTCTCTCCCAGGTTCTGATCGGGCCACCGGTACCCAAATGCGCCGCATCGTCCGCGTCTTCTGGGTGATCCTCGCGCTCCTCTTCCTGCTCGAGGCATGGCTGTGGGCGCGGCTCGCGCCGATCGTCGCCTTCCTGGTCTCGCTCCTCCCGCTGAAGGCCATCAAGGCCCGGATCGCGGCCGCGATCGAGGCGCTGCCGCCGGCCGCCACCCTGGTCGTGTTCCTGGTGCCGGTCGCCGTGCTGCTGCCGGTCAAGATCGCGGCAGTCTGGCTGCTGCACGGCGGCCATTGGCTCGCCGGGATCGGCATGCTGATCTTCGCCAAGCTCGCCGGCCTCGGCGTGACCGCCTTCGTGTTCGAGATCACGCGGCCCAAGCTGATGCAGCTCGCCTGGTTCGCGCGGCTCTACGCGCTGGTGATGCGCGGCCTCGACTGGGCGCACACCATGGTCGATCCCGTGAAGCGGCGGATCCGCCAGTACACCTACATGCTGCGGCCGCGCAATGCCGGGCGGTTCTATCGCCACCTCATGCGGGTGCGCCGGCGCATGCAGCCGCCGGCGCCGGCCGAGTAGAGGTGTCCCCGGCCGCTGTGTTCAGTGTCCGCCTGGCAGCAGGTGGATGTGGGAGAAGAAGAATCCCATCACCATGAGCCCAACGCCGATCAGGCCCGTTGCGCCCGCGAGCCACACCAGCGCCATCGCGCCGGTGATGACCGCCGCCGAGCACAGCACGATGGCGATCTGCAGCGCCGCCGAGGCGTACTCGAAGTAGTGATACTTGTTGAGGTGGAGGTCGCGCTCTTTTTCCTTCTCCTGGGCACGCCGCATCAGCTCGACCGTCCCCTCGCCCAGGCCGTGCGCGGCCTCGGGCTCGGAGCGGTAGCGCGCCGCCGTCTTGGTCCATTCGTCGATCTGCTTCGCCAGCGCCGCCTTGCGCGCGTCGTCGGTGGCCAGCGTCTGATCGATCTTCGCGCCCTCGGTCGCGACGATCGTGACGGTCCGCCGGATGTTCTTGGCCTGGAAGAAATTCCACAGGTCGGAGGATTCGATCTGCGACGTCAACGCGCTCGTCTGCGCGCTTTTTCCCGCCATCTCCGAAATGGCGAGAATGAGCGCCAGCACCGCGATCATCAGCGCTATACCCTTATTGGAATGGGACGCATGCTCGGCGTGCTCGGCATGCTCCAGCTCCTCGTGCGCTCCCATGGTGTGTCGCTCCCCGTCGGGTCCGTTGAGAGTGCGACGATGGACGGAGCCACTTCCCGATGCAAGGGGTCTGGACGCCGATTCACACGAGTGTCAGGCGCGCGGATGGGCGCTGCGATAGGCCTCGAGCAGGCGCTCGGCGTCGACCCCGGTATAGATCTGGGTGGTCGACAGCGACGCGTGCCCGAGCAGCTCCTGGATCGAGCGCAGGTCGCCGCCGCGCGCCAGCAGGTGGGTGGCGAAGGAATGGCGCAGCGCATGCGGGGTCGCGGTCTCGGCGAGTCCGAGCGCCCCGCGCAGCCGTTCCATGACGAGCTGGATGATCCGCGGCGACAGCGGCCCGCCCTTTTGCCCGACGAACAGCGGACCATCGGGCGGCAGGTCGTACGGGCAGAGCGCCACATACTCGGCAACCAGCCGGGCGACCTGCGGCAGCAGCGGCACCATGCGGGTCTTGTTGCCCTTGCCGGTGACCGTGAGCGCGTCGCGGCCTCCACCCACGTCCTTGCGCTTGAGGCCGAGCGCCTCGGAGATGCGCAAGCCGCAGCCGTAGAGCAGCGCCAGCACGGCGGCGTCGCGCGCCAGCACCCAGGGCTCGCGCTCCTCGCCGGCGCGCACGTCCGCGTCGGCGACGCGCTTCGCCGACGCGACGCCGAGCGGCTTCGGCAGCGTCTTAGCGATTTTCGGCGCCCGCACGGCGGCGAGCGCCGCGACCCTGCCGTTGCCGTCGCGCTCGAGGAAGCGCGCGAACGAGCGCGCGCCGGCGAGCCCCCGCATCAGCGAGCGGCCGCCGATCCCGTCGGCGCGGCGCGCCGCCATGAAGGCGCGCACGTCGGCGGGCGCGAGCCCGGAGAGCCGCTTGAGCGTGACGCGCCCGCCAAAATGCTCGGCCAGGAAGGCGAGGAACTGGTGCACGTCGCGCCGGTAGGCGTCGAGCGTCTTGCCCGACATACGCCGCTCGGCGCCGAGGTGGGAGAGCCAGCGGACGACCTCGGCCGCGACCTCGGTCGCGGCGAAGGGAAGGTCTTCGGGTTTTTGCCGGGCCATGCTCGCGTTATCGCACCAACCTGGTTCATCCGGCGTTAACCGGTCTGCCTCCCTCCGAAAGTTGCCGCAGCAGCCCGGCAAAGCCGTGGCCACGAGCCCGTTCCCTGGCACCTTCCTGAGACCACCGCGCCCAGCTAGAGTCGCGACGATCGCCGCCCGCGCATGAGAGCGGCATGTGGATGAGGAAAGCTCCCAAGGGAGGAATTCGTGTGCAAATGGATCAGCATGACGGCTCTCTCGGGCGTCGTGACCGTCATATTTTCGACTTCAGATGTGCAGGCGCGTATCACTCGTGTTGAGATCGCCAAAACTGAGCCAGCCTTTGCTGGACAAGTCTTTGGATCGGTCGGGACCTACCAGCGGCTGACGGGCAAGGCCTATGGCGAGATCGACCCCGCCGCGGACGGCAACTCCTTGATCCAGGACATCACACGTGCTCCGCGCAATGACCGTGGCATGGTCGAATATGTCACCGACATCGATATTCTTCGGCCCACCGACCGCAGCAAGAACAACGGAGTCTTGTTCTTCAATATCGTCAACCGCGGCAACAAGGGGGGGCTATCTCTGTTCAACGCTGACATGCCGGCGAATCCCGTCGCCAACAACAACCTCGCCGAAGCAGGCGATGGCTTCTTGCAGAGGCAGGGCTATACCATCGTCTGGTTCGGGTGGCAGGCGGACGTCGCCCCTGGCGGCGGTCGCATGACCATCAAGGTTCCGATCGCCCGCAATGACGATGGATCGGCGATTACGGGTATCGTGCGAAGTGAGTTGACCACAGCGCGGGAGATCATCCCGGCGCCGCCAACCACCACGCTCAACCTGTCGAGCGGTTGGTTCACCGCGATGATCACCACTGCCTATCCGACGGTCAGCACCGACAACCGCACGCCGCTTCCCGACGGGTTCCTTCCGCAGCTGACGGTACGCGTGCGCGAGCATGAGCCGCGCGTCACGGTCCCGAATACCGAGTGGTCGTTCGGCACCTGCAATCAGGATGGCAAACTGACCATCAACGATACGCAAATCTGCTACCCTGCGGGGTTCAAGGCCGGCCATCTCTACGAGCTGACCTACCGGGCAAGAGACCCGCTGGTCCTTGGACTCGGCTTTGCCGCTGCGCGCGACCTCGGCTCGTTCCTCAAATCCGCCGAGAAGGACGACACTGGCACCGAGAACCCGGCTTACTCGGCCAATGCAAAAGCGCTGGTGATGGGCTCGTCACAGAGCGGACGCTTCATCCGTTCGCTCATTCATCTTGGCTTCAATCGCGATGAGACCGGCCGAATCGTCTTTGACGGTGCCTTTCCCCACATAGGTGGTGGGTTGATGCCGCTCAACGTGCGATTCGGTCAGCCGGGTCGCGCGGTGACCGAGACCATCGACCGACTCTATCCCGGCGCCGAGTTCCCGTTCTCCTACGGCAGCGTGCACGATCCGATCACGGGGCGTACCCAAGGCATTCTTGACCGCTGCATCACAAGCAATACTTGCCCCAAGATTGTACACGCGGCGACGGCGTTGGAGATGTGGGAGCTGCGGCAGTCGCTCGGTTTCACCGATCCGCTCGGGCTTCGCGATCTGAATGAGCCGGCGAATGTTCGAAGCTACATCATGGCCTCGACCCAGCATGCGGCTGCCCAGCTTCCGCTGCGCCCATCGGCCTTTTGCCAACAGCAGTCCAATCCAAATCCCCACACATGGACGGTGCGCGCGCTGCTGGAAGGCTTGACCGCGTGGGTCAAGAATGGCACCGAGCCGCCGCCCAGCGCACGTCCCACGATTGCCGCAGGCACGTTGGTCGCTGCCGACCAGGTCCACTTTCCTCCAATCCCGGCCAACAGCTACGGCGGCCTGTCACGACCAGCCGTGCGCTACCTTGGCCTGCACAATCCGCTGCACGTGGAGGACTATGGCGAGGATTACCGGTCCGAGGAGTCTTCCGGCATCCTCGCTGTCGATCCGCCGAAGATGTCGACGGCGCGCTACGGCAACCTCGTTCCACAAGTCGATTCCGACGGCAATGACCTTGGCGGAATCCGGAACGTTTTTGTCGAGGTCCCGACAGGGACCTATATGGGCTGGAATTTGTTCAACCACAGCTTTTTCGAAGACGGCTTCTGCACGCTCCAAGGCAGCTTTATCCCGTTTGCGCGCACCAAGGCTGAGCGGCTCGCCGCAGGTGATGGACGCCTTTCGATTGAGGAACGTTATCCGACGAAGGACATCTACGTGGCCGCAGTCAAGAAGGCTGCGGATAAACTGGTCAGCAACCGTTATCTTTTGCCCGAGGATGCCGCGCGGCTGGTCTCGCAGGCGGAGCGCGAGGGCATTCGAAGCGCGCCGTAACCAGGACGCTGAGTCGGCGCCGAACGCAGGGTGGAGAGCTGGACTTGAACCCTTCGCTGACTGCGCCTTTCTCACCTGCTCATCCGGCGTTAACCGGTCTCCCTCCCTCCGAAAGTTGCCGCAGCAGCCCGGCAGTAAACTAACTCAAATCTTCGAATAGAACAGAACTCGATCGCACGGGAGAAGTTGATCGAACCAATCGAACTCGCGGATATTGCGCGTCAGCACGATTTGGCCGTTTTCGACTGCCTGAAGGTACAGGATTGCGTCATTCAGGAGCGCCTGTTCGCGACCGGCTTCAACATGGGCCAGCCGGGCCGCAAGGCCTGCCAAAATACCCGCCTCGCCCAGAGCATTGACAGAAGGGGCACCCAGCCGATGGTTCGGCATGTCTGAGATCACGCCGGAGATCTCTTCGAGCACGGCCTCGCTTCGAACATCGCCTGGATCAAGTCGTCCGAACAAGTGTGTCAGCTCGGCAAGGGCGATCGCCGAATGATTGCACAAGCGGCTGGTGAGCAATCTTTCGACTGCCTCGGGCACGCGATCCTGCAGCATGTCAATGTAGACGCACGTGTCCAGGAGCAGCTCCGGCCCGGCAAGCGCCTGCGCAGGTACGAAAGGAAGCGCGGCGTCGGCTCTCCGCGCAAGTCGGGATCGTCGTCGCCCCGGTTTCCAGCGCCGCAGCGACTTCTCAAGGTCAAAACTCAAGATTAATGTCTCGCGGAACGCGCCCTTTGCGCGTGATCAGCTTTTGGCCGAAATCGTCTTCCAGCGCGACGCGCGCAAGAGCGTATTCGAGCAGTTCGGTGTCGGATTTGATGCCTGAACGCGCCTTCGCTGCCTTGACCAGCTGCTTGCGAATCCTGCCGGCAATCCGTCCCCTTGCTCCGGTGAGGAGTCCGGCGTCTTTCACAGTCGCAATCACAGCGTCTCGGCGCACGCCCGCCCCGGCCTTTCTGCGCCCGCTCACGGTCTTTCCACTCATTCGCTCGCTTCTTCTCATGCGCTCGCTCCTTTGTGTTGCACAGGATACACATTCTGTACAACAAGCGCAATGTAGGGATGGTGCGGCTCGGCGGGCTGACCGGCTCACTCCGGATAGCGCTTGAGCGGCTCGGCGACGCCCTCCGGCATGGCGGTGCGCGTCGCGTTCATCACGATGGCGAGAAAATTGTAGTAGCCGACCACGCCGAGCAGGTCGATCACGCCCTGCTCGCCGAACTTCGCCACCGCCCGCCGGTAGGTCGAATCGCTCACGCGCTTGAGGCGCAGGATCTCGGTGGCCATGTCGTAGGCGATCTCCTCGTCCTCGGCCATGCCGATCGGGCGGCTTCCCTCCGCGATGGCGTCGGCGATCTCGCGGCGCAGGCCCTGCTTGAGCGCGATCGGATGATGGGCCTGCCACTCGTATTGCTGCGTCCATTCGCGCGCCGTGATCAGGATCACCATCTCGTTGAGGCGCGGCGCAAGCGCGCTCTTGAAGCGCAGATAGTCGCCCATCGCCTTGGCGCGCAGCATCACCTCGGGGCTGCGCAGCAGCGGCACGAACGGGCCGCGCAGCGCGTAGCCGCGCCCTTCCGCGAACGCCTCGGATGCCTTCCTCTGGGTGTCCGTGAGCTTGTCGGCAGGGATCGGCGGCATGCGGTCCTGCGCAGCGAGCGGTGATGCGAAAATGGCCGCCGTCGCGCACGCGATCAGCGTCGATCGGAATCCGGTCATCTTCGTCCTCCCTCGACTGGTGCGGCGCCCTGGCATGGCGCGGCGCCAGATCATAAGTTATCGCGGCCTCGGCGACGAGCGAATCGGGGCCTCGGGGATCACGCCAGCGTGCGCCACACCACCTCTTCCGCCGCACAACCAGCCACCGCGTCGATCGTCGACGTGCTGGTGCCGGTCGCGCTCGACCAGAGCTATTCGTACCGGGTGCCGGCCGGGCTCGACCTCAAGCCGGGCGATCTCGTCTCGGTGCCGCTCGGCGCCCGCGCGGCGACCGGCGTGGTGTGGGCCGACCAGGTCGAGGTGCGGCCCGGGCTGCACAACCGGCTCAAGGACGTGAGCGAAAAGCTCGACCTGCCGCCGCTCAAGCAGGAGCTGCGCGCCTTCGTCGACTGGTGCGCCAACTATACGCTCGCGTCGCGCGGCATGGTGCTGCGCATGGCGCTGCGCATGGGTGAGCACCTCGGCCCCGAGCGTATCCGCATCGGGGTGCGGCTCGCCGGCCCCGCGCCGGCACGCATGACCGCCGCCCGCGCGCGCGTGCTGCGCCTGATGGCGGACGGGCTCACGCGGCCGAAGGGCGATGCCGCCCGCGAGGCGGGCGTCTCGGCCGGCGTGATCAACGGGCTGGTCGACGAGGGCGTGCTCGAGGCGCTGGCGCTTCCGCCCGAGCCGGTCGCGCGGGCGCCCGACCCGTTGCACGCGGTGCCGGACTTCTCCGACGCGCAGCGCGCCGCGGCGCAAGCGCTGCGGGCGAGCGTCGAGGCCGGCGGGTTCTCCGTCAGCCTGCTCGACGGGGTCACCGGCTCGGGCAAGACCGAGGTCTATTTTGAGGCGGTCGCGGCCGCGATCCGCCAGCGCCAACAGACGCTGATCCTGATGCCGGAGATCGCGCTGACCGGCCAGTTCCTCGACCGGTTCGCCGCTCGCTTCGGCGTGCGGCCGGCCGAATGGCATTCCGAGGTGCCGCCGCGCCGGCGGGCGCGCACCTGGGCGGCGGTCGCCGAGAATGAGTTGAGCGTGGTGGCGGGCGCGCGCTCGGCGCTCTTTCTGCCATTCGCCGATCTCGGCCTCATCGTGGTCGACGAGGAGCACGACGGCGCCTACAAGCAGGAGGACGGGGTGCACTACCACGCGCGCGACATGGCGGTGGTGAGCGCGCGCAACTACACGATTCCAATCGTGCTGGAGTCGGCGACGCCGTCGGTCGAGACCGAGGTCAACGCACGCCGTGGCCGCTATCGGCGGCTGAGCCTGCCGGAGCGGTTCGGCGGCGCGCATCTGCCGGCGATCGAGGCGATCGATCTCACCCGCGAGGGCCCGCCGCGCGGACGCTTCATCGCACCGCGCCTTGCCGAGGCAGTGAAGCTCGCGATCGAGCGCAAGGAGCAGGCACTGCTGTTTCTCAACCGCCGCGGCTATGCGCCGCTCACCTTGTGCCGCGCCTGCGGCTTCCGCTTTGCCTGCCCGCATTGCGACGCCTGGCTGGTCGACCACCGCTTTCGCCGCCAGCTCGTCTGCCACCACTGCGGCTTCGCCATGCCGCATCAGGCGACGTGCCCGAAATGCCAGGCGGCCGAGAGCTTCGTCGCCTGCGGACCGGGCGTCGAGCGCATCGAGGAAGAGGTGGCGGCGCTGTTTCCGAACGCGCGCGTGCTGGTGCTGTCGAGCGATCTCATCGCCACGGTCGAGCGCATGCGCGAGGAGTTGAAGGAGATCGAGCAGGGCCGCGTCGATCTCATCATCGGCACGCAGCTCGTCGCCAAGGGGCACCATTTCCCAAAACTCAACCTGGTCGGCATCGTCGACGCCGATCTCGGCCTCGCCAACGGCGATCCGCGCGCCGCCGAGCGCACCTTCCAGCTGCTGCACCAGGTTGCCGGCCGCGCCGGCCGCGAGGAAGGCCGCGGCTACGGCTTCCTGCAGACGCACCAGCCCAACCATCCGGTCATGAAGGCGCTGATCGCCGGCGACCGCGAGGCCTTCTATGCGAGCGAGATCGCGGCGCGCGAGAGCGCCGGCTATCCGCCATTCGGGCGGCTGGCGAGCCTGGTGATCTCGTCGGGCGAGAAGCCGTCGGCCGAAGGCTTTGCGCGCCGGCTCGCCGGCGCGGCGCCACGCGCCGACGCGGTGCGCGTGCTCGGGCCCGCCGAGGCGCCGCTCGCGCTGGTGCGCGGCCGGCACCGCTTCCGCCTGCTGGTGAAATCGCCGCGCGCGTTCGATCTCTCCGCCTATCTGCGCGAATGGCTCGCCGCGGCGGCGAAGCCGAAGGGCGACGTGCGGCTCGAGGTCGACATCGATCCGCAGAGCTTTCTTTAGGCTCTTGCCGGACAATAGCGCAGAGCCGGCAGTCACCGCGTGGCGCCATGGCACCAAAAGACCCAGCGATCCGAGCGTGGTGGCCCTCGACGCAGTCGTTGGACCTCGTTGAAGGGCCTGCGCAAGATGTGGCCGAGGCCACGCACGTTGAGTTCACGCGGTTCGCTGCCGGCGAACGCGTCGTTGCGAGCCGACATCGTTTTGCCGACTTGGATTCGGCTTTCCAGTCCGTACCGGATTTTGAGAACGTGGTCACTTTTCTCCTCGTGCTTCCGACCCGCTCCAAGTGGACCGTGCTGTGGAACAACAGCTTCTTGTGCGACGGTTATGACTCCTTGTGCTGGTGCCTGACTTTGAACCACGGTCTGACCACGATGCATTGGGGAGCTCACGACGAGTGGACGACCTTTCAGTCGGGAGCATCATTCACGTATCGCAGGCGGGGCGCCACCGATGTCGCCGAACGGTCGGTCTATTCCGGGCAAGAAGACAAGCGATGGCTCTTTCACGCGACCGGCGAGCCGCTCGATGAAGAAAACACGGCGGAATATGCGGCGCGGAGAAAACGGGATCGGTTGAATGAACAAAGCGTTCTGTCCTTGCTTCAGCGCCTCGGTGCGCGACCATGGTCGGAGGATTTCTATGACCTCCCGGGGCAGGAGTGCTTCACGATTTCGCGGCCATCGCCCTCGCTCGCCGTGAAGCGAGCTCGCGCTCAGGTGCTGCGTCCTCCCGGCGCCGCTCGAGCGCGCTCTCCATGATTTCGCCACGCTGACGCGCGATAGCCTGATCCCATGTCCATCCATCACGGCATTCCCGAGCCCTAGCGCTCCTTCTCCTCACTCGATCGACGCCGCCGCGCACCCGCGCGCGCGTCCGATCGAGGCGGTCGCATGTGCGGCCGTCGGCATCAGCCAGAGGAGAAAGCAATGCCGTCCCATGAACATCGGCGGTCGCGCCGCCAGGCTCCGGTCGATCCGCGCCGGCCGGAGGAGATCGCGCTCTCGCGCGCGATCCTGCTCGCCCGCACGCTGCGCTGGCGCGAGGAGTGGCAAGCGGAAATGGCGGCGCGCGCCGCCCGCAAGGCCGACAAGATGAACGGGCACGCCGCCGAGCCGGCAATGCCCCGCAGGCCGCGGGCGGACGGCACGGCGGCGCAGTTCGCGGGCGCGGTCGCCCGCAACGCGCTCGGGCGGTTCTACTGGAGCGGCGCGCAGGAGGAGGCGCTCGCGGCCGCGCGCAAGGGCCGCAAGCCGAAGCAGAAGCCGCGCAAGCCCAAGCCTGGATGAAGGGAGGTGTCCGGAGCCGAGATCCTCATTTCGGCTCCGCCACGTCCGGCGGCGTTCCGGGCGCGAGCAGCACGCAGGCCGAGGCGGAGAGGATCAGCGCGAAGCCGACGACGTCGGACAGCGTCGGCCGTTCGCCGAGCAGCACCACCGAGCTCAGGACGCCGACTGCCGGCGCGCTGAGCACGCCGAGCGACGCCGTCATGGCGGAGAGCCGGCGCACGATCTCGAACCAGAGGTAATAGGCAATGCCGGAGCCGACGAATCCGGCGAACAGCAGCGCGCCGACCGTCGAGGCCCGGATCGGCCAGAGATGCAACGGGCCTTCGACCAGCAGTTGGCAGATCACGATGACGACGAAGCCGACCGCGATCTGCCAGAAGGTCACCGCCATCGGCTCCTCGTGGAGGTTGGCCCATTTGAGGTAGATCGTGCCGGCCGCCCAGCCGAGCGCAGCGCCCAGCGCCAGCAGGAGGCCGACCGGAACGCCGGCGGCGGCGAGCGGAGAGATCAGCACCACCAGGCCGGCGACGCACAGCGCGAAGGCCGCGGCGCGCATGCCGGTGAGGCGCTCGCGCAGAAAGACGCGCGCCATCAGCGTCGCCCAGATCGGCATGCTGTAGACCAGGATGCTGACGCGCGAGGTCGCTGCATGGAGCTGCGCGAACGGGGTGAGCACCGTGAACGATACGACGTTGAACAGCCCCGCCACGACGACGTGAACGGCGGCCCTTTTGCCGCGCAGCGTAAAGGTGCGGCCCATCAGCAGCGTCAGCGCCGCAAGCGTCAGGACGCCGACGAACATCGTGGCGACCCGCATGCTGAACGGCGGAACCTCGTCGAGCGCGATCCGCATCATCGGCCAGGTCGTGCCCCAGCCGAGGCTGAGCAGCACGAGCATGAGCCGCGCCGTGTTGTCGGGTGTCGAGCCAGGCTGTGCCATGGGGTTCGGGGCCGCGCCGCTCAGGCCGATGCGCCGCGATAGCGGGTGAGCCAGACGCCCGCCACCACCATCACGGCGGCGCAGACCATGAGCGGCACGAAGGCGGTCCAGGCCGCCCCGCTGAGGTCCCAGACCGCGCCGCAGATCACCGGCACGACCACGGCGAGCGCGTAGCTGATGGTGAACATGCCGGCGGCCGTGCGATGGACGTCGTTCGGCGCGCTCAACGCCGGCGGCAGCGCGAGGATGAGCACGAACGGCACCGCCGCCGAGACGCCGACGATCGCGGACGCCGGCACGATCCAGTCGCCGCCGAGCCAGACGATCGCCACGAAGGCGGCAATGCACAGCGGCCCGAACACCAGGTAGGGCCATGCGCGCCGATGCACCCGGCCGGCGAGCCAGAGCAGGCCGAACGAGGCGAAGAGCTGGGAGCCGTTGAGCCAGCCAAGCGACGCGGCCGTCAGATCAGGCCGGCCTAGCGCGACCAGGTAGTCGGGCAGGAACGCGTTGGCGCCGAAGTAGGCCGTGTTGGTCGCGCCGAAGCCGATGCCGAGCAGCCAGATCAGCGGGTCCTTCCAATTTGGCCACCAGCGGCTGGGCACAGCCATTGCGCTCGCCGGCGTCTCGGTGGTGCGCGGCGCGAGCGCCGCGAACAGCACCGCGATGAGCCCGATCAGCGCCGACCAGAACACCAGATCGAGCCGCCAGCTTCCGCCGAGCCAGGGCAACACGAGCGGAATCGTGAAAGCAGGCCCGGAGGTCGCGCCCGACACCATGCCGTTGGTGTAGACCGCGGTGCCGAGCGGCACCCGCGCCGGCACCCAGGCGCGCACCAGCGAGGGCAGCGCCGGCT
>Ga0126371_10002741_pt1 | contig 15234 bp, 17 predicted proteins | sample PanSoiMetaPlot_4_FD_110145 | JGI IMG/M metagenome (GOLD analysis project Ga0126371, IMG submission 110145) | Tropical forest soil microbial communities from Panama - MetaG Plot_4 | ecosystem: Environmental > Terrestrial > Soil > Tropical forest > Bulk soil | place: Panama | collected 2016-02-17 | reverse complement strand
TTCTTCTACACCAGCGACGGACGGGTCATGGTCAACGAGATCAACACCATGCCCGGCCTTTCGCCGGCGTCTTACTTCCAGAAGATGTGGGAGGCGACCGGCGTCACCTTCGCCGAGGTGATCGACAGGCTCCTGAGCTCGGCCCTGAGCAAGCGGCCTGGCCTGCGCTAACCATGCGCGGAGCGGGCCAATCCGCCCGTGAACCCAAACGCGGGCGGCACGGCACCCCCCGCCGCTCCGCCCGCGTCCGTGGCTCGTCGCTGTTACCTCTTCTTGGCGTTCACCATCGCCTTGAAATCCGCGCCCGCCCGGAACTTGGGGACCGAGGTCTTCGGCACCTTGATGGACGCGCCGGTAGCCGGATTACGTGCGGTACGCGCCGGGCGCACCATCTTCTCGAAAACTCCGAATCCGGTTATTGATACCTTGTCGCCTTTAGCGACTGTTCGCTGAATTGTGTCCACGACCGCGTTTACAGCCTCGGCCGCGGTCTTCTTGTCACCCATTCGCATGGAAATTGCGTCGATCAGGTCACCCTTGTTCATTTCCTCACTCCTGCGTTTCCCCCGAAGCTGGAGGTCGCGCGGGCGGGACGCCGGGCTCGCGACCTCTGATGCGCCTGAAATTAAGGGATCCAGCGCCATCGCACAATAACATTCGTGAAATCGGATGCGTGTCGGGCGTGCCGTCGAATGCAATAACGTGTGACGTCGGACAGTCAATTAAGGCGCAGATCTATCTGTTTGGCTTTTATTTCCCCCGCCTCTCGATGCTGCACGCTCCAGTGTGGCCAGGAATGCGGCGAGTCGCCGCAGACCGGTTTCCACGTCGGCCCCAGGCGCCTTGACGGCGTCGCAAACTGCGATGAATTGCCGGTGCAGCCGCTCCGCCACATCGCCTGGCACGCTGAGCTGGCTTAGCAGCCGCCTGGCCTCCGCCAGCCTGCCCGCCAGGACATCGTTGTCACGGCGGGGCGGCTCGTCGTGCATATCGTCAGTCCCCTCGTTCAGATACAGCGTGCCAGGCGGCCCTTCGGCCAGATCGCCCACCCCCAAGGCGATCCGGCTTGTCCTAGTGCGCACCACGGCCGGAAATAGCGCGGCTCGGGCTCACCGCACGGCGATACAGGGGCCGTCACGCGGCGCGTTCGGCTGCTTCGCAAGACCGCGACCATGTACCGTCAGGTGTCCGTCAGCAGCCCATCTACCCGGCGGACTGCGGGCATTTAGTAGCGTCCATACTGAGAACGCGGTCTCGCGGCAGGCCGCAGCCCCCTGGCGACCGAGCGAGGTCTGTCCATGAAGGTATCCGTGGTCAAGGAGACCGCGCCCGACGAGCGCAGAGTCGCGCTCGTGCCCGAAGCCATCGGAAAACTGCGTGCGGCGGGCCTGGAAGTGCTCGTCGAGTCCGGCGCGGGCGATGGCGCGTGGCTTACCGACGATAGCTATGCCGAAGCTGGAGCAGGCGTCGTCAGCCGCAGTGAGGCGATGGCTGCTGACGTCGTGCTGATGGTAGGCAAGCCGGATAGGGCCACCGTCGCGGCGATGAACCGAGGGCAGGTCGTCATCGGCCTGCTCGGCCCGCTGGCGGATCAGGAACTCACGGCCAGGCTCGCCGCAGCCGGCGTGACAGCGATCAGCATGGACATGATTCCGCGGACGCTGCCCAGGGCGCAGCCAATGGACGCCCTGTCGTCTCAGGCCAACATCGCTGGCTACAAGGCAGCTGTCATAGCGGCGGCAGAGTTCGGACGGTTCTTCCCGCTGCTCATAACCGCGGCAGGCACGGCCCGTCCGGCCAGGGTCCTCGTGCTCGGCACGGGCGTCGCGGGCCTGCAGGCTATCGGCACCGCGAAGCGGCTCGGCGCGGTCGTGAGCGCTTATGACGTCCGGCCGGAAACAAGGTCAGAGGCGGAGTCGGTCGGTGCGACCTTCATCGAGCTGACGTCGGTTGGTCCGGCGTCCGGAGAAGGCGGCTATGCCAGGGCGCTGACCGAGGACGAGCGCCAGGCGCAGCAGGAGGAGCTGGCCGGCCACATTGCCCGCCATGATGTCGTGATTACCACGGCACAGGTGCCAGGTCGCCGCCCACCATTGCTCGTCACCGAGGACGCGCTCAAGGCCATGGCGGCCGGGTCGGTCATCGTCGACATGGGCGCCAGCGAGCTTGGCGGCAATGTCGCGGGGTCGGAGCCGGGCCAGACAGTCGTGACCGAGAACGGCGTCATGATCATCGGCGCGGGCACCCTCCCCTCGACGATGCCGGCCGCAGCATCCGCGATGTACGCGCGCAACATCAGCTCGCTGTTGCTCTACCTGATTGCCGATGGCGAGCTCGCGCTGGACCGGCAGGACGAGCTGCAGGCCGGGGTCATCATTACTTCCGGCGGCGAGATTGTGCACCCGGCGCTCGCGCCGCCGGCTACAGATCCAGCAGAAGGGACCGCCCGTGTACCCGGCACTGCTAGTTGACGTCACGATTTTCGTGCTCGCCCTGTGGGTGGGCTTCGAGGTCATCAGCAAGGTCCCCGCGACCCTGCACACACCGCTAATGTCAGCTGCGAACTCGATCCATGGCATCGTCCTGGCCGGTGCGATGCTCATCGCCGTGACGGCGAACAACGCCATCGGCTACGTGCTCGCCTTTATTGCTGCCGCGTTCGCTGCTGCGAACGTGGTCGGCGGATACGTGGTGACCGGCCGGATGCTGAAGATGTTCAAGAAGCGCCCAGCCGTGCTGCATGCTAGTCCAGAACCGTCGGCCGTCACCGCCGCCGCTAACGGCAGCAGCCACAAGGGCAAGTCCGCATGAGCACATTCGATTGGGTTATTCAGCTGATCTATGTGTTTTCCGCGTCTTGCTTTGTCCTCGGCCTGCACCTGATGAACAACCCGGCGACGGCGCGCCGCGGCAACCAGGTGTCGACCTCCGGCATGATCATCGCCGTGGCCGCGACTCTCGCGATCGTCGTGCACGGGGGCCTGATCAAACCGGTCGGCTGGGTCGTGATGATCGTAGGCGCGGCTGTCGGAGCCGGGCTCGGCTTGTATTCGGCCCGAAACGTGCAGATGACGGCGATGCCACAGCTCGTCAGCATGTTCAACGCGGTCGGCGGCGGAGCCGCCGCGCTCGTGGCCGTGCACGACTACATGAGCGCCGGCGCCAGTGTCTCAACCACGACCACCGTCACCACGTTGCTCGACGTGATCATCGGGGCCGTCACGTTCTCGGGATCTATCATCGCCGCCGGCAAGCTCCAGGGCGTGATCAACTCCGCGCCGGTCACCTTCCCTGGCGCGCGGATCGTCAATTTGCTGCTGGCCGCGATCGGACTCGGGCTGAGTGCTTACCTGATTGGGACGCCCAGCACCGCGCTGCTCACCGTCGTCATCTTCGCCGCCCTGGCGTTCGGTGTCTCGATGGTGATGCCCATCGGCGGCGCCGACATGCCGGTCGTGATTTCCCTGCTCAACGCGTTTACCGGCACCGCCGTCGCGATGGCGGGCTTCGTTATCGGCAACTGGGCGCTGATCATCGCCGGTGCGCTGGTCGGGGCATCGGGTGGCATCCTGACCAAGCTGATGGCCGATGCCATGAACCGCTCGATCCGCAACATCATCGTCGGCGGATTCGGAACCGGCGACGCAGCAGTGGCGGCTGTGGCCGCTGGCGGCAACGTGCAGTCGATCGCAGCCGATGACGCGGCCATCCAGCTCGCCTACGCCTCGAAGGTCATCATCGTGCCGGGCTACGGGCTAGCCGCCGCCCAGGCCCAGCACGAGGTCGCTGGGCTGGCAGAACTCCTGGAGTCGCGCGGCATCGACGTGAGTTACGCGATCCATCCGGTCGCGGGTCGGATGCCTGGTCACATGAACGTGCTGCTAGCCGAGGCGAACGTCCCGTATCCCCAGCTCAAGGAGATGGATGACGTCAATCCCGAGTTCGCGCGCACGGACGTCGCGCTCGTGATCGGCGCGAACGACGTCACCAACCCGGCTGCGAGGCGGCCGGGCACGGCGATATCAGGGATGCCCATCCTGGATGTCGACCAGGCCAGGAGCATCATCGTGATCAAGCGATCCATGGGGCACGGCTATGCCGGGATCGATAACGAGCTCTACGTCGACCCGAAGACCAGCATGTACTTCGCCGATGCCAAGAAGGCGCTGACCGAGATGACGGCAGCGGTCAAGACTCTGGTGGGCTAGCAGCCCGTCAGGACTCCGGCGGGCTGACCTTCGGCAGCCGCCTCAGGTCTTCGTCGGTGAGCTCGCCGGTAGAGATCAGCAAGGCCGCGAGTTCCTCGAGCGCGCGCGGGCCGCGCAGGCCTGGCATGCCAATTCTGACGTAGCGGTTGCGGATGTTCTCGCACCGCTTCGAGACCGTATGCGGTTGCCAGCCGATCCGCTCAGCCGCCTCGCGAGCGCTACGCGGCTTGGCGGCGCCCGAGTGCCGCCAGGTGAGGTACTCCTCGAATCTGGCCGTCAGCACGAGCCGGTCGTCATCGTTGAGCGGCGCCCGCAGCTTGGTACTGGTGACTACTCTCTCGGCCACCCGCGCCTTCGCACCCTCGGCTTCCGCCTGCGCCGCTGGCTCGGCTAGCTCGTCGCTCTCCGGGTCCTCATCCAGGTGCGGCAGGCGCAGTCGGATCGTGTAAGCAGCTAGCAGGCCATCGAGCCGGACCTTGGCATGCCATTGCTGGAGCGGGACCCGCATCCCTGGCGGCAGGTCAGCCCTGAAGCCGCGATCGCCGGACAAGTAGAGCATGGAGGACGCACTGTCGTTGGACAGCCACCAGCTGCCGCCTGAGCACTCGAAGCTGCCGGCCCGGCGGGAGACGCCTCGGTCGTCGTCGGGCAGCTGCAGCGAACAGGTGGCGGCACGGCCGAACGTGAACAGGGCGTCAGGCTTCACTCGCCAGGTCCCCGTGTCAAACATGACGATCAGGAGCACGCCAAACCTTTACTCATGTCGCTATCTAGCCGGACGATAGGGCGGCTTAGCCTACCGGTCAACCATTCGCGTTGCCGGTTCGCTTGCGAGAATCAGGCTGTGAGCACAGTCGATGCAGACGTGGAGATCGCGGACCGCCCCGTTCCCGGTGTGAATCTTGAAATAACCCAGGCACGGGAGGCGCGAGTAGGTGACATAACGGTCCGGCGGATGCTGCCCATGCGGCTGCGCCGCAGCGTCGGCGCCTGGTGCTTCATCGACCACTACGGGCCGCAGTCCGTCGACGGCGTCGCCGGAATGAACGTGCCACCGCATCCGCACATCGGACTGCAGACCGTCACCTGGCTGGCGGCCGGGAACGTGCTGCACCGCGACAGCCTGGGCAGCGAGCAGATGATCCGGCCGGGTCAACTCAACCTGATGACGGCGGGCCGCGGTATTGCCCACGCCGAGGAGTCCCCGGGGTGCATGACCCGGTGCTGCATGGCGTGCAGCTGTGGGTCGCGCTGCCCGAGCACAGCCGCCAGGCTCAGCCGACCTTCGAGCACTACACGCAGCTGCCCACGGCCGGGCTGCCCGGTTTCCGGACCACGGTGTTCATGGGCGAGCTGGCGGGCACCCGGTCGCCCGCCAGCACGTTCTCGCCGATCCTGGGCGCCGAGCTGACCGCCGCCGACGGACATGCGTCCTGCACGTTGCCGTTGCGGCCCGACTACGAGCATGTGCTTTTTGTCGTGACCGGCCGGGCTGATATCGAGGACGCGCTGCTCGAGCCGGGCGAGTTGCTGTACCTGCCGACCGGCCGGGAGCAAGCCCGCCTGGCAGCACCCGCGGGCAGCAGCCTGCTCCTGCTCGGCGGCGAGCCACTGGGCGAGCAACTGCTGATGTGGTGGAACTTCGTGGCCAGGACACCGGAGGAGATCGAGGCTGCTACCACTGCGTGGCGGGCTGGCAGTTATGGCGAGGTCGGTGGTTACCAGGGAGAGCCGCTCGCGGCACCACCGCTTGATGTCGCGAGGCTACGGCGCCCGCGGCCGCGGCCGTAGGTACAAGTACTCAGGCCGGGATTGAGCACGCCTGCTCTCCCCGGCACGCGCTTTTCCCCGGATGCTACGGGCATGGAGGAAGTCGCTAACCTGGCGAGTCGGCAAAACATCCGAAAGTGGCGTTTCCGGCGTAGCCTCACCCCTATGTTGAGCCAGTTGTGGCGTGCGGTGGCCGTCTACCGCATCATCACGCTGGCGTACGCGGCCATCTCGATCCTTCGCGATGACAGCCTCTACGCACATCCAGCCGCCGGCTACCTGGCGCTCGCGGTCATGACAGCCTGGACGGCGATCACCGTTGTCGCATACTCTCGGCCGTCTAACCGCGGCCCGGCCCTCATCGTGGCTGACGTTGCCATTGCTACTGGCCTGATCATCAGCACTCGCTGGATCGATACCGCGTCCCGGATCAACCATGGCGCACCGACCATTCCGGTGATCTGGGCGGCGTCAGCCATCCTCGCCTGCGCTGTGGCCGGCGGTCCCTGGGTCGGCATGGCGGGGGCGGTGCCTGTGTGGATCGGCGACGTGATCGAGCGGCGGCAGTTCCTCACCGAGGCACTCGTCTCCGGGCTGGTGTTGCTCCTGGTAGTAGGGGGCGTCGGCGGTTACGTCGTCCGGCTCAGCCTCAGGGCGGAAGCTGCGGTCGATGGTGCCGCCAGGCGCGAGGCGGGCATCGCGGAGCGGGAGCGGATCGCTCGCGGCATTCATGACTCGGTGCTGCAGGTTCTTGCTCTTGTCAGCAGCCGCGGCCGGGCGCTAGGCGGCGAGGCCGCCGAGCTTGGCCTGCTGGCAGCCGAGCAGGAAAGCGCACTGAGGTTGCTCGTCTCAGGCGACAGCGCGGAACCGGACGCCGAGACTGGGATGGTGGATGTTCGCAGCATGATCGAGCCACTGGCCGACGCTCGCATCACCGTCTCCTGTCCCGCGATGGCGGTGATGCTCCCGCCGGTCGCGGCCCGCGCCCTGAGCGGAGCCGCCTCGGCCGCGGTGGACAATGTACGCAAGCACGCAGGTGACGGCGCACGCGCCTGGGTGCTGGTCGAGGACGACGGGTCGGCCATACGGGTCCACGTGCGCGATGACGGCGATGGCTTTGCTTCCGGCCGACTGACCGCTGCTGCATCGAGCGGCCGGCTTGGCGTCTCGCATTCGATCATCAGCAGGGTCCGCGAGGTGGGCGGTACCGCCACCGTGACGTCCAGGCCCGGTCGCGGAACTGAGGTGGATCTGCGTGTCCCCCGGCCCTGACCAGCCAGTTGGCGTGCTCGTTGTCGACGACCACCCGATCTGGCGCGACGCCGCGGCACGATCCCTGGCTGAGGCCGGCTTCGTCGTCAGCGGGACCGCTGGTAACGGCGCACAGGCGCTGCGGGTTGCGACCGCGACCCGCCCCGATGTTGTCTTGCTTGATCTCAACCTCCCCGATTACTCCGGTGCCGAGGTAACGCGGCAACTACTGGCCGCATTGCCGTCCGTTCGGGTGCTCATGCTCTCAGCTAGCGGAGAGCGGCAGGACGTTCTGGACGCGGTGACCGCAGGCGCGAGCGGTTACCTACTGAAATCGGCCGAGGTACGCGAGCTGATCGAGGCCGTGCGCGCGACGGCGGCCGGGCACGCTGTCTTCACGCCTGGCCTGGCTGGTCTCGTACTCGGGGAGTACAGAAGGCTGGCGCAGTCTGCAGGCGCCCCTGGCGGAATAGCTACCGGCCAGCCGCCCCGCCCTGGGGCTGCGGGTGACCTGCGAGGTCGGGGTGCTGGCGCACCAACACCCCAGCTAACTGAGCGTGAGACCGAGATCCTGCGGCTCGTCGCGGCCGGCCTCACGTATCCGCAGATCGCCGAACGGCTGGTCCTGTCGCCGCGCACCGTGCAGAACCACGTGCAGAACACCCTGAGCAAGCTTCAGCTGCACAACAAGGCGCAGCTTGTTCGCTACGCCCTGGAGAGCGGGGTTGAGTAGCTATCGGCGCGCCCGGCGCTCTTGCGCCGCCTGAAGGCGGGCCTGTAGCTCGCTGTACGAGACGTCCAAGGCGGGCGGCTCGCGCCCATCGCGCGCTGCGACGGCGGTGGCCACGGCGGCGGCCAGCGCACGCCGGTAGGGCGCCGACCCGGTACTGACCCGGGCTACCCCGGCGGCGGCGAGCCGCGCCGTGGCTATGTCCGGGTGCCAGAGCACATTCAGCGGGAGCCGTACCTGCTCGGTAACGGCGGCAATGGCCGCCAGCGGAGTCAGCGCTGGCACGAAGACGCCTCGAGCGCCGGCGTCCTGATAAGCGCGCAGCCGCTGGATGGTCTCTGCGAGCCGGCCATCCGGTAGCCCGATGTTCAGCCAATAGAGGTCGGTGCGCGCGTTCACGAACAAGTCTGGAGCCGCTGCCAGGACGGCGCCGATGATGGCGGCCTGTACGGCGGGCGGCCGAAGCTGGCCGTCCACGCCGACGTCCTCCAGATTGATCCCGACGACGCCGATGCTCGCCAGTTCCGCGGCGAGCTCCGCGACCTCCTTGGGGTCGTCGCTGTAGCCACCTTCGAGGTCAACGGTCACGGGAACCGAGACGCGAGGCACGATCGTCGACGCCAGCGCCATCGTCTGCGCGCGGCCGGTCGCAGTGCCGTCGATCAGGCCAGCCGCTGCGTTGACGGCGAGGCTGGTTGTGCCGATGGCCGGGAAACCTGCCTCCCCTAGCAGCACCGCCGATGCGACGTCCCAGGCATTGGGCAGCAGGAATGGCTTGCCGGGCTGATGGAGCGCGGCGAAGTCGGCCGCCCTCTGCTGCCGGTCATGGGCGGTCATGACCTGGTCACCAGGACTCGCGCAGGTACGCGGAGGTTGGGCCGCGCCTCGAAGTCCACCCGCTGCCCCGGCAGCGGGCGCCAGCCATCAGCGGCTATCACGGCGACTACCTGTCGCGCGATCGCGGTCGCATGCGCGGCACCCGGGCATGCGTGCGGGCCAGTGCCGAAGGTGGCAGGCATCCCGGCGCCCTGCTCTGCTGTCGCTACGAAGATCCAGACCGCTGAGCCAGATGGAACTGTAGCGCCGCCGATCGTCACATCGGCCACGGCTGCGCGCCGGGTGCACTGGACTGGCGCATCATGCCGGAGGACATGGTCGACACGCTGCCCCGGCGAGCGTGGGCCATGCCCGTTACCTGATGCGGCTAGCACAGCACTCCCGATCAGCGCTGCGGTCGCGTCCCTGGCCTGAAAGAGGACGCTGACTGCCGCAGTGATCTGCTCGGCGTCCGTTGTGCCCAGGCGCTGCCTGAGCAGCGCAGTCAGCTCAGTCGCAGCCCCGTCCGCGCATCCCGGAGTCACCGGCCGTGCCCGCAGTACGGGTGTGACCCCGTCGCACAGCATGCCGGTCAGGACCGCCGCCCGGTCGGCCTCCGCTGGCTCGAGACCAAGGCCCCGGCCGAGCACCTCGGCGGGCAGCTGGCGAGCCATCGGCATGATGTCGAAGTCGGAAGTCCGCCGGAGCAGATGGTGGTTCGCGCGCGCTCCTGCTGCCGTCGTAATCTCCGCGACGGGCGGGAGCATCTGCATGACGAGTGCACGCCGGCGACGATGGTCCCCGCCGTCGGAGAACCTAGCCATCTGCCCGATTAGCTCCGCAGCAGAACCGCCTGCTGCCTGGCCGCCTGCTGGCGCGACGCTCAGCGCGCTCGAGGCCAGCGCAGCGGATACGTCGCGCGGCCCGGACACCACCCAGGCGCCCTGGCGGCAGTGCGTGCCCATGGACCGGAGCCCGCCGTGCCACCGATCCGGCGTCGTGCTTGTCGCAAGTTCCGGGGCGGGTAGCTCGGCCAGTTCAGCTGGAAGTACCGGAGTCCACATGCCGAGAGCGTAGATCCGGATTAGTGCGGTCGCGGCCGAAGCGTTCCCGACCTACTGTGCAGGGAGAGCGAAGGCGGTTCGCTCGTTGCCTAGGGAATTGCGGAGGAGCCCTGATGATTCTCGCTCCTGAGTCAGTAGCGCGGTTCGCCAGCATGCTGGCCGACCGCAGCAGAGCCGCGATGTGCATTGCGCTCCTGGACGGCCGCGCGTGGACCGCAGGCGAGCTGGCCAGGCATGCAGGCATCTCCGCGCCCACGGCCAGCGAGCATCTCAATCAGCTGGTCCAGGCCGGCCTGCTTGTGCAGGAGCGGCAGGGCAGGCACCGCTACGTCCGGCTCGCGGGCTCTGACGTCGCGAGGCTAATCGAGGATCTGGCGGTCGTCGCAGGACAGCCGGCGCCCACCCGCTCCCTGCGCACCGTACGTGCCGCCGACGACCTGGCAGCCGCCAGGACCTGTTATGACCACCTGGCTGGCGCGCTTGGCGTCTGGCTGTTCGATGCCATGGTTGCCGCAGGCCTGCTGGCAACTGCTGACGGCCTGGCGCTGACTACAGCGGGCCGCTCCTGGTTCACCGACCTGGCCGGGCCCGCCTCGCTGCGCCCGCCGACGTCGCGGCCGCTGGTGCGCGGTTGCCTGGACTGGACCGAGCGCAAGTCACATCTGGCGGGCGCGCTCGGAGCAGTTCTGTGCCAGCAGTTCCTGGACCGATCCTGGATCCAGCGGGTTCCGGAAAGCCGGGCAGTGCGGATCACCGCAGACGGCGAACTGGCCATCGGCGAACTGCTCGGTACTCGGCTGTCCGTCCTTGACCTGCAACTTCAGTAGCCCCGACCGGATTTGAACCGGCGCTACCGCCTTGAGAGGGCGGCGTCCTGGGCCGCTAGACGACGGGGCCAGGTGCTTGAACGGCTGGTGTACGCGGTTCAGCAAGCAAGCCGCTGTTTCCCAGCCGGGCACACAGGTTAGCGTACGGCGCCGGCCCGCGCCAAACCCGCATCCGATGGCCAAGCGAGCGAGCGACGATGAATGACTGCCTCGATATCAGGTACCTGTGGCCGCATGCTCGAATTCGTAGTTGTACTGATCATCATCGGACTCATCGTGGGTCTCATCGCCCGCCTGCTAGTGCCGGGCCGGGACAAGATCGGTCTGATCGGCACGATCCTGCTGGGCATCGTGGGTTCATTCGTCGGTGGCTTCCTGTGGGAGCTTGTCGAATTCCACACGATCGAGACGCATCACTTCCGCACGGTCGGCATAATCGGCTCGATCATCGGCGCCATCGTGGTCCTCCTGCTGCTGCGGGTATCGGGACTCGAGCGGGGCCACCGGCGGCGCAGGTACTAGCAGCAACGGCACGACCGGCGCGATCGGCCGGTGCCGTTAAACAGCGCGGCTGCCTCGCAGGTAGCCGCGCTTTTCGCTGGTTGCTGGGGTACCAGGACTCGAACCTAGACTAACGGGGCCAGAACCCGTCGGGCTGCCAATTACCCCATACCCCATGGCATCGCGCCATCTGACTATCTGGCGCGCCTGTGCAGTGTAGCCGAACCCGACGACGGCCACCAAAGTGATCCGCTGGCCGCCTCAGCTGCCATCAACAACCGGGTTAGTCAGGGTGCCGATGCCGTCAATCTGCACAGAAACGCGGTCACCGGCCACCAGCGGTCCGATCCCGGCCGGAGTCCCAGTCAGCAATATGTCTCCAGGCAGCATCGTCATGACCGCGGTCACATATGTCACAAGCTTCACGATGTCGTGTATCAGCAGCGCGGTGCTTGCCTGCTGCTTCACGTCATCGTTGACGGTCGTGGTCAGCAACACATCGCCTGGATCGAGGCTCGTCTCGATCCAGGGCCCAAGCGGACAGAACGTGTCGAAGCCCTTGGCCCGCGCCCACTGCCCGTCTCTGGCTTGAAGATCCCTCGCGGTCACGTCATTGGCGCAGGTGTAGCCGAAGATCACTTCGGGCACCCGCCCGGCCGGCACGTCCCGGCACAGCCGGCCGAATACAACTGCAAGCTCGCCTTCGAAGTCCACTCGCTGGGCCAGCCGGACCGGCCGGGCAATGGGGTCGCCAGGACCGATTACGGCCGTCGATGGCTTCAGGAATATCAGCGGCTCGTCAGGCACCTCGGCCCCGGTCTCGCGGGCGTGCTCGGCGTAGTTCCTGCCGATAGCCACTACCTTGCTCGGCAGCACCGGGGCCAGCAGCCGGACATCATCGACCTTGTGCCTGGCTCCGGTGAGCTGGACGTCGCCGCCGGGCCCGAACGGGTGCCCGGAGATCTCCGCGATCGTCAGTTCCTCGGCGGCTTGACCATTCGAGGGGCCCGTCCCTGCTGCACCGCCGTCCTCTACCACGCCGTACCTGACGTCCTCGTCGGCTGCGAACCTCGCAATGCGCATGTACGGCTCCCGGCTACTGGATGTATCCCTCGACCTCACTGACCGGCCGCACATTAGAGTCGGCCGGGTCTTCCCCGAACTCACGCCTGGCCCGGCGCTGCCGGAGCAGGTCCCAGCACTGATCGAGTGCTTCCTCGGCGGCACGCAGCTGAGCACGCTCGTCCTCGCCAGACAATTCACCCGCGGCGAGCTTGCTACGCAACTCGTGCTCAGTCTTAATGAGCTCGTCGATGTGACCAAGTATGTCCTTGTCGTCCACCGGATGACCTTCCTCATCTGGACGCGGGGATCAGCAATGCCCCGCGAGTCGGCCTGCTGCATGGATACGGGTGGCTTTAGCTCGGGGCTTTGCCCATCCTCCCATCCGCGGCTGACCGCAGCAGCGGCGGCACAGGGTCCGCAAGTAGAGCCGGTTTGGCTTTCGTGCCGTGAGGTAGGCCGATGTCATGGCTGCTTCCAAGCGTGTAACAAAGTCCGGCCAGGATCTGGGACCGACAGTCTTCGTGCTGTTCGGCGCGACCGGCGACCTGGCGAAGCGACTCGTGCTGCCGGCCTTCTATCAGCTGGCGCAGGCGGACCTGCTGCCGCCCGATTGGCTGCTCGTCGGGAACGGCCGGGGCGATGTCGCGCATGAGGACTTCCGGGCGCACGTCCACGATTCGCTGATGAAGTTCGGACCGCATCCGGACCCGAAGCAGTGGGAGCCGTTCTCAGATCGGCTGCTTTTTGCTGGCGGCGGTTTCAACACCGACAGCCCCGGCAGCCTGCTTGACGTGCTGGCCACTGCTCGCAAAACACTCGGCGGCGATCCTCAGCTCATTCACTATCTGGCTGTACCGCCTGACGCCTTCGCGGAACTCACCAGAGCACTGGGCAAACACGGCCTGGCCAAGGACGCACGGGTCGTTTACGAGAAGCCGTTCGGAACATCGCCCCAGAATTTCCGTACGCTCGATCGCATCGTCCACTCAGTGCTGCACGAGGAACAGGTGTTCCGGATCGACCACTTCCTCGGCAAAGAGGCGACGCAGGATCTGCACGTCCTGCGGTTCGCCAACGAACTCTTCGCGTCCATGTGGAACAGACGGCACGTGGAGTCAGTGCAGATCGACGTGCCGGAAAACCTCGGTGTCACCGACCGCGCGCAGTTCTATGACGCCACTGGCGCGGTCCTCGACATGGTGGTCACCCATCTGTTCCAGCTGGCCGCCGAAGTCGCCATGGAACCACCTGCCAGCCTGGCGGCATCGGACCTCCAGGCAGCGCGGGAGAAGGTCATCAAGGCATTCAGGCCGCTGGATCCCAGTGAGGTCGTCCTCGGGCAGTTCTCTGGCTACCGGGACGTGCCAGGCGTGGCGCCGCGGTCCAGGACCTGCACCTTCGTCGCCGCCCGGCTATGGATCGACAACTCGCGCTGGCGCGGCGTGCCGTTCTACCTGCGCACCGGGAAGCGGCTCGCCAAGTCGCAGCAGCACGTGAGCATCATCTTGCGCAAGCCCGGCGGGCCGCTGACCGCGCAGTTGCCCGACGAGTCGAATGCGCTGTCGTTCGACATGGCCGGGACCGGCGAAATCGACCTGACTCTGGTCGCGAAGCAGCCGGGCGCGGGCCTCGCACTCGACCGGGCGTCGGCCTCGATCCAGCTGGCCGAGCTTCCTGACGCTGAACCGCTGCCCGCCTATGTCCGCCTGATTCATGACGTGCTCACGGGCGACCGCGCGTTGTTCACTCGCCCAGACGGGCTAGCCGCGGTCTGGAAGGTAGCCGATCCGCTGCTGTCACATCCGCCGCGGGTCGTTCCCTATGCACCGGGATCGTGGGGGCCGTCGCAGGCGCGCAAGCTGGTCGCGCCCGGCCACTGGCTGCTCGGGCAGTAGCCGCAGCCTGACAGCAACCCGCCCTGCGGTGTCGCCCGATGGTGCTGCCAGGATGCTGGAATGACTCCCCCGTACACCACGCTGAGCCACCTCGAATGCTCGCGCTGCCAAGGCAAGTACGACGCAAGTCAGCTGCAGGGCACGTGCGAGTGCGGTGCCCCGTTGCTTGCGCGCTACGACCTTGAGCGCGCGGCCGAACTTTTGAACCGCGGTGACGTCGCCAGCCGGCCACCGACGCTATGGCGCTACCACGAACTGCTGCCAGTGACCAGCCAGGACGCCGTGATCAGCTTCGGCGAGGGCATGACGCCACTCATCCCGCTGCCGCGCCTGGGCAAGGCGCTCGGCGTTCCCGGATTGCTGATGAAGGATGAGGGGCCGCTGCCGACCGCCACGTTCAAGGCACGCGGGGCAGCGGTCGGCGTGTCGCGCGCAGCCGAGCTCGGTGCGGCCGGGGTTGCGATGCCGACGAATGGCAACGCTGGAGCGGCGTGGGCGGCATTTTGCAGTCGTGCGGGTCTGCCGTTCCTGGTGGCAATGCCCGCCGACGCTCCGCAGATCACCAGGTCAGAATGCGTGGCTGCGGGCGCCGAGACGTACGTGGTTGACGGCCTCATCGGCGACGCCGGACGGATGGTCGGGCCGGCCGTGCGCCAGCGTGAGGGCTGGCAGGACGTATCCACGCTCAAGGAGCCTTATCGGCTGGAAGGCAAGAAGACGATCGGGCTCGAGATCGCCGAGCAACTCGGCTGGCGGGTACCAGATGTCATCCTGTGCCCGTCCGGCGGCGGAGTTGGCCTGATCGGCATCTGGAAGGCGCTGCAGGAGTTGATCGAGCTCGGCTGGCTCGAGCCTTCGCTGCCGCGCCTGGTGGCCGTGCAGGCAGCCGGATGCGCGCCCATCGTCGCCGCCTTCGACCAGGGTGCGGACGCCACAACACCGTGGCCGGATGCGCGGACTGCGGCATTTGGTCTGACGGTGCCGGCGCCCCTCGGTGGTTTCCTGGTCCTGCAGGCGGTCCGGGCAACCGCCGGGTGCGCGCTCGCGGTCACCGACGAATCGCTGCTCGCGGCGCAGGCGCAGACAGCAAGAACCGAGGGCACCTGG
>Ga0126371_10002740_pt1 | contig 15241 bp, 7 predicted proteins | sample PanSoiMetaPlot_4_FD_110145 | JGI IMG/M metagenome (GOLD analysis project Ga0126371, IMG submission 110145) | Tropical forest soil microbial communities from Panama - MetaG Plot_4 | ecosystem: Environmental > Terrestrial > Soil > Tropical forest > Bulk soil | place: Panama | collected 2016-02-17 | reverse complement strand
CTGAGCGAGCAGCCGATGCACGGCTATCAAGCCAACGCCGAGTTGGAACGCCGCCAGGTACGTGATTGGGCCGGAATATCGCGTCCTCAGGTGTATTACTCGCTGGATAAGCTGGCCGATCTGGGTCTGATTCGCGCTACAGAAGATTCCGAACCTGTGGCCGGACCGGAGCGGCGGGTTTTTTCTACTACCGCCAAAGGACGCTCGGCCCTTGCTGATGCTCTCGAGCGCGAAGACTGGACTTCACAACGAGAGCGCCCTCCCTTCCTTACCTGGCTTGCCCTCTCCTGGCAGGCCCGCCCCGGCGTAGTCCGCCGGCAACTCGACCGCCGCCAAAAATTTCTGGAGCAGGAACTCGCGCGCGAGGAAGCCACGCTGCGCGCCGTCCGCGTTGAGACCGGCCATCGCTTTCACGAAGCTGTGTGGATGATCAGCCTCGTCATTCAGCAATTCCGTGCCGAACTCAAATGGCTGCGCAAACTCTCCCGCGAACTCCATCTCCGCGCTCCCGCACGCCATCCAAAATACGCAAGCAAAAACGATCGCTGAGAATCGCCCGCTGAAAAACGCAGACCTATCCGTATATATGCGCATGCTGGCGGGGAACTCTTTGCTTTGGTCTTTCCGATGACCGGAATCCGCTCGCGGTTCCCGACACGCGTTTTCCGCGTGCTGGGGTGGGCCCCGCTGTTACTTCTGCAGCATCACTAGGCTGGAAAGCAGCATGTCGAAGCTGCCCACGGTGATCTTGTCCACCTTCTCGGCAATCTTTTCCAGCGTCTCCATCAGCTTGGCCGTGTTCATCAGCGAGCGGCGGCTGCCGTCTCCTCGCGACAACGGATCAGGTTGGCCTGAGCTTGCTTCCCCGCCATTACTACCTGGTTAAAGAAAATCTATGATTGCCACCTCGCCGCCGGATGCTTCGGTTTCGCTGGGTTTGAAGGTGATCCTGGCTTTGCGGCCTTTCCATTGCGAGCATGGCTGGGCATCTGCTGTGGAATCCTTTCCGCCGGCGCGATATTCGATTTTGGTCAAGTCAGTGACGGAGAGCAGTAATGTTTCGCCGAGGATCGCAAACTTGATGGTGGCGCCGTGGGATGAAGCGCAGTCGACTTCGCGAATCAACCCCTCTTCAGAAGTAATCTTTGGACGTTCGGCCCCGGACGCCCCGATTCCATTGGCTTGAGCACTGTCGATTGCGTCTTGAGCCGGCGCCGCCTGATCGGCCCCTGCGGCCTGTGTGCCTGGATTTTGCTTGTTTCGAACGAACTCTTCGTGGCGCGCCAATCTTTGCCCGTATTGCTCCGCCAGCGCTTTCTCCTGCGGTGAGCGCGCAGCTTTCTTTAACTTCTCGGCAATCGTTCGCGCCTCGGCATCGCGGCCAAGGACCATCAGTGCGTCCCCGACATCCGCCACATAGGCAAGGACTGAAGGGTCGAGGTGATTTGCCTTGAAGCCCGCGTCCAGCGCCTTTTCTCTCGTTTCCCGCTGCTGCCGGTAGGCGACAGAGAGAAAAGCATAGGCAGGAGCGAAGTTGGGATTCAGCTGCACCACTTTTTCCAGATAGGCGATAATTTGCGGCGTGGACCCCGCCCCGTATTTGTTTTTACGGTAGGCGATCTCAGCCAGATAAAAGTACGGACGGAAGTCCTGAGGATTCAACTGCACGGCCTGCTTGAATTCCTGCTCCGCTTCGTCATTGTTGTACTGCACATAATTGTCGTAACCGAGACACGCATGCAAGGCGGCCAGGTTCGGCCCCGCTTCCTGGGCCTGCTTCAGCAATCGACGGCCATCGTTTGCATGACCGAAATGCTGGAAGAAATCCGCCTGGACCACCATCGCTTCGGCCGGAGTGATGGATCGAACTGTATAGTCGTTTGGTGAAAACTTCGCTTGCGGCTTACCGTGACGAAAGTTGAAGGCGGGCTGGCGAATGTAATTCTCGAGCCTGGCTTGGAACTGTTTCAGGTCTTTGAAGGCTCGTCTTGCCGCCTCTTCGCCGTCTCGCGTCTCGTCCCATGCTTTCAAGTACTCGTAGAGATACTGTTGCTTGACCGCTTCGTCATCGAGGGCCAGATAGTGCACCAGCGCCCAGGATTCGGCGTAAAAAATTGAAGCCCTGTCCTGCTCATTGTAGAAAGGCGAACGCCGATCGGCACTCATCAACTGATCAACAGGAATCAGGCTGGATCTTCTGAGCAACGCTACCTGGTTGCCGCTTGGGCGTCCGATCTGGACCTCGTTGTCCGTGACCACCGTATTGCCATAAAACTCGGCCAGACCTTCATCCAGCCAAACCGGCAAGGCGCTGAAGTTGAGTCGCAAAATAGAGTGGGTATACTCATGATAGAGAGAATGATAAGAGTTCTCGGCACTCCCCGTGACGTCTGTCCGGAGTACGGCGAAGCTTTCATCAAACCCCGGGACAAAAAGACCGGCGGGACGAACTCTGTCCTTTCCCGCCCAATAGTCTGGCAGGAAGGCTTTCATGGAGTCCTCATTTTTTACCGCAATCACCGTTAGAGGCCTGCCGGAATCAACCCGCAGCGTTGGAAGAACTAAGTGGAATACACTGCGAATCTCCTCGAACTGGTTTGCGATGCGTCGTGCCTCTTTTTCACCGGCATTGCTGACCACTGTGAAATGCGGACTGGTAACCTGGATCCATGAATCGCCGGCGTTTGCCTTCGACCAGCCAAAAAACGACACAGCAAACACAATGATTACAGCATGTAGACGGCCGATTGTTTTTTGAACATTTCTTTCATTTGAAGTCTTTAAAAAAACGGACGGAATGTTAAACCGGGAAGATGACATGTGAAATGCTCATTCTGGCTTGAATGTGTTGCCAGGCAAGGGTCACTCTAGCAGTCTTTCTATGGATTAGTGAAGCAGGAAGTGGAAATGTTACAGGAAAATAGTAATTAGCAATAATTTTGAAAAACACATTGATTTAAGCCATTTTCACATCTCTACTCTTCAACACGCCCTCACTCACGTTCTTCACATACTCCAGCTGCTTCTGAATCTCTCCCCATCCCGGCGTCTTCAGCCTGGAAACCACTTGCCCCTGCACCTTTCGCCAATAAGGGACGCTCTTCTCCAGCACTCGTCGTCCTTTCGCGCTTAGTCGCCCCAGACGTTCTCTCTGGTCCCGTCCTCGGGCCATCTTGAGTAGCCCCATCTGCTCCAGCTTGCGCAGGCTGCGGCTGAGCGTGGTGGAATCAATCGCCAATACCACTTCCAATCCAGAAACTGTTATAGGCTCCATCTTTGCAATCGCCACCAGCACCGCAAACTGCGTAGAGCGAATACCAGAAGGCTGGAGTGCCTCATCATAAAGCTGCGTAACCACACGCGAGGCTCTCCTCATTTGGAAACAGACACAGAGTCCGGTTCCATTCAGCGATGTCCGATTCAATCGATCTCTCTCCGTTATTCCAAAATATATAAATTCAATCTATGCAGATACATATTCCGTGAGCTATCCGTCTGAGGATCAAAACAGGATGCCCAATTTGATAACCTCCCAAATCTAAAAACGTCAAAATTATATGTATATACATTTAATGAAAGCAAGCACAAGGATCGCATTGTTAACATTGTGGTAAACCGATGCAAGACATGGTAAGCGGCAGACAAATTGCAAGATGAATGTCATGCACCTCACCATGAAACCGCATTGCGAGAAATGCCGTTCTGCACTGAGCGCTCAAGCCGAAGCCTACATCTGCTCTTTCGAGTGCACGTTTTGCTCCACTTGCGCTTCGCAACTACACGATGCTTGTCCCCATTGCGGTGGCGAACTCATCCGCCGTCCGCGTCGCCCCGTTTCTCTGTCTGATTCGAGCCAGTTGCCGCTGCAAACAACACCGATCGCCCGCCCCTGGCTGATCTGGCTCATCAGCCTGGGCTCCTGGTCGTGCATCGCGCTGGCCTCTGCGGTTTCCCTGTATCAAATCGATCTTTCGCTGGGAAAACCAGTTCCCTTCCGCACCGAGTTCATCTTTCCTGCCATCAACGATTTGCCCTTTGCGGTGCTGACCGCCCTGGTCTTTTCCATGGCGTTGCGTATCCCCATCTGGGAGAAAAACTGGCGGCGCTGGCTGGTTTACCTGGCAGCAGGATTCGGGTTTACTGTCGGCCACATTGTTCTGCGCGGCTGCCTCTATCCCGTGTTTGATCCGCGGATCAATTCGTATACTCACGTCTTCTGGAACTCCGCGACTCACGCTTTCACCGTTCAATGGAATTTACTGCAGCGGATGTTTCTCTATAACGTCGTTGATGACGTAGTCACCGTCTACTTCCCGGTCGTGCTCATGGCCAATGTGGTGTGTTATTACCGGCAACTGCGCCAGCGGGAAGTACGCACCTCGCAATTGGAAACGGAACTCGCCAAGGCCCATCTCCAGGCCCTGAAAACGCAGCTTCAACCGCACTTCCTGTTCAACACCCTGCACTCCATATCTGCACTCATGCTTACCAACGTGAGCGCGGCCGATCGGATGATGACCCGCCTCAGTGATCTCCTGCGCCTCAGCCTGGAGAATCGCGGAATACAGATCACTTCCTTGCGTTCCGAACTGGAATTTGTGACGGGTTATCTCGAGATCGAAAAGATCAGGTTTCAGGACCGGCTCAACGTGGTTTTTGATGTTGCTCCCAACACTCTTGACGCTCAGGTTCCCCATCTGCTGCTTCAGCCGCTGGTTGAAAACGCGGTCCGGCACGGGATTTCCCGTTCTCAACGGCCGGGAGAGATTCACATCAGCGCCAGCCACGATGACCGCTCGCTTCATCTCCGCGTTGCCGATAATTGCTTGAGAGCAAACGGCGACGCTCCCAATTCTCTCGGCACCGGCATAGGCCTGGAAACCATTCGCGGACGTCTCGAAACCCTCTACGGCGATACGCAGCATTTCGATATCCGGTCTGACCCTGGCTCCGGCTTCGAAGTCTGCATATCCATTCCCTTAACCTTTGATCCTTCACCGCAAATGCATGGCGGCGAAATGAGAATTTCTTTTGGAGTTTCTGTATGAATCCTGAGATTCGCTCCGTGATTGCCGACGATGAGCTTCTGGCGCGCGAGAAGCTGCGCATCCTCCTGCAATCGGAAACCGGCGTCCATGTCATCGCTGAGTGCCGCGATGGTTCGCAAACCATCGCTGCCCTGAAAGAACATCAGCCTGACCTCGTGTTCCTGGACATCCACATGCCGCCGACCGACGGCTTTCAGGTCCTCCATTCCATACCCAACGAGCGCATGCCACTGGTGATCTTCACCACGGCTTACGATAGTTATGCCATACGCGCCTTCGAAGAGCAGGCGCTCGACTATCTGCTCAAGCCCTTTGACCAGCAGCGGCTTCATCGTGCCATTGAGCGCACCCGCAACGAACTTCTCAAGCTCCATGACGGCCTCCTGGCCCGCCAGATGGTTCAGCTTTTTGGAACCACAGCACAAAAACCCAGGAGTGAGCGACTGGTGATCAAAACCGGTGGCCGGGTGCTATTTCTGGATACAAACGAGATCGACTGGATTGAAGCGGCTGCCAACTACGTGCGCGTTCATGCCGGAAAGGAATCGCTGCTGGTGCGTGAGAGCATAAGCGCCCTCTGCCAGCGCCTGGATTCGTGCAGTTTCGTCCGCGTTCACCGCTCCATCATCACCAACGTTTCCAAGATCAAGGAGCTGCAACCCTGCAACAGCGGCGAATACATCGTGATTCTCAAGGACGGCAAACAACTGCCCTGCAGCCGCAGTTACCGCGGGGAGCTGCAACATCTGATCCAACCGTGATTCGCTACGCCGAGACTGTAGTTCATGTACACAATCGGGCCATCGAGTCGTCGGAAAACCTGAAATCTAAGAAATCTCCGTAAAACGTGCCTCGGCATGAGCGCAAAAGGGGCGGATGCGTGTTCCCTCACGCATGGAACTGTATTGGAATTTGTGCATGAGTCCAGTGTGTTCGTACCTGAAATGAGTGCATCTGTCCCTCGGCTTATTCCAGAGTCACTGAAGCACGTCAAAATCCAGAGCAGCTCGTTTTGAAAAAGCAATACCAGGGCAAGCATTCCTGCCGACAAACTGGGGAGATGGAGAAGGCCAAAATGAAATGCTACGACATTCTTTGTGCGATCCTCGCAAAACACAAAAACGCCACCTACGATTTGCCCAAAAACATGCTGCGAGTATTTCGTTTCAGGGCTGGAGTTATTCTCAGCGTGATCGCTCTGACCTGGACCGCGTCCGCCCAGTTGAGCGTAACCCAACCTGTGCAAAACGTGCAGAATGTGAACGCAGGCGCCACGGTGACCTTCACGGTAGACGTGCACGGCGCGTCAGGAACCCCGATTTATCAATGGGAGTTTCTCCCGCAGAGCCCCCCACCAAACTTCCCAACGCCAACCGTCTATCAGCCGCTTTCTGACAATCCCCCACCTCCTTGGAATACTTGGGGTACGGCTTATTCCGGCTCAACGAGCGCGACTCTAACCCTGAATGGCGTTCATGCGCAAGACAACGGGCACTACCGGTGCGTGGTGACGGACGCAACAGGCACGCAGGTGCTCTCGGCGCGACCTCAGGGAAGTCTTACAGTTGGATCGGGCACACCCTTCTCAGCCTTAATTGTTCCCACTTCCCAGACTGTGAATGCCGGGGATACCGCGACCTTCGAGGTGGAGGTCACCGGACAGGCAGGAGTACTTTCTTATAACTGGCGATACTCGCCTGACAACGTCCCGCCCTATAGCAACACAATCAGTCAGGAAAGGGTTCTCCAGCTTAACAACGTTCAGCAGAACAACGCCGGATATTATCGTGTCAGGGTGTTTGACACAGTGGCCGCTCCCAGCGGAGTACCCCTCGGTCCGGCAACACTGACCGTGAACTCCACCCTGCCGGATTTCACACTCTCCGCGTGCACCCCGCAACCGGTAACAGTTCAACAAGGTGGCAGCGCAACGTGTGCTATTACAGTGAATCCGAAAAACGGTTTTAGCGATAATGTAACCCTTAACCTTGATCCGTCCACACCACTGCCGGCTGGGGTCACCTCCAACCTTTCCAACGGTTCACAGACGACCTCGTCGAATAGCTTCACGCTGCAGCTTCAAGCCGCCACTAACGCCCCTACGACCCCACCACCGGGGGTCACGGTTACGATCAATGGAACCGCGCCATCGGTTTCCACCCCCCGCGTCGTAAGTTTAAGTGTCGAGGTTGTTGCTTCGGGGCCCGGCCCTGCCGTCTCAGGCCCGATGAACACTTTCGCAGACCCTGGCGAGACAGCAATCTTTAAAGTGGTGGCCAACGGGACGGGAACGATTACTTACCACTGGCAAATGCAGGACGCCACAACTGGAAACTGGGTGGAAATCCCCAGCGATCCCCGCATCACTGGGATAAACAACCCGATATTGGAGATAGCAGGCGTACAAGCGAGCGACGCCGGTCAGTATCGGTGCCAGGTAACGGACCAGACAGGCACAAACAACCCTGGTGCCAGCCTTAGCGTCGGCAACTTAAATGCAGTCGAGAGACCTGATGGATGGCTCCAGGAACTCTACAACCTTATCCAGAACCATCGGCTCTTGGGAACATATGACTGGCAGTTACGGCTGAATACCAATGGACTGGACCCTTTTGGCGTGCTCGACGGAACCGGCAATGGCAAGAACAAATCCGTCGCATCCGCTGCGGTGGGCCTGTGGTATGGGCCAAAAATGAAAGTGAGATATTCCGCTACACCGTCCCCCACCACGGACACGGACTATCGCTGTTGGTGGGATGCATTCCTGAAAGTGCAAACTGGACAGATTCCTCCCGATAGCGTTCCGCCCGGAAGCGACGGCAACAGGTTCCAGTCAAATGAACTTGGATCCTGGGACTACAGCGGCGTGGTGGAAGCCTCTGTCGCCGCCGCCTACGAATGGGCTTCAAGGCCTGATATGACAAGCCAACCGGGTGTGCCACCACCTTCCTGCGTGGATTCCCAAAACCAGCCAATCCCGGGAGTTGACGGTAGCGCGAGCAGCATCATGGAGGGGGCGAAAGAGTATCTGCGAAACGCAATAGGTCTTTCCTTAATGGGGACAGCAGACACGCCTCCACAAAATGCTTTTGGTGTTACCGGTTACGTTAACGGTAACGCAGATCCTCTCGTACTCACAAGTCCCCCCTATGATCAGCCAGATCAATTCTTCTCCCCACCTAATTTTCCCTTTCCAGCTTCGGGTCCGTTCATCGCTGTGGCAGGGCAGCGCACTCTGGCAGGATTCTGGGCCAATGATCAGCGACAGCGCATTTTGTGTTTGGCTCGGAACAAATCCTGCTCCGTCGACGTAGGGCAACCGGGGGCAAGCTGTCTCCTGCAGGGCAATGTACCCAATAGCCTTTGCGCCAATAATGGCGCGGCCGTACAAAGCAATCTGTGGAGCACGCTGTTCTCCGGCACCAACGTCAGCCTCTCTGCAATAGACAGCTTCATTAGCGACGACCCAGCACAACTTTCGACCGATTTTCCGCCCGGACGCCTTGTGGGCAAAATTAAAGCCATTGATAATCTCGAGCTTCACTTTCTCCTGTGGAGGCAAGCTGGCGTCCACGTTCGAGGTAGCTGCATGAACAGGCAAACAGAGTCTTCGACCGACGCCACTCTTGGGGTCGTATATTGGCCGCAGGGCGGTTCTCTCAGCGCTGGCAAGAGCGGAGGCATAGAAGCGGACTTCCTTTACGACGGCTGCCCTGGACGGGGCTGCACGAACGGCGCGACATGTACCATCTCAAATGCGGTCGACCAGTTCACGGGTACCGACAGTGGAAGGATTCGGAGCGCGAGCGATCCGATTCCTACGACATTGACACCTAACCGAACCCTCCACCTTCCTTCGGGAGCACCGGACATACACTATGTACTTGACCAGGCCGGGTTTCATCAGTGGTCGCCACAGGCAACGGCATCCGTCGCGTTCACTCCCGCAGGCGGAACTTACACGGTCGGTCAATCGGTAACACTCGCCGATACCACTCCTGGCGCGACGATCTATTACACGATCGATGGCAGCCAGCCAACGACCTCCTCTCAGCAGTATCAGCAAGCCATTCCCGTCACTAGCGGGACGACTATAAATGTCCTGGTCACCGCTCCGGGATACTCGAACTCAATTGGCAGTGCTACTTATGTTCTCCAAACTGCCATGCCGACTTTCAACCCTGCTACCGGGACTTACTATGCGGGGCAACAGGTATCTATCTCTGACTCGACTTCCGGCTCCACTATCTACTACACCACCGATGGCAGCACGCCTACAACCGCATCAAATTCCTATCACGGCGCTATCACTGTTAACAGCACAACGACCATCAACGCCATCGCCATAGCTCCAGGATTTATCAGCAGCCCCGTGGCCAGCGCTACGTACACCATACCAACGCCAGACTTCTCTATTTCGGCAACGCCCGCTTCTCAGACCGTTGTTGCGTGCGGTAATACCAGTTACACCGCAACCGTCTCGCCCATAAACGGCTTCACCGGCAACGTGAGTCTGGGCTTGAGCGGAGTGCTCATGGGAGGCGGTACAGAAACCTTTAATCCTGCGTCCGTCACTGGCTCCGGTTCATCGACGCTGGCTGTGACTACATCGTCATCAACCGCTGCAGCGACCTATGCCCTGACCATCACCGGAACGAGTGGTGGCCTCAATCGCTACAACACGGTCAACATAGTTGTCCAGGATTTCGCAATTTCAGCAACGCCGAATTCCCAGACGCTCGTGGCCGGCCAAAACACTACTTACACTGTGTCCACTTCGCCGGGGAATGGCGGTTTCAGCTTCAACACCGGCTTTAGCGTGAGTGGACTACCAACTGGCGCAACGGCAACGTTCAGTCCAGCTTCACTCAGTGGCACAGGGTCTTCAACCTTGACCGTAAGCACGGCATCATCCACGCCTCCGGGAACCTATACGCTGACCATTACAGCAGCTAGCGGATGCCTGACTCATACAGCAACGATGACGCTGGCCGTCAGCGCTTACGCAGCGGCACCGGTGATCAGCCCCGCGGGTGGAACTTACAATACCCCGCAAACCGTTACCCTCTCCACTAGTACTCCGGGAGGTTACATTCACTACACAACTGATGGCAGCTATCCCACTTCGGCATCCGCGCTCTACAACGGTCCAATCACTGTGAACAGCGCTGCGATACTCAATGCCATCACTATTGCTACCGGGTACTACAACAGCAGCGAATCCGGCGCGAACTTTAATTTCCAGGCAGCCACGCCGGTGATCAGCCCTGCCGGCGGGACTTACAATGCGACGCAATCGGTGACGATCACTGATTCCAGCCCGGGCGTCGCCATCCATTACACCACTGACGGCAGCACTCCGACGGCGTCTTCGGCGCTTTACAGCGGCCCCATTACTGTGAGCAGCAGCGCCACCATCACTGCCATCGCCACGAATACCGGATGGCAAAACAGCGCCACAGCCAGTGTGACCTACACTCTGCTGGTGGCAACACCTGTGATCAGCCCTGCAGGTGGAACTTATAGCGCCGCGCAATCAGTAACGATTACCGATGCGACTCCCGGCGCCGCCATACACTACACCATGGATGGCACTACTCCGACGGCGACCTCGACCGTCTACAGCGGTCCCATTGCGGTCAGCAGCACCACTACCATCAGGGCCCTGGCGACGGCTGCTGGATTCAACAACAGCGGAGTGGCAGGCGCTACCTACACTTATCTCAACCAGCCGAATGATGCCCAGTTTATTTCTCAGAGCGTGCCGGCAACCATGGCAGCAGGACAAAAATATAACGTGTCAGTGACCATGAAGAACGTCGGCGCTAATACCTGGAATACCAGCCAGTACAAGCTGGGCGCCCAGAATCCACAGGACAACACAACCTGGGGACTAAACCGAGTTTTGTTGTCTGCGCCCGTCGCGAACGGGTCGCAGGTAACTTTCAATTTCACTGTCACTGCGCCGGCAGCGGCCTCTACCTACAACTTCCAGTGGCGGATGGTGCAGGAAGGTGTGCAGTGGTTCGGCGGGTTTACCACTAACACTCAGGTCCAGACGATCATACCCACGGTTCAGGTGAACGGTTTATCGTCCTCGGCAGCATTCAATTTTGGTCCTCCAAACACGATTGCCGTACAGGGCAGTGTGTCGCCCATTGGATTCGGAACTGTGCAGATGGTTTGGCGCGACGCAACCGTGAACGGAGCCTGGAACACTGTGGCAGCACAAGCTACGCCGGGATCGAATGGCCTCTGGTATAACACCATTCCATCTTCCAACCTGTGTCATACCTATTTGGTTTACGCCATCTATGCCGGCGTCACTTCCAGTACGTACACCTTTAACGGACTGACTTCGGGGGCGTGCCCAGAGACCGCCAGCATCAGTTGGATCCAAACTGCGTACGCAGTTGGACTCAATCCTCCTAATAGCCTGTTTGTTGAAGGCAAAGCAAGCGGTGCGCCTGCGGGCACGCAAGTCACAATCTGGTGGTCGGACATAACGGTAGGAACGCCGTGGACCCAGGGAGGCAGCTCGAGTGATGGCACGTGGTTTATCAATATCCCCAATGTCACCTATTCTCACCAGTACAGTGTGTATGCGATCTACGATGCCTATAAGACATCAACTTGCACCTATTCGGGTGATGGCGTTGGGGGAACCTGTCCGTAATAGTAGAGAGGAAGCGCGGAAACTGAAGGGGCGTTTGCAATTCAACCGCACACGCCCTTTTGTTGCTCATCAGTGTTAATCAGTTCAATCAGTCCCGCCCTGCGGGATCAGCGGTAAGCTTTGCCTTTGGTGTTGGTTTGATTTCGATTTTGCTCTTGCGTTTGGTGTTGCCTTTGCCCTTAGAACAGATTGTTCTATCAGCGTTAATCAGCCAAATCATTTTAATCAGCGGTAAGCTTTGGGTTTTGGTTTTGCTAATTGCTAATTGCCCCGCCGCGGCGGGCTAATTGCTTCTTTTCAAATGCCCATCAAACCACCCCGCCACTCTCTCAATCACGTCTCTCTGGTGCGCTGGATTGGAAAACGCGTGCCCTTCATGCTGGTACACCACAAATTCATTCTCCACGCCCAGAGTTTTCAGCGCGTGCCAGAACTCGTACGACTGCGGCGTTGGACACTCGCCATCGCTGTCGCCCACCAGAATCAGCGTTGGTGTTTTCGCGTTCTTTATAAATGTGATCGGCGAGCTTCTCGCGTACACTGCGGGATCTTCATAAACCGAAGCGCCAAAGAACGGAATCATCCACTGGTCAATCTGGTTCTCGCCATAATAGCTTTGAAGATTGGCCAGCCCCGCCCCTGCCGCCGCAGCCGCAAAACGATTGCTCTGCGTGACTCCCCACATCGTCATATAGCCGCCATAACTCCATCCCGTCAGGCCCAGCCGGTGCTCATCAATTGGCGCCTGCTTGATGGCCGCATCCACGCCGGCAAGGATGTCCCGCCAGTCGCCATAGCCAAAATCCTTCACGTTGGCCCGGGTAAACGTCTCGCCTTCGCCAAAACTTCCGCGCGGATTAGGAAAGAAAACAAAATAACCATCTCCTGAGAGCGCCACCGCAAAGCTATACGCACCTGGCCAGAACGAACGCGCCATCGAACCCGGCCCGCCGTGAACGCTCACCACCATGGGGTACTTCTTGGCCGGATCAAAATCTCTGGGATAAAGCAGCCAGCCCTGCAGATCGAACGTTTCATTCTTCCAGTGAATGCTCTTCGCTTCTCCCCACGCCGGCTTCAGCCCTGCATTGCGCGCGGTCAACTGCTTCCAATTGCCAATAGTGCCAGCCCACACTTCCGGCGCTTGCGCGAATGACTGGCGGATCACGGCCACGGTTTTACCGTCCGCCGCCATAGACACCGCCACTCCCCGACCGAGAGAGCTGATCTGCTCTCCTGCTTTCAACAGTGTTTCCACCTTTCCTGTCGCCACTTCTACGGTGGCCAAACCGGAGTCGCCGTCAACCGATTCGCTAAACAGAATCTTTCCCCCATCAGGACTCCACGTGAGCCAGCTGGCTGAAGCCTTCATGCCCGGTGTCACGTTCTTTGCCTCGCGTCCGTCGGCCGGAACCACGAAGATGTCTCCACCCACAGAGCCCTCATCGCTCATCAGCCCGCCGATAAAAGCTACAGATTTGCCGTCCGGCGACCACGCGGGCATTGCAATCTGCAAGCGCGGTTTGTAAATGGACTTCATCTCCCCGCCGCTCGCGTCCAATACATAGATCTGGGCGATATACCAGTTGTTGTCGCCATTGCCGTGGGCCGCCGTGGTGACAAACCGCTTGCCGTCCGGCGACCAGTCATATTCGTAGACGTACATATCCGGCGGCGAAATCTGCCGCAGCCTGCCTCCGGTCGCATCCACCAGCGAAAGCCGCTGCTCCGTGACTGCTTCTTTGATCACACCGGTCTGCGCCACCTCTGCCTGCAGCGGCCCGGAGGCTCGTTCCGCATTTTCTGTGAACAGCACGGCCAGAGTCTTGCCATCCGGCGACCAGCCTGGAGAATCGAGAAAGCCTTTCACTTGCGTCAGTTTCCTTGCCTTGCCTGAAGATATTTCCGTTACATAGAGCTGTTGCTGCCCGGAACTGGCCGCATCAGAAAGAAACGCAAGCTGCTTGCTGTCCGGCGACCATGCAATCGATTTCTCCTCAAAGGAAGCTCCGCCCGTCGCCGCCGTAATCCTCCGTGGGCTCCCGCCACCAGCAACGCTTGCTACATAAATGGCAAAAGTTCCGTTGGGAACGCCATTCTTGTCCACCAGCTTTTCCACCCACGCTACCTGTTTGCCATCAGGAGAGATTGCCGTCTGTTCAAATTCTTTGGCCGCAAACAATGTGCGGATCACATCGTTCATCGCGCCCGACGGCTGCGCGAGCAGTGATGAAGGCCAGCTTACAAGAATAAGAGAGAGAAAGAGTATGCGTATTGCGCGCACCAGCATGAGGAATCTCCGTTCCGCGGACCAACTAATATATCAAGCAGAGCACAACCCAAAAACGAAGACCTTCGACGTAGCGCGTCAAGCCGCAAGCAAAATGAGTGTGGAGCGCAGCCGCCCCCGGCTGCGTCTTTTTGTTTTGTCTTCCGATCACCCGATCACGCGCGATCACGTGCGATCACCCGATTCGGCGGTGCTGACTGCTATCTATGCTTCTGCGGAGTTGCTGTCGCCACTGCCTTAACCTGCCCCACTATATGAATGTGTATCTCTACCTTATCGTTCACATGCAGAAAGAAGTTCCCCGGATTCTTGAGTCCCCACTGCGTATAGGGAACGTCAAACGCGGTATCTCCAGAAAGAGTAGTGCCCTGAACATCCGCTTTCACGTCCAGGGTCATCGGATGCGATTGCCCATGCAGGCTGAGCGTGCCTTCCAGTTGAATCTGCGATCCGCCTGATAACGCGAGCGCGCCTTTCGTCTGCTGCGCGGTAAAGGTTATGTTCGGAAACTTGTTCGCCTCCAGCACTTCGTTGGTCATCTTTTTATCGCGACCTTTGCTGCCGCTCTCACCGCTTGCGGCATTCACCACCAGTTGGCCGCCGGCCGGGCCGCCGGCAGGATCAAATTGAATCGATCCGGGCTTCAACTGAAATGTGCCGTGGACGGTATGAAACGTGGTGTCCACCGTGTACTGCACTTTGCTTTGCCCGGTATCAATTTCCAGCGTCTTGAGCTGTGGAGGACTTGCCGCCGCACACAAAACCGCGAACAGCAACCAGATGGAATTCTTCAAAGTACGCTTGCAGTGCATTTTGGATTCTCCGGGCCGGCGCAAGCCCACATTCAGGATGCCCCGAACATCAAAATTTCTCAAGCCCAGCTCGCCCGTTCGGCGAACGTTATTTGCTTGGTCTTTACTCGGAAGTGTGAGCGCCAGAACCATCCCGCTTCTGCATGCGGTATTTCCGGATCAGGGACTCGAGTTGCTCCAGTTCAGACTCGTCCACTTTGGATGATTCCAGCAGGTTCACCAGCAGCTCTGCCGGTGATCCGCCAAAATTCTGCTCCAGAAGCTGGCGCACTGAACCCTTGTCGACTTCTTCACGGGTAACGCACGGGGTAAAGAGAAAGACTCGTCCGCGAATGAGATGGCGCACCAGCCCTTTCTGCTCCATGATGCGCAACAGCGTTTGCGTGGTTTTATAGTTTGGCCGCCGCGAGAATGT
>Ga0126371_10002739_pt1 | contig 15245 bp, 12 predicted proteins | sample PanSoiMetaPlot_4_FD_110145 | JGI IMG/M metagenome (GOLD analysis project Ga0126371, IMG submission 110145) | Tropical forest soil microbial communities from Panama - MetaG Plot_4 | ecosystem: Environmental > Terrestrial > Soil > Tropical forest > Bulk soil | place: Panama | collected 2016-02-17 | reverse complement strand
TCCAACGCCTTGCCGCGCACCTCTAAGGGCAAATCATCATAACCGGTAGAGCACAACCAGTCCGCAAGGCCCTCGGTCACTTTATCGTTAGCTGTCATTCGAACTCCCTACGCACTGCGCCTGGGCTTTTCGCTTTGTTACTCATATTTAAGGATGAAGACATACCAAGGCTATTTGTAAAAGAAAAGGAAGAGATGCGTTGGGTAATAATCAGCACTGGCCGTGCCGGAGCCATTGACGCCGAGATCTGAGTAAAGATTAGGGGAACTTGTGTGAATATATTACTAGCTGCCTTTTTGATTAGAAAATTGAACATCGACTATCACGCTGCTCGAAGCAAGCCAGGCCAAGTCCGCTGGTCGACATTCTCTATCCTGCTTCTTATCCCATCGTTCGAGTTTGACGTGATACGTCGGTATCGCATACTCTCCTCCAAAACATTGGTGGCCAGCGCCACCAATCTTTTCGGCATCACCAGTGGAAGCTGGGATTGCTGCAAGACTCAAGAAGGAATCGATATTGCGGAGGTAGCAAAATGCGCTCTATCGCTTTGGCCATAACGACCGCTGCGGTGCTGGTTTTCCCCGATCTGCCGCTTCAGGCGCAAACTTGGCAAATGCCACCCGACAATCAACGCTGCCCGTCGAAGTGGGGAGCCGGCGACCAGCGCGGCTCGGGGAACATGATGAAGCCCGACACAGTGCTGCGGGCGGCAAAACTGATCAAGACCGGCGAAGTGTTCGAGCTTGCCGCGATACTCTCTCCGGATCCAAAGGAAGCGTTCATCAATGCTAATCGGGTCTTCAACATCTACACCAAACCCGCTCTGCCGGTGCCGAATGCTCGTGTCGCGAATGAAGAGTTGGTGGTCACCGAGCTCGGCCAGATCGGCACCCAGTTCGACGCCTTTGCTCATCAGATGTGGGGGGACAGTTTCTACAATTGCTTCAAGCTCGGGGAAATCGGTACGCGCAGTGGATTCAAAAAGCTCGGAGTCGAGAACGTCGGCAGCCTGATGACCCGCGGTGTCTTGATCGATGTTGCCGGATTGAAAGGCGTTGACATGCTGCCGACTTCGTACATGATCACGCCGGATGATCTCCAGCAGGCGCTCGCCAAAGCGAATCAGAAACTGCAGCCCGGCGATGCGGTCATCATCCGGACCGGCTGGTCCAAGCTGATGGGTAAGGACAACCAGCGCTATGGATCGGTCAGTCCCGGGATCGGTATTGCGGCTGGCCAGTGGCTCGTCGGACAGGAGCCAATGCTGATCGCGGCCGACAATTGCTGCATCGAAGTGCGGCCTTCCGAGGCGCCGCACAACCTGCCGATTCATGCCATGATGCTGATCCAACATGGCATCTATCTGATCGAGAATCTGGAGTTGGAGGCGATGGCCGCGGCGCGGGCCTACGAATTCGCTTTCATCGTGCAACCGCTGAAGATCAAGGGTGCCACGGGCTCGGCGGTGGCGCCTATTGCCATTCGCTGAATACGGTTTCTACCGCAAATGCGCAGAGGACCCGAAGCAAATTCGAAGCACGAAATCCGAAACAAACTCGAAGCCAAACAAATCTCAAACTCGGAAAATTCAAAAACTGAGTCCGAATCGACCTGTTTGGAAATTTGAACTGTTTTGATATTTGAATTTGTTTCGGATTTAGATATTCGGATTTCGAGTTTGTTTCGACGCTGTCTCAATGCAAGAGTAAGTCGAGGGTATGACATGCTCAACCGGAGAACTTTTATGAAATATGCAGCTGCCGCATCAGCTGGCGTGGTATGCGCCAGTTGCGACCTTGGATACTCGTTGGCTCAATCAGTAAGTACTGCAACACGGCGTCAGGTTACCGTCGGAGGCCGGCGCATCACTACCGTAGACGTGCATGCGCACTGTGCGGTGCCAGCCGTGCTCGACCTTGTCAAAGGCACACCCCTCGAGGTACCGGCGCGCCGGCAGCTCGAGGGGAATCTCGGTTTTCCGGTGAATGCCGCCCGCATCGCAGATATGGACAAGGACGGCATCGACGTGCAGGTGCTCAGCATCAACGCTTTCTGGTATGCGACGGATCGCGATCTGGCCCGCCGGATGTTCGATGTCCAGAGTCAAAAGCTAGCGGAAATGTGTAAAGCGATTCCCGGCCGGTTTCTCGGTTATGCGCCCGTCTCGCTGCAATTTCCGGAATTAGCAGCGGAGCAGCTCGAATACAGCATGAAACAGTTGGGGCTCGTCGGAGCTGCGATCGGTGGAAGCGTTGAGGGCGAGGAGATCGCCGCGCCTAAATTCGATCCTTTCTGGAAGAAAGCCGAGGAGCTGCAGGCTCTAATCTTCGTTCATCCACAGACTGCGGCTCAATCAACCGGAATCACGAAGCGCGTTCAAGGTAGCGGCGCGCTAGGGAATGTGATCGGGAACCCATTGGAGACGTCGCTCGCACTCGCTCACCTGATTTTCGAGGGCACACTGGACCGCTTTCCCAACGTGAAAATCTGCGCGGCACATGGCGGCGGCTTCTTGCCGTCCTACTCCGCGCGGATGGATCACGGTTGTTCGGTTTTTCCTGACCAATGCAAAGGTCCGACCTTGAAGAAAAAGCCGAGCGAATATTTGAAACAGCTTTATTTCGATTCGCTGGTATTCACTTCTGAAGGGTTGCGCCACTTGGTCAACGAGCACGGCGCAAGCCAGATCATGATCGGGACTGATTATGCCGTTCCTTGGGTGAAAGGGCCCGTCGATCATATTCTTAACACGGCCGGACTGAGCGATAACGAGCGCATTGCGATCCTCGGTGGCAATGCCGCTAAATTGATGAAGGTTCCGAACTGATCTGCGGCATTATCGCACGATGATCGGATCACCTTGATACGGAGGAATTCGGTGCGACAGAATTTATTTTTGCCACGCGCTTCAATTGACTGGACATCGCGAGGGAGGTCATCACAATGCGAAAGCTAATCGGTCTTCTGCTCGTTTCATGGGTTCTACCGGCTTGCGCCCAGATGACGGCTGATTCGCGCTCCACTTCGGGGCGCAGCGCTGAGGCCAAAGACATGGCGTTGGTCGGCTATGATGATTTGCAAAATAGGTCTGCATACCAGCCTGTCATTCATCATCAAGGGAATCGCTTCATCGCTTACGTCGGTCATCATGGCGGCTCGGCGCTGAATCCTTTGACCGGCAATGTCGAACCCAACGGGACTTCCATTGTTGACGTGACCGATCCGTACAACCCTAAATACCTCGCGCACATTCCAGGCTCGGCGCAAGGCTCAGGTGAGGCGGGCGGCGCGCAAATGGTTCGCGTCTGCGATGGAAAAGGGCTGGCCAAGGCGGACCCGACACATGTCTATTTACTGCGAACCCTTGGGAATGAAGCGCACCAAGTTTGGGATGTTACCGATCCCGCTAAACCGGTGCTGGTAACCACTGTGGTTTCCGGGCTCACGACCACCCACAAAAATTGGTGGGAATGCGATACGGGCATCGCTTACCTCGTCTCTTATAAGAAGAACGAGGGTTGGAGAAGCCGTGGCGTAAAAATCTTTGACTTAAGTGACCCCGCCCATCCTCGCTATATCCGCGATTATGGTCTTGTCGGCCAAGAGCCAGGATCCAAAGGCGACCCGGTACCGCAGTCGTTGCACGGCCCCATTCGGCTCGGCAATCGGGTCTACTTCGGATACGGCTCAAGCAGCAGCGGAACTCTTCAGATCGTGGACCGGGAAAAGCTTCTAAAAGGAAATCCCGCCGCCAAAGATCCGTTTGCGCCCACAACTGAAAATATCCGCTATGCGGAAATCTCTCGTCTTGAGCTTTATCCTAATACTGGCGCCCACACGACTTTTCCGGTGCTGGGCATGACAATTCCCGAGTTCTCCAAGATGGGGAAAGGAAAGACCGCGGATTTTGTTGTAATCGCTACCGAGGCGACTCAGAACGAATGCCGCGAGTACCGACATATGATGTTTTTTGTCGACGTCACAGACGAAACCAGACCGTTCTCGGTATCCAACTTTGACGTGCCTGAGGCAAGCGGGGATTTCTGCGGCCGCGGCGGGCGTTTCGGGGCTCATGCCAGCAACGAGTCGTTCACTCCGATCTATTACAAGCGAATGGTATTTGTCAGTTATTTTAATGCGGGTGTTAGGGCCGTGGATATCCGGGATCCTTATCGGCCGAAGGAGGTGGGCTATTATATTCCCGCGATCACGGACAAGACCGACAAACGCTGCGTGCCTAGCCCAGGCGGCGGGGAGAGCTGCAAGGTGGCTATTCAAACCAACAACGTCGAAGTCGACGATCGCGGCTTTATCTATATTGTCGATCGGGCCAACACCGGCATGCACATCCTGGAGCTGACCGGCAGCGCCCGCGCAATTGCAAACTTTCCCTGAGAGATGCAGATCGAAGAGCTCGCACCGAAAGCACTTTGAAACGAAGAGGGTGATGCGTGAAGGTCTTGTTATTTGTCTTGGCGGTGCTGCTGGCGGCATGCGCGAACCCGGGCTTATCTGATCCAAGCGCCAGGAAGAGCACGAGCAGCAGCGAGAACCGTGACGTGTCCGACTGCGAACGAGAGGCGGCCCTGGCTAGCGCCGGCAGTAAAGCGCAAGCTTTTGACAAGTGTATGAGGGCGAGAAGCCAAACGCCAAAGTGATTTGGATATTTGGTCTGGCACGGCACATGGAAAATCAACGAGAGTTGGCGTAGAAAAGATGGACAAGGAGACACGATATGACAACTCAAAGTGCAGAATTAACGGCCAACCCCTATGAATCAAGCCAGACGGCGGTCGAAGTCAAGGCCTATACTTACGACCGCTGGATGGAGTCGGTGGGCATACCGATTCGTCGCGGATACTTCATCGAGGATTTGCGCACCGTTGAACTGGGATGGTGGGACGAGCGCCAATGCAATGCGGCGTTTATTCAGCTCATGGGGCAGGAGGGGATCACTTCAGCGACGGTGATGGAAATTCCGGCGGGAAAATCGCTGCCGCCCGTAAGATTCGCTTTGGATGAGCTGATTTATGTGTTGCAGGGTCGGGGCGTTTGCACCGTATGGCCGGCCGATGGCGCACCGAAAAAGACTTTCGAGTGGCAGGACCGCAGTTTGTTTCAAATCCCGCACAATCATTTTCAGCAACTGGGGAATATGCGCGGCGACCAGCCGGCCAGGGTGCTGCGCTACAGTTACTTGCCGCTGGCTACGTCGCTCATCACCGAGCCGCGCTTTTACTTCAACAACCCGTTTCAGGAAGCGGTCTCCGCGGGTCCGGGAACCGAGCTCTATTCTGAGGCGAAGCTCATCCAAGATGGCGATCCCTCCCTCGCGTGGGGTGGAAATCGCGTCTATTGGTTCGGAAACTTTTTTCCCGATATGGCCGCTTGGGATAAGCTCACGACCAACCGGCGCGGCGGCATGAGCGTGACAATCATGTTTCCCAATTCAGAAATGTCCTGTCACATGTCGGTTTTTCCTACCCGCACGTACAAAAAGGCTCATCGCCATGGTCCCGGACGAGTGATCGTGATCCCGAGCGGCGAGGGTTATTCGGTTCTCTGGGAGGAAGGCAAAGAAAAGATCGTGGCCCCGTGGCACGAGGGCAGCATGTTCGTGCCGCCCAACAAGTGGTTTCATCAGCACTTCAACGCCGGCGCCACACCCGCGCGTTATCTAGCGCTGCATCCGCCCCGACAGTTTCGCGGCCACGCGGAGAAGATCGAAGACCGAACTAAAGACATGATCGAATACGTCGACGAAGATCCTTGGATCCGCAAAAAATTTGAAGGCGAGCTGGCAAAACGAGGAATTACAACGCTAATGCCGGAAGACGCCTACAAGGTCCCAAGTTACAATTGGCATCCCAACAAGCCGTTAAGAGACCAAACGTAACAGGTGAACTGTGCGCGTCGAATCAATTTCCTAGCACCTTTTTCAGCCGGTCAATGGTTTCGGACGGTTGCGTGGTTACGTCTTTGGCGAGTTTCTCGAGCTCCTCGCCGCCGACCGGATCGAACTCGTAATTGCGTTTCTTCACTTCAGCACGAAATTGCTCATCGTTCATGGTCTTGGTAAATGCTTCCCGAAGCATTTTCAATCGATCCGCCGGCATGCTGGGTGGGCCGAACATCGGCCGACCCATATCGTCTGCACCAAGCAACATGGTTGCCAGCCGCCGACCCGATTCGGGAGTTTTATATTGATCCATAATTTCGAAGATCGTCGGCGTTTGCGGGAGTCTGGCATCTCTCTTACTGCCGCTCTGAAACAGGTGGTGGACAAATCCCTTCTTGCGCCACGTATGATAAGGCTCGCGACCGAAAAAGGCTTCGATGGTAAAGGCGCGGCAGTGGATCTCGCCGCGTTCGACGGCGAGGTCGATATCCGTACCGCCGGGATAACCGGTGACGATCGCAAACTTTGCGCCCACGGTTTCTTGCAGGAGTTTGGGGAAATATGAATCGGGCCCGGTAACTCCGGTGGCGCCGCACTTCGGCGGTTCTTTGGCGATGCGGACATCTTCGATGGTTTTGTAGGGCGTGTCCGCGCGCATATACATCTGGCTGTTGCCGCGCGCGGGCGAACCGATCCAAGTAAACTTCGACCAGTCAAATTGAATCTCCGGCCGGCCGATCAGTTGATTGAGATAGAGCGATGGAATGACGGAACCAATTAGCGTAAGCCCGTCCGGTTTGGCAACCGTATATAAATGATTGACCGCGACCACGTGGCCCGCGCCAGGCATATTCTGAACGAGGAAATTGGGATTGCCTGGGATATGCTTGCCCATATGCTCGACAATAAGCCGCGCCCAAAAATCGTAGAGGTTGCCCGGCGGCGTACCAACAATGACCCGAATGGTTTTGCCCTGATAGAAGGGAGTCTGGGCGTAAGCGCTAAAATCCCACAGGGATAAGGAAAGGACCAACAGTAAAGCTCGCTTCATGTTGCGCCTCCTGCGATTTTGCCGTCGATAACCTCCTTGAAAACGCGCGCGAAAATCGAATCCCGTCAAGCCGTATCTTTCATGCTCCAGCTACGCATTCGGATGTTCAATCGTTCAAACGATTCAAGTCGTTCAAGTCGTGAGGAATCGGGGGAGCATGTTTCGCCCTGCCTGATAAAACATAACCGCGTGAAAAGCAAGGTCAGCTATATTTAAAAAGGCAAAGCTCGCCTTGTCTCCCGCACATGTTCGGAAAGAGAAGCTTTCAAAGCCGGATGCTTCTAGCCTCTCGCGAAACTAGCATCTAGCCTTTGCGAAATAGACAGCAGGTAATGGTTCAGTTAGAAAGCGCCGTCAACGCTTTAGGAAAGATTTCTCGCAAGGCGCTCGAAATGAGATTGCCTGCGCATCTGCGCCGCCGCGCAACGGTTCAGCTCGGCGAGATTATTCGTGCACGGAGACTGAGCTTTCGTAGTCTCGCGTGCCCGCTTGGCCCTCCGGAAAAAGCTTTTCCTGTTCGATCCAGCGATGCGTGCGCTCGAATATCTCGCGGGTGTAGGGCTCGAAGACCAACCGCTCCCCCGGACCGAAGGCGCCGACATCGATCATGGCGTGGTACTTTTCCGGTAACTCCTTTAAGAAGTAATGTTTATAGCGCTCCGGCTCGAGGTCAATATCTCGTTGCGCGCGTTGCAGCGCCTTAAAGTAACGCTTCACATCTTCCACGTCCGCGTCCTTGTGCAGCAAGAAGCCGATCATGAAAGTCGTGTCTAAAATTTTTCGGCAACCCAGCTGCTCGGCGACGTACAAAGGCGCGCCAAACAGGTTTGCCGCATCGACCTTACGGTCGAGCACAGCCGCCAGCCGATCCTGCGGCTGGCCGATATACGCGAGCTTCAGCTCATCGGGCTTGAGGATTTTTTCCAATGCTTGAATAGCAGAAAAGTAACTGCCGGAATGATAGCCTACTCCAACTCCAATGTTGGCCAGGTCGCGCGGTTTCTTAATCGCGGACTCCGGCGGGACGAGGATAGCCGAAGGGGTCACGGAGTAAGCATGTCCCCACATACGACCATGCCCGGAAGAAGAAGCCATGTTGACCGCCCAGTGGCACGCGCAGCTGATGTCTGCCGAGCGTCCTTTCTCCATGTTTTCAAAGGCGCCGCGTTTTACCTCCGGCGCGGCGGACTCGGTGGATTGGACCTGCGCATATCCAGACGACAAGGTCGCGTAGGAAGTTAAAAATTCGTAGTCCAATCCTTCGTCCTTAAAGTATCCCTTTTCGTCAGCGACCCATTCCTGAAGGCGGCCGTGCGGCTCTATACGAAATTTCTTCATAAAGACCTCCGTCATCTTACCTACTTTCCATACTATTTATCTATCACGTTTCCGGAATTCCGAAAACCTGGAAAAGGAAGATTCAAGAGTTCAAGTGTAACGCAGTGCGATCTATCGCGTCGATGCTGTGCGGAACTCAGCTTGCCATTTCGCCGTCATCACGCCGCGGGGGACTTCCTGTCCACGGAGATAAACCTTGTTGATCCGTCGCGTGTTGGAAATATTCTCGAGAGGATTGGCGTCGAGGATCATGAAATCGGCGCTCTTGCCCACCGCCACCATTCCGGAATTGACCTTCGCGACTTCGGCCGAATCGCGCGTCGACGCAACAATCGCCTCAGCCGGCGTCATGCCGATCGCGACGTAGCTTTCCAGAGCCATGTGGTTGAAGTAACCGATCAAGAATCGGGTCTGCCCGGTGTCGGTCCCCATGACGACGCGCATGCCCGCCGCTTTAAGCTTCATCATGTTGCTGCCATCTAACGCAAGATTTTTGCGGACGCGCTCGACAGCCTCCGGCGTCATCTTCGCCAGTGGATCGCCCCAGTATTCCTGGATCTGTTGAGGGGAATACGTCTCCCGCAACAGCGGGTCGTCGAGCCACGCCGGCCGTTGGCCTTGGGTATTCATCCACGCCGTTTGAAGGCCGGGCGTCACCCACATGGTTGGCCGATCGTTCCTGGCGATCCGGTCTTTGACGATGGCGAGTATTTCCCCGTCGACTGCCTGACCCTGGCGCACCGGAACGTGGAGCCATCCTTCGACGCCCGCGCGCATTAACTCCTTGGCATCGGCCAAAGTGACGTTATGGACTCCAACCGGAACATTGTGCTTGTGCGCCTCCTCGATGATCGCTCGATAGAGCGGCGGCGTCAGCGTCTTCACGCGCCCGTCTCTATTGTCCACCCAGATCTTGATAAACTCGGGCTTCATGCGGACATAGTCCTGAACGGCCGCGCGAGCCTCCTCGACCGTCGTGACCGGATACATCACATCGGCTCTTGAGGGATGGCCTTGGGCTCCAGCTCCCGGCCAGGCCATCCCTGCGCCCGCCGTCTTAAATAGCGCCGCATTCGGGATGATCTCGTCGCGCACCCGCAGCGGCACGTCGCCCCAATTGGTTCGACCGCCGCGCATGTCTGAACGGTCGACCAGATCGCCGATGCTGACGATTGCGCCGACGCCGTGGTAGGCAAGACGCTGCAGATGATCGATGAGATTGGCGCGGGTGTAGGTTTCTTTGGACATGGTTCCTGTGGCCACGTTCTGGTAGCCAATGTGGCCGTGGAGATCGATCATCGTCGGCATCACGGTCTTGCCGCTTAGTTCGACGCGCGCCGCCCCAGCAGGCACTAGCATATCAATCCGCCTGCCCACCGAAGTGAACCGGTTGTTTTCAACGATAAATGCCGAGTTCTCGATGATACTGCCGTTACCTGTGATGAGACGCGCCCCTTCGAACACCGTCACGTTGGTCGTACCGAGGGTCTGGCCGTTCACCAGCGAGAAGCTGCCGGCCACTAAAAGCAGATAAGCTGCGAGCAGCAGACCAGATGACATCTTGTTTGCTCGATACATGGAGACCTCCTTTTTTCGCGGTGCCCGCAAATCTCATAATAGCCGCGCTTGTCAAACGCCCAATTATTCGTGCCAAGATGCTGCCGAAATCAAATCCGAAATCCCTAAGCTCGAAATTCGAAACAAACTTCAACCCCAAAACCGAAATTCAAAATCCGAAACGTACCTGTTTAGAATTTTCTGGTTTTTGAACATTTGAATTTGTTTCGGATTTCGAGCTTCGAATTTATTTCTGTTCGCCGTGCCCCTTCGGGGCATGCTCTGCGCGAGTCATTTTTCCGATTCTATCGGCTTGCCAACGCCGACATGCCTTTGAACACAAGCTTCTGCATCCCGTTGCCAGTGGCGGCGACATAAATGTTGCCTTTGGCGTCGGTGGCGATCTGGTGGCCGCCGCCCAGCATACCCGGCCCTTGGATAGCCCCAACAATCTCCAACGTCTTGCGATCGACGATCGAGATTTCCTTACCGTCTCCAACGTACAGAAACTGCTGTTCCGCGTCCGGTGACAACGCCAGATTCCGCGCAAACGGAGTGCTGGTCTTGACCAACTGCTTTACGAACTTGCCGTCGTTCGTGAACATCTGCACGCGCCGGTTTTCCCGATCAGCCACATACACTGTTCCGTCCTTGGCGACACGGACGGCGTGCACGATGCTGAAATTCTGTGGGCCAGCGGGATCCGCGAAGCTCGGTTTGGGAACATCTTCACAATGGTCGTCATCCACCGGTTTGTTGGCGAAGGCGCCCCACATCCGCTTGAACGCACCGGTATCCGCATCGAAGACGATGACGCGATGATTGCCGTAACCGTCGGCGACGAAGACTTCGTTGGTCTCCGGGTGCACCCATACGTCCGCTGCCCGGTGCACATTCTTCGTGTCGGCGTTGCCCTTGCTTTGGTTACTCGCCCCAATTTGCATCACTAGCTTGCCATCCTGCGTGAATTTCAACAGTTGGTCATCCGCAACCGGTTTGAGTCCGGGCAGCTTGAGCCCCGGGCAATTGTTTCCACCCAACCACACGAAGCCTTTGTGGTCGATATGGATGCCATGCTCCCGTTCGATCCATTCATAACCGCTCCCGGCTCCTCCCCAAGCTTTGATGAAATTGCCCGCCGGATCGAACACCAGGACTGGCGGCGCAGCCATCGCAGCCTGATCGGGCTTGAGCGTTCGTGGACGGTGCAGAACCCAGGCGTTGCCCTGGGCGTCGATGGCGATGCTGGACACGTCTCCGAGTTTCCACTTTGCCGGCACCTTCGGCCACGAAGGGTCCACTTCGAACATCGGCAGACTGCGACCTTGCGCCGGTGAAGTTTGAGCTGTCGCCTCTCTTCCCAAAAGCCATGTCCCTTCCACTCCAGCGAAGATGATCCACGCAATCAGAATGGCCCGACTCAGATTCTCGCGCTTCATGACTTCCTCCTATACGGTTCAAATTCAAAGCGTTCAAGCCGTTCAAAACATTCCACACGTTGCATGTGAAAGGCGCGTGTTAGTTATTATCGTTCTTACCTCCGGATAAATTGGTTCGTATAGACACCAGCGGCCGGAACCTTCGCGGCTACGTCAAAGAACTCATTGGTGATTTTCACGGTCTTTTCCATCACCTCAGGCTTCATGTAGCCGTATCCGGACGCCACCGATTCTGCCGGAATGAAGACTTCCTCCACGCCGTTCTTGATTTGAATTCTGGTCAGCTCCTTATCCAGCTCAGGCTTGAGCTTCAATAAGATTTTCAGCGCCTCATCCTGGTGGTCGCGAGTGTACCTTAGGCCCTCCATGGTTCCCTCGACGTAGGCACGAATCATTTCCGGACGCCGTTTGATATCCTCTTCCTTGGCTATGAGAGCGCTGCCGTAGATGTCGAGGCCCGAATCGCGCATATGGATTCGCCTTAATCGAATGTTTTGTTTAGTGGCAGCCATCTCCGCCACTTCATCGTTGGAAGCGCGGAACATTGTGATGAAATCAGCTTTCCTGGCAACCAAAGCGGCCGGCTGAAGGGGCGGCGCCGTCTCTTCTATTTTGATGGACTTGAAGTCCAGATTATTGATCCTCACGAGGGCGGGCAGCAAAAACCACTGCGCCTGTCCAGGACTGATCGCCCACGATTTTCCCTCGAGATCTTTGAGAGTCTTGATGTCGCTCTCCTCGCGCGAGAGAACCGTGACGGCGATGTAACCGAGCTGAGCTACCGTGACGATAGGCGTGGCCCGGGAACGGCCGACTATGGCGGTTGAGACATTGGCGAAACCGACATCAGCTCCGCCCGAAGCGATGGTGCGGACTGTATCCGCTGAACCGGTTCCGGGCTGGATCGTGACATTCAGGCCTCGCTTTGCGTAGAAGCCTTTCTCCCAGGCAACAAACCACGGCGCATGATTTCCCCCAACGATGAAATCCAGCCGGATGGTAATCGGTGTTTCTTTGGCCTTTTCAGCGGCGCTAAGATGAGATGGAGAAAAGCTCAGGTTGACAACGACGACGAGAACAGCGAGTCGAACTCCTGTCTGTAACACCGCCGGCCAGTTCGAAGTGATTTTCATGATCCTTCCTCCGACAGTCTTTCAACCAGCCTCGTAGATGATAATGCCGATGGGTGTGGGCTTGAAACCGTTGCAGGGGTTGCGTTCTTGTGGACAATTTGACACTGCTACGACCAAATCCATTTCGGCTCTGAGGTCGTAGAAGTCGCCCGGACCGCTCGTCGGCTCTTTGATCTCCATGGCTCCGTCAGGCTCGACCTCCACCCGCATAAACGGAACAAACGCGTTGGGAATCTGTCGCTGGGTAAACCCATAGGGCGCCAGGGCCAGAGCGAAATTATCGCGGCAGTTGCGTGTGCGGGGCACGCCGTAACGGATATGGTTTAGCTCCTCGCTGCACATGGGGCCGTAGGCGTAGCTTTCTTCGTTGGAATAGCCGGAGATGGTCATCATCGGATTACACGCCACAGAGTAAAGCACGTGTCCCTGGCGTAGCTCGCGTCGTTTGTTGAGAAGTAGACTGTTGCCCATATTAAGGTGGTCTGTCAGATCATGTTCATTGAAGCACACCAGATCTGGTACCTGTTTGCCTTCGATGTCTACGAACCGCAGGGTCTGGCCGCGTCGCATGGTGAAAGCCGAATACTCCTTAGCGGGAATGATCCATTCTTTTACGATGGTTCCCGCTACAGGATAACGCCGCATGACCGGATCGTTCGCCATTATCTCAGACCGCTTGTAATAGTTTTCTTGAGGCATAGAGAACATCGAATACGGGAAGAGTCAAGACTCTGCTCTGCCGCATTTCGCACCGGCACAAGAACGCCTTCCGCTCGCCATCAGGCGGGTTCGGGAAGCTGCATGTCTGACTTAATCGTCGTGTAGATGAGGACGCCTGAGGCTAACAGGATCATGCCTATCGCGATCATGAAACCGTCATAGCTGCCGGTCATGTCGAATGCGATGCTTGCAAACATGGGCCCGCCTGCAGAACCGATCTGGTGAACAATAAAGCTCAAGCCCAGAATGACTCCCGCCATTCTTGGCCCAACGACCTCGTAGAAGATGACGTTTTGCACAGTGATTGTCCCGAAGGTTGGGCCCATAGCCAGCGCCACGACGACATAGAAGAGAATCTCGTTCGGCATATCCAGGGCTAACACCAAGGTTCCTATGCCGCGCATCACATAGGTGAGAGCGAGGATTCGCACACGGCCATAGCGGTCCGAGAGCCAGCCGAAAAGCAGCGCGGATATAGCGGCGGCCGCACCAAAGACGCCGACGGCGACAGCCCCCGCTCCTGCATCGAAGCCCTTGCTTACCGTCAGTGCTACGAGATGGGCGCTTTGAAACAGAGCTACTCCACAAGAAAATCGCGCGGCGAACATCAACAGCATCGAGCGATCGCGCAGGTAGGGGAGGCAGCTTCCCCAGCTTACTCGGTTACGCCGATTATGCGAAGCGGTATCCGGGTCGCGTGCCCCTGCCCATGCAATTGGCAGCGCAACTATGACGAGTATGAGACCGTTCGCCTGCGCGGCTGCGCGCCAATCGAACGACTTGATCAGGAAATATATCAATGGAGCAAAGAGGACAGGGCTCAGCGGCGCGGCCGTCTGGATTACGCTAACGGCCAGTCCACGATTGCTTGTGTCGTAGTGCTTCGAAACGAGTAGCGAGATGATAATCAGTCCACAAGCTCCCGTCGCCATCCCGACCATGATCCCGTAGGAGAGGGATAGCTGCCACAAATTTTGCGAGAGGCTCATCCCAAAGAAACCGGCCGCCATGAGCAGAATTCCGCCGAGGATCACCCGACGCGCGCCGACGTCATCCGCCAGCTTACCGAATAACACAGCGCCAGCCCCCCAGCCGAGCATGCCAAACATATACGGTACAGTAACCATCGTGCGCGACCAGCCAAAACCCGCCTCAATAGGCCTAAGAAAAAGGCTGAACGAATGCATGCCGATGGACGTTATAGTCACAACGGCAGCGCAGAGCAGCAAGACAGTGTTACGGGAGAGTTGCATGCTAAAGAAAAAAGTGGATGTAACATCTATGCCAGATGATCGTGAAAATCGCCACCGGAGTTAACAGCGACCTGCGCTTAACTTCTTAGGGATGAGTTGCCAACGTAAATTAAGAATGCATTCAACCAAAACTGGTAAAGCGGGATTTACCACGAAGTGTGCCATGATCTATGCGTATCTTCGTCATGCCCGCCGATTGCTTCGCTGTTTCGGGTTCCGCGTTCCGAGTTCCGGGTTGGCGGAGCGGACATTGAACTTTGAACTGTTGAACCTTGAAACGCTTCGGATACGAAGACCCGGCATCCAGGTTCGCACGGATGTGTTCCGTAGGGGCGGACCTGGGTGTCCGCCCTCCGGCGGGCGACCTAGTGCACGCCGAGTCGTTCGCGAATTCTTTTCACGTAGCTGATGAATTTCGCATCGTCACGCAGCGCAGTAGTGCGTGGGTGGGGCAGGTCGATATGCAAAATCTCGGCGATTTTGCCAGGGCGTGGCGTCATGACGATCACCCGGTCGCCCAGGAAAACGGCTTCAGGAATACTGTGGGTAATGAACAAAACGGTTTTCTTCGATTCGTTCCAGATTCTTAGCAACTCGAGATTCATCTCGTCGCGGGTGATGGCATCCAGGGCGCCGAACGGTTCGTCCATGAGAAGAAGCGGTGGGTTATGAACCAGGGCGCGGCTAATCGAGACACGCTGCTGCATACCGCCGGAAAGTTGAGAGGGGTAACGGTCTTCAAATCCCTTGAGCCCGGTAAGCTCTAAGAGTTCTAGTGCTCTCTTGCGATATCCGTTGACGTCGAGCTTGCGCGCTTCAATCTGCAACAAAACGTTATCCAGAGTCTTGCGC
>Ga0126371_10002738_pt1 | contig 15253 bp, 11 predicted proteins | sample PanSoiMetaPlot_4_FD_110145 | JGI IMG/M metagenome (GOLD analysis project Ga0126371, IMG submission 110145) | Tropical forest soil microbial communities from Panama - MetaG Plot_4 | ecosystem: Environmental > Terrestrial > Soil > Tropical forest > Bulk soil | place: Panama | collected 2016-02-17 | reverse complement strand
GTCGCCGACTACGTCGGCGTGACCATACGCGCGATCCGCCACTACCATCAGCGCGGACTGCTGGCCGAGCCAGAACGTGACTACTCTGGCTACCGCCGGTACGACGCCAACGCGGTCGTCGACCTGATCAAGATCAAGACGCTTGCTGACGCCGGCGTGCCGCTCGCCAGGATCAAGGAGCTGCTCAGGGCGGAGCCAGAGCAGTTCTCCGAGGCTGTCAGTGAGATCGACGCGGCACTGCGAGCGCGGATCCGCGACTTGCAGGAGCAAAGACGCCGTATAGCCGGGCTCGCCGTCGGCGACTCGCTGTTCCTGCCACCCAAGATTTCCGAACTGCTGGATCAACTGCGGGCGATCGGAGTCAGTCCGCGCACGGTTCAGATAGAGCGCGACGGCTGGATCCTGCTCGCTGCCAAGCACCGGAAGGCGGCCGACGACGCGGCGCATGAGAAGGTCAAAGGGCTCGCCGATCCGGACTTCCGGCAGATCTACCTGGCCTACGACCGGGCGGCTGACTGGGATCCGGCCGATCCTCGGCTAGAGCAGATAGCCGACCAGATCCTGGCCTTCGCCGCGCGCTTCCAGCCTGGTGACGCCGCGTCCCCGCCCGAGATGGCCGACGACCAGTTCACGCTGGAGCTGATGTCGCCCCCAGGTGACCTGCCTCCCGCCTGGCACCGGCTCGACCAACTCATCCAGGAGAGGGCAGGCCAGCCCCTAACCGACCCCCGCCCGGTTAGCTCGCCCGGGGGCGAGTGGGGAGGGCACAGCTAGGATTTCGTGCTGATGAACACAGTGCCAGCAAAGACGGGGCCAGCGGCAGCCAGCGAGACCAGCGCTCACGACGAGCGGCAGGCGATCGCCATCCATACCGAGGATCTGACGAAGATCTACCCAGGTACTGACTTCGCCGCCGTCGACAAGCTCAACCTTGACGTCAAGGCCGGCGAGATCTTTGGATTGCTCGGCCCGAACGGAGCGGGCAAGACTACGACTGCCGGAATGCTGACCACCAGGGTCGTGCCGACCTCAGGTCGCGCGTTCCTTGGCGGGATTGACGTCGGCGCGCATCCGGCGCTGGCCAAGCAGCTCAGCGGCATCGTCTCGCAGCAGAACACACTCGACCGCCAGCTCACGGTCTGGGAGAACCTGTACTTCCACGGGCGGCTTTTCGGCATGGGTGCGAGAGAGTCGCGGCGGATCGCTGACGACCTGCTTGAGCAGTTCCAGCTATCTCGGTGGGCTAAGGCCTCGGTGTACGCGCTATCCGGCGGGATGGCCCAGCGCCTGATGGTGGCCAGGGCGATCTTCCACCGGCCGTCCGTGCTCTTCCTCGACGAGCCGACTGCCGGGCTCGACCCGCAGAGCAGGCTCGCGCTCTGGGACCTGCTCGGCGAGCTGCACAGGGCCGGCCAGACGATCATGCTGACCACGCACTACATGGAAGAGGCCGACCGGCTGTGCGAGCGGGTCGCGATCATGGATCACGGCAAGATACTCGCGCTTGACACGCCGGCCGCGCTCAAGCTCGGCGTCGGCGCCGACACGATCGTGACGATCAAGACCGCCGGCGACACCGAACGGCTGCGCGAGCTGCTCAGCCAGGACGTCGACGGCGTTACAAGGACCAGGGTTACCGACGGGGTGGTACAGCTCCACATGAAGGGCAACGACCGGCTGGTGCCCAGCATCGTGCTCGCCGCCGAGCGCGGCGGTTTCGATCTTGTCGACGTGTCGATCTCCGAGCCGAGCCTGGAAACCGTGTTCATCAACCTGACCGGCAAGGAGCTGAGGGACTGATGCCCGTGCCAGCAACCACCGGACCGGCGACGTCACCGACCGCGGCCGCGGAGCCGCAGGCCATTACACGGATCGGCGGCGGGCCTACTCGTTCGGTGGCCGCGGCCAGCTGGACCGCGCTCGGCGCGCTGATGCTGCGTGACGTCGTGGTGCTGCGCAAGCACCTGTGGGAGTTCGTGCTTCGCACCGTGATCCAGCCGTTCCTGCTCTGCTTCGTGTTCTTGTACGTGTTCCCGAAGATCGGCCAGGGCATCGGCGGACACGGCTCGGTCGAACAGTCCGCGTTCGCCACGATCCTGGTGCCGGGCGTCGTCGGGATCTCGGTCATGTTCCAGGGCGTCCAGTCGATCGCTCTGAACATGGCGCAGGAGTTCGGCTTCACCCGTGAGATCGAGGACCGGGTGCAGGCCCCATGCCCGATCTGGCTGGTCGCGATCGCGAAAGTGCTGTCGGGAGCGGCTCAGGGCGTCCTGTCGGCGATCATCGTGCTGCCGATCGCCGCCGTCGTGCACGCTCCCGGCGTGCAGGCGCACCTGACCTTGCACTGGTGGTTGATCGTGACGTTCGTGCCGCTCGCCTGCGTGGCGATGGCCGGACTCGGGCTCGTGCTCGGCACCAGCTTCGAGCCGAGGAACATCGGGCTGATGTTCGGCTTTATCATCTTGCCGATCACGTTCCTCGGCGGAACCTACTACGGGTGGACCAGGCTCGCCCCGGTCACCGTCGGCGGCTGGCACTGGCTGCAGACGCTGGTGCTGATCAACCCGCTCATCTACGTGAACGAGGGCATGCGGGCCGTGTTCACCACCGCACCGCACATGCACCTGTACGTGATCTATCCCGTGGTGGTGGGGTTTGGCCTGGTGTTCCTGACCATCGGGCTGCGAAACTTCAGGCGGCGCGTCCTGTCCTAGGGGTCAGAAGGAGCCGTCATGGATTTCGAACTCAGCGCTGAGCAGCGGCTGCTGCGCGACACCATACGGTCGTTCGTCGACGCGGAGATCAGGCCGGTCGCCAGGGAACTCGAGGACTCGGGCGGCTATCCCGGCGAGATCGTCGCGACCATGCGGAAGATGGGCCTGTTCGGCCTGCTCGTTCCCGAGGAGTACGGCGGCATGGCGGCCGACATGGTCTCGCTCGCCGTGGTGTTCGAGGAGATCTCGCGTGGCTGGATGGGCGTCGCCGGCATCATCGGCAGTCACTCGCTTTCGTGCTGGATGATCGCCAGGTTCGGCACAGAGGAACAGAAGCAGGCGCACCTGCCGGCGCTCGCGTCCGGTGAGCGCAGGACGGGGATCGCGCTGACCGAGCCGGGGGCTGGCAGCGACCTGCAGGGCATAGCGACGGTCGCGAGGAAGGCCGGTGACAGCTTCATTCTGAACGGAAGGAAGACCTGGATCACCAACGCCAGGCATGCTGACCCGCTGCCGGTACTCGTCAAGACCGATCCTTCGGCCAGTCCGGCACACGCGGGGATGTCAGTCTTGCTCGTGGATCAGTCAACGCCCGGCTTCGAGGTGGTCAGGGACCTGCCCAAGCTCGGCTACCGCGGACCGGAGACGTGCGAGCTCGTCTTCGACGACGCGGCCGTTCCCACTGCGAATCTGCTCGGCGGACGCGAGGGCCGCGGGCTGCAGCAGGTGCTCGCGGCGCTGGAGAAGGGCAGGATCAACATCGCCGCCCGCGCCGTCGGCGTCGCTCAGGAGGCGTATGACCAGGCGCTTCGCTACGCCGGAACACGCGAGGCGTTCGGGCAGAAGATCTCCGGCTTCCAGGCGGTTCAGCTCAAGCTCGCTGACATGGCGATGAAGCTGCAGGCGGCCAGGCTGCTGACCTACTGGGCGGCGTCGCGGGCCGACGCTGGCCAGCGAGCCGACCTGGAATCCGGGCTTGCCAAGGTCTACGCGTCCGAGGTCGCCTACGAGTGCGCGTTTACCGCCATGCAGGTACATGGCGGATACGGGTACTCCAAGGAATTCACCGTCGAGCGCCTCTACCGGGACGCGCCGCTCATGGTGATCGGCGAGGGCACCAACGACATACTCCGCACGGTCATCGCCGAGTCCTTGACCAGCGGCCGCGGTGTGATCGGCTGAGCGTGATCGGCTGACGGGTTCGACCGGCCCCGCGCAGCGGTGCTCACTATGCTCTGACTTGCGCTGGAAGGAGAGCATCCGTGTCTCGAGTCGGTCGGAGCCGAATTGTCTTGGTCGGACTCAGCCTGGTCGCCGCCGTCGTCGCGACGTTCGTGACGACTGCTGCGAGCGCCGCACCCGCGGCGAGCAAGCCGCTGGCGGGCAAGATCATCGGAATCGACCCTGGCCACAACGGCCGGAACTACACCGATCCCACGTTCCTCAACCACCTGATCTGGAACGGCAGGGAATGGGAGGCCTGCGATACCACGGGCACCGAGACAAACGGCGGTTACACCGAGTCCAGGTTCAACTGGAACGTGGCCGCCGACCTAGCCAGGATCCTGCGCAGGGACGGCGCGAAGGTCGTGCTGACCAGGAAGAACAACCGCGGCATCGGCCCCTGCGTGAACCGCAGGGCCCGCATACTCGACCGCGCGCACGCCAACGTGTCCATTGACATTCACGCCGACGGCGGCCCGCCCGGCGGCCGTGGATTCACCGTGCTCCTGCCGGTTCGCGACCGGGTGAACCACAAGGTGATCAGGTCATCGAGGCGGTTCGGCCGTGACGTCCACCGGGCGCTGTTGCGACACACGCCGATGAAGGTCAGTGACTACTACGGCCGCAACGGCTACATCGCTCGGAACGATCTGGCCGGGCTCAATCTGACCACGATGCCGAAGGTGCTGATCGAGTGCGGCAACATGCGGAACGCGAGTGACGCGAGACTGCTCACCTCGGCTCGCGTGCAACGGAAGATCGCTTGGGCACTCGCGCAAGCGATCATCCGCTTCCTCGCCGGCCACTGATCGGGGTCAGATGATCGAACGCGGTCGCGCCACACACCTGTCCGCTGCGGTGCTCCTGGTCGGACTGGCCGCCGCCGGCTGCGCGTCGGCAGGCGCCGGCACCCAGCCGGCCGGCCGGACTCAAGCCACGACGCCGGCCTCCTCCAGTCCGGCCGGGTCGCCGCACTCGACGCCGAGCCAGACCGGCGGCGGCTCTCACCGGGCCGCCCGGCCGCTCGCCGGCAAGGTCGTCGGCATCGATCCCGGTCACAACGGCCTCAACCACACCGACCCCGCCTATATAGACCGGCAGATCTGGAACGGCAGGGAGTGGGAGAACTGCAACACGACAGGCACCCAGACCGCATCCGGCTATACGGAAGCCCAGTTCAACTGGAATGTCGCCAGCTACCTAGCGTCTTACCTGCGCAAGGAAGGCGCCCGGATAGTGCTGACCAGGAAGAACAACGATGGCGTCGGCCCGTGCGTCACCCTGCGTTCGACGATGCTCAATCACACCGACGTCGCGATCGACATTCACGCGGACGGCGGGCCAACCTGGGGTCGCGGCTTCACTGTGCTCGAGCCTGTCGCTGACGGACCGAACGACAAGGTGATTGCGTCTTCCCTGCGGTTCGGCAGTTACGTCCACTCGGCGTTTATCGCTCACACGCCTCTGCGGCCCGCCAATTACTACGGCCACGATGGATACATATTTCGTAATAATCTCGCTGGGCTTAATTTGACGGCCGTTCCCAAGGTATTGATCGAATGCGGCAACATGCCGAACGCGGCCGACGCGGCGCTGCTGACGTCGCGAACTGTTCAGCGCGAGATTGCGCGAGCCCTTGAGTATGCCATCATCAGATTCCTGCTTGGCCACTGGCCCAAAGGGACCGCGCGATGACCCATAGTCACCAGTAGGATTCAGCCTAAGAACAAGCCAAGACACAGGATGAAATAAAGCTATGCGCCGGTCACTCAGGGGATCAGGTCAAGCCGCCGCGATCTCCGTCATTGCCTTGGTTGCCGCTGGGTGCGCGAGCGTCGGGCCATCGGCCGGCCCGCAGACCTCGCCGACGTCGAAGTTCATCTCGACGCCAGGAGAGACGAACCCCCTGGGTGGCTCGACGTCGGCAACACCGGGGACCGGCAAGCCCAAGGACCCAGGAAAGGGTCCGTTCGCGAGCCTAACCAGCTACGTCGCGGCCCGGCCAGGCACGGTGACCGCGGCCGTCTACGACAAGCGGACGGGGAAGACCTGGGTGTTTCATCCTGGCGTGGTCGAGGACACGGCGAGCATCGTCAAGGTCGAGATCATGGGTGCCGCGCTGAAGCAGGCGCAGACCGCCGGAAGCCCGCTGCCTGGCACCGAGCTCGCGCTGATGACGACCATGATCGAGAACAGCGACAACAGCGCGGCCACGCAACTGCTTGCCGATGACGGCGGGCCGTCCGGCGTTCAGAGCTTTGACCGGTCAGTCGGAATGGCTCACACGACAGTGTCGACTCTCGCCTTCATTCCCGGGTCGACGACGCTGCCAGGATGGGGCCTAACCAAGACCACAGCCGCGGACGAGGTCAAGCTGGTCAGGGATTTCGCCTATCCGAACTCGATACTGAACAGCCTCAACAGGAACTACGGTCTTGGCCTGATGGAGAAGATCGAGTCGGACCAGGCCTGGGGGGTGTCAGGCGGCGTTCCTGCCGGGACGACCATCGCGCTCAAGAACGGCTGGCTGCCGCTCGACCTGGCCAACAGCACGAACTGGCAGGTCGACAGCATCGGCTGGATACGCGGCCACGGCCGCAACTACGTGCTCGCCGTGCTGAGCAACGGCAACCCGTCAGAGCAGTCCGGCATCGACACGATCGCGCACATCTCATCGGTGGTCTACAACGCGCTGGGCCACTAGCCGCTAGATCTGGCCGGCGTCGAACTGCTCTAGGCCGTAGGTGCTGGCGATCGGGTCCCAGGTGGACAAGAACGTCTCCTTGTCAGCCGTCGCCTGTGAGTCAGCGTTCGTGGCGTCGGAGTAGTACGTCGAGTTGGTGCCTACCGCACAGCCCGAACTCTGCTGCTGCCGAGCCCAGGCCAGATAGTCGTTGTCGATGTTGAGCGAGATCTGCAGCGCCGTCATGAGCTGGCTCTTGAGCGTCGCGCCGTTCGGTATCGCGCCAACCTGCAGGTTTCCCGCCTGGGTGAGCTCGGTTTGCCGCTGCCCCGCGATGTCGCCAATCTGAGTGATGTCGGAGCCGATGGCGACGCAATTGCCGACGTTGGTCACCAGGATGTTGGCGTTCCACTGCGACCTGCTCTGGGCACTGTTCAGCAGCAAGGTGTTCATCGCCGTCGCCTCGCTCTGCGCGGTTGGCGCGCCCTGGCTGTTGTTCCCCTGGGTCGACGACTGGTTGTTCACCGCCGGGGTTGTGGTCCCCGAGCTGGATGAGTTGTTGTTGTTATTGCTGTTGTTATGGGTCTTGGGCAGCACGACGAAGACCACGACCGACGCCACCGCGGCGGCCACGGCGACCGTGGCGACAACAGCGCCGATCAGAGCGCCGCGTGACTTCTTCGGCTGCGGTGGCTGCGGCCAGCCAGGTCCGCTCTGCGGGGTCCAGCCCGGCATAGCCGGCCCGACCGGACCGGTCTGGTAAGGCTGAACTGGCGGACCGACGGGGCCGGTCTGATACGGCTGGTACTGCTGCGGTTGCTGGTAGGGCGCGTATCCGGGCTGCTGCTGCGGTGGCGGGGTCATTCCCTGTGGGGTCTGCCCTGGCGGCGGGGTTTGCGCGTACTGCGTGGCGGCGTCGAAGCTTCCTGGGGCGCCCGCCGGCCACTGCATTGGCTGCGCCGGCGTCACCGGCGCGGCCTGCTGCTGCGCCACTTGGTCGAAGCCGACGGCGGCTACCAGCGGCTGGGCGGCCGCCGCACCGCCGGCCAGCACACCCCCGGCGGCCAGCTCAGTAGCGGGCCAGGCTTTGGCCTGCTCGCCGCTATCGCCCGGTATCTGCTGCGCCATCGTCGCCCCGACGGACGCGGTGCCAGGCACGGCGCCGATCGCCTTGCCCAGGTCGGTCACGAAGTCGACGCAGGTGGCGTAGCGGTGATCGGGCGACTTGGCCATCGCCTTGGCAAGCACCTGATCGACGGCCGGCGGTATGTCACCTCGCTTGGCCGCGACCGACGGCGGCGGAGCCGACAAGTGCGCGTTGATCAGCGCGAGGCCGAGGTCGCGACGGAATGGCGGCTCGCCGGTGAGCATCTCGTAGGTGGCACAGGCCAGCGAGTACTGGTCGACCCGTCCGTCAATGGTCTGGGCTTCGATTTGCTCTGGAGCGATGTAATCGAGCGTCCCGACGAACTGGCCGGTCGAAGTGAGGTGACTCGCCAGCGTCTGCTTGCTGATACCGAAGTCCGAGAGGTAGACGTGCTCGGCTTGATCGCCATGCTGGTTGCGCTTACCGCCGGTGCTCTTGCCCCCTGAAGCGTCGAGCAGCATGTTGGCCGGCTTGACATCGCGGTGGATGAGGTCATGCTCGTGCGCGGCGTCGAGGGCAGCGGCGACCTGGTTGACGATGTTCCATACCCGAGTTGGCGAGAGCACCTGTCCATTGGCGAACAGCGACCGGACATCGCCGCCCGACACATATCGCATGGCGATGAACAGGAATCCGCCCGCGTCGCCCGCGTCGTAGACGGGAATTATGTTGGGGTGGTCGACGGCGGCTGCCGCCCGCGACTCCCTGATGAACCTGGTGCGGAACGCGGTATCGGCGGCGAGGCCGGGTGCAAGCAGCTTCAGGGCGACTCGGCGGTCGAGTCGCTCATCGAGCGCGCGGTATACGACGGCCATGCCACCCTGGCCGATCTGTTCCTCCAGCCGGTACCCGGCAATCTTGTCACCAGGGTTGACATTCGCCGGCACAGATTTGATGTCGTCGCTCACCGCATCTTTCCCTCAGAACGAAGCTGATGGACCCCTGGCCGATCGACGACAGCCGCTTACCACGGCATCGTCACGACGGCTGTAGAACCCTCCCGCGCGACAACTGTAGCCGGTTAATCCCACGCCGGAAATAGGGCAGTTACTAAGGGCCAGCACAACAATGCGCGAAGTGATACGCAAAGACCACCCTTGCGGGCCGCGCCGGCAAAGCGCGACTTAGGCGATTGGCACCGCTGGCACGATCGGCACGGTGGCGCGGTCGTTCGCCTCGGTGATGAGGCTTGGCGCGAGCTCATCTATTCGATACGGGTCGCTGACGGTGTCAGCCGGCAGTTCTTCCTCAGGCCAGGGCACGGCGTCGAGCGCGTCGAGCGCCGCGGTCGCGTCGCTGAGCTTCTCGTATACGAACAGGACGGCCCCGCCGGCGGCCAGAGTCACCGCCTGGCGCAGCGCGTCCTTCGCGCCGTGTGCGTGCCTGATGACGACGTCTGGCCTGGCCCTGCGCATCGCAGCGGCGATCAGCTCCCGCATCTCGCCAGGCGCCCGGCCGCGCAGGTCCTCGTCCTCGTACACCACCACGGTGGCGAAGCAGCTAGCGACCGCCTCAGCGGACTCGGTCACCAGGTCATCACGGCGGTCGCCAGGCAGGGTGATCGCGGCGACGTGGTGCCCGCTCCAAGCCGCCCTTACCAGCTCACCGGTGGCCATCAGCGCCGCCGCGTTGTGGCCGTAGTCAACGAGCACCGGGCTCGGCTCGGCAGGACCTTCCTGGTTGGCCTTCGTCACGTAGACGTTGCCGCGGCCGGGATTGGCACGCGCAGGAACGAAGTCTGACAGCGCTGACCTGATGTCCTTCACGGCGACGCCGACGGCCCGGCAGGCTGCCACGGCGGCGAGCGCGTTCGCGACCACATGCCGCGCCTTGCCGCCGAAGGCGCCGGGCAGCTCGGCGACGTCCATGATCACCCGCTGCCTGCCGGCCTCGGTCTCGGTCAGCTGGCCGTCGCATACCTCGTAACAGATACCGCCGGCGCGCTTGTGCCGCTCGATCACGCCGCACCCAGGGACGGCGCTGAAATACCTGATCACTGGGGTGTTCTTGCGCACCGCTGCCCGGTCGGCGATCGCTGCCACCCGCTGATCGGCCGCGTTGAGCACGACGCTGCCGCCGGCCGCGAGTTCCTCGGCCACGAGGGCCTTCACGCTGACCAGCTCGTCGATCTCGTCGACGCCGTCATCTCCGAGGTGGTCATGGCTGACGTTGGTGATCACGGCCACATCAGCCCTGTCGTAGCCCAGGCCGCGCCTGATGATGCCGCCCCTGGCGGTCTCGAGCACTGCCGCCTCGACGCTGGTGTCGTCGAGCACGATCTCGGCCGAACGCGGCCCTGACGCGTCGGCCTTGAGCACGCACCGTCCGGCGACCCAGACGCCTTCTGTGCAGGACATGCCGGTGCGCAGGCCAGCCTGGCCTAGCACGTGCGCGATCATCCTGACCGTGGTGGTCTTGCCGTTCGTCCCGGTCACGGCGATGATCGGGATCCGCGACTGGGCTCCAGGCGGGTAGAGCCTGTCGATGATCGGTTCGGCCACATCGCGTGGGTTGCCTTCGGCCGGCGCGAGGTGCATCCGCAGCCCGGGACAGGCATTGATCTCGATCACCGCGGCCGGCTGCCCGCCGCCGGCAAGCAACGGTGCACTGATGTCAGGCAGCCTGATGTCGATGCCGCAGATGTCGAGGCCTGCCGCCATCGCCGAGCGCCGGCACAACTCGGCCACGTCATCGTGCACAAGGCTGGTGACGTCCTTGCTTGTGCCGCCGGTTGACAGGTTGCCGTTCTTACGGAGGCTGACCTGCTGGCCGGCGGATGGGACCGATACGGGCTCGAGGCCGGTCGCGGCCAGGTGGGCCACGGTCACGTCGTCAACCAGGATCTTGGTAAGCACGCGGGAGTGGCCGAGGCCACGGCGCGGGTCGGTGTTGACCAACTCGATCAGCTGACCGATGGTGCTGCTGCCGTCGCCGATCACGCTTGGCGGCAGCAACTGGGCGGCCGCGATGACCTTGCCGTCGACGACAAGCACGCGGTAGTCGTTGCCGGGAATGTAGGTCTCCACGATCACCGAGCACGACCCGGATCCCGCCGCCGCCCTGTTGTAGGCCTGCTCGGCCTGAGCCGTGGTGCGGATGCCAACAGTCACGCACTTGCCGTGATTGCCGTTCCTCGGCTTGACCACGACGGGTGCACCAAGCCAGTCGAGCGCATCCACCGCGTCCTTGGCGCTTTGCGCGACGATTCCATCTGGCACCGGAATGCCAGCCCTGGCCATGAACTGCTTGGCCAGCACCTTGTCGCCCGCGATGTCCACGCCAAGGGCCGAGGTTTGCTCGGTCGTCGCCGCGCTCGCAAGGCGGCGGTAGCAGCCGTAGCCGAGCCGCAGCATGGACAGTCCGCCGACACGCCTGACCGGAATGCCCCTGCGGCGAGCGGCCGCCGCGATCGCGGCGGTGCTAGGGCCGAGGCGCTCTCGCTCAACCGTCCTGGCGATCGCCTCAAGGTGCTCGGTGAAGTCCGGCCTTTTTTTCGAAAGAAGGTCGGTTACCCCGCCGATAGCGAGCTGATAGAGCTCTTCTGGCACCGCCGAGTCGTCCGGCTCGTCTTGCGGGCATTCGGTCATCACGTCATAGCGGCCGTCGGCACCTGCCCACATCGTCCGCCCCAGGTGCACCTCGCGGCCGGCCAGCGCGGACAGCTCCAGCGCGACATGCTCGACCACGTGACCGAAGTACGTGCCGCGCGCCATGGCGTCGATGAACCCGCCTGGCCGGCCGGCCGCGCAGTGGTGCTCGCGCAGGCCGGGCAGCAGCATCGTCAGACGCTCGGCGAAGCCGAGGAACTCGGTCGTCTCCCGGCAGGTCAGCTCGCCGAGCTCAAGCCGGGCGAGGCTGACCGGCGACCGCGTGAAGACGTTCGGGCCGCTGAGATGACGCACGTATTCCAGGTGCAATTCCGCTCCTTAGCGCAGTAGGTCGGACCTGGTTGGTCAGTACCTGGCGTGGGCTGGGCCGATGCCCGGAGCCCTGGCCGCGATGTCGAAGACGCTGCCCGCCGGAAGCAGATGGAGGCGCACATCGAACAGGGTGATCGGCTCATCGTCGGTCGCCGCGTGCACGACGGTCGCCTGGGCGGCGTCGACGACGCTGACCACACCGCTGCCGAGTACCTCGAAACTGTCTCGCTGCACCGATATCGCCGTGTTCTCGTCGATGCCGACGCCAAGCCGGTCAGGATCGAGCGTGACGGCGCTGAGCAGCCTGGGCAGCCTGCCGCGCTCGCCGAAGTGCATGTCGATGAGCATCTTGGGCATGAGCCCGAGTCCTGGCCCGGTCCTGACCGTCGCCGTGGACACCTCGGCGCCCCCGTGGTCACCTGCACCGTCGCCGAGTATCATCGTGCGGCCGAGCGCGGTCGCGCCCGCGCTGGTGCCGGCCACGATGAGCCCGCATCCGAGGCGTTCGCGCAGCTGATCGTTGATCTGGGAGCCTACGAGCGTCTGCAGCCTCGACTGGTCGCCGCCGCAGAAGAAGACGCCGGTCGCCTGGTCCAGAACCTCCTTGGCTTCCAGGCTGTCCGCGTCCGCGCGGCCGCTGATCGGCAGCTCTGCCACCTGCTTGACGCCGAGCTTGCTGAACACCTGCTCGTATTCCGCGAGCACCTCATCTGGCACTCCGGTAGCCGTGGTGATCACCACGATCCGTGCCTCGCTGCCGCCGCAGAGCCAGGCGAAGCATTCGAGAACCCCTGCGCCACAGCACCTGTCCTCGGCCCCGCCGATGATCAGAAGGCGACCTGGGCTTCCCCCGATATCCACAGCTCTGGCCCTCGCTCTAGGCCGCGGCGCGACCCACGAGCCGTTGTCTACCCTCGGCTACGTAATGTCAATCAGTCATTACTTTCGGCAATGACAGGGCAGCGTGCGGGTCAAGTTGCCTGGTCGGCGGGGGGTGCGGCTGGGCTACTCGCTGCGTAGGACGCCGCCCGCTCGGCGAGCGTGACGGCCGGATGGGCGTGGCCTCGACAGCTCGTCAGGTAGCTGCAGCAGCGGGTTGGTGGCGCTGGCGACCACGTCGGTCGCGATGTCGATTACCCGCTTGCCACGGCTCCGCGCCGCCGCTCTGAGCTGCTCGAATGCCTGCCTCGGCTGGATCCGGTGGCGTTCGGCCAGCACGCCGATCGCCTGCTCGACCCTGACCCTGGCCATCAGGGCATGCTCGAGCTGGCCGATCGTGGCCCTGAGCTTGCTTGTCTCGCCCGCGGCGGGTTCCCTGCCCTGGCTCGCACTCTCGTCGGCCGACCTGGGTCGTGCATCCACCCTGGTCATTTCCATAGTCGGCAGCTCGGCAGCGAGCAAGTCGGCAAGCACCATCGCGCTGGTGAGATCGGGCAGGTCGGCGCCGCCGACCCGCCAGCCGTCCTTGGTACGCCGCACGACGGCGTCATCCTGACCGGCGTCGCCATTGGGGGGCTGAGCGGCTGGCGAGCCGCCCGACCCCGCGCCCTTCGCGCCGCGTACCTCGGTCATGGCGTAACGGCCAGTTCCGCCATCCGCTGCTTGATCGCGCGCACAGATGGGTTAGTGAGCGTGCTGCCGTCGCCGAACAGCACGGTCGGGACCGTCTGGTAGCCGCCGTTCACAGTCATTACATACTCCGCGGCCTCGGGGTCGCGCTCGATATCGATCTCGGTGATCTCGATGCCTTCGCGAGCAAGCTGGTCCTTGAGCCGCCGGCAGTACCCGCACCAAGGTGTGGTGTACATCGTCAGTGGCTGGGTCATGCCGTCGCCCTCCTTGGCCGCCATTCTCGCACCTGAACATTACTAACATCCGTATCTGCGAGGTGCTTCCTGCCGGGTCGGCCGGATTTACCGGCGCCCCGGCTCGCATCGCGGCCAGTTGTCGCCAGCCTAGGGCAGGATGGCCGTTGACCCGAGGAGGTTATGCCATTGACCGAGCTGGCTGTCGACGCCGTGCTTGCAGAGCTTGACGCTGAGCAGCGTGAGGTCGCGCTCGCTGTTCGCGGGCCGGTATGCGTGCTGGCCGGAGCAGGCACCGGCAAGACGCGAGCGGTCGTCCACAGGATTGCTTACGCGGTCGCGACCGGCGTCGTGCGGCCCGACCGGGTTCTGGCTGTGACATTCACCACAAGGGCGGCGGGGGAACTGCGGGCCAGGCTGCGACAGCTCGGCGAGCAGGCCGCGCCCGGCGTCGGGCTCGAGCAGGTTCAGGCCAGGACGTTCCACTCAGCAGCGTTGCGCCAGCTCACGCACTTCTGGCCGACCGCGGTCGGCGGCCAGCCACCCAAGGTGCTCGAGTCCAAGGTCGGCCTGCTCGCCGAGGTGGCCAAGCGGCTGCGGCTGTCCGCTGACCCGAGCGAGCTTCGCGACGCCGCGGCTGAGATCGAGTGGGCCAAGGTCAGCCAGGTGCGGCCGGAAGAGTACGCGGTTGAGTGTGAGAAGACCGACAGGACCTGTTCGCTGCCGGCGGCCACGCTGGCAGCGCTCTACGCCGGCTACGAAGAGCTGCGGGCCCAGCGGCATCTGGTGGACTTCGAGTCCGTGCTCGAGCTGACCGCGGCGATTCTGGCCGGTCATCAGGGGGCCGCCGCCGCCGTCGCTGATCGGTACCGCTACTTCGTCGTCGACGAGTACCAGGACGTCAACCCGTTGCAGCAGTTGCTGCTCGATCAGTGGCTCGGCCAGCGCAGCGACGTGTGCGTGGTCGGGGACCCGCGGCAGACCATCTACTCGTTCGCTGGCGCTACGCACACATACTTGACCAGGTTCCCGCTCAGGTACCCGGGTGCCACGGTGGTCAGGCTGACTCGCAACTACAGGTCAACACCGCAGGTAATCGCGCTGGCCAACCGGGTGTTCGGGCATTTCGGACAGCTGCCGCTCGTGGCTCAGCGGCCTGGCGGCGTCGCCCCGGCACTTGTCGAGTTTCCTGACGAGCGGGCCGAGGCAGCTGGCGTCGCCGAGGCGGTTGCCGAGCTTGTTGGCGCGGGCATGGCGGCAGGCCAGATCGCCGTGCTGGTCAGGACCAACGCGATGACCGCCAGATTCGAAGACGCGCTGACCGGGGCGGGTGTCACATTCCAGTTGCGCGGCGCCGAGCGATTCTACGAACGGGTTGAGGTCAAGCAGGCGATCGGCTTGCTGCGAGCCGCCGCCAGGTCGGCGTCGCCTGACGAGGACCCAGCCGAGCAGGTACGTCCCGTGCTTACCGGCCTCGGGCTGACGAAGGATCCGCCGGCCGGGCGTGGCAAGGCCGCCGAGCGGTGGGAGTCACTCGACGCGCTCGCGCGTCTGGCCGAGGAGTTCTTCGCCGGTAACCCAGCCGCCAGGCTCGCCGACCTGGCTGCCGAGCTCCAGCTGCGGAGCGCGATTGGCCACGCCCCTGACGCTGGCGGCGTCACGCTGGCGTCCCTGCACGCGGCCAAGGGACTTGAGTGGGACGCCGTGTTCTTGCCGTGCCTGACCGACGGCGCGCTGCCGATCAGCTACGCGGTGACCGC
>Ga0126371_10002737_pt1 | contig 15253 bp, 11 predicted proteins | sample PanSoiMetaPlot_4_FD_110145 | JGI IMG/M metagenome (GOLD analysis project Ga0126371, IMG submission 110145) | Tropical forest soil microbial communities from Panama - MetaG Plot_4 | ecosystem: Environmental > Terrestrial > Soil > Tropical forest > Bulk soil | place: Panama | collected 2016-02-17 | reverse complement strand
CGGCACCGCGACGATCATGCTGCTCGCTGGCGGCGCACTTAGAGGCGGACGGGTCCTCGCCGACTGGCCCGGGCTCAAGCCGGCCAATCTCTACGAGGCCCGCGATCTTAAAGCCACCACCGATGTGCGCGCCGTGCTCAAGGGAGTGCTCAAGGATCATTTACGGCTCGACGCAACCGCTCTAGCTTCCAAGGTGTTTCCGATGAGCCAGGCGGCAAAGCCCATGCCCGGACTGGTGGTGAGCGCGTAGGCGCGAACACGCGATCAAACACTCAGAACGTGTTGTTAATTGTTTGGTTCACGCCGGGCGTCGTGCCTACTCGGCGATCGCCATGACGGTGGGCCGCCAGTCGATGGTGATGTAGGCGGGTTGGTTGGAAACCCGTTTGATCCAGGCGCGGATCGAGGGAAACAGCGTGAGATCGAAGCCGCTCTCGGGGGCCACGTGCGTATAGGCATAAAGCGCAACGTCCGCGATCGTGTAGTGATTGGCCGCAAAGAAGCGGTGGCCTTTCAGGTGCTTCTCCATCACGCCGAGCGCCTGGTAACCCTTCTCCATCCAATCTTCAAGGGAGTGCTGCTGTAGTTCACGCCCGCCCTTAACCATGGTCAGCCAAAACCGCGCGGAGCCGAGATTGGGCTCGAGGCTATGCTGTTCGAAGAACATCCACTGCAGCGCCTCGGCGCGGTCAATGCTGTCCTCAGGTGCCAGCGACGTGCCGCTGGCCAGATACCACAGCATCGCGTTGGACTCCGGCAGGTAGCGACCGGGCGCCACTTCCAGGAGCGGAACGTGACCATTCGGATTTTTGGCGAGGAACTCCGGCGTGCGGGTCTCCCCCTTGAGAATGTCGACCTCGACCAACCGATAGCGAATGCCGAGCTGGGCGAGCGCCAGTCGAATCTTGTAGCAATTACCGGAACGCTGCATCGAGTAGAGCGTGTACATTCCGTCCTCGTACGAAAGTTTCATCCGTCCGCCCGAACCGCTGCGATAAAGCTGCGAAGAGCGGCCAAATTCAAGGCCTGTCTTCGCTCGGCATTCAAGACGCCGTGATCGTGCAATAACAAATCAGGAATGGACAATAATCCTTTTCGGCCCTGGACAATAATCCTTTCCGCACTACCAGCGCTTTAAATTTATTTTGCCTCAAAACAGTACCTTGCGGCGCACAATCTGTTGCGAATTGCCGCGGGTCCATCACGCGATACGATGCAATACATTTGATTCCGTGATGCTGATTTCTGTGACGCGACGCAGCCCTCACCATGGAACCGGCCCTTGCAGTCGGCGACCGAGAGCATTAGGACTGCGCGCCTGTCCCTTGCGGGTGTTTTTAACCGGAGGTTCAATCAATGGCCTTTCTTGCGGACACGTTGCTGCGCGTCAAACCGTCGCCCACGATCGGGGTGACGAACCTGGCGCGCGAGCTCAAAGCCGCGGGCCGCGATGTGATCGGCCTCGGCGCCGGCGAACCCGATTTCGACACCCCGGACAATATCCGTGAAGCCGCCAAACGCGCCATCGATGCCGGACACACGCGCTATACCCAGGTCGACGGCATCTCCGAACTCAAGAGCGCCATTGCGAGCAAGTTCAAGCGCGAAAATTCGCTTGACTACAGGCCGTCGCAAGTCAGCGTGGGAACCGGCGGCAAGCAGGTTATTTTCAACGCGCTGGCGGTCACGCTCAATCCCGGCGACGAAGTCATCATCCCCGCGCCCTACTGGGTCAGCTATCCCGATATGGTGATCTTGGCCGGTGGAACGCCGGTCGCGATCGATACCACGCTCGAGCACGGATTTAAGATGCTGCCCGAAGCGCTCGATCGGGCGATCACGCCGAAGACCAAGTGGCTCATCCTCAATTCGCCATCGAACCCGACAGGGGCCGCCTATACGCGCGCCGAGCTTAAGAAACTGACCGCAGTGCTGATCAGGCATCCGCAGGTGTGGATCCTGACCGACGACATGTACGAGCATCTGGTCTACGACGATTTCACGTTTAGCACCGTGGCGCAGATTGAGCCGGCCCTTTACGAGCGCACGCTCACGCTCAACGGTGTGTCGAAGACCTATTGCATGACCGGTTGGCGCATCGGCTATGGGGGCGGGCCCGAGCCGCTGATCAAGGCGATGTCGACCTATCAGTCGCAATCGACCTCGAATCCATGCTCGATCGCCCAGTGGGCGGCCGTCGAGGCGCTGACCGGCCCGCAGGGTTTTATCGCCAAGCACAACCGGGTCTTTAAGGAGCGGCGCGACCTCGTGGTCTCGATGCTCAACCAGGCTCAGGGCATCAGCTGTCCCAAGCCCGACGGCGCGTTCTATGTCTATCCGTCTTGCGCGGGCACCATCGGCAAGACAGCCCCGTCCGGCAAGCGGCTGGAGCGCGATGATGACTTCGTGAGGGAGCTGCTCGAAGCCGAAGGGGTGGCGGTGGTGCAGGGCTCCGCGTTCGGGGCCGGCCCGGCGTTTCGCATCTCATACGCAACCAAGACGGACGATCTCGAAGAGGCCTGTCGACGCATTCAGCGCTTTTGCGGCAATCTGCAATGAAGGCAACCGCCGCGCTCACGCTGATTCGTGGGCCCGCGGACCTCGCCGCGTGGATCTAGGGCCACGGCCCGTCTTGGAATGCCAGGTGACGGGTCGAACGAGCGGCCTCCCGTCTGTCCCAACCCCTCGCGCTCGGACAGAAGGTGGCGTCCCGTTGGGTCGCTGAAGTCCAACGACGCTACGGCGGCGACGTCGCCCCAAGATTTCGGTTACCTGTCGTTCCTTAGCCGGGACATCCCGTTAGGTTCGCCCGTGGTATTCTTGTCGCTTGGCGCGCGAGCCTCTTGTCATCATCGCCGGGTCCTGAAACGATATCGTCACGGACCCAGGAGAAGGCCCGATCTCGGCAACAACACAAACGCAAACGGCCGACGACGGAGGTGAATATGGGACAATCGGGAGGCACCAGTTCGACGGGCCCACGAAGCATCGCATTGGTGGGCCCTTTTCAAAGCGGCAAGACCACCCTGCTCGAGGCCATACTTGCCCGAACCGGAACCATTCCGCGTCAGGGGACGGTCGACGCGGGGACCACGGTCAGCGACTCGAGCGCGGAGTCGCGCGATCATCGCATGAGCGTCGAGCTCTCGGTGGCGACCGCGACGTTCATGGACGACCCGTATAATTTCATCGATTGCCCGGGGTCGGTCGAATTCCTCCACGACATGCGGGCGGTGCTGCCTGCGATCGACGCCGCCGTCGTCGTGTGCGAGGCTGACGAGCGCAAGGTGCCGCAGCTGCAGCTGGTGCTGCGCGAACTCGAACAACTCGGTATCCCACGCTTTTTATTTCTCAACAAGATTGACAAGGCCGACAAGCGCGTCCGCGATACCCTGAAGATCCTGCAGCCGGCCTCGCGCGTGCCCCTGGTGCTGCGGCAAATTCCGATCTGGTCGGGCGACATCATTACCGGGTTCGTCGATCTCGCCCTCGAACGCGCGTACATCTACAAGGAACACGCTCCCTCCGAGGTCGTGCCGGTGGGCGAGCACCTCGACAAAGAGGCGCGATTTAGCATGCTCGAACGGCTCGCCGACCACGACGACGAGCTCATGGAGCAGTTGCTCGATGACATCCCGCCGCCGCGCGACAAGGTCTTCGATGACCTCGCCAAGGAGCTGCGCGAGGGAGCCATCTGTCCGGTGCTGATCGGATCCGGCATCCGCTGTCACGGCGTGTTGCGGCTGTTGAAGGCGTTGCGCCACGAAGCCCCGCGCGTCATCGACACCGTCAAACGCCTGGGATTTGCGGTCAATGGGGAAGCCGCGGGCTACGTGATGAAGACCCTGCACACCACGCACGGGGGAAAGATGTCGATCACCCGTGTGCTGTCGGGAGGCATCGGCGAAGGGGCCATGCTGGCGGGCGCCTCGCAGACGGCCGATCGCGTGTCTGGCGTCTTCAAGCTGACGGGGCAGTCAAGCGAGAAACGCCCCGCCGCCAGCGCCGGCGATACCGTCGCGCTCGGCAAGCTCGATCACGCCAAGACCTGCGACACACTGACAACCGGTAAGGATCCGCGTCCGGCGATCATGACCGTCACCCCTTACCCGCCGGTCCTGGCCATCGCGGTTTCCGCCAAAGAACGCAAGGACGACGTCAAACTCGGCCAGGCGCTCAACAAGTTGCTCGAGGAAGATCCCTCGCTCTCCGTCGTCCACAACGCCGAGACCCACGAAGTCATCGTCTGGGGACAGGGCGAAATGCACCTGCGGGTGGCGACCGAGCGACTCGCCGCGCGCTTCGGCATCGCGCTCAACAGGCGTCAGCCGACCGTCGGCTATCGCGAAACCATCCGGCGAGGCGTCGTCCAACGCGGCCGGCACAAGAAGCAGTCGGGCGGACATGGTCAGTTCGGCGATGTCGTGCTTGATATCAAGCCGTTGCCACGCGGCGCAGGCTTTTCGTTCGACGAGACGATCACCGGAGGTGTGGTGCCACGCCAATATATCCCCTCGGTCGAGGAGGGCGTGATTGACGGGCTCAAGAGCGGACCGCTGGGCTTCCAGGTGGTCGATATCGCCGCGACCCTGATCGACGGCTCCTATCATACGGTCGATTCCTCCGACATGGCGTTTCGCGCCGCCGGCCGCATCGGCCTTGTCGAGGCGCTGCCGCAATGCCAGCCCGTGCTGCTCGAGCCGATCTATACCGTTGACCTCGTGTGTCCGTCGGAAGCCACCGCGAAGATCAACGCGATCCTGTCGGGGCGTCGCGGCCAGATTCTGGGCTTCGATACCCGCGAAGGGTGGGCGGGCTGGGACGTGGTCAAGGCAATGATGCCGGAAGCCGAGATCGGCGATCTCATTGTCGAGGTCCGCTCGGCAACCGCAGGCGTCGGCAGCTTCACGTTCAAGTTCGATCACATGGCGGAGTTGACCGGCAAACAGGCGGACCAGATTGTGGCAGCACGACGTGCGGCCGAGTGAGGTGGTTTCTGCCTGTCAATCGGGTGCTTGCTAGAAGCCCGCGCGGTTGCGTCGAGCACCGGTAGAACGCGGAGAGATCGAGCGCCCCCACCCTGGTCTGTCCGGCGCCTGGCGGCTCGGTCCCTCGGGTGCGGCTGTGAGGTGCCTTAGCGGCCTCGAGGCCCAAACAAACAAAACCATAGTCCAAGCGCGCCTCGTCAAGCGCGTCTAAAAGAAGAACGCCGGGCCTAACGCCCGGCGTAGTGTGACCGACGCAAAGTCGGCTCCTAACTTCCAGAGGGGAACAGGCGGAAGCGCACCCGCTTGCCACCTGGGAGGATCAGGCAAAGGCTCGCTGCCGCATGACTGAAACTATGCGAGCGGCGGTCAAACGACACAATGCCGAGCCCCGCATGCCTGCCATGCGGGGTCGGCAACAGCCTTAGGAGGCAAACGCGCGCACGAGTTGTCAGAAGCTCCAGCGCTGCGCCTTGGCAACCAGAAAGTCGCGGAACACCTGGATACGCGCCACTGATTTGAGCTCTTCAGGATAAACAAAGAACACCTCGAAGGCGACGCCGTCGCCGGTGCCGAACAACTGCACCAGCCCGCCGTCTCCTTCAACCAAATAGTCCGGCAGCATCGCAATGCCGAGCCCGCGCTGGCAGGCGCGGAATAGCCCGAGCACATTGTTGATCACGAAACGCGGCGTACGCGGCTCCTTGCCGTTGCGCCCCACCTTGGTCAGCCAATGCACGTCCTGAAGATAGGTCGGCGTCGCGCCTCCCAGAACCAGGATACGGTGCTGGTCGAGATCTTCGACGGCACGCGGTGTTCCCAGCTGCTTGAGATAGTCCGCAGACGCATAGGCGTGGAAGTGCATGGAAAACAGCTTGCGCTGAATGAGGTCGGGCTGCTGCGGCTGACGCAACCGCAATGCCACATCGGCCGCCCGCATCGCCAAGTCGAGTTCCGTATCGGAGGTGATCAAATTGATGCGGATTTCGGGGTAAAGGTCGAGAAACTCGCCAAGCCGCGGGGTGAGCCAGTGGACGCCGATGCCTGGTGTCGTCGTCACCCGCAGTTCGCCATTGGGCTTCTCTCGGCTGTCGGTGAGCTTGGTGCGAGCCGCCTCAAGCTTCATGAAGACGTCGTGCGCGGTGCGGAACAAGAGATCGCCTTGCTCGGTCAGAATGAGACCGCGGGCGTGCCGATGGAACAAGGGCACGCTGAGCTCCTGCTCAAGCGCACTGACCTGGCGTGACACGGCCGATTGCGAGAGGCCGAGTTGCTCACCCGCGTGCGTAAAACTGCCAGCCTCGGCGGCGGCATGAAAAACCTTGAGCTTGTCCCAGTCCATGGTGCCTTGGCCTAAACTCTTCCGACGCGTCCGGTTCATTCCGCTGCCACGCGCGGCTCGTCGCGGGCCGCAAGGAAGCGCTCGGCCTCAAGCGCAGCCATACAACCCTGCCCCGCGGCGGTGACCGCCTGACGATAGATGTCGTCGGTGACATCACCTGCAGCGAAGACCCCCGGCACCGAGGTCGCGGTCGAATGCGGAGCCGTGGCGACATAGCCCGAGGGTTTCAGGCGCACCTGCCCGGCAACGAGGTCGGTCGCCGGGGAATGACCGATGGCCACGAAGACGCCGTCGATCGGCATCTGCGTCGTTGTGCCGGTTTTGCGGTTGCGCAGGATCACACCCTTGACCTTCGGGCTCGGCTCCGTGCCGACGATCTCCGCGACCTCCGTGTCCCATAGCACAGTGATTTTGGGGTTCTTGAAGAGGCGCTCCTGCAGAATTTTTTCGGCCCGAAGGCTGTCGCGGCGGTGAACCAGCGTCACCCGCGCAGCGAATTTCGTGAGAAATATCGCCTCTTCGACGGCGGTATTGCCGCCGCCGACGACAATGACCTCCTTGCCGCGATAAAAAAAGCCATCGCAGGTCGCACAGGCGGAGACGCCATAGCCCTTAAACTTTTGTTCCGACGGCAGGCCGAGCCAGCGGGCCCGGGCCCCGGTCGCAAGAATGAGCGTGTCAGCCACATAGCGGTCACCGGAATCGCACGTTAGCGCAAACGGCCGCCGCGCCAGATCGACCGCGATGACGTGATCGGCGACGAGCCGGGTGCCCACGTGGGCTGCCTGTTTCTCCATCTCCTCCATGAGCCAAGGGCCCTGGATGACCTCGGCAAAGCCCGGATAGTTCTCGACGTCCGTCGTCGACGTGAGCTGCCCGCCAGGCTCAATGCCGCGGATCAGCACCGGTTCGAGCATCGCACGCGCTGCATAGATGGCGGCCGTCAAGCCCGCGGGCCCGGAGCCGATAATCACGACCTTGGCATGCGTTGCCATGAACGCTCCCTTGGGACGATCGTCGCCTCACCGCCCCAAGCCACGCGACCCGGGTTTGCCGGAGATACTCAGCATATGTAGAGGCTCGCAGGAGCTATGCAAGAGACGCAACCCAGTGCTCCCGGCCAAGATGCCGCCCGCCCGCCCACAGGAGAGCACAGCGCAATATTGTTTCGCGGCGGTGCCGGTCATACCTTTGAGGCGTTCGACCCGCCGGCCTCGTGGAGCATGCCGTGCGCCTCATGCGGAGAGCTCAGTGCCTGCTCGTCTCGATGCCCTTGACTGGAAGATCCTTGAAGAACTGCAGAATGATGGTCGCATGACCAATGTCGAGCTGGCCCATCGCATCGGGATCTCGCCCCCACCCTGTCTGCGCCGCGTGCGGGCCCTGGAAGAGGCGGGCTACATCCGCGGCTACCGCGCGCTCCTCAATGCCAAGCAACTTGGCTACGAGGTCACGGTGTTTGCAATGGTGCACTTGACAAGCCAAGCGGAGGCCGATCTCGTTGCATTCGAGACCTTCGTGCACAACCAACCGCTGGTGCGGGAGTGCTGGATGCTGTCGGGGGAGGTCGATTTCATTCTCAAGTGCGTGTCGCCGGATCTGCGCACGCTTCAGACCTTCATCGCCGAACTCACAGCGGCGCCGCATGTGCGCAACGTGAAGACGTCGTTGACGCTCAAGAGCTCAAAAGACGCGCCCGCTGTCCCCCTGGAGATCGCTCCCATCGGGTCACAACCGGCGCGGTGATACGACCCGCATGCCGGGTGCGGATCGCGGACACCTCCCCGCGCCTTGCCCGCAGGGCGCAGCCGGCCGCAGTTCGGATTGATGGACGACGCCGACGAAAAGCCGCGCGCCCGCGTCTTTATCGCCACTCGACTTTGACCACTTCGTAGGCTTTGGCACCGCCCGGCGTCACCACCTCGACCGAGGCGCCCTTCTTCTTGCCAACCAGCGCACGAGCCAGCGGCGAGGTGATGGAGATCCGACCCGCCTTGGCGTCGGCCTCCGGTTCGCCGACGATCTGCCAGACCTTTTTTTCCTCGGTGTCTTCGTCAACGAGCGTGACTGTCGCGCCAAACTTCACCGTGTCGCCCGACAATTTGGAGACGTCAATCACTTCGGCGCGCGCCAATTTATCCTCAAGCTCGGCAATGCGGCCCTCGTTGTGGGCCTGCTGTTCCTTGGCGGCGTGATATTCGGCGTTCTCCGAAAGATCGCCATGGGTTCGCGCGTCGGAAATCTGTTGTATGATCCGTGGCCGCTCAACCTGCTGGCGGTGCTTGAGCTCATCTTCAAGCGCGGCGTAACCCGCCGCCGTCATCGGGATCTTGTCCATAGGTCCTTAGTCCTCCGACCTGATGACACAAAATAACCTCGATCGCGGACCGAGACCGGTTCCGCGACCGAAGAACTTGCTCCCAAACTCGTGCCGCCGCCGGCGCCCGTCCAGTCTCCCGTCTCAGGCCTGGTCGCTGAAATAACTTTGCAACGCACGCACTTCGAGATCTCCGGCGAGGTGGGCCTTGATCCCTTGCGCGGCGGCAACGGCTCCCGCCAGAGTGGTGTAGTACGGGACTTTATGCAAGAGGGCGGCACGCCTGAGCGAGCGGCTGTCCGCCAGGGCGGTCACCCCCTCGGTCGTATTGAAGACCAGCTGAACTTCGCCGTTGGTGATCCGATCGACGATATGGGGGCGGCCCTCAAGCACCTTGTTTACCTTGCTGGCATCGATTCCCTGGCCCGCCAGGAAGCGCTGGGTGCCTGACGTCGCGATCACCTTAAAGCCGAGGTCCGCGAGCAGCCGCACCGCACCGAGGATCCGGGACTTGTCGACGTCGCGGACCGAAACGAAGACCGTGCCGCCGCGCGGCACCCGCGAACCCCCGCCCAGCTGGCTCTTGGCGAAGGCAACATCGAACGAGCGATCCAGCCCCATGACCTCGCCGGTCGAGCGCATCTCCGGACCCAGCACGGTATCGACCCCTGGAAAACGGGCGAACGGAAACACGGCCTCCTTGACACCGACATGGTCGCAACGCGGCGGCGTGAGCTTCAAGCTGGCAAGCGATTCGCCGGCCATGATGCGCGCCGCCAACTTGGCGATCGGTTTGCCGATCACCTTGGCCACGAACGGCACGGTGCGCGAGGCCCGCGGGTTGACTTCGAGGACGTAGATGTCCCCGTTCTTGATGGCGTATTGGACGTTCATGAGCCCGACGACGTTGAGCGCCAGCGCCAGTGCCCGGGTCTGGCGCTCAAGCTCGGCGATGACCACAGGTGGCAACGAGCGCGGCGGCAGTGAACAGGCCGAATCGCCGGAATGCACGCCCGCCTCCTCGATGTGCTCCATGATGCCGGCAATGTAGGCGTCGACGCCATCAGCGAGGCAATCAACGTCGACCTCGATTGCGTCTGTCAAATACCGGTCGATCAATAACGGTCGTCGCTTGGACACAATGAGTTCCGAGGGCCGATCGAGGTCGGAGGAGAGTCGGGCCAGGTAGCGGTCAAGATGCGGCGTATCATGCACGATCTCCATGGCGCGCCCGCCCAGCACATAGGAGGGGCGAATCAGCACAGGATAGCCGATCTCATGCGCAATGGTTCGCGCCGCCGCCAAGCTGGTGGCGACCGCGCTGCGCGGCTGTCGCAGCGCGAGCGCATCGAGCAGCTTCTTGAAGCGGTCACGATCCTCGGCCAAATCGATGGCATCGGGCGACGTCCCCAGGATCGCCACGTTCGCGGCTTCGAGCGAGGTCGCAAGCTTGAGCGGCGTTTGCCCGCCGAACTGGACCATCACGCCAAGCAGGGTGCCGTTGCTGCGCTCGACATCGATGATTTCCAGGACATCTTCGGCGGTGAGCGGCTCAAAATACAAGCGGTCCGAGGTGTCGTAGTCGGTTGAGACCGTTTCCGGATTGCAGTTGATCATGATGGTCTCAAAACCAACCTCCTTCAGCGCGAAGGCGGCATGACAGCAACAATAATCGAACTCAATGCCTTGACCGATACGGTTCGGGCCGCCGCCGAGGATGATGACTTTGGTGCCCGGGCCCGCGGCCGCCTCGTCGGCGCAGACGCCGGCAAATGGCGCCTCGTAGGTCGCGTACATGTAAGCGGTCGGTGAGGCGAACTCCGCCGCACAGGTATCAATCCGTTTGAACACCGGCCTTACGTTGAGCGCGCGCCGACGACGCGACACGTCGTCGGCATCAAGTCCGGTGAGCTTGCCCAGACGGGCGTCGGAGAAACCCATCGATTTGAGGTGACGAAAGCTCGCCGCGGTCGCGGGCAGACCTTTGGCGCCGATTTCCGCCTCGGTATCGACGATGCCGCGAATCTCCTGCAGAAACCATGGATCAATCTTGCAGGATGCGTGGATGAGTTCGTTGCTCATGCCGATCCGCATCGCTTGCGCCACTTTGAGCAGGCGATCGGGCGTCGGCGTGCCGAGCGCAGCGCGCACCACATTCTTGTCGTCACCCTGGCCTAACCCCTCGATCTCCACTTCGTCGAAACCGGTGAGACCGGTCTCGAGCGAACGCAAGGCTTTCTGCACGCTCTCCTTGAAGGTGCGACCAATCGCCATCGCTTCGCCCACCGATTTCATCGAGGTGGTGAGAATCGCTTCAGCGCCCGGAAACTTCTCGAACGCAAAGCGCGGAACTTTGGTCACCACATAGTCGATGGTCGGTTCGAACGAGGCGGGCGTCGCGCCGCCGGTGATGTCGTTGGCTACTTCGTCAAGCGTATAGCCGACCGCCAGCTTGGCTGCGACCTTGGCGATCGGAAAGCCGGTTGCCTTCGAGGCCAGCGCCGAGGAGCGCGACACGCGCGGGTTCATCTCGATGACCACGAGACGGCCGTCGTCCGGGTTGACCGCAAACTGCACGTTGGACCCCCCGGTTTCGACCCCGATCTCACGCAGCACCGCGATCGAGGCGTCGCGCATGATCTGATATTCCTTGTCGGTCAAGGTCAGGGCCGGTGCAATCGTGATCGAATCCCCTGTGTGCACTCCCATCGGATCGAGGTTCTCAATCGAGCAGATGATGATGCAGTTGTCGTGCCGGTCGCGCACGACTTCCATCTCGAACTCCTTCCAGCCCAGCACCGACTCCTCAATGAGAACCTCGCTGGTCGGGGAGGCATCGATGCCGCGTTCGACAATCTCGACAAATTCCGCCTTGTTGTATGCGATGCCGCCACCAGTGCCGCCAAGCGTGAAGGACGGTCGAATAATCGCCGGCAGCCCGATGTCGTCGAGCGCCTTGAGCGCCGCAATGAGCGATTTGACCTGGCGCGAGCGAGGCGTTGCAAGCCCAATCCTGTGCATCGCCTCGCGAAAGCGCTCACGATCCTCGGCCTTGTCGATCGCTTCTGCGGTTGCCCCGATCATCTCAACCCCAAAGCGCTCGAGCGCTCCCATCCGTCGCAAGCTCAGCGCGCAGTTCAGGGCCGTCTGCCCGCCCATGGTCGGCAGCAGCGCGTCGGGACGCTCGGCGGCGATGATCTTGGCGACGATTTCCGGGGTGATCGGTTCGATGTAGGTGGCGTCCGCCAGATCCGGGTCGGTCATGATCGTGGCCGGATTCGAGTTGACCAGCACGATCCGATAGCCCTCGGCCTTGAGTGCCTTGCAGGCCTGGGTGCCGGAATAGTCGAACTCGCAGGCCTGGCCGATAACGATGGGGCCGGCGCCGATGATCAAAATCGATTGAATGTCGGTGCGTCGAGGCATCGTGCGTGGACCATCGGGGCACAAAAAAAGGCGGCGTCGGACGCGCGCCCCGTCACCCCAGCCGCGGCAGCATCGCTTCCGCCGCGGGCGCTCCCTTACCGCAGAATCACCTTGGAAGAAAGGCCGCCCGGCCCGCTCTTGACCCAAGACCATCTGCGGCACGTGGGCAGGTCCGCTTCCCGAGCCAGAAAATGTCCGCACATCAAAGAGATGGTTCCCGACCGACCGTCAAGACGGTTGGCAAGGCTGTGCCAAAAACGTCATGCGCGCCTGGTTGTGGCCGATATTGGTGGCCGCGCGCCTGGCCGAAAATCCGGCAGCCGCCAGCCGCGCTATCATCTCCGCCTCCGAGTAACGCGACAGCCCGAGCCGCGAGCGCAAGCGCCAGTAGTCGGACACGATGGTGGCCAACAGGCCGCCGACCGCCGCCAGGACGAAACCGTGCACGGCCGCAAACCGCAGCAGCGCCAACGCATCTTTGGCGGCTGATACGTGCGGAGGGATCACATCCCCGATCAGAAAGAGCCCGGTGGGGCGCAGCAGCCGGCGGAAGCTTGCCATGAGCTCGTCAAGCTCCTGACGGCTAAGATATTGGGTCACCGAGTTGACGATCGCGAGGTCGATCGAACGATCAGGAACGGCCGCGAGCTCTTCGGGCGCCTTCACGTCGATCCGTCCTTCCGGGGAAAACCGCGCCATCAGCTTGGCCCGCACCGTCGGCGCAGCCTCAACGAGGATGAGGCGCTGCGCCATCGCGGCAATTCGGTCGGCATAAAGCGCTTCGCCGCAACCGAAGTCGAGGATGGTCGCTGGCGGAGAGGGCACGTAGCGCGCAATGTCCGCGGCGATGGTGCGAAAGTGCACCTCGCGATGACAGGCGCTGACATAGATCCTGTGATCGGAATCCCAGAAGGCAATCCAATCACCCATCGCGTCCCTCTCCAGCCAGGCGCGCGACTATATGCAAAGATTGGCGGACTGCCAGTGCGTCATCATCCCCAGAGTCGCATCAGCGGCCCATCGGCACCATAGAGCGGATCGGTCTGCGGCCGGGGAACGGCCGGGATGGTCCCGCGCGCACGGGCATGGTCGCGAGGTGTGGCGCGACAAAGGTCGTAAGTTCCTTGCGGCGGATAGGCCCCGACAACCAACAGATCAGCGTGTGCCGCCAGACGCTGATGGCCGGTGCCCGCCGGCAGGATCGCGACGTCCCCGGCGTTGACGTCAAGTTCCTCGCCACGCCCACCCCCAAACCGCACGCAGGCCGTCCCGCCAGCGATGCCGAGCACTTCGTGACACATCGAATGATAGTGCGCAAACGGGTAAATGCCGTTTCGCCAGCTCTGCGCCCAACCATTGCGCGCAAAGGCAGCCTCGAAGAGCGCGGCCGGATCGCGCGCGTGCGTGACGTCGATCGCGCCGCGATAGATCACCAGCGGCAGCGCCGGATTGTTGGGAACAAGCCCGTCGTCGGCAAACAGCCACGTTGCCGGTTCGATCCGACGAACCCGGTTGTTGCTGGGTTGCGCCATGGCGCACCTCCCGCCGAAAGCAGTCAGGTCAACCTCGCGACGTGCCGCTTGTTCCGCCTGGTGGCCGCAACCTCTCCTCGGCGGATCGACCGGGGTTGCGAACCAGGATGCGGGCTCCTTGCCAGCCCGTCAGGCGCTGGCGCGACGATCGCTCTGTGCGCGCATGAGATCGACGAAGCGGGTGAAGAGATAATGGCTGTCGCGCGGCCCCGGTGAGGCCTCTGGATGATACTGGACCGAGAACACCGGCCTGTCTGTGAGCGCCAGCCCGCAATTTGAGCCGTCGAACAACGAGACATGGGTTTCCTCGGCGTTCGCCGGAAGCGTGGCCCGGTCGACCGCAAAGCCATGATTCATCGAAACGATTTCAACCTTGCCGGTGGTGAGATCCTTGACCGGATGGTTGGCCCCGTGATGACCCTGGTGCATCTTGACTGTGCGGGCTCCGACCGCAAGCCCGAGCATTTGATGCCCGAGGCAGATGCCGAACGTAGGGATCCCCGAGCCAATGAGCTTGCGGATCACGGGCACCGCATACTCACCGGTCGCGGCCGGGTCTCCCGGACCGTTGGAGAGAAACACGCCGCTCGGCGCCAGCGCCAAAATCTCGTCCGCCGCGGTTTGCGCGGGCACCACGGTGACCTTGCAGCCGGTGCCGGCGAGCAGCCGCAGAATATTGCGCTTGATGCCATAATCGATGGCGACGACGTGGAATCGCGCAGGCTGTTGACGGCCGAAGCCCTCGCCCCATCGCCAGGGCGTCTCGTCCCAACCGAAACGCTGCGCACTCGTGACCATCGGCACCAAATCCATGCCGACAATGCCCGGCCAGGCGCGGGCCTGCGCTCGGAGGGCGCCAAGGTCGAAACAGCCCGACGGCTCGTGCGCTATGACCGCGTTGGGCATGCCATTTCGCCGGATGAGGGCCGTGAGCGCCCGGGTATCGAGTCCGCTTAGCCCCACAATGCCTCGGCTCTTGAGCCAATGGTCGAGGTGGCGCGTGGCGCGGTAGTTCGAAGGGTCGGTGATCGCGGCGCGCAGGACGACGCCGCGCGCGCCAGGCGTGGCCGACAGATTGACAGTCTCAATGTCCTCCTCATTGGTGCCGACATTGCCAATGTGGGGAAACGTGAAGGTGATGATCTGACCCGCGTAGGACGGATCGGTCAGGATCTCCTCGTAGCCAGTCATGGCGGTATTGAAGCACACCTCGCCCACCGCTTGCCCGGTTGCGCCGAGCCCGAAACCCTCGAGCACGGTGCCGTCGGACAACACCAACACAGCTGTCGGCTGTGGGTCGACCCAGAGGTCGGACCTGGCCTTGGAACCGGCATCGGCAGCTTGTTTGGCCGTCATGGTTGGCCTAAATCCTAGCCGGACCGACGGGGCGGCTCGCTGCGGCGCACGCTAGGGGACGGGGCCTCGGCCGTCAACCATGAGGGGCTGGGCGGCCCACGGCTCTTGACGGGTGTGAGATCCGCCGCGCCTCGAAGCCGAAACGGTGAACGCGATGCTGCGCGAAAATATCAACAACAATCTGAAGGCCGCCATGAAGGCGGGCGACAAGCGGCAGGTTTCGACCCTGCGGCTGGTCAACGCCGCCATCAAGGAGCGCGACATTGAGGCGCGCGGCGCCGGGCGTGCGGCGCTT
>Ga0126371_10002736_pt1 | contig 15258 bp, 30 predicted proteins | sample PanSoiMetaPlot_4_FD_110145 | JGI IMG/M metagenome (GOLD analysis project Ga0126371, IMG submission 110145) | Tropical forest soil microbial communities from Panama - MetaG Plot_4 | ecosystem: Environmental > Terrestrial > Soil > Tropical forest > Bulk soil | place: Panama | collected 2016-02-17 | reverse complement strand
AGCGGCACCACCTTGAAGCCCCTCACCCACAGTTCGGCGAGCAGCCAGTCGGTCCAGCACGCCGCGTCCTCGACGCTCGTGCGCGGCAGATCGGTGCCGATGTCGATCATCGCCTCGCGCGCACCGTTGCCCTGCGGAACTTCCGGCGGCGGTTGTCGCGTGAGGAAGATGATCTTCGCACTCATCGTCGCGACCGCCCGCGCTGGCGCGCTCGATCGACGCCGGTGATGGTTCCCTTGTTGCGCGAGGCGTAGAACACGCGCGTCCCCTTCTTCGCGCCGTACTCACGCTGCATCGCGCTTTTGATCTTGCGGCCCTTTTTGGTCAGCGGCATCGGGTCTCTCCTCGAACAGTCGGCACCACGCCTTCGCGTAGATCGTGCCGAGCACAAGCTCGCAGCGCCCGTAGTCCTTGCGCGGGCCCGGCCCGGCGCAGTAGTGCGTGCAGATCCCGCACCGATCGCCATCGACCATCCCCGGCCCGTAGTTGACCGATGCCTTCGTCACGCGCGTGTCGGTGTAGGCGTCCATCAGATCCGCATCGCCTCGCAGTGCCGCCGGATCAGATCCTCCGACTCGTCGTTGCCGGGTCGCACCACCATCCGAGATCCCTGACGCTCCGCTTCCAAGATCACCGCGAGCATCGGCTTGAGACCGCCGAGTTCCTCGTAGACGTCGGGCACGCCGCGCGTCGGACCACGCAGGAAGATCGCCTTGCGCGGCCCTTCGGTGCGCAGGTTCGCCGCCCACCCGCGGATCTCCGGCATGTAGCGCAGCACGAACTCCTCAGGGATCCGCTCAAAGTCCGTCATCAGCATCGTCGTCATCGATCACCCGATCGCGAGATGTTCCATCGGCTGCAGCACATGCCGCGGCACGAAAAACGCCGGGCGCTCGCCGACAGGATCCTTCCAGTACTCAGGCTTCTTGCCGTCGCGGCCGAGCAGAAACCCGGCAAGCTCGACCCGTGGCAGTCGCTCCGGCACCGCGAGCGCCAGCACGAACGGATCCGCGTCCGCGTCCTCGCGATGCAGGATCAGGCTGTAGTGCGCTCGCCGAGCTGCTCGCGCCTGAATGCGCCCGCCGCAATCGACCGCCCGGTAATCGCCCAGCGTGCCCATCCAGAACAGGTTGAAGTGCTTCGCCACCGCGCATTCGCCGAGACACCCGATCCAGTCGTTCTCCAGCCCCTCACCCTTCACCGCGCCGTGCTTCGCATCGATCCCGTTCCCGCGGTTCATCGAGTTCCGCTTCGCCGCGATCAGCGCGCAGATCTCGATCTCGGTCGGCGTCAGCGTCACGATCGCCGTCATCGCCGCTCTCTCCCGGCGACAAATATTCCCCGGAATATTCCTGAGGCCCGAAGTAAAACCGCGACAACTGCGTGCGCGATGTAGGAGGCCCCGCGCGCGTCGCTCGTTTTTTCCCCCCCGGCCCTCCGCGCGAGGCCGCGGCCGCGATCGCGCCAGGTGGTGGGTGGTCTCGAGGTCGCGGTGCCGATCGGCGCGCGTGCGGTTGCACCTCCGGCTTGCCAAGCCGACCCGCGTAGAATGCCAAGGCCTTGCGCTCGCATCGATTTCGCCGCCGCGGTTACCGATCGGCATTCGACACTGTCGCCGAAGCGCCGATCATGATCACAATCCCGGGCGCTTGGACCCGCTGCGCGGTGTCCGCTGCGGTGTCGCCGATCGACTCCAAGGCCTTGACCGCTTGCACGCGCGCCATCGCGTTGCCGGTGTCATCGCGCACCGCGACCAACGCGCGGATATTCGCGGGCCCTTCGCGTTCTCGCAGCACCTCCCGCTGACCGCGGTAGTACGCGCGCACGTGCGGCCGCTGCAGCGCTATCCGAAGCGCGGGCAATCGCATTCCGGTTTGCGCGCATGCTTCGCTGTCGGTCATCGGCGACCACGTCATGAGATCCAGCGTCCGTTTCAGGCGCCCGGTAACGCGCAGAGGCTTAGAGGCTTCGCGGCGCCCGGCTTGTCGGCGCGATGGCGGGTCGATCGTGGTTAGCGCGGTGTCGGTCATGCGGTGGCGCTTCCGGCCGGTGTTGCTGCGCGCGAAGCGTGGTCCGGCCGCGGAAGCCTCTGCAAAGCACCGGTGCGGGTAGCTGCTAAAAAGCGTGGTTCCACAAGGGGTTTAGCAGCTGCGTTCCGCTATGCCGAACGGCGTTCCATCTCGCCTTTTGTGCGGCGTTTGCGCTCCGGCGCCGGTATTCGTGCATGCGACGCCGCGTCGCAGATACGTCGCCGCGACGTGGCTTGACACGATACGTCGCCGCGTCGTATGGCAGGGACAAGCCGCGATTGGACCCGCGGCGCCAACCACTGCGAGGAACTCACATGACCAAGCCGACACCTTCCCGCGTGATCTACCGCGGCCCGTCATTGATCGATGGCGCGCCGATCGTGGTGATTGCGGTAGTGACCAAGCCCGCAAAGGCGAACAGCAAAACCGGTGCGATGGTGCAAACCTACATCTTGCGCGCCGATATGAACCCGATCGACGCGAACCGCACCGGCGCCGATTACGCGATTTGCGGCACGTGCCCGCACCGCGGCGTTGCGCACGATCGCGGCAAAGGCCTTGCCGATCGGCGCACGTGTTACGTCAACATGGGGAAAGGCCTTATGGTGACGTACAAGGCCTATCTGCGCGGGTTCTATCCGGACGCGATCGGTCACGGCGACGTCGCCGCGGTCGGCGCCGGACGCAACGTGCGGCTTGGCACCTACGGCGACCCTGCAGCGGTGCCCGGCTATATCTGGGAAAGCCTCATCTCCGGCGCCGCGTCGCATACCGCCTACTCGCATCAAGCGACCATGCCCGGTGCGGCGTTTAATCCCGCGATCATGATGCAATCCGCGGACACGCTTGCGGAAGCGCAAGCCGCATGGCTGCAGGGTCGCCGCACGTTTCGCGTGGTCCGCAGCGTCGCCGATATCGTGAAGGGTCGCGAGATCCTTTGCCCGGCAAGCGAGGAAGCGGGCAAGCGGACCACGTGCGCGGCGTGCGGTCTCTGCGGTGGCGCCGCGGTGCGCGCGAAGTCGATCGCAATCCCCGTGCATGGCGCGGGCAAGAAACACCTTCACGCCGCGGCGTGAAGGCAAGCTCACTTGGACCAACCCTGAAACCTGCGAGGAACCATGTCTAAAATTGTCGCTTTCAACGTCCCGGTTAAGTCGCTGCGGGCGCGCAATCGCACGGTCATGATCGACCAACGCCGCGGCCGCGCGTGCGTCATCACGATCGGCGATCGTGCGGTGCGGTTCATGCTGCAGTACGGGCCCAATGGGAAGGCTTGCACGCTGGCGCACTTCGCGTCCGGCTATCGCTTCGGGTCGCTTGATGACGCGCGCGTGCGGGCAATGTGCGCGCTCGGTCACCACGCGCGCCTGACCGATCGGCAAGCCGCGGAAAGCCTTGTCGCGCGCGTGGTCGCCAAGCTCGGCGCCGCGGAGGTGCTCGCGAAGCTCGACGCGGCGCCGGTGCTCAACGCCGAGTGATTGGCGCAGCGGTTAGCGCCGCCGATTGCGCGGCGCCTTCCGGTGCGCGATCATGCGACACCCGCCAAGCTCACTTGGCGCAACACTGCGAGGAACCGACAATGGCTTTCATCAAATTCGCGACCGCCAACGCCATGATTGCGCTGCAGTCGATGACGGACGGAATGTGGGTCAACGCGCGCGACGATGGCGACGCGGCGCGCGTGAAATTGCTTGGCGCGCTGTCCGATGCCTTGGCTGCAGCGTGGCCCAACGTCGAGGGCGCGCGCCCCGCGGTCACCTTCCCGGCGACCATCACGGTAACGGACGCAATCGCGGTCACCGCGCGCGAGGTGCTGGACAATTGCCTTGATGACAGCGGCTATACCGATGACGCGGACCAAATTTTTCAGGAAAGCGACGTCGTCATCACGCGCGATCGGCCGGAATTCGAGTGCCGCGAAGCGATCGACATCGCGATCGAGATCCTGACCGAACGCGCGGCCGAAACCGACACCGCGTCGCCGGAGGGCTTCCGCGCGCGTGGCGCGCTGGGGGTGCTCGAAATGATCCGCGACCAGCAGGGCTGCGAGCATTTCGACCCGGCGGTGCGCGACGGCAAGCTCACTCACCTCATGAACGTCATCATCTTCGGGTGATTGGCGCAACGTGTTGCCGCCCCTGTTGCGGGCGGCAATGCGATGCGCGATCGTCGCGACATCCCAAGCTAGCTTGGACCAACACTGCGAGGAGACTGCACATGACGACCACGCTACCCGCCTGCCGCTTCACGTTCGATGACAGCCCGGCCTTTGACGGGTTCAGCCACGGCAACACGTGGAACGGTTTCGACAACGTCGCGGTGACGCCCGCGATGCGCGACAAGATCGCATGCTATTTCGAGCAGCTTGGCGACTCCGAAAGCGCGACCGCGCTGCGCGAGATCCCGGCGATCGAGGGCGGCGACCTGATCTCGCTCGGCTGGGGCTACACGACCACGATCGTGCGCGACACCACGTGGCGCTCGGAATTCCCTGACTTTCCCGCGGCGACCATGCCGGAGATCCCGGCCGGTTTCGCGGACACGTCATGGCATAACGACGCCTGCCCGTCGTTCACGTCCGACGCCTGCGAGTTGAGGCTGTGGGTTGATTTCCTCGACCCGGCGCAGCGCGAGCACCCGGAGAGCAAGTCGCGTTTCTATCTGCAGCCGCAGCGCGCCGGTGTCGAGATCTCCGGCGACGGTCTGCTGTCGAATGACTGGCAAGAGGTGCTCGCCTTCATCGCAGCGAAGCGCGAGACCCTCGCAGCCGCGCCGCCCTACGCGCTGGGCGCGCTCGGCAAGTACGGCGTGCGCCACGTGGTGCGCGGCACTGCGCTCATCTGCGAGGTGCCTTGCCCGCCTGCGGGCTATCGCGTGCGGCCGATCGAGGAGCGCCGCGCCGAGCGCGACTACATCGCGCAGACGATCGTGGAAGCGCTCAACGCCTACGGCCGCTGATCACCCCCCCAAATGCGCGGCGCCGGGCAGGTTGGACCACCCGCCCGGCGCCGACTATCCTGCCCGCTATCGCCAGAAGGCCTGCGAGGGCACCCGGGAGACCGCGAACATGACTAACCGACAATACCTGCTTGCGCTCGAAAAGCTAGACCTCACCCCCAGCGCCGCCGCGACCGCCACCGCGCTCGGCATGTCCGTCCGGCAGTGCCAGCGGATCGCCGCCGGTGAGGTCGAGGTGCCGCAGCCGATCGTGCTGTTGCTGAAGATGTACCTGCGCCACGGGATCCCGCGGGACTGATCTTCTAAGCTCGCTTGGATCCGGACGGCCTGCGGCGACGCGGGCCGTTTTTCTTTTCGGCGATCGGCCCGTCAACGTAGGCCTGCACGGCGGCGAACATCTCGTCGGCCTCCGAGCGAAGCTCGGCCTCCTTGCGATTGATCGGCCCGTAGTGCTGGCGCAGCCCGCGCAGCACGAGCCCGCAACTCTCGACCGCGAACACCGGGCACGTCTTGCAGAGCAGCTGGAAGTCATAGCCGCGGCCGCTGCCGTAGCACGACCAGTCGCTGTCGCTGCAGGAGACGTCCTGCGCGAAGACGTCGAGGCGACAGCCCGCGTCGCTCGCCGCGTACTCGTCCATCAGCTGATCGAAGGCGTCCGAGACCACGTGAGCATTGTAGCTCGTTTGGTACAGGCCAGCCTCCGCGGTGTCGCTCGTGGTGTTCGAGGCCGACATGTCGCGGCCCTCGCAATGGCGCCCGGAGCTTTCGCGCATGCCGAGCCCCATCAGCAGCACGTAGAGATGCCGCAGCGTGTCGATGCCTGCGGTCTCGTTCGACATGCCGAGCGCGGTGAAGTTCGAGTAGTACCACGAGAGCGCATCGACGTCGTCGTCGTGCGTGTTCGCGGCCGCCATCTCGATCGCCGCCGGGTGCTGCGCCTTGAGCTTGAGGTACGTCTCCGCGAACGCGACCGCGATGCCTTCGACATAGCCGTCCGGCGCCACGCCACGATCGCGCCACGCATAGTCGGCAATCGCCGAGTCGCTCGCAATTTTGCTGATGTCGTCCACCTGGCGCGCGGTCAAATTGCTCGGCGGCTTGCTATGAAAGTCCTCGCCATTGATGCTGACGACCACGTCGCCGCTCATCGAGATCTTGAGCGCAACCACGTTGATGCAGCGCTCCGGCCCCTGCACGTGCTGCCCGTTGATGATCACGGTGACGTCGCCGCGCACGTGCCCGACGATATCGACGCGGTTCTCTTCGGTGAGCGGCGGCGGCTCGATCTCCGGCGGCTCGATCGGCGGCCGGTCCTCGATGTCCTGCCCGCTGATGGTCTCGGCGATCGCGGCACAGATCGCATCGAAGTGCTCGCGGTAGAGTTCGGCATCGGCCGAGCTGTCCACGAAGCACGTCTCGATCAGGATCGCGGGCATCTCGGTCGAGTTGAGGAAGAACAGATCCGATCGGTATTTGCCGCCGCGATCGATGAACCCGCCCGCATCGGCGATCGCGGTCGATGTCCTCGAGGCGAGGTCCGACTGCGTCACGTAGAGCACCTCGGTGCCCATCGGCTTGCTGGTGGTCTCGTAGGCGTTGAAGTGGACCGAGACGTCGAGGTCGCGCGTGCGCGCGTTGTGATAGTCCACGATGCGGTTGAGGTTCTCGTTCTGCGACGTGCTCACGTCGTCATGGAACGTCTCGACGTTGGCGCCGAGATCTCGCAGCAGGACCGCGACCTCATCGACCACCTTGCGGGCCTCGTCCACCTCATCGAGGTAGCCGCTGGCGCCGCGCACATACTTGCCGTGACCGGACGAGATGACGATCCGCATGCGCCGGAGAAGCGCACGCCGCGGATCTCACTGCAAAGCACCAGCCCAATGCAGCGCGACGATCAATATCGCGATCGCCAGCGCGATGATGATCTGGTCGCAGGTGGTCTTGGTCATCGGCGCCGCCGCCGCTTCTTGCGCTGCACGCCGAGCACGGTGAGCTTGCTGCCGTTCGGCAGATCGATGAACAGCGACCGATGCGCGACCGACGCCATGACCACCTTGGCGAGATGCGATCGGTGGCCGTACCACACGATCACCTCGTTGCCCGCACGAAACATCGGCAGGCGCGGCCGCTTCATCCCTCGCCATCCTTGCGCCGGAGGAACAGCTGGTAGTCGAGCTTCGGGTTGACGTCGATCGCGTGCATCACGTCCTTGATGCCCTTCGTCTCGCTCTCGACCACCACCTCGAAATGGGATCCCGGGTGCGCGGCATCGAAGTCGCGCAGGTGCTGCAGCCACGCCTGCTCAAGCTCGTCCGGCACGGTGGCCCGGGTGAAAATGCGCGCCAAATTTTAGTTCCGTTTTCGTCGCGAGGTGTCGTGCAGCACGGTGCGCTCCGGATCGATCGCTCCGGCCTTCTTCATGTCCGCGTAGATCTCCTGCTCGGTCTCGCCGTAGGAGATCGCGACGTCGAACGGCAGGCCCATCTCCGCGCCCATGACGAAGATCGGATGCCCGCGCTTCAACTCCTCGACGTTCTTTGCCGTGAGAGCGAAGCCCACCAGCGCGAGGCCGCCGCCTTCCCTGCCTGCCGTGTACTTGATCATCACTTCACTCGCTGCTTGAGCGCAGCGCGCGCCTGTCGCACCGCGGCCTTATGGCCCGTGACCGCGTCATCGTAGGACGTGTAGCGCCACTGCGATTGATCGATATCGTCCGGCCCGCCGAAGATCATCGTCTCGAACACCACCGGCGGGCCCTTGCCCCAGAAGCGATGGTCGAGGCCGAGAAAGACCGTCGAGACGCGGCACTGCGAGGTGATCTCGGTGAGATCGATGAAGCGTGGTCCGGTCTCGAAAAATTCCGCCCAGCCAAACAGGTCGGTCTCAACCACGTGGTTGTCGGCGTCGAGCTTGTAGTACTTCACGCCCCAGCGTTGCTGGAGGTCGCGCAACCGTCGCTCGAACTCGTCGTCGTCGGTCATGGCGCCACCTGATCGAGATGCTCGCGGAACGCTGCCGACGCAGCCATCGAACTGAAGTGCCCGCGCGAGACCCAGCCACAGGTACATTGCGCGAGGATGCCGTCATCGAGGCGATGCACCGCGTCGCCGACGAGGCGATGATCGACTTGGCGGGCCGCGATCTCCAGCGCGCGGAATCGCTGCGTGAGCATGCGAAACCGGCGGCCGAAGACGAGCGACGTGATCGCACTGCCGGTGAGCGCTCCGGTGACGAAATACAGGGCGCACGGGATCCAGTCAGCCATGGCTCCGCTCGTTGAGCACCTCAAGCACCATCGCGTAGACGAGACGATACACGTATTTTTCCGACAGCCAATCCTCCGGCCGCGCACCCCTGTTCGTCACGCGCCGCGCGACCTCGTTCGCGATCTCCTCGCGGGACTGCAGGTTGGCGGCGATCGCGTGTCGGCGTTGTCGGTTCGGCGTCGGGATCATGCGAACAGGGCCCGCGGTTTGAAGGTCTCGTAATAGGCTTCCCAGTCCGAGTCGCGATCGATCACCTGACCGAGCAGCAGATCGCGGCCGACGATCGTGAGGTTGAAGCGCGAGCCGCACGAGACGCATTCGAAGTTCTGCGATGCGCCGCCTCGAGGCCCCGGCTGGAATTGCGTCCCGAAGCATGCAGGACAGTGGCCCGCCTGCAGCTGGTGGATCTCGTGGTCGGTGACGTTCCTCATGGCACACCTCCGAGCGCGGCGACGATCTCGCTCGCGCTGTGCTGGCGATCGGCCTTGACGCTCGTGTGAAGCTCTTCCCACCGGCCGGTGCGGCTGAGCGACGGCGCCCACAGCAGGAAGCCCTTGCCCGGCCCGGTGCGGATCAGCGCGTACTTGCCCTCCTCCGCGCGCCGCGCGAGGTAGGCGCGCAGGTGCGGGTCGCGGTGCGCGTCGGGAAACTTGGGATCCAGCCAGATCTGCACGACCTCGACGTTGTTGCGCGCGCCGGTCTCCTTGTCGGTGAGCGTGACGAAGTCCGGCATGATGTCGATGACGACGTGGCTGCGATCGGGCCGCATCTGGTCCTGCGTGTCGGCGCCGCCGAGCCACGCGCAATTCCAGATCCTGCAGCCGAGCGGCCGGTTGCGATAGACGGTGCAGCCCTTGCCGTACTTCTGGTGCGGGCACTTGCACCCGGCGGGCTTGTCGAAGTCCGGCATCATCCCGGTGAATTCGGCGTAGGCCGCCATCCCGGCCAGCACCATCGCGTCGATCGTGTCCTGATGGTTCTCGCCGACGTTCGCGATCGGCAGAAGCTTGCAGCACAGTTGGCAGTCGCCGCAGTGCCGCGTCGCCTTCGCCTCGTCCGCAGTGGTGAGGACGAGGCCGTGACCCTTGAACGTGTTCATGACGCCTTACGCTTCAGCCTCAGTTCTTCAGTGATCGCGACGACGAGCGCGCACACGACGCGCCGGTGGCGAAGCTCAAGCTCCGGCCACACGCGCGCGATCTTGGCGCCGTGCGTGTCGGTGAGCATCTCCATCGGCCCGACGTCCTTGGTGCCGCTGCCCGCCGGGTAGAGCGCGCCGACCGGCACGTGCAGCACGGCCGCGATCGCGGCGAGCCGAGAAGACGGGACACGGTTGCGGCCGTTCTCGTACTTCTGCACCTGCTGGAACGACACGCCGACGCGCTGGCCGAGTTCGGTCTGGCTGATGCCAGCCACCATCCGGCAGGCGCGTATCGCTTGGCCGACCGCGACGTCGCGCGGCGAGGTACTCTTGTTCGACATCCACCATTTACGCTTTCTTGCGCTCAAGGCTGCGCACCGCGTCGAGCGTCTCCCGCGACAGCGGCCGGTACTGCTCCAGCAGCGAGTGCCGGATGATCTGCCGGTCATCGAGGGCCCGCAGGATCTGCCACACCGTCCGCATCTGCGGGTTCTTCGTGATGCGGTTCGCGAGGTTGTAGAGCGTCGATGCGCTCAGATGGCATTCGGCCGCGATCTCCTCGAACGGCTTGTGGGTCGCGGCGCGGATATGCCAGAGGAAGCCCGCAAGATCGTCCACGAAGTTCGCGAACTCCTCTTCCATGCGCTCGATCGCGCGGGCCTGCTTCGGCGTGAGCTTGACGACGTTCGACATGTTCGACCTCAGAATTGCCAGCGGATGTTCTTGGTGACCTGCGGGACGAAGACCTCGCTCGCGATCGTGATGCGCGTGAGCGACAGGCCGAGCGTCGCGATCTCGACGTAGCGGGCCGCCTCGTCGTAGCCGCCTCGCTTCAGGTTCTGGTGCATGATGCCGAGATCGCGGATGATGTTGACGACGTGTGCCGCCGTGCGACCGGCGAGCACCTCGTGGCTTGCGCGTGCCATGTGCTTCCCTCTCTGTGGTTCCGACTCGTTCCTTTCCACACGAGGCGAGCGTACAATCGCGTGAGCGGTAGGACAACTAGTCCCATCCATTTTGGTTGCGCCTTACCGGCGGCACCCGTCCGGAGTCGGACATCCGACTGTCCGTTTTGGACAGGTCAGGCTCGCTGACGTTCCGCCGACCGCGCCTTGCGCCAGCGGGCGCGCGCGGCCTTCTGCGCGATTTTCCTGCGATGCTTGCCCGGCAAGCATCGTGCTCGTTCGGCCCCGCCGAGCCGCGCGAGTTCGCTGAAAATCACGGGCTTTATGCGCTCGATCGCCGAGCGCGCGACGCGCCGCGGCGGGAAGTGGACCTTTGCAGCCTCGCGCTTTTCCCACTGCGCTTCCATCATCGCAATGTGCTCCGGATCCTCGACAAGGACCAGCGCGCAGCCGAGCGCAATCAGCAATCCGTCGAGGCTTTGCCGTCCTAAAGTCTTCACGCGCATCGGCCCCAGCACCTTGCCGCAGTGGCCCGGCGACAGGCACGCCTCATCGATGAACTGGTCGGAGATCCCGAGATCATCCTTGCGCGCACGCAGCAGATCGACCAGCGCGTCATGATCACGCGCCGTGCCGAGATGCCGCGGCTCGATCACGTCAAGCCCTCCGTTGCGCCGCGCGTCTCCTGTTCGAGCAGCGGCTGAAGCTCGGCGAGCGCACGTCGCTTGTCGGTGCGCAGGCGGCGCTCCGCGAGGTAGCGATGCACGCGACGTTGCCGCGAGACGATGTCACGCGAGCCGCGCCGCGCGAGCCGTCGCGCCAGACCGCCGAGCAGCTCGCTGGCGCGCGCCGCCATCTCCGGGTTCGGCGGCGGCACCGGCGCCGGGAGCGCAGGCGGGTGCGGGCTCGTCGCCGCGACCAGCCGATAGTATTCGAGCTTGCTGTCGAGCCAGTCGCCGAGTTCCTGAATGCTGAGCCATTTGAGCTTGCGCGCGATGCCGAAGCGTGGATCGACGCACTCGCGCACGATGTCGAGCGGGTAGAGGCTGAGCACCGCGGCGACGTTCTCCACGAACGTCTCCGGGTCCGGTGCCTTCAGGTGCGCGTAGGATCCGACGAGCCGCTTCGCCGCGCGCGCCGCGTCAGCGGGACCGGTGGTCGTCGCCAAGACGGTTTTCGCGTTCGAAATTTTCTGCGCGCGTGATGAGGTCGTCGGCAGCGGTAGCCATGGTTGGAGTTCTTGGCCCATTGCGTGGCCCTCCGTTCGGCGGGTGCTGGTACGGTGACGTCACCCAGTTGCGCCAGGCGGCGTTCCAATCTCGCGCGAGGCGGCCGTGCGAGAGCGCGTGATCGCGAAAGCGCTCGGCCTCCGCATCGATCCGCATCTCGTCAAAGCCGTGCTGGCGAGCGTAGTCCCGATCGGGTTGCCAGTCCGGCGGGATCGGCTCGCCGCGAGAACGAGAAACGCTCTTGCGTTTCGAGTTCCCTTGGGGTGGGGGAGTATGAGGGGGAGGGGTGACATCACGTGACACCTGTGACGTCACGTGATCTCCCGTGACGACGAGCTTGCTTCTTCGCTTTCGTTGACGGGCTGCGTCCGCGGCGCGGCGCCGATCGAGATCGGCAACGCGCGCGGCCAAACCTGTGACCCTAGCGATGAGGGAAGCATCCACCCCGGCAGCAATGAGGTCGCGCACCAGCATGGTGGTCTCGTCATCCATGATGCGGCTCAGCGGCGCGGATTGTACGCGATCGCGAGATGCATCCGGCAGTACGGGATACCGATCGACATGTCGGCGCCGTCGCCGCCGCAGCAGAAGAAGCTCGGCGTGCCCGGGTCGCCATACGGGAACCGGCACTGCGTGTCGCGAAGCTCGAACAACTGTCGGCGCTGCGCGACCGGGATCTTGCCGGGATCGAGCAGGCTGCGCGGTTGCTGCGGCACGAGCTTGGGGCCCGGCCGGTGCCCAGCTGCGCGAAGCTCGTGCGCGCGCTCGCGCCGATCGTCACGGCGCTGCTTGTACGGACCCTTGCTGCGCTTCCAGTGGAACCCGCGCCGGATGGCGACGCCGACCACCGCGTCCTTCGTGTAGCAGGTGCCGAAGCGCCGGTTGAGTTCCGCCGCGGCCTCGGTCGCCTTCAGCCCGGCGACGCACAGATCCGCGAGCGCATCGAGGTGGTCCTGCGGCCAGCCGCGGTGCCCTCCTCCTCCATGGAAGTGATGCGGTCGCGTGATCGGTACGCTGGTCATGAGAACTCCTCGACGTTCCATCCCCCGCCGTGCTTCCGCGCGATCGCCGTCACCGCGATGAAGCGGAACGGGAACAGTGCGGCCGCGACTTTGATCTTCACCCTCGCGTCGTCCTGCCAGAACCCCTTCACCTCGTGGAGTTCGAGCACGCCGGTGACCGGCAGCACCGCGAAGTCCGGCGTGTAGAAGCAGGCGTCGGCGAGCCGCAGTTTGATCGCCTCGAACTTCCACCACAGGATCTCGCGTGTCGCGACGCGCGCCTCGAGGTGCTCGGCGTAGCGCGCCTCGCTCTTGTTCATCGTGCCGGGCGGCAGGCGGCCGAGCGCGAAGGCACCGGCCTCGTTCGCGGGGAGCTTGAACGGCGGCGCGCTGGTGTCAGGCTTCTGGCGCCGCTTCAGGTACTCCGCGAGATCCTGCTCGGACCAGCGGAGCATCACTGCGCCGCGGGCGCGGCCTCCTGATGCGTCGGCGCCGTGGGCGGTGCCTCGTCAGGCTTGAGCTTCTTGAACGCGCTGGCGAGGATCTCCTGCCCGGCGTGCCACCCTTGGATCCACACCTGATGCTCGGTGACGGCGAAGTGGCGCGGCGGGTCGCAGACCTTGCCTTCCATGCCCGCGGTGAGACCGTCGTTGCGCGCGCGATCGTCCACCGGCGCGTCGAACATCTGCATCTGCGTGCCGATCGGCAGGCCGAGCCAACGCGCGAGCCGCAGCGCGCGCTCGATGCCAGCCTTGGCGATCTCCGGATCCGACGCCTTGATGAGATCCTTGATGTCGTTCACGGCACCCTTGCCGAGATCTGCGCGAGCCTGATCGGCGACCGACTTGCGATCGGCCTTCGCCTTCTCGACCATCGCGTCGGCAGCTGCGTAGAGACCGCGGTGGTGCAGCGTCAGCGCGCGTCGCTCCTCGTCGGTGAGTGTGCTCGCGCCATTGTGGCCCGGCTTGGCGCTGCCGTTGCCGTTGATCGCGTCTTCGATGTCGGTTTGCTTCTTGCGCCGTGGCATTGGAACTCTCCTGTTTCACGTGGAACGACAACCACTGGTCAGAACGACACGGCACGAACTCACTTCTGCGATAGGCGACTCATTACGTGAGCACCGATGTCACGTGACGAAAAGTTTATCGTTGCGCTCGGTCGGGGAGCGGACACATACTTGGGCGCCCCCGAGAACAAGAAGACTGAGAAGCGAGGAGGCGGTTGATGGGCGAAGTCATTGCTGTCGTGTTCCCGCGTCATCGACGCCGCCGTCACGCTACGCGCCGCGCTGCAAGGGACGCCAGCAGATCCGCGGTCACGCCCGCCTCGCGCGCCTTGCGCGTCTTCAGGATCCCGCACCACCACTCCGGCGGCACGAAGTTGCGCTGCCACCAGTGCGACACGGTTGACGGCTTGGCGCCGATCGCGGTGGCGAGCGCCTCGCGCGTGTCCCAGAGTTCGATGACAGATCGGAATGAGGTCATAGCGTCACCGCGAATGACGACGCTGTCGAGCCTAGGACTGGCAGTCCTTACTTGCAAGCGGATTGTGATGGCGCCGGATGCGACGATCGACGTGTGGGTTAGAGGACAATACGTCCTAGACACGTCACAAAAGACGCGCATACTATCAGGCATGGCACGGGCCAAGCCGCGACCTACCGTCGATAGCGAGTTCAAGCTCGCCTTCATCGAGCGCATCAAAAAGCGCAGGGCAGAGTTGGGCTGGACGCAAGCCGAGATGGCGCAGGTTCTCGGCCTCAAACAAGACCGCTACAAGATCTACGAAACCCGCACCGTGATGCCCGCGGAGATGCTCGCGCTCTACTGCGATCGCACTGGAACCGATCCCGCGAAGCTATTAGGTACCGTGCCGCTGCGGGCGGAACTTCGCATCGTTCGCTAGACAACCCGTCTTCAAAATTTAAGGACTGCTGTTCCTTGTTGACTCGTGAGGACTGACAGTCCTACGCTGACGGCTCCTCGAACACGAGGGCCGCCATGATGCAACTCCATCGTAAGCGATGCCCGAACTGCGGCGAGCCGACGCTCGACGGACACGTCACGTGCGGCAAGCTCGAATGCAACGAGCACAAGACACGCCGTGAGTACGACGCGCTCGCACCGATCCTCGCCGACGCCCGCCTGATCGTTGATCTGCTGCGCGCGCACGGCCGGGACTTCACCCTGATGATCGACCACGACGACGCGGTTGACGTCGTCACCAAGCTCGTCCGCGCCGCCTACTCGCAGGGGATCCTCGACGGCACGCGCGAGGAGGGAGAGCGCGCGCTCGCAGGCTTCGACCGCGCGATCGCGGTGATGCGCGCTCCGACTTGAGAGCGCTCTACAACGACACCGACCGGTTCTGCTGCGACTGGTTGAGCAACCTGATGGACGCCGGGCTGATCACGCCCGGGAGGATCGATGACCGATCCATTCGAGATCTCACACCGGACGACGTGCGCGGATACGAGCGCGTCCACTTCTTCGCCGGGATCGGCGGATGGGACTACGCGCTGCGGCTGGCCGGATGGACAGATGGACCTGTTTGGACGGGAAGCTGTCCCTGCCAGCCGTTCAGTATTGCCGGAAAGGGCCAGGCGGCCGATGACGAGCGCCATTTGTGGCCTGCGTGGGCATCTCTCATCGCCATCAGCCGCCCTGCAGTCGTGTTTGGAGAACAGGCTGATGATGCAGTTGGATTCGGCTGGCTCGACCTTGTT
>Ga0126371_10002735_pt1 | contig 15260 bp, 14 predicted proteins | sample PanSoiMetaPlot_4_FD_110145 | JGI IMG/M metagenome (GOLD analysis project Ga0126371, IMG submission 110145) | Tropical forest soil microbial communities from Panama - MetaG Plot_4 | ecosystem: Environmental > Terrestrial > Soil > Tropical forest > Bulk soil | place: Panama | collected 2016-02-17 | reverse complement strand
AGCTCGTTCGTGCCCGTGCGCTCTTCGATGAAGCCGACGAGCAGGAAGAGCGCCGCCGCGATGACGCCGTGGCTGACGATCATCAGAATGCCCGCGGGCAGCGATGTGAAGTTGAACGCGAAGAGCGCGAGCAGCACAAAACCGAGATGCGAAAGCGATGAATAGGCGACCAGCGTTTTGGCGTTGCGCTCGGCGATCGCGAGCAGCGCGCCGTAGACGATGCTGCAGGTCGCGAGCACGAGAAGCGCCGGCGCGAAGTAGTGCGCGGCGTCGGGGAACAACGGAAGCGCGAACACGATGAAGCCGTACAGACCGGCCTTGCTCTGCACGCCCGAGATGATCGCGACCAGCGACGGCGGCGACTCAGTATACGCCGCCGGCATCCATGCGTGGAACGGAAACACCGGCGTCTTAATCAAGAATGCGAGTGCGAACGCGGCGAACAACCAGCGCTGGAGCTCCGCGCTCAGCGCGAACGAGCCGCCCAGCACCTCGAACGTGTGCGTGTGCAGTACCAGGCCGATGACGCCTGCCAGCAGCACAAGCCCGCCGGTGAGATTGTAGATAAGGTAACCCCACGCGGCGCGCCGCGCCTGTGGGCCCGTCGCATACGCGACGAGCGCGAGGAACACCGGGATCAGCATGAGATCCCAATAGATGTAGAACAACAGCAGGTCGCCGGCGGTGAACAGGCCGAGCAGCGTCCATTCGAACAGCAGCAGCAGCACGAGGTAGCCGCGCAACCGTGCCACATCGCGATACGAGAACGCCGACCAGACGGCCGGAATCGCGACGAGTGTCGTGAGCAGCACGAACCACAAGCTGATGCCGTCGACGCGCACGTGGTAGGCCGCGCCGACCGCGCCGTGGATCCAATCCGAAACCTCTTGGACGGGAGAGCCTGGGGCGGCCGGCAGCAGCACGCACGACAGCGCGAACGTGCCCACGGTACCTGCAAGCGCGATGCCCTTGAGCAGGCTCGTGTTGGTGCGCGGCACCAGCAAGAGCGCGATCGCGAACAGCGCAGGCAAAAATACGAGCACGCTGATCATGGCGCCGCTCCCACGGCGGCGCCGTGCGCGACAAACAGATAGATGAAGAGCAACAAGACTGCGCCGACGACGAACGTCAGGCCGTAACGCCGCAGATAGCCCGTCTCCCAGCGGTTAGACAACGAAGCGAAGTAGCCGCCGGCGCGTAGCGCGAGTGCGGGCAGCGAATCGATCGCATCGACTTCGAACGCGTCGCGCAGCCATTGCGCGAACGCCAGCACCGGCCACTCGAACAGCCAGTGGTAGATCGTGTCGAAATAGTACGCGTTTGACAGCAGCGCATGAAGCCCGCCGAGCGAACGGTGAAACGCTGCGGCGATCTGTGGCCGCCACTGATACGCGATCCACGCGAATGCGATGCCGGCGACCGCGATCAACAGCAGCCCAAGCGAAAGCGCGCCGCTGAACTCAGCCATGCTCTGCGGCAGGCGCGCATCGCCGAACGTCGAGCTCAACATCACGGACAATTCATCGTGATGCGGCAGCACGATCCAGCCGCCGATCAGCGATAGAACCGCGAGGATCGCGACCGGCACTGTCATCGTCCGTTCGGTCTGCGCGTGCACCTCATGATCGCCGCGATACGCACCCGTCAAGAAGGTCAAGAACACCAGGCGGAACATGTAGAAGCCCGTCAAGCCCGCAGTAATCACCGCCAACACGAACAGCCACGGGTGGTGCGAGTTGAGCACTGCGTCGACGACGGCGTCTTTGGAGAAGAACCCGGCGAACGGGAAGATGCCGGCGATCGCGACGGTGCCGACCAAAAACGTCCAGTACGCGAACGGCAGCCGAGCTGCAAGCCCGCCCATCTTGCGGATATCCTGTTCGCCGCCCAACGCGTGGATGACGATGCCCGCCGACATGAACAACAGCGCCTTGAAGAACGCGTGCGTCATGAAGTGGAACGCGCCGGCGGCGTATGCGCCGACGCCGACGGCAAGGATCATGTAGCCGATCTGACTCATCGTCGAGTACGCAAGCACGCGCTTGATGTCGTATTGGACGCAGCCGATGGTCGCGGCGAACAGCGCCGTGACGCCGCCGATGACAGCGACGAGCTCTGCGGCCGCGGGCGCGTTGTCGTAGATCGGATGCGCGCGCGCGATCAGATAGACGCCCGCGGTGACCATGGTCGCCGCATGGATGAGCGCGCTCACCGGCGTCGGGCCTTCCATCGCGTCGGGCAGCCAGGTCTGCAGCGGCAGCTGGGCGGACTTGGCGACGGCGCCGAGCAGCAACCACACCCCGATCCAGGTGAGCGCAGACGTGCCGATCTGCGACACGTGTCCGAACACGTTCTGATATGCGACGCTGCCGACGTGCGCGTACATGAGGAACATCGCGATCATGATGCCGACGTCGCCGATGACGTTCATGATCAGCGCTTTTCGTGCGGCGAGCACGGCGACCGGCCGGTCGTAATTGAAACCGATGAGCAGGTACGACGCAAGGCCGACGCCGCCCCAGCCGACCAACAGCCACAAGAAATTGTCGGCCATCACCAGCAGCAGCATCGTGAACACGAACAGGTTCATGTAGGCGAAGAATGTCCGATAGTTCTTGTCCGACGCCATATAGCCGACGGAGTACACGTGGATGAGCAATCCGACGCCGGTGATGATGAGCATCCAGAGCAGCGACAGAGGGTCGATGAGCAGCCGGAAGCTGATGATCAGGTCGGGCGGCAAGTGCGCCCAGTAGCCGACGAAATTGCTGTGCGCGTAGATCGCTTGCTGCGCTGGCGACAACGGCAAGATGACCAGTGCGGCGCCGACCGTGAGCACGAACGAAAGCCCGATGGACAGACAGCCGATGAACGCCGACGCGCTGCGGTGCGCGTACGGGCCGAAGAACGCGATCGTCGCCGCACCGATGAGCGGGAAAAGCAATATGAGGGGCACCGCCCCTAAGAAGAAGTCGGCCATCAGCCTCTCATCACCGAGATGTCGTCGACGTCGGCGTTCTCACGCCGGCGGAACACCATGACGACGATCGCCAGCGCGATCGCGGCTTCGGCGGCGGCGACCGTGATGACCAAGAACGCGAACACCTGGCCGCTCATATCGATGAAGTTGCGCGCGAAGGCGATGAAAGCGAGATTGCCGGCGTTCCACATGAGCTCGATCGCCATGAGCATCGTGATCGGATTGCGGCGCAGCAGAAAGCCGATGACGCCGATGATGAAAAGCACGGCGGATAGCTCGAGGTACAGGTTGAGCGGCACCTGCGGCATGGTTAGAAGCGCAGCTCCTTCCTGCCGGCCATCATGACGACGCCGACGATCGCGATGAGCAGGATGAACGCGGTGACCTCGAATGCGAACACGTGCGTCGTCAACAGCTGCTGCCCGAACGTCGCGACGCTGCCGAGGTCGAGCACCGGTGCGCTAGCGGATTGCGACCACGCGACGCGCAGACCGGCCGACATGATCAGCAACGCGGCCAGACCCGCCACGACTGACGGCGCGGTCTGGAAGGCGAGACGGCCGCGGCCTTGCTCGATCGGCTCCGCGCCGATCGTCAGCAGCGCGATGACGAAGAGGAACAAGACGAGGATCGCGCCGGCGTAGATGATGATCTGCATCATCGCCAAGAAGTCGGCGTTGAGCGTCAGGAAGAGCACCGCGAGCGCCGCGAAGTTGACGATCAGGCCGACGACCGAGTGCACTGGTTGGCGGCTGGAGATCGTCCAGATGCCAGTCGCGATTGCGACCAGCGCGCAGATCCAGAACAGAACAGTCATCGCGACTCCGGCCGAGCGGGCTCCGCCGCTCCTGCGTTGGCCCCGACCACGCCTGGATCGGTTTCGACGGCGGATTCGGTGTTGGCAAGATGCTGCGTGTACGGATCGCGCACCACGAGCTTGTCTTTGCCGAACACGAGCCGCTGGCGCGTGAAGTCGGCGATGTCGAAGCGCGGCGTCAGCACGATCGCATCGGTCGGGCACGCCTCTTCGCACCAGCCGCAGAAGATGCAGCGCAGCATGTCGATCTCGTACCGATAGCCGTAGCGCTCGCCCGGCGACACCGGCTTCTTCGGATCGTTCTCGGCGCCGATGACCGTGATCGCGTTGGCGGGACACGCGACCGCGCACAGCTCGCAGCCGATGCAGCGCTCCATCCCATCGTCGTACTTGCGCAGTTCGTGCACGCCGCGAAAGCGCTCGGGATGCGGATATGGCTCGCGCGGATAGTCGATCGTCGCCTTCTTGCGGAACAGATACTTCAGCGTAGTCGCCAAACCGATGACAATACCGACGGCGGCTTTGAATGGATTGATCATGCGCCGTTTCCATGCAGCGCGACAAGCACCGCGGTCACGAGCAGATTGAGGGCCGCCACTGGCAGCAGCACCTTCCAGCCGAAGGCCATGAGACGGTCGTAGCGCAGGCGTGGCAAAGTCGCGCGCAGCCAGATGAAGACGAAGAGCAAGAACGCGACTTTGACCAAGAACCACAGGATCGTCAGCCACGGCACGACGCTGACGAACGGTCCGTCGCCGCCGCCCAAGAACAACAACGTTCCGATTGCGGACACGGTGATCATGTTGACGTACTCGGCGACGAAGAACGTGCCAAAACGCAAACTCGAGTACTCGGTGTGGAAGCCGGCCACGAGCTCGGTCTCCGCCTCCGGCAGGTCGAACGGCGCGCGGTTCGTTTCGGCGGTCGCGGTGATGCCGTAGATCAAGAACGCGATGATCTGCGGGATGATAAACCACACGTGGTGCGCGCTCTGCGCGCTGACGATGCCGTGCAGATCGGTCGTGCCGGCGAGTATGAGCACTCCGACGATCGAGAGCCCCATCGCGAGCTCGTATGAGATGAGCTGCGCCGTCGAACGAATCGCGCCGAGCAGCGGCCACTTCGACTGCGATGACCAGCCGCCGAGCGCGATGCCGTAGACGCCGATCGCGCCCATCGCGAGCAGGAACAAGATGCCGACGTTAGGGTTGGCTATCGAGATCGGTGTGCCGTCGGGGAACGTGCCGAACGGGATGATCGCGTAGGCCATGAGCGCCGTCAGCACCGCAAGCGCGGGGGCGATCTTATAGATGAACGGATCCGCGGTCGCGGGCGTGAGGTCTTCCTTGAGCACCAGCTTGACTGCATCGGCGGCTGGCTGCAACAAGCCCCATGGTCCACACCAGATCGGTCCGACTCGCAACTGGAACCACGCGAGCAACTTGCGCTCGAACAGCATGAGGTACGCGAATGCGGTCACGACGATGAAGATCAAGATGCCGGCTTTGATCGCGATGGTCACGATGAGCGCGATAGTTGGATTCATGCCGTCGCCTTCTCTCGCAACGGCGCCGGTGTCACGGTGACGCGGCCGGTGCCCGATGCATCGAGCAGCCGGTTGACGGGCGCTTCGGGCATGTCCGCGGTCACGAGCACCGTGCCGACCGCCGCGCTCGTCCCGACGTTGGCGGCGACGGTGATCGACCCGTTCGGCCCGCTCAACGTCACGACGCGGTCCTGCGCGATGCCCAGCAGCAGTGCATCATCCTCATGGAAGCTCGCGCGCGGTTCCGGGCGCATGGGTGCAAGGCCGGGATCGTGCATCGAGGGTCCGCCGCCGGCGTACAGTTTGGGGACCGGGATGACGGTGAAGGTCTTGCGCTGCACATCGAGCGCGTCACGCTGCGGGGTCGCGAGCGTGTCTAGTTTGGGGCGCGCAAGCGGTTCCGCCGGCTTGGCCGCGCGTTCGGCGGCTTCCAAACGGGAGAAGAGCCAATCAGGATCGTCGAAGAGCTCATCTCGCTTGCCCAACGCGGCCGCGAGCGCCGAAAGAATCGCGGCATCGGTCGCGACGCCGACGGGCGCTTCGACCGCCTGCGCGAACGCTTGGCGCCGCCCTTCAAGATTGGTGACATGTCCGCGCTTTTCGAACTGAGACGCCGCCGCGAAGACGACGTCGGCGTAGCGCGCCGTCTCCGTGAGCACCTGATCGGCGACCACGAGGAAGGGCACGTTTTCTAACGCAGCGTGGGCCAGTGCGCCATCAGCGAAAGTCAGCACCGGATTTGCACCGGCTATGTACAATGCGTCGAGCTTGCCGGCCACGGCGGCCGTCAGCATTTCAGCGGTCGTCAGGCCGGGTTGCGCGATCGGTGCGTAGCCTGGTCCGAGGTTGGGCACGCATCCTGCTGCCTCGGCGCCGCGCGCGTTGCCTTGGCTGCCGACGACGAGAATGCCGGCGCGTTTGCCGGCGCCGCGCATCGTCTCCATCAAGCGCTCGAGCGCGCCGGCGGCAACGGTGTTGCGGCCGTTGTGAACCGCCACGATCTGGGCGGCACTCTGCAGCCTGCCCGCAAGATCAGTCGCGAATGGACCTTGCGGTTGCGAGCCGCGCCCGACTGCATCGGCGAGCGAATCCATGAGATCGCCGATCGCGCCGGCCGCGTATTCAATGTAGTGGAACGGCACGGCAAGAGCCGGTTTGAACGGTCCGACGAACACCAAGTGCGCGCCGCGCCGCGCGACGGCTCGGCGGATCCTAAGGTCGAGAATCGGCGCCTGTTCTGGCGTGATCGCGCCGAACATGAGGATCAAGTCCGCGTCGTCGATGTCGCGCAGCTGCGCGCCGAAGCGCGCCGGCGATGCGTAACGCTGCAGCCGCGCGCGATGATCGATGTTGTTCGTCCCGAGCACTTTGCGCGCGAAGAGCTGCAAGGCGTACGCTTCCTCGTCAGAAAGCCTACCGCCGCCGATGATGCCGGCGCGACCCGCTGCAGCGGCCTTGCTCAATTTTTCCGCAGTCAGCGTCACGGCTTCGGCAAACGACGCCCGTTTGAGGTCCGAATCGCGCCGCACCAGCGGCTCGCGCAAGCGCGACGGCTCATATAGATAGTTGAACGTATAGCGCCCGCGGTCGCAGATCCAGCCGCCGTCGACGTCCGGATTCTCGCGCGTGAACGTACGCATGACGTTGCCGAAGCGCGCGTCGACGCGGTAGTTGCACCCGACCGAGCATTGCGTGCATACAGAATCAGCGTGCGCGAGATCCCACGGCCGCGCGCGGAAGCGGTACGCTTTGCTCGTCAGCGCGCCTACCGGACAGATCTCGGTCGTGTTGCCCGAGAAGTACGAAGCATAGTCGCCGCCGTCAATCGTGCCGATCAGCGAGCTGTGGCCGCGCTCGACGACGACGAGATTCCGCTCCTGCGCGATCTCGTTGTCGAAGCGCGTGCAACGCCGGCACAAGATGCAGCGCTCTTCGTCCAAGACAATCGTCGGCCCAAGATCGACGCGCTTGGGTTTGTGCAGCTTTGGCTCTGTCAACCGGCTCGCGCCCGGCCCATATTCCATCGTGAAATCTTGAAGATCGCACTCGCCGCCCTTGTCGCAGATCGGGCAATCCAGCGGGTGGTTGAGCAGCAAGAACTCGAGCACGCCGCGTCGCCCTTCGGCGACCTTCGGCGACATCGTGCGCACGACCATGCCTTCGCTCACGCGCGTCGAGCACGCGATTTGCAGCTTGGGCGTCTTCTCGATCTCGACCAAGCAGATGCGGCACAGTCCGACGGGGTCCATCTTGGGATGATAACAATAGACTGGGACTTGCGTGCCCAACGTCTTGGCGGCTTCGACGACGAGCGTGCCGTCGGGCACGGTGACCTCTTGGCCGTCGATCAGCAGCTTGACCATTTTGACGTCGCTCATGCACGCATCCGATCGTTCATGCGACGACCGCTGCCATCCGCTTGAGCGGGCAGCCACCATGCGCGACGTGCGCAGCGAACTCGTCCGGAAAACGCTTAAGCACTGACGCGAGGAACGGCATGATCGAATCGCCCAGCGGGCACAGATTTGTGCCGGTGATCGTGTTGTTGATGACGTTGAGCACGCGCAAATCTTCTTCGCTGCCTTCGCCCGCTTCAAGACGCGCGACCATGCGCGCGACCCACTGGCCGCCCTCGCGGCACGGCGTGCATTGGCCGCACGACTCGTGCTCGAAGAAACGCGTCAGCGTCCGCGCGCAGTTGACCATGCACGCGGTATCGTCCATCACGACGAAGCCGCCCGAGCCGAGCATCGTGCGTTTGGCGGCGAGCGAGTCGAAGTCGATCGCGACGTCGATGTCCTCCTCGAACAGCGCCGCTGACGACGCGCCGCCGGGCTGGAAAGCTTTGAGCGTGCGTCCAGGCAGCAGCCCGCCGCCATACTCTTCGATCAACTCGCGCGCGGAGATACCCAGCGGTATTTCGTAGTTCCCGGGCTTGCGGACGTGGCCGCTGACCGACATGATCTTCGGCCCTGGCGATTTCTCCGGGCCGATCTTGGCGAACCATTGCGCACCGCGGTCGACGATGTGCTTGACATAGCACAGCGTTTCGACGTTGTTGACGACGGTCGGCATGCCGTATAAGCCTGCGATCGCTGGGAATGGCGGCTTGAGACGCGGCTCGCCGCGCCGGCCTTCGATCGACTCGAGCTGCGCGGTTTCTTCGCCGCAAATGTAGGCGCCCGAGCCGCGATGCACGACGATATCGAGCGAGAAATCAGATCCGAGGATGCGGTCGCCTACATAATTGCGCGAGTGCGCCGCTGCAAGCGCGCGCCGGAAGATGCGCGAGCCCTCGAGGAACTCGCCGCGTATATAGGTGTAGGCTTGCTTCGCGCCCATCGCATAGGCGGAGATGACCAGACCCTCGATGAGCTGCAGCGGCGTCTTCTCGAGCAGCATGCGGTCCTTGAACGTTCCGGGCTCGGCTTCATCGCAGTTGCAGACCAGATAGCGCGGCCGGCCGTCTTTGGGCAAGAAGCTCCACTTGCGTCCGGTCGGGAAACCCGCGCCGCCGCGGCCGCGCAGATTCGACTCAGTGACGACCGCTGCGACCGCGTCAGGAGTCATCTCGCGCATGACCTTGCGCAGCACCGAGAAGCCGCCGCCGCGCTCGTAGACGTCGATGTCGGCGAGATCCATCTCGCCGATGCCTTTCATGATGACCGGTTCGAATGTCGGCATGCGCTTATTCCGCCGGCATCACCGGCTGCGGCGGCGCCGCTTGCCAGGATTCGAGCAATTGATCGAAGTTCGCCGGTGTCACGTCGTAATGATACTCGAGGTTATGCTGGAGGCACGGCGCCCGATCGCAGGCGGCCAGGCACTCGACCTCTTCGTAGTAGTATTGGCCGTCGGCCGACGTCTCGAGATGGCCGATCCCGAGCTTGCGCTTGATGTACGACTGCAGATCTTCGGCGCCACCCAACATGCACGACAGCGTGCGGCACACCTGGATGATATGCTTGCCCACCGGCTCCTTGAAGAGCAGCGTATAAAAGGAAGCGATCGACTCGACTTCGCCCGGCGTGATGCCGACCAGCTCAGCGGCGTCGCGCATCGCTTGCGCCGTCACGTAGCCGTCCTGCTCCTGGCAATACTGCAAGAAGGGGACGAGCGCCGACTGGGGCTTAGGATAGCGCGCCACCAGCTCCTGGCCGCGCGCCAAGCGCTCGGGCGTCATCGGTCGACCTCGCCGAACACGGGGTCGAGGCTGCCGATGATCGCGACGACGTCCGCGACGAGGTTGCCAATCGCAAGCTTCTTGAGCGCCTGCAAGTTGTAGAACGACGGCGGCCGCCAACGCACGCGCCACGGCTTGTTGCCGCCGGCGCTCGTGACGTACATGCCGAGCTCGCCGCGCGGGCTCTCGACCGCCTGATAGACGTGCCCTTCGGGCACATTGAATCCGGATGAGACGAGCTTGAAGTGGTGGATCAGCGCTTCCATCGAGTGCTGGATCTCGGTCTTGGGCGGCGCGAGGATCTTGCGGTCGTCGATCGTCACCGGGCCGTCGGGGAACTTCTCGCGCGCCTGCTTGACGATGCGCCACGCTTGGTACATCTCATCCAAGCGCACGACGAAACGCGCGTAGCTGTCGCCGCTCGTATGCGTGCAGATGTCGAAATCGTACGTCTCGTAGCCGCTGTACGGATACGCCTTGCGCACGTCGTAGGCCACACCGCTCGCCCGCAGGATCGGCCCGGTCATACCCCACGCGATCGCGTCTTGCGCGCTCAACTTGCCGACGCCGACGAGACGATCGATGATGATGACGTTCTTCTCAAGGATCGCGCGCATGTCGGTCAGCCGCTCGGGGAAACGCGCGATGAAGTCGTCCATCTTCTCGAGGAAGCCTTTGGGCACATCGATCGCCAGGCCGCCGACGCGGAACCACGATTGATGCATGCGCGCGCCCGTGACGAATTCCATGATCTCGAGGATGCGCTCGCGCATCTCAAACGCGTACATGAAGATCGACTGCGCGCCGAGATCCATCGCGTGCGTGCCCAGCTGCACGAGGTGGCTAGCGATGCGGGTGAGCTCGGTGAACATCACGCGCAGAACTTGCGCGCGCGGCGGGATGTTGTCGATGCCGAGCAGCCGTTCGGCGGCGAGCACGTAGCACAAGCTGTTTGAGAGCGGCGCGAGATAGTCGGCGCGATCGACGACCGTGACCGCCTGCTGCCAGAACAGGTTCTCGCACTGCTTCTCGATGCCGGTGTGCAGGAAGCCGATCTCCGGATCGGCGCTGACGACGGTTTCGCCGTCGAGGCGCAGCATGACGCGCAGGACGCCGTGCGTGCTCGGATGCTGCGGGCCCATCGAGAGCATGAGCGTGTCGCGCGTGTCTCCGATCTCCGCTGTGAGGTCCTTCTGATCGGCGAATGCCGAGAGGTCAGTCGCGCTCACTTGTTGATCACCGGTGGCACTTCGCCGCGCAGGCCACCTGGTGCGAAACGGCGCTCGAGCCCGCGCAGCGGATAGTCTTTGCGCAGGGGATATCCTTGCCAATCGTCTGGCATGAGGATGCGGCGCAGATCGGGATGGCCCTCGAAACGGATGCCGAACAGATCGTACAACTCGCGCTCCGGCCAGTCGGCGTTCGGCCAGCGGCTGCATAAAGATGGCAGCACCGGATCGCGATCGTCGGGAAATACGCGCAGGCGGAAACGTGCCGGCACGACCGATGTCTTCTGTTCGAACGAGCCTTCGGCTCCACGCGTCGCGCCCGCGGGCAATACGCCCGGCTGCTCCACGTCAGCGCTGGAGAACGCGAGGAAGTGATACGTGATCTCAAAGCGCGGCGTCAGCGGCAGGTGATCGGTTCCGCCGATGTCGAGCAGATGGTTGAAGCCGGCCTCGCGCACCGCGTCCACCGCGGGCAGTAATCCCGCGCCCAAGATCGCCGCTTCGTCCATGTCGTCCTCAGAGACGGCTTCAAGGAACGACGAACCTACGATCTGCGGCAAGCGAGTGAGCAACGCAGCGGTGGCTGCGCGTCCGCCGGTCGCTTCAGGCACGCGCGAGCACGTTGGCTTTGCCGCCTGCTGCGATCTCCCGGCGCAATTGCATGAGCGCATAGATCAGCGCATCGGGGCTCGGCGGACAGCCGGGCACATAGACGTCGACCGGCAAAATCGAATCAACGCCCGGCAGGACCGCGTAATTGTCGAAGACGCCGCCGGACGACGCGCATGCACCCATCGAGATGACCCACTTCGGATCGGGCATCTGATCGTACAGCTGGCGCAGGATCGGCGCCATCTTGTTCGCGACGCGGCCGGATACGATCATCAAATCGCTTTGGCGCGGCGACGAGCGGAACACTTCAGCGCCGAAACGCGACGTGTCGTAGCGCGGCGAGACGATGCTCATCATCTCGATCGCGCAGCATGCGAGCCCCATGGTCATCGGCCAGATCGCTGACGTCTGCGCCCAGCGCGTGAACTCGTCGAGCTTGGTCGTGATGAACGGCTGCTGCGGGCTCATCTCCATTGGAAGCCGCCTTTTTTCCACACGTACGCATAGCCGATGCCGAGCACGATGATGAACGCGACCATCTCGAGCAACCCGAAGGAACCTAGGTCGCGCAAACGCACGGCCCAGGGATAAAACGAGGCCGCTTCGACGTCGAAGACGACGAACAGCATGGCGACGAGATAGAAACGAATTGGGAAACGCCCGAGCATCGCCGATGTCGGCGGCACGCCGCATTCGTACGGCTCGAGCTTCTCAGGCGTGGGGCGCTTTTTCGTGAAAATGCCGGGCACGATCGCGATCAGAGACGCGACCACGACAGCGACAACGAAGAAGATAAGAACGGAGGTCCAGGCTGGGTCGGGCATGTTCCCTTATTTCGGCGATTTCGGCGCGTTTCTAGACGTTTTGTGACTTTGTGAAATAATTCCCAAAGTCCCCCCGCGCGCTGCTACAGGAACTCCAGCCCGCGGGCGGTCGGCGTCAGCTCGTTCTCGTCGAGCCACTGCGCATTGTAGAGCCGGGACATCGCGCGCGCGCCGCCGTCGCATAGAATCGTGACGACGCTCGCACCGGGAGGACAACCCTTGGCGACGCGTGCGGCCGCGACCACATTGAGCGCGGCGGAACCGCCCAATAGAAGTCCCTCTTCGCGCAGCAGATAGTGCGCCATCTCGACCATGTCTCGATCGTCGACGCGCATCGCGTCATCCACCGGAGCACCTTTGAAATTCTCGGTCACGCGTTTGATGCCGATGCCTTCGGTGATCGACTCGCCCTCGAACTCGAGCGTGCCGTTTTTGACGTAGCAGTACAATGCCGATCCCATAGGATCGGCGAGGATGCAGCGGACCTGCGGATCTTGCTCTTTCAAGAAGCTCGCGATGCCGGCAAACGTGCCTCCCGTGCCGGCGGCGGCGACGAACGCATCGACCGCGCCGGCAGCATCGCGCCAGATCTCGGGGCCGGTCGTCTCGAAATGCGCCTGGCGGTTTGCAAGATTGTTGAATTGATCCGCCCAGATCGCGTTGGGCGTCGACTCGGCGATGCGCCGGGCGACGTGATAATAGTTGTTCTCGTCGGCGTAAGGAACCGACGGAACTGGGCGTACGTCTGCGCCCAGCACGCGTAGCAGTTCGAACTTCTCGGGCGCTTGGTCATCGGGAATGACGATGATCGTGCGATAGCCGCGCGCGCTGCCGAGCAACGCGAGCGCGATGCCGGTGTTGCCGGCAGTACCCTCGACGATCGTGCCGCCTGGCTTGATCGTGCCGGCGCGCTCCGCCGCTTCGATGATATATTTCGCGGCGCGATCTTTGACCGAACCACCGGGATTGAGATGCTCGGCCTTGCCTAAGATGTTGCGGCCAAGCGTGGCGGATAGCTGCGGGATGCGGATCAGCGGCGTGTCGCCAACCGCTGCGAATAGGTCGGGCCTGACACCGCCACTCATGTCGGCAAAAGGCTACCCAGCGGCCGCACGGAATACCTGCGCAGTACATGCATCCGCGCAAGGTCATCATCATCGGCTCAGGTCCGGCAGGTCTGACGGCCGCGATCTACGCCGCGCGCGCAAATCTAGCGCCGCTCGTGTTCGCCGGCGGATTATACGGCGGCCAGCTCATGCTGACCAGCGATGTCGAGAACTATCCCGGCTTCCCTGAGGGCATCCTCGGGCCGGAGCTGATGGAGAAGTTTCGCGCGCAAGCCGAGCGGTTCGGCGCGGTGATCCACAACGAAGACGTCACGCGCGTCGATTTTTCGTCGGCGCCCTATCGCGTGTGGATCGATGACGAAGAGCATCGCGCAAACGTCATCATCGCTGCGACCGGCGCATCCGCGCAATGGCTCGGGCTGCCGAACGAGACGCGCTTGCGCGGCCGCGGCGTGTCGAGCTGCGCGACGTGCGACGGCGCCTTCTTCCGCGACAAGGACATCATCGTCGTCGGCGGCGGCGACACCGCGCTGGAAGACGGACTGTTCCTCACCCGCTTCGGCCGCAGCGTCACAGTTGTGCATCGGCGCGACGCGCTGCGCGCGTCGAAAATCATGCAGCAGCGCGCATTCGCGCATCCGAAGATGTCGTTCATCTGGAACACGGTCGTTGACGACATTCTTGGCGAGCGCACGGTCAACGGCGTCGTGCTGCGCGATTTGCAGACGGGCGGCACGACTACCCGTCCGGCCGACGCGGTCTTCGTCGCCATCGGGCACGTGCCGAACACGGAGATCTTCGCGGGACAACTCGAGCTCGATCAACGTGGGTATATCATCTCTGCAGACGGCGTGCGCACGAACGTGCCCGGCGTATTCGTCGCTGGCGACGTCCAGGACACGCGCTACCGTCAGGCGGTGACCGCCGCTGGGCTTGGCTGTCGCGCCGCGATGGAAGCCGAAAAATATCTCGAAAGCATCGAGAGCCACGCTCATATCTCGGCTCCTGCGGCCGGTTGAGCCCCAGTAAGCCCAAGGCGCGGTACAGCCGATACTATTAATGTAAGCGCCCGCACAGTGACACTCTTTTTCTCCCCAATTATGGAGCAAAATCGAACGCATGAGTGAGCAGCAGCCGGGGCAGGCATCGGCACAGAGCCTCGAGCAGGCCCGGGCGGAGATCGCCAAGGGTAATACTGCTGCGGCTGCCACGTTCGTGCGCCAAGCCGTCGGCCGCGCGGACACGACTCCCGCGCAACTCGCAGCTGCCGCGCACGTCGCCGCCGATCTTGGCATGGAAGAGGCCTTCGGCTGGTTCATGCGCGCTGGGCGGCTGATGCTCGACAGCGGGCAGCTCGAAGATGCTCGCGCGGCGTTCGAAGCCGCCAAAGGGGTCGACGAGAAGAATTACGAGACGATCTTCGAGCTCGGCCGCGTTGAAGTCGCCGCCGGTAATAAGGCCGGCGCGCTCGGGCGTTTCGCCGAGGTCCTGCGCAAGTCGCATTACACGTTCGTGCCCGCGCTCTTCGAAGCGGGCTGTGTCTATGAAAATGACGATCAGATCGATCAAGCGATCCTGACGTTCAAGCGCATCATCGAGCGCGATAAGAGCCACGCTGAAGCGCTGGCGCATCTCGGCCGACTCTACCGCATCAAACAGATGGCGCCCGAAGCGGTTTCGTATCTGTTGTCGGCAGCCGAAGCGGCGCGCAAGGTGATGGACTATACGCTCGCGCTGCAATGCGCGCGCGACATCATCGAATTCGATCCGGGCAACGCGCGCGCGCGCGGACTCGAGTCAGAGCTTGAGAAGATCGCGCCTGCACCGCGCGAGAAGAAAGCGGTTGCGCCGAAGCCGGAGTCCAAACCTGAGCCGCCGCCACCGCCGCCGACGATCCAGCAAGTCGCGGCTGCGGTCGTGCCACCGGATTACCGCGCGATCGAGCAGCAGTCGAAGGCGACGCTTGAGCTCGCGCAGGTGACTGCGGCGATCGCCGAGGCGT
>Ga0126371_10002734_pt1 | contig 15261 bp, 11 predicted proteins | sample PanSoiMetaPlot_4_FD_110145 | JGI IMG/M metagenome (GOLD analysis project Ga0126371, IMG submission 110145) | Tropical forest soil microbial communities from Panama - MetaG Plot_4 | ecosystem: Environmental > Terrestrial > Soil > Tropical forest > Bulk soil | place: Panama | collected 2016-02-17 | reverse complement strand
CGGTTCTTCCAAAAAGGACGCGTTACGTCGTTGCATAACCACGATGGGCCATAGGCACGTGCGAGTGCGTCGCACACTTTAGATACGCTCATCACGCTACGATGCAAGACAAAATTCACGGAAGGGTAAATTTTTCGGCGCTCGTGACAACGATCACACGTCAGTCGACTCTGTCACATTGAGCATCGACGCTTCAGACATCCGAATGAATGGTAAACGTGCGGCGACGGCGGCAAAAAATCGTCAATGAATCCACGCTATGGCGCTGTCGTAACGAGATCGATCGTCGCGACTTCGCCGCCCGTCGCGAGATCGAAGACAAGAACGCGGACGCCGCCGCCCGGCAGTTCGACCCGCGCGACGAGGCGGCCGGCATCGACGTCGGTGGCAACGACCTTGGCGCCCGCTGGCAGGACGATGCGCTGCGCGGCCACTGGCGGCGTCGGCTTCGCCGACACCGGACGACCGTGGTCGATGCGCCAGACCACCGCTGCCGCCAGGACCCCGATGCCCATGAGCAGCAGCACGCCGAGAACGATCACCAGAAGCTTGAGAGCGCGCATCTTCGGGGCCAATTTAGCGGTCATGGCCGTCGAGACAAGTAGCGATATTAGGCACGCTGCCGTGGCGCCCGACGAGGCTGGAAACCGCCTCGATCGCGTCCTTGCGAGCCATTTTGGTGACCTGTCGCGGTCGCGCCTAAAACGTCTCATCGAGCAGGGCCAGGTCCATCTCGATGGCAAGCCGGTCAGCGATCCGGCGTTCAAGGTCAAGCCCGGTCAAATCTTCGTCGTCACGGTGCCGCCGCCGGAGTCAGGCGCGATTGAACCGCAGGCGATGGACCTCAAGATTCTATTCGAGGACACGCATCTCCTCGTCCTCGACAAGCCCGCCGGTCTCGTGGTGCATCCCGCTCCTGGAAATCCGGACCGTACTCTGGTCAATGCACTGATTGCTCATTGCGGCGACAGCCTAGCCGGCATCGGCGGCATCAAGCGTCCGGGCATCGTCCATCGTCTCGACAAGGACACCAGCGGCGTCATGGTGATCGCCAAGTCTGACGCGGTTCATCGCGCCTTGTCCGCCGATTTTGCCGCTCGTCGGGTGACGCGCGCCTACCAGGCAATTGTCTGGGGCGTGCCCACACCCAAGAGCGGTGAGATCGTCGGCGCGATCGGCCGCAATCCGCGCGACCGCAAAACCATGGCGGTGGTCACGGCCGGCAAGGCGGCAGCAACGCGCTATCAGGTGCTGAAGAGCTTCGGCACCGCCGCAGCGCTGATCGAATGCCGACTGGGCAGCGGCCGGACCCATCAGATCCGGGTCCACATGCTGGCCAAGGGGAACCCAGTCCTGGGCGACCCGGTTTACAAAGGGCGGCACATTACGGCTCGCTTGGCCAAGCTGCCGGCGGCGGCGAAGGCGGCAGCAACCGGCCTTGGCCGGCAAGCCCTGCATGCTTATCTCCTGGGCTTCCGCCACCCGGCAAATGGCGAATACCGAGAATTCAAAAGCGCCTTACCCAGCGAGATCATCTCTTTGTTACATACCTTAGAGGAAATCTAGACTAGACAATACCCGAGTGCAGCACTAAGATTTTGGGGAAATTAGGAAGGATTCCGTTCCGCAAATGGCCACCCACGCCCTGCCGTCTGTTGCGCGCGAGGGCAATCTTGCGCGTTATCTTGAGGAAATCCGCCGGTTTCCGATGCTGGCACCGGAGGAGGAGTACATGCTCGCCAAAAGCTGGCGTGAGCATGGCGACAAGGATGCGGCGCACAAGCTGGTCACCAGCCATTTGCGGCTGGTCGCCAAGATCGCCATGGGCTACCGCGGCTACGGCCTGCCCCTGTCGGAGCTCATCTCCGAGGGTAATGTCGGCATGATGCAGGCGGTCAAGCGCTTCGACCCCGACCGCGGCTTCCGGCTGGCCACTTATGCCATGTGGTGGATCCGCGCCGCGATCCAGGAATACGTGCTGCATTCCTGGTCACTGGTGAAAATGGGCACCACGGCGGCGCAGAAGAAGCTGTTTTTCAATCTGCGCAAGATCAAGGGCCAGCTCCAGGCGATCGACGACGGCGACTTGTCGCCGGAAAACGTCAAACGCATCGCCAAGGAACTCGCGGTGCCGGAGTCCGACGTGGTCAGCATGAACCGCCGGCTCAGCGCACCCGACAATTCGCTGAACGCGCCACTGCGCGCGGACGGCGACGGCGAGTGGCAGGACTGGCTGGTCGACGAAGGTCCGACGCAGGAAGCCCGGCTGGGCGACCGCCAGGAGCTCGGACTGCGGCGCGACCTGCTGCGCACCGCCATGACCCATTTGACCGCTCGCGAACGCGACATTCTCGTCGAGCGCCGCCTCAAGGACGAGCCGGCGACCCTCGAGGAACTGTCGCAGCGCTATGGCATTTCGCGCGAGCGCGTGCGCCAGATCGAAGTGCGTGCGTTCGAGAAGCTGCAGAAGGCGATCAAAGCCAAAGCGCTGGACCGTCGCCCGGCGGCTGAGACGCCGGCCGCTTAGGTCCGCCGCGCCGCGCGGTGCAACTGGCCGCCGGTGGTCGGCGCGGCGACACCCGTGGTCTGGGGCAAGCTCAAGGGCAAACCTTTCACCGACCGAACCGCGAGGTAGGCGAAGGCTTGCGCCTCAAGCGCGTCGCCGTCCCAACCCGCCTGCTCGACCGGTGCCATCGGCGCGTCGAGCTGCGCCGCCAGCGACGCCATCAGCACCGGATTGCGACGGCCGCCGCCGGTCACCAGCCAGCGCTTCGCGGGCGCCGGAAAATGCCGGCGCGCGGCAGCAATTCCGGCAACCGTCATTGCCGCCAGTGTGGCGGCACCGTCCGCCGGCGACAGACCCTCGGGCACGAAGCGGGCGAAATCGTCCCGGTCGAGCGATTTCGGCGGCGGCGCGGCGAAGAATGGATGCGCGAGAAAGCGCGCGACGTACTGCGGATCGGGTTTGCCAGTGCGCGCCAGCGCACCGCCCTCGTCGAGCGGCCGCCCTATATGAGTCAGCGCCCAGTCGTCGATCAGCGCATTGCCGGGGCCGGTGTCGAATGCCAGCACCTGGTCGTCGCCCGGCCCGAGCCAGGTGACATTGGCGACGCCGCCGATATTCACCACCGCTAGCGGCCGTTCGAGACCGGCGGCAAGCGCTTGGTGGAAAAGCGGAGCAAGTGGCGCCCCCTGCCCGCCCGACGCCACGTCGGCCGCGCGGAAATCGTTGACCACGTCGAGACCAGTCAGCCGCGCCAGTAGCGCGCCATCGCCGATCTGCCAGGTGCGTCGTTCCCACGGCCGGTGCAACACTGTATGGCCGTGAAAGCCGACCAGCGACGCATCGCCCAACCCATGTTCACGGACCAGAATCGCCACCGCGCGCGCATGCGCCTCGGTCATTTCCGCCTCGATCGCCGCAATTTCATCCTTGCCGCCGAGCGCCGAGCGGATCCGCGCGCGGAGCGCCGGATCGTAGGGAACCGTCAGGGCGCCACGCGGCACAACCGCACGCAGCCCGTCGGTTTCAATCGCCGCGACGTCGATGCCGTCGATCGACGTGCCACTCATCAGGCCGATCGCCAAGGTCATGTCGCGACTCTCCAACGGCCGCACGCCGGCTGACGGCACGCCGCCGGTATGCTAGACGCAATCCCCATGACCAAGCTCCGCTCCACCTTTCTTGCCGCCGCCGAGGAACGCGGCTTCATCCACCAGATCACCGACCGCCCGGGCCTCGACGGGCTGCTCGCCGCCGGACCGGTGACATCCTATATCGGCTTCGATTGTACCGCCGACAGTTTGCATGTCGGCAGCCTGCTACAGATCATGCTGCTGCGGCTCTGGCAGAGGACCGGCAACAAGCCGATCGTCCTCATGGGCGGCGGCACCACCAAGGTCGGCGATCCGTCGGGCAAGGACGAAGCGCGCCGCATTCTCAGCGAAGCCGAAATCACCGCGAACATGGCCGGCATCCGCCGCGTCTTCGAGCGCTTCCTCAAGTTCGGCGAAGGCAAGGCCGACGCCGTGATGGTCGACAACGCCGAGTGGCTCGACCGGCTTGAATACATTCCGTTTTTGCGCGAGTACGGCCGGCATTTCTCGGTCAACCGCATGCTGAGCATGGACAGCGTCAAGCTCAGGCTCGAGCGCGAGCAACCGTTGAGCTTTCTTGAATTCAACTACATGGTCTTGCAGGCCTACGACTTTATCGAGCTAGCGCGACGCTACAAATGCGCGGTCCAGATGGGCGGCTCAGACCAATGGGGCAACATCGTCATGGGTGTTGAACTCGGTCGCCGAGCCGAAGAGCGTGCGCTTTATGGTGTCACTTCGCCGCTGGTCACCACCGCATCTGGCGCGAAGATGGGCAAGACCGCACAAGGCGCCATCTGGCTCAATGCGGATAAGCTGTCGCCCTACGATTACTGGCAATATTGGCGGAACACCGAAGACGCCGATGTCGGCCGGTTCTTGAAATTGTTCACCGACCTACCGATGGACGAAATTCGGCGGCTCGCGGCACTGCGCGACAATGAGATCAATCAGGCGAAGATCGTGCTCGCGACCGAGGCGACGGCGCTGGCGCACGGCCGCAAGACAGCCGACAAGGCGGCCGCGACCGCGCATCGCGTGTTCGCGGAAGGTGGCATCGGCACCGATTTGCCCGTGACCGAGATGCCCAAGGCCGAACTGAAGGCCGGCCGGCCGGCGATCCAGTGCTTCCAGCGCGCCGGATTGGCGCCGAGCCTAAGCGAAGCACGGCGGCTCATCCGTGGCGGCGGCGCCCGCATCAACGACAAAGTCGTCACGGACGAAAATGCGACGCTGTCGCTGGATGATCTCAACGCCGACGGCGTCATCAAGCTATCGGCTGGCAAGAAGCGCCACGCACTGGTGAAGCCGGTTTAGGGATTGGCAGCCGGCGCCGCGGATTCCGATTTCGGCGGCGTGCCGGGCGCCGGGTTCCACGCCTTAAACAGGAATAGGTTCCGCAGGAACCCCGGCGCGATTGCGCTCAGTGGATTGACCGCGATTTGTGGGTCGCTGATCGGACCGGCGATACGGAAATTGGCGCCGAAAATGCCTTGTCCTTCGCCGCCGACGAGCAAACTGCCGATCAACGGGATGTCGCCGATCACCGTGTTGAGGATATTGGCGGGAACCAGCGTGCCCGACGCGTCGAGCGTGCCGGCATCGTAATCTACCGCACCATTGGCGCTGATGCCGATCGCGCCGCCGTAGGCGCGCATGTTGTCAATCTTGATGCCGCCTGCACCATAGACTATGTCGCCTTGCAGCGCGGTGAACGGTATGCCGCTGCCGCCGGCGAGCAAATTGCTCACGCCGCTGAACGAGGTCAACGTCAACAGCCGAGCGAACAGCGGCGCGCGCACGACCCGGTAATCGGTACCGTTGAACGTGCCTTGCAGCACGCGTTTGCCATTCTGATCAACGGCGTCACCCTTGACCGCGAAGGTGCCGCCTTCGATGTCGTTGGTAACGTCGAGCACGCGCAATAGCGCACCGAAATCGTCCGCCGTCAGATCGAACTTGCCGGATCCGTTGGCGCCGCCAAACCGCACCGTGAGCTTCTTCCCGTCGGCTAAGGCACCATCGATCATCGCTTCCGTCCAGTGCGGACCGTTGCTTTGCAGTTTCGCGCTGAAATCGGTCAGTTGCCGGTTCGGGCCCAGCACCAAGTGGCCCACCGTTGCATGGATCGCGATTGGCGGAGGGTTTGCGGCGGATGGGCGCGATACGTCGCGCAACAGACCGCTCGCATCGTAGCTCGGGCCCGATAGATCGGCCGTCCAGCTGTTGCCGGCGCGCGCCAGAGTGATCTGCGCGTTGGTGTCGCCTGCGACCAGGTGCGAAACGTCGACGCGCGACAGGCCCACCTTGTCAAAATCCGCTGATAGCTGCCCACTGATGCCGCTGCCCACCAAGGTGGCGTTGCGCACATGCGTGAGTTGGTCACCGGCAAATTGAAGCGTGAATTTCGCCATCGCCGACTGGCCCGCGGCCTTGCGCCAGTCGATCTTCGAGATTTCAACGGTAGCGTCCTTGAGATCGGCCGTGACCGACGCCTCGGCCCGCCGGTTGGCGCGCAGGCCGTAGGTCAAAGCGACATCAACCGGTCCATGCACCGTCGCATAGTCGGAGAAATCGAAACCCAGCCGCGTACGCGCCGCGTCGTCGAGACGCCCTTGGACGGTATAGCGCCGCCGTAGCGCCTGTTTGTTGAGGTTCTCGACCCAGGTCAGATTCACCGGCGCGCCATCGATCGCCGCCGTGCCGTCGAGCGTCAGCGCCGTGCGGTCGAGCGTCATCTTGAACACGCCGTCGCTCAAATCTCGGTTGAAGAACGCGTGCGGAATGGCAACCGCCGATAATTGCGCCTCCGTCCTGTATTCGACCTCGTCAAAGTTGAGGTCGTGCTTCAGCGGCAGCCGGAAGAAAACATGGGCCGTGAAATCGCCGTGGGCGTGCTCGGCATCGAGGCCCAACGCCTGGGCGTATTGCAGCGGCTTGGTATCGAGCACCTTGAGCGCATCGTGCAATGGCCCCGACAGGGTGACGTCGATGTCGCCCATCTCGTCGTTAGTATCGAGAGCGTAGAGCTTGACGCTGGCGGCGACTTCGCGACCGCCAAGGACGTGACCGCTGATCGGCGCGAAATCCATGTGCTTGCGGTCGAAGGTGACTGTGCCGTTGACGCCGCGCACCGGCTCCAACGGCGGGAAATATTCGATCGTCAGATTGTGGTAGCTGCCGGTGCCGTCGAAGCGTGTAACATTGACCGGCTTCGGCGCGTCGACATCGACGTGGAGCGCCATCACAGCGTTCATGTTGTCGATCGTGCCGTCGTGCACCCGCGTCGTGATCCAGTGTCGCGTGTGCGGCCCGACCTTTTCCGGCCAAAGATGCGGCAGGGAGTCGATCGGGATGCCGGCTGCCGTCAACCGCGCCGACGCATCGAACGCAGTCGGCCAGCCGCCAGCCAACAGGCCGCTACCGAGGTTGTCGACCTCGCCCTCGACGACGACCTTGGGCCCGCCGAGATCGAGACTGAGATTTTCGATGTCGACGCGGCCCGCCGTCGGATTGTAGCTCGCCTTCAGGGTGCCGCCTTTGACCGGCGCCGTGCCGTCGGGCAGGTCGGCCTCGCGCAAGGTTCCTGCGCCGAACCGCACATCGCAGAACGCGACATCGATCGCGAAGCTCTTGGTGTCGAAACCAAGCGCCATTTCGCCCGAAACCGGCAGGTCCACAGCGCCGAGCGGCTGTAACGCCGGCGCGGCCGGCACGAACAGCGCCGGATCGACGCCATCGAAGTCGATCCGTACCGACAACTCACCCGAATTGCGGTAGGCGAGGCGGCCGCTCAGCAGCGCCTGCCTGCCGCCAATACCGACGGCCAGCTGCATGTTGCCGTCGACGCCGTTGGCGTTGCGCTCCATCACGACATCGACTTGGTCCGCGCGCCATGTCACGCCGAGCGATTTATCGTCGACGATCAGTGTCGCGTTGGTCATCGAGAATTTCGACAGGTACTGCAACGGTCCGCCAGTGCCCAATGGCGCCGCAATGTCGCGCGTCAGCCGCGTTCCCCAGAATTCGGCGGTGTCGCTTTCGGCGGTCTGTTCGCCGACGGCAAGGTGAAACGACCCGTCAGCCGCCCGCACGAGGCGCAGGACCGGGCGATCGAGGATGACGCGCGACGGCGCCAAACGCCCCTGCAGCAGCGCCCACGGGCTCAACACGATTTCCATGCCGCGGAACGTGAGATGCGCGCCGCTCGCCGGCTGGTTCAAATGGACGCCTTGCGCTACCAAGTGAATGCGTCTGTCCGACCAGCTCAAGACCGTGTGGTCGATGGTGACGAGCACGCCGTTCGATCCGCTCGACATGGCCGACGCGAGATAAGGCGTCACCGGGTCGAGCACGACCGGTCCGCGCGACAGCCGCCATGCCGCCACGCCACCAGCCGCCGCGACAATCACGACCAGCACGACGATGCTGACCACGATCGCGCGCGCCAGTCGGACGTGCGGCGGGCGGCGACCTTGACCGTGCTGCGGCGCGCGCGCAGGCTGCGGCGGCCGATTATCGGCCGCACCGCTCATGTCATCGCCGCCATTTGACACTTACGACAATCTCCCACCTGTTGCCGACGAAGCGGCCGCGGCCGTCGGTCTCGCGCGTTGGCATGAAGCGGCCGACGACACACAAGACACGAGCCTCGCCGCCTTCATGCGCGACCTTGCCGCGGATTCGGCAGGCCGCCGGTTGCTGACGACGCTCTTTGGCAACAGCCCTTACCTAGCCCATTGCTGCTTCAGGGAGCCGGCCCTGCTCGCCCGACTCTGGCGGCAGGGCGTCGCAGCTACTTTCGCTGAACTCATTTCCCGGCTCAACCGCGATCTCACGCCAACGATGCCGCAGGAAGCGCTGGCAGCCGAGCTGCGGCGACTCAAACGCGGCGCGGCGCTGACGATAGCGATCGCCGATATCGCCGGTCTTTGGCCGCTGACGCAGACGATGGACGCATTGAGTCGCTTTGCCGAGGACACCTTGGCGGTGACGACCCGCCATCTTTTGCGCGCTGCGGAAGCGCGCGGCTTGCTCGCGCTCAGCCATACTGACGACCCGGCGCGCGACAGCGGATTCATCGTCCTGGCGATGGGCAAGCTTGGCGCCGGCGAGCTCAACTATTCGAGCGATATCGATCTCGTCGTGGTGTTCGATCCGGAAAAAGCCCGGATCACCGGCGACACAGACGCTCAAAGTCTGTTCAGCCGGATGACGCAGGACCTGGTCCGCGTGATGGCCGAACGGACCAACGAAGGCTACGTCTTCCGGACAGATTTGCGGCTACGGCCCGATCCGGGCTCAACGCCGCCGGCCTTATCGCTGTCTGCCGCCCTCGTCTATTACGAAAGCGCCGGCCAAAATTGGGAGCGCGCGGCGCTGATCCGCGCGCGGCCCGTGGCCGGCGACCGCAACGCCGGCCGCGAGTTCCTCGCCGCGCTGACTCCGTTCCTGTGGCGAAAGCATCTCGACTTCGCGGCGATCCAGGACATCCATTCGATCAAGCGGCAGATTCATGCACATCGCGGCGGCGCTGCGGTCGCCGTCGCCGGCCACAACATCAAGCTCGGGCGCGGCGGCGTCCGCGAAATCGAGTTCTTCGCGCAGACGCAGCAGCTGATCTGGGGCGGCCGCGAACCCGAATTGCGCCAGCGCCAGACCGTTCCGGCGCTCGAAGCACTAGCGGTGGCTGGTCACATTTCGCGCCGGGCCACGGACGATCTCGCCGAAGCCTACGAATTCCTCCGCCGTGTCGAACATCGGCTGCAGATGATCGACGACGCTCAAACCCATACGATCCCGGCGGACGCCGCCGGCATCCGCCATCTCGCCTTGTTCCTCGGTTACGCGACGGTGGACGCCTTCGCCGCCGACCTGACGCAGCGGCTGACAACCGTCGAAAGCCACTACGCCAACCTGTTCGAAGAGGCGCCGTCGCTGGCGGCACCCGGCAATCTCGTCTTCACCGGTACCGACGACGATCCAGAAACCCTGCGCACGCTGACGGCGCTGGGTTTCGCCGATCCCGGCACCGTCGCCGCGATCGTGCGCGCCTGGCACCATGGCCGCTATCGCGCGACACGCAGCCAACGCGCCCGCGAACTGCTGACCGAACTCGTGCCGGCGCTGTTGCGGTCGTTCGGCGCCAGCGCTGCACCTGACGCCGCTTTCATCCGTTTCGATCATTTCCTCGGCCGGCTGCCGGCCGGTGTGCAGTCGTTCTCGCTGCTGCATCAGAATCCGGGATTGCTCAACCTCGTCGCCGAGATCATGAGCGCGGCGCCGACGTTGGCCGAAACCATGATGAACCGGCCGGGCGTGCTCGATGCCGTGCTGGCCGCTGGATTCTTCGAACCGTTGCCGCCGTGCGCCGCGCTGACCACCGATATCGCGCGGCTGCTCGATCGCGCACGCCATGCCGAAGAGATGCTGGATCTGGCGCGGCGCTGGGTCGCCGAACGCAAATTTCAGGTCGGCGTTCAGGCGCTGCGCCATCGTCTCGATGGCGAGGCCGCCGGCGGCGCTTTCGCCGACATCGCCGAGGCAGCGCTGGCGGCCTTGTTGCCGCGTGTCGCGGCAGAATTCGCGCGCGCGCATGGCACGATCGCGGAGAGCGCCATCGCCGTGCTCGGCCTCGGCAAACTCGGCAGCCGCGAGATGACCTATGCGTCCGATCTCGACTTGATCCTGATCTACGACGCTCCGGACGACACCGAGAGTGCGGGTGGCGCGCAGGCACTGGCCGCCCCCGCCTATTACGCACGCCTGTCGCAGCGCTTCATCAATGCGCTGACGGTGGCGACGGCCGAAGGCCGCCTCTATGAGGTTGACATGCGGTTGCGGCCATCCGGCACCGCCGGTCCGGTTGCCACGAGCCTACAAGCTTTCCGCCGTTACCACCGTGAGCTTGCCTGGACGTGGGAGCAGATGGCTCTGACGCGCGCGCGGCCGGTCGCCGGCGACGGCGTCCTCGTCGCCCGAATCATGGCTGAGATTCAGTCGGTTCTGACCCGTCCGCGGAACATCCCGGACTTGGCCAATGACGTCCTGGCGATGCGCCGCCGGATTGCGGACACACATCGCAATCCATCGCCGTTCGACGTCAAGCACCGGCCAGGCGGCCTCGTCGACATCGAGTTCATTGCCCAATTTCTCCAATTGCGCGACGCAGCACGGACACCGCAGATCCTTCACGCCAACACGCGAAGCGCGTTGATGGCTTTGGCAGCCGCAGATGTATTGACATCCGGCGATTCCGAAACCCTGATCCGTGCCTTGACGCTCTGGCGCAACGTTCAAGGCATATTGAAATTGACGGTGCCGGAGCCCTTCGACGAAGGCGCGACGCCGCCGGCCGTCAAAGACCTGATTGCGTGCGGCACCGCTGCGATTGACTTCAACACACTCAAGCAGGATATGGATGCCGCCGCACGCGCCGTCCACAGCCTCTTTCAGCGGCTGGTCGAGACGACGGCGGCCAAGATGGCGGAGGAGCGCGCACCATGAGCCTCGAGATCGGCGACAAGGCCCCGGATTTTACGTTGCCCACCGACGACTCCGGCACCGTGCGGCTGTCGGATCTCAGGGGACAGCATGTCGTGTTGTATTTCTATCCGAAGGATGACACCTCCGGTTGCACCGCCGAGGCATGCCAATTCCGCGACCTTTTCCCAAAATTCGGCCGCAGCGACGCCACGGTCATCGGGGTTTCACGCGACTCGATTGCGTCCCACGACAAATTCAAAAAGAAATACAAGCTGCCCTTCACCCTCGCCGCAGATGAACAGGGCAAGGTGACGGAGCGTTACGGCGTCTGGGTCCAAAAAAGCATGTATGGGCGCAAATACATGGGCATCGAGCGCTCGACCTTCCTGATCGACGGCAAAGGCGTGATTCGTAGCATTTGGCGCAAGGTCAAGGTTCCTGGCCATGCTGAAGAGGTCCTCAACGCGATCAAGGCGTCGTAGCAGGCTAGGCAGCCCCGTTTAGCCCTCTTTGTTGTGGGGGTTACGGTCGCACACGGTCGCGTGCTAGAATCCCGGCGATGGCGCTTCGGAATATTTTCCGCAAGTCGGATTTCGTGGCCGCCGCGCTAGCACTCGCGGTGTTTGTCGTCGCTGTCATGCCGCTCGCCAATGCCACCGCGACCATCACCGTCAGTCAGCGCAACCGGCATTTCAATCCCGACACGTTGACCATCGCGATTGGCAGTGTCGTCCACGTCGTCAATGATGATCGGGTAACCCATCACGTCTATGTCGATTCGCCGGCCATGAAATTCGATTCCGGCGAGCAGCCGGTGGGCACGACGGTGGATGTGGAGTTCGACCACGCCGGCACGTATCACGTGCTGTGTGCGATCCATCCCACCATGCACCTGCTGGTGACGGTGAAATAAGTTCAGCGCGGTAGGACCGGAACCTCGACCGGCTTGGGATCCGACGTCAGCGTATCGAGAAATGCGATTAGATCGGCTTTTTCCTGCGCCGTCAGGTGCAGCGGCTTGATGAAATCTGCGCGGCTTGGGCGGTCGATGCCACCACGATCATAAAGATCGATGACGTCGGCCAGCGTTGCTTCCGACCCGTTGTGCATGTAGGGCGCGCGCCGCACGACGTCGCGCAGCGTCGGCACCTTAAACGCGTATTTGAGTTTGACCGTATTCGGGAACAGCCGCGCGCGGCCGATATCGTCGCCGGTCGCGGTCCCGACATCGTAGAATCCTTCGTCGGTGAACGCCCAGCCGATATGGCAGTTCGAGCAACTGGCTTTACCCGTGAACAGGGCGAAGCCGTGTTTGGCTTGCGCGTCGATGGCGTTTTCATCGCCGGCGATCCAGCGATCGAACGGCGCCGGCCCCGAGACGATCGTACGTTCGAACGTCGCCAGCGCGTCGGCGATATGCGCCTCGGTGATGGCATGATCGGAGAACGCCGCCGTAAACGCCTCGCGGTACCCAGGAATTGCCGAAAGCGTACGAATCAAGTCGGCCGGCTTGCGGTTCATGATTCCGGGATTGGTGATCGGACCGGCGAATGCGACCGCCTCGAGCGACGGGAAATGGCCGTCCCAACCGAGGATCGGCGCCCACGCGATGTTGAGCATCGTCGGCGTGTGCGTCTTCATCTCGTGCGCGCCAACACCGACACGCAGGCCATCTGTCCACGACAGCCCGGGATTATGACAGCTGGCGCACGACTGCGTGCCGCTGCCGGACAGGATTGGATCCCAGAACAGCAGGTCGCCGAGATGGGCCTTCGCTTTGGAATAGGGGTCGTCGGACGGGAACGGCGTCGCCTTCGGCCGCGCAAAATCGGCCTTGAGCTCCGCCAGCGTCTCGTGTGGTGGTGCGGCCGCGTCGGCGACGGCGCCAGACAGGCCGACCCGGAGCAATACCACCGCGACCGCGATAATCGGCGCCACCCAAAGCGTCCCCAACAACCAGCGGCGCATCCTGATTCGTTCGATTTTCGGCATCAGCAGGACGCCACCGTCGCAGTTTGAGGCGCGCGTGCCGCCTCTGGCAATAGCACGGTGACGGTCGTCCCTTTTCCGGGAGCGCTCGCGATTTCGAGGCGGCCGCCGTGCAGCTCGATGATGCTCTTGCACAACGGTAGGCCCATGCCGGTGCCTTCGTAGCGGCGCGACAGGCTACTATCGACCTGGCTGAACGGTGACAAAGCCACGGGAATGTCCTCGGCGCGCATGCCGATGCCCGTATCGGCCACGGACAGCGCGACGAAGCCGACGCCGCCACTGCGGGCGGACAGAGTGATATGACCGCTGGCGGGCGTGAACTTCACCGCGTTGGAAACCAACTGTTGCAGGATGCGGCGCAGGCGCGTTGGATCGGCCATCAGCCAAAGGTTCTCCGACTCCGGCGCCACGGCCATCGTGAGTTGTCCGCGTTCAGCCTCGCGGGCGAAGAATGCGACGGCCTGCTCCATCGCCGACTGCGCATCGACCTGCTCCGGTACGATTTCGAGACTGCCGCCCTCGCACTTGGCGTAATCGAGGATGTCGTTGATCATCTCGAGCAGATGGCGGCCGCTGCGCATGATGTCGTTGGCGAATTCCTTGTAGGACGGCTGCCCCACGGGGCCGATCATTTCGCCAGCGATGATCTCGGAGAATCCGATCACGGCGTTGAGCGGCGTGCGCAGCTCGTGGCCCATATTCGCGAGGAACTCGGTCTTGGCGCGATTGGCCATCTCGGCCTGTTCCTTGGCGGCGCTGAGCGCGAGCTCGCGCTCCTTGATCGCGGAGATGTCGCTGATGATGACGACGAAACCGCCGTCGGAGGTCGTGCTACGGCTTAGATGCAGCCAGCGAACTCCGTCGACGCACATCTCGCCGTGCGGCTCCGCCAAGGCGCCTTCGAGCATCTCGGGAAACGGTGCACCGGGCGCGAGGCTGCCGGCCAGCGTGGGAAAGAACGCGGTGACCTGGGAATTCGCGATGAGGATATGGCCGCCCGTGTCGGCGAGCACGACGCCTTCGGCGCTGTTTTCGAGCGCGTTGACTAGCCGGTTCTGAGCCGAACGCCGGGCGGCGATCTCACGCTCCATCATGCCGCGAATGTTGTCGCGCATCACCGCCATCGAGCCCAGCAACTGACCGAGTTCATCGTTGCCCGCGACGCCGATTTCGACATCGAGCTCGCCTTCGGCGATACGGCGCGCGGCCGACGACGCCGTCGCAATCGGGCGCACCATGCGCCGCGCCAGCAAGAGGGCGATGACGCCACCGAGCAGAATCGCGGCCAGCGTTGCCGCGATGCTGAGGGTGCGGTAGCGTGCGATCGACGCAAGCGCGCTTTCGCGGAACTTAAAGCCGTCTTCCGCCGTCAGCTCGACAAGATTGTCGAAATCGTCGTCGATGCCTTTGGCCCGGGCGATCAGCGTCTCCCGATCGGCTTCGTCATCGGTTTCGTCATCGACACTGTTGATCAATTCGCGACGCAACTTGTTCCAGTCGGCGACCGCGGCTGCCGTGTCGTGCGCTGCAGTACCGGCGCGCGGCGACAGCGAGCGACTCTCGGTCACGGTGAGATCTTCGGCCACGGATGCGGCCAGGTCGTCCATACGCGCGTCGAGTTCCTGCTGGCGCGCCGGGTCGCGCGCCCTTACCCGATCCGTCAAGGCAACTTCGATGGCGGTGAAATTCGACAATGCCAGCCGCGCATAGCTTATCGACATCAGCGGCTTATCGTAGGTTTCGACGACCAAGTGGCCGGAATTGACTACGCTGTTGACGGCGTAGAATCCGAGTGCGCCCGTCAACGTGGCGAGTGCGAAGAACGCGAACAAAATCTTGCCGCGGATCGTCACCCCCATGGTGCGAGTAAGCCGCGCAACGGTTCTTGACCCGTTCGAAGCATCTGCATGCAGTTGCTGAGACACGCGCTTTTTCCCTAGGCGGAACGTGGCCTAGAGTGCAGGCATTGCGGCTAAATTTGGGTTAAAGAGCGATATTTGCCGGTTACACGTTAACGCGAGCCCTCGAATCCGGCGGAAAATTCTTTGAAACGTTAACCAAATTACGCTCACACGGGTCCGAAGAGGGTGGGATCGGCGAACTCGTCGCCGCGGGCCTGTTCGAGTTCCTGGTTGTAGCGGCGCAGCGCATAGGCCTCGGTGACGAAGCCGATGACCTTGCGGTCGG
>Ga0126371_10002732_pt1 | contig 15271 bp, 8 predicted proteins | sample PanSoiMetaPlot_4_FD_110145 | JGI IMG/M metagenome (GOLD analysis project Ga0126371, IMG submission 110145) | Tropical forest soil microbial communities from Panama - MetaG Plot_4 | ecosystem: Environmental > Terrestrial > Soil > Tropical forest > Bulk soil | place: Panama | collected 2016-02-17 | reverse complement strand
GCGAACTAAAGCTTCATCCGCTTCACGGAGCTTCAACTCCATGCGGACATTCGTGCCATAAAGTTGCGATTCTGAAATAGCACCATCAGCGAGCTGCCTCGTAACTTCGGTGCCCTGGTTATTATTAGTTGGCTGAGAATTTGAGTGCTCTGTGATTGCCGCCATGATCTGGCGGGGATCTTTTGTAAAGCCTTTCAGGACGTGAATGCCGTTCCTTTCAATCCCAACCACGCCCACAGGACCACTGAACTTGTCAGACTTAGTGAGAAATCGCTCGAACTCCTGCATAAAGTATGTGCGGTCGAGGTTGGGGGTGTTGACCATGTCGAGCGCAATGATGGTGATTTGCGGCGAAACGGGCGCTGCTTGATTCCCAATTTGCCCCTGAGTCTCGGCAGCCTGCCCGCCGGTATGGACCTCTTCAAAAGTAGCGATCGGCTGCTCCTTGCCGTCCTGGCGAAGGGTAAAATCCTCCTTCTTCAGCCCACTCACATGCTTGCCGGATTTTTGTACGATCACGGGAACCTGAACGAAAGTTGTTCCAGTAGTGAAGACCGGCGGTTGCTGTTTGCCTTGCGCGAGAATCGAGCTGGAACCAACGAGCAGAAAAGGAATAAGCAGTTTCTTTGACGGGCTCATCCAAACCCTCCGGAAAGTGCAATCTTAGGTCAGAACGCGCCAGCAGTTGACCCAATTATTAGAAAACTGTTCTGGATAAATTCGCGCTCAACTCCGAATATTGTCATCCTGAGCCCCTCTTTTGGGCGAAGGATGTCCGGCGATGGTTGGGACACCTATGCGGTATCACGGCTCTCAGGCCCAGATCCTCGCTAAAGACCCGGGACGCAGGAATCAAGTCCGAATCATTCCGGGAGATCCTTCGCCCAAAAGAGGGGCTCAGGATGACAGTTGTTGGAAACGTGATCATGGTCGCGGCGCGGTTTGTGTGCGCGCCGACGCGGCGGAAGCCTGAAGCAACGTCACCAGTTCACGAGCGCGTTTCGCATTCGGATCCGATGGGTCTTCTTCAAGGAATGTTTGATACTCAGCAAGCGCAGCGTCGGGTTGATGCTGAACCTCGAGGCTTTTCGCAGCCAGATAGTGAGCCAGCCCATACTGCTCGTGTGGAATGGAGTGCAACGTCCGCGTGTAGCTTACGGTGTCGCCATACTCGCCCTTGAAAAAAGCGGCTTCTGCCCCGACGAACAATCCGGCCGCATTCAGCGGCTCGCTCTTCAGTGCCTGCCGGGCCAGGCTGGATGCATCGTCGTAGCGCTTGTCGTCAAATGCAATCTTGGCAAGGTTTATTTGCGCGGGAGCGTAGTCATGATTTACGGCAACGGCTCCTTCAAACGCTGCCTGCCCTTCCGTCTTCTTTCCTTCCTTCATCAACAAAACGCCAAGGCTGTTTCTGGCTTCTTCGTACTGGGGATAAATCGCGATGGCTTTGTTGTAGTATTTCTCGGCTTCGGTCAACTTGCCCTTTTGCATTGCAGCATCGCCTTTGGCAAGTTGCTTTCGTGCCTTATTGGGAATACGCAGGCGATGCATGGATACGGTGGCCTCTTGCGCCTTGCGTTCTTCCTTGGTGAGTTTGCGGTGGAGCACGACGGTGACGAAATTTTCCCCGCGTCCCGGTTGCACGCTGTCGACTATTGCCTCGTCGATGGTTGGTCCTGTCACTCGCAAGCGGTAAATCGATTTTCTGCACACCGTCATGCGGAGCTCCCCATTGGTCGTCGGCATCTGCTCTTGAAAGGTTCCACCGACCGGGTCCTGAAGTTGCACGCGGATCTGGAGGGATAAAAAGTCGTATTGTCGCTTATTGCCCGCAGTATCGCCGCGGTGTATCGGATCATTTGAGGTCGCGACAGCTCCGGGGCCTGCGTCAGCAGACTGATCGTCGAAGGTGAGCTGCACTTTCATCTGCATGGCTGCACCAGAACGAGCATCGCAGATCTGAGCGTCGCCGGCGCAGGCGATTACCAGGACAGCACCGAGCATGGTCAGAATGCGGTTCATGCTTTCGAACATTCTAGATTCAGCGCGTCTTTAATGGGTCTTCGATGCGCCACTTCAAGCCTGGTTAACAAAGGAAAAGGGGGCCGGTTACCCGGCCCCCAAGTCGTTCAGACTCACTCAACTTAGAACGTGAAGTGAGCTTCCAAGTAGATCTGACGCGCGGTCTGGAAGACCTGAGGCTTGCCGTAGCGGCTTGCCAAAGTCAGCGGAGCGTATGAACCTGCAAACTTTCCAGTCGCGTTGAGCGCGTCGATGTAGTTGTACCCGTTCATTACCGCGCCCCAATCCACTCCAGGATCGCCAGAGAAGCGCTGAGCACGAGCCGGGGTGATCAGGTTCGCCGGAATCGCAAACTGGTAAAAGGCGGTTGCCGAGTGCCGATTGAACAGGTTGTAGATGTTTCCGCCAAACTTCAGGCGATAGTTTTCGTGAGTCTTGCTGACTTTGATCTCGTGAGTCAGATGAAAATCGGTCTGGATGTATGGGTCTGTGCGAGCACCGTTCACAATGCCGGCCTGGCTGATGTTGCCGGCCGCGTCGCGAGTGAGCGAGGCGAAGTTGCCGCGTCCCGCTGCCCACTGGCAGGCCGACGAAGTGCCGACGACTGGCAAACACGTAGTGATCGGCGTGCCCTCGAAGAACGACTGCCCAACGCCGAACGATGTCTCCTGTCCCAACCAGGGCAACCGATAGAAGCCATACAGCTTGGCAGTGTGCGGACGATCGGTTGACAACACACCATCATCAATCTTTCCGCTCGGCAGGTACGTCTGAGTGGGAAGATCGAAGGCACGGCCGTTGTTGGGCGAGTGACGTCCACCGTTTCCGTCGGTCGGATCTGTGTTGGTCAGGCCAGCATAGTTACCCGTCAGCTTGCTGTAGGTGTAGCTCACCGTGCCGAACCAGCGCGAACCGGCCTGCTTGGTCAAACGGAACTCAACACCATCGTAGTTGCGAATTGGTTTCACCGGGCCGGGACACTCTGCGCAGAAGGGCACGGTGGTGAGGTAGTTGTTGCCGTTGTTGTCGGGGATCACAACCGGACGATGCAGCAGGTCAGCAAACTGCGTACCCGGATTGCCAACGTAAAAGCCGAGGTTGTCGGTAATCGACATGTCCTCGATAGTGTTATCGAGGCGCTTGCGCGAGTACCGAGTCTCCAGGCTCAAAGTCGGTGAGATCGCCCAATCCACACCAGTGACGAACTCGTGATTCTCGACCGGCTTCATGTCGGCCTGAACGGCCGGATCACGCGGATCCGCCTTGGTAGCACGGAAATCTACGTTCTCGATGAAGCGACCAGTGACACCCGGAGCTGCGCCAGACGCCGGACATCCAGCGCCAGTGGTTAAGGTCGGTGTAATGCTTTGGAAGTTCGTGGTATCCAATGCGTAGATGCACTCATGCCAGTAGTCACTGCCGAATGACCCACGAGTGAGACCAAGCTTCATGATGTCAAAGAATTTGCCATAGCTGGCATAGACCTTGACTTTGCCGTTGTGGAGCAGATCGTAGGCGCCGCCGATACGCGGAGCGATCTTGTCTCCCCATCCGAAGTTGATGTCGGGGAAACGGGCTGGATCATAGGCTGGGTTGTGTTCGTGATCCAGGCGCAATCCAGCATTGATCGTTAGTCCCGTGCGCCCCACAGTCCATGCATCCTGGAAGTACAGGGCCTGATCGGTAGCGTTGACCTGACCTGTATTGGATACCTGCTGACTACCTGTGAAGAAGTATCCGAATTGGCCTTGGCATACGCCGCCAGGTGCAGTTGCCTGAATGCTTGCGCAAGCGGTTGTGCTGGTTACAGGCTGATACGATTGGCCCCAAAACAGGTCAACCACGGCAGTATTGGCGGTGACGAGCACGTTGTTGTCAAGAGCCTGCCAGAAATATCCACCCTTGAAGGTGTGGGAGCCGAAGAAGTTTCCGAGGAAGTACGACACGTCGGTGTTCGTGCTCTTACGCTTGAACGCGTCAAACTTCGTCGCGAAGTTATTCGGAATCGTAGCGAAACCGGCAGTGTTGAACGAACTGGCCGGAAAGGGATTACCGTTGATGTCCTTCGAGCTTGCGTTAACGGTGGTGTCGTAAATGTAGCGGATACCGGTCGGCGTGCCGCGGCTCTCGTTGTTGTAGAAGAAGTAGCCGTAGCGGCTCTGGATCACCATCTTTGAATTCGGAGTCCAATCGCCACCCACGGAGTACAGAGAGAGCGGATTAACGAATCCAGCATCGGACCGGAGCGTATTCGGATCGGTACTGGCGCTGGTGTTCTTCTGACCGTACGCGCTGTCCGGAGTGACCAACTGACCGGCTGTGCGCGAATAGCCATAGTTCCAACTGCCGAACACACGCAATGAGTTGATCACGCGATAGTCCAGACGGTTGTACATATCGTGCCGATTGTAGGTATTAGTCAGCGTGCGAGGTCCAGGGTTGTTGCCCGTGAAGTTCACGGTTCTTCGCGTAGTGTCCAGAGTGGGAACGTAGCTGCTGAAGAAATTGAGGCGATCGGTAAGGATGGGGCCTCCAACTTCAAAGCCCGGCTCGATGATGTGCCGGTCGTCCTTCTTCGGAACGTAGTATTCCGGTGTACCGTCCAAGCGGGTGCTCGTATTTAGAGAAGGCAGATTCGGATTGATTCGCTGACCGCAAACAACGCTTCCGCCGTTCGTGGTCATATTTACGTTTCCGCCGTTGGACGAAGTAAAGCCGCTGGCGCAGGGATCGTTCGCATCCAGTGCGGAGGACTGATAGTAGAACTTGAGGTCTCCGTGCCACTGGTTGGAGCCGCGCTTGGGAACGGCGTTGATGACGCCGCCGAGTGCGCCACCATACTCAGCTTCAAAGCTGCTCGACTTGATCTGAACTTCCTGAATGAAGTCCTGCTTGAACTGCGATCCAACGCCGCCGTTCTGAATGTTGGTGTTGTTGACGCCATCGACCATGTAAACGTTTTCGGAATCAGATGCGCCGTCAATCTGAAAACCGGAATTGCGATCTTGTCTTGCACCCTGCAGGGGTTCCTGACGCGCACCGGGAGCGAACGGGATGACGGATTGGAACGAACGTCCTTTGGGAATGTTGGCAAGGATGTCTTGCGTAACGTTGGTCTGAACCTTGCTCTGGGTCACGTCGACAAATTGCGCTTCGGCGCTCACTTCGACGGTTTGCTCGGCTTGACCGATCTTGAGCGTGACGTTGATGTTCGGCAGCGCTCCGGTATCGAGACGCAGATCCGTCTGCGTCGTGGGAGCGAAGCCAGCCGCGTTAACATTGATGGTGTACACGCCCGGCGGTAATTGTTCGATGTGATAGTTACCGGCAGAATCGGTGGTAACGGTCCTCTTTCCGATAAGTGCCGAGCCCGACACGGTGACTGTGGCGTTTGCCACCACGGCACCCTGCTGGTCTTTTACTGTTCCCTGTACACCCGCGGTTGTCTCCTGCGCATACACAGCAAGGGACAGGCAGAGCATGCAGATCAGGGCACATAAAAACTTCTTACCCATGTTGTCTCCTCAACAAAGTTGTTTGCTTTTACGACAAGGCCTGGAACAAATGAAATAAGGGGAAATTCCGCGAGTGCATGAAGCACTTGGCATTCCATAAACCTTTGCTTGTGTTTTCAAATCTTTACCCTTGTTATCCGGGCTTCTCCCTCCAATAAATGGGACAGAACGGAGCCAGCAAATACAAAATCCGGTATTTTGTCCCGAAAAACAGAATGTTGATAGATGATGATTGGAAATCCGTTGGGAGAAGACTGCGAGAGAAGAGGACCAAACTGCTGAAAATAAAGATCGACTGATGGCTAGTAGAGATAGGGACAAAGCGCTGTTTTTTGGGGACTGATATGGGACGCAAAGCGCACTTGGGAACCCGAGAGTCAGTCCCATTTGCGTCTTTGGGAAGAAGTCGCGAGTCTTTGTCGAGCGAAGAGAAAGGCGGCTCCAGGGCCGCCTTTCTCACCTTCTAAATTCGCGAAGCGTCTAGCTAGGAGGTCAACCGACCCTCTAGCTGGACAGAACGCGATGAGGCATCGCCACCGAGACCGGAACCGAGGGCGTTGGTCGATGGGTTGACGGTGGTGGCCCATCCCTGAATTGTGTTGTTTTGTGAAATTTTCTTTAGCAGAATATCCCGATATGGGAACCGTGAATGGGACTAAGGTTTTTCTCGGAGAGTAATCTTTTTAGAGTCCCAAAATGAAATTGATGATCTGCCTCTCAGCCCAGCGCCCATCGTAGCCGTTTGGTTCGGCCAGGAAGGCGCAGTGCCCACCGCGCGAGGTCTCAATCCATTCAATCGATGGATTGTTTATGAGTTTGTGGCGCGTCGCCGGCAAGATCCGGATAAATGGATCGTCGCTGGAATGAATTACCAATGTGGAAATTCGAATGTCTTGCAGAACATTCGATGAACTGGCACGCTGATAATAATCGTCGGCGCCGGCGAATCCCTCGTACCGCGCGGTAATCTGGTCATCGAATTCGCGAATGCTGGGAAAGCGCTTCAGGTGAGCCAGGTTGTATCGATCCGGGAAGAGCGAGGCTTTTCGTCGATACCGGCGCCGCAATCCTCGCAGGAAACGCTGCTCGTAAATCCAGTTTTTCCAGGAATGCAGGGCATCGGCTGACGCTGCAAGATCCATCGCCGGAGAAACCGTCGCAAACGCCCTCACTTGCGCTGGAGCCTGGTCGCCCCACTCCCCCGCAAGCTTCAGTACAAGGTTGCCGCCCATCGAAAATCCCACAATGGCAATGCGCTCGAGTCCATCTTCGCGGATTAGCTCCTGGGCAACGGAGCCTACGTCGCCTGATAGGCCTGAATGGTAAAGGGTTGGTGTGAGTGTCTCGGTGTCACCGCAGTTGCGCATGTTCATGCGCACAACGTTCATGCCCGCGGTCCACGCCTTGCTGCCTGTTCCGATTACATACTGCGATTCCACTGAACCTTCAAGACCGTGCACAATAATGGCGGTGATCGCCGCCTGTCGCTCCGGCTGCCAGTGGCAAACGCATTCAACCTGCACCTTGGCACCGGAATGGTGCTCAGCGACAAGGAAGCGCCTCGGCTCGCCTTCCGGTAACAGGTTGATTCGCGTCAGAAAGTTGCCCGCGACGGTTTGCGCGTGACCTCCACTCAGGCCGCGCCTGGGAACAAAGTTGTAGTCCGAAGAAAGCACTGGAACGCTGAAGGATCAGTTCATCGAGCATGAACCCGGACCGCGCGGGTCACCACAACTCCCGCACGAACCTGATGAGGTAGAAAAGCTCTTTTCTGAGCTTCCTACCGCGAAGCTGGAAAGCTGTTGATCCAGCTCGTGACTGGAACACGAAGGGCACGACGGAGCTTCCGATCCGCGAACCACGGCCTCGAAGCGGCGATCACATTCCTTGCAGATGTATTCGAAGATAGGCATACAAAAACTAAAGTTCAGAGATAGGTTACAGGGAACAAGGAATGCGGTCTAGCCGTGGCCTGCCGCGCCGGCCTACTTCTGGAGTTCGGGAAAGATTTTGCGGAAATCGTAGAACCCGCTCTTGCCTTGCAGCCACTCGGCTGCTCGCACGGCACCTTCAGCATATCCTCGACGATTCTTTGCATCATGTACGAGCATCATGGTGTCGCTGGGCCCATCCAGCAGGAGCACATGGGTGCCGACAGTGTCACCCTCGCGAATCGACGCAATCTCGGGCTCCACCTTTCCTACTTCAGTAACGATCCGTTGGATCGAGACGGCAGTTCCTGATGGGGCATCTTTCTTTTGCGCGTGATGGCGTTCAACGATCCGCGGCGAGTAGCCATGAGTGATGGCGGAAGCAGCCGCTGCCGCGATTTCGAAAAAGACATTCACGCCGATAGAGAAGTTCGAACCGTACAGCAGCGCAGCCGCGGCGTGGAGGACCTCCCGCTCGATCTCATCAAGATGCTGATACCAGCCCGTCGTTCCCACAACGATCGGCTTCTTAGCGCGAATGCACGCGCGCATGTTCTTCAACACCGCGTCAGGGTTCGTGAAGTCAATCACGACATCGAAATCGCGGAGACGCTCTGGAGTGAGTGCACTGGCGTGTTCATTGTCGCGAGATGAGAGGACGTACACCTCGTGCCCGCGCTCTCGCGCAACTTCAGCAACGAGGGATCCGGTTTTACCACGACCCAGAATTAAAAGATTCATTCCAGAACTATTTCACCACGAAGCACACGGGAAAGCTGGGTTGAATTGGTTTCACGCGAAAATCGCGGGATCCGGATCGGCGAAGAATACTTTGTGCAGTACCCTAACGGTCTCATCCACATCGTCCTCTTCGATCACGAAGCTGATATTGATCTCCGAAGCGCCCTGCGAAATCATCCGCACATTCGTCTCGGGCAACGCGCCAAACACCTTTGCTGCGATGCCGCGCGTGCCACGAATGTTTTCCCCCACGAGGCAGACGATCGCCTTGCGACCTTCATACTTCACGTCTGCGAGCTTTTCCAAATCTGCAGCGATGGCAGGAATCGCTTCTGTTGAATCGACAGTCAACGAGATGCTTACTTCGGATGTCGAAACCATGTCCACTGGGCAGCGGTGGCGATCGAAGACTTCGAAAATGCTTTTCAAGAATCCATGCGCCATCAACATGCGTGTAGCAACCACATCGACGATCGTGATTCGGCGCTTCGCAGCGATGGCCTTGAAATAGTTGCGGCACTGCGGAGCCCGGGCCGTGATGCGCGTCCCTTCACAGCCTGGATTGCGAGAATTCAGGACAAAAACTGGAATGTCTTTCTGCACAGCGGGAAGTAATGTCGCCGGATGCAGAACTTTAGCTCCGAAATAGGCGAGTTCCGCTGCTTCATCAAAGCTGATGGTGCGGATTCGGTGCGCATCCCTGCACAGCCGTGGGTCGGTGGTCATCATGCCATCGACGTCCGTCCAGATCTCGATCGACTCTGCTCCCAGTCCGGCGCCAACGATGGCGGCGGTGAAGTCTGAGCCGCCGCGACCTAGAGTCGTTGTGGCTCCTTCACGCGTGCTACCGATGAATCCTCCCATAATGGGAATGTGGCCTTTGTTGAGCAAGGGCTTCACACGATGCGCGAGCCGAAGATCGATTTCCGGGAAAAGAGGTACGGCTTTCGTATGGTTGGCATCCGTTATGACACAGCTTCGAGAATCGACATGTGCTGCCGGTAAGTCGCGGACAGAAAACGCGGAAGCCACCATCCGGCTGGAAATGCGCTCGCCGAAGGAGGCAACCAGATCGGTCGTCCGCGGCGTAAGCTCGCCCACGGCGGCGATGCCGCGCAGCAGCTCATCGAGAGCGTCGAATTCGGACTCGAGTTCAGAATGAAACTGAGTAAACAGTCCCGTTCCGAGCAGTTCACCGGCTGTGGAGTAATGCCGTTCGCGCAGTCCCCGTGAAAGTTCTAGTGCCCTGCCAGGGTCGTTAGCACCAGCAGCCTGCCCGGCGGCGAGTAATTGATCGGTGACCTTGGCCATCGCGCTGACTACAACCACCGGCAACAGATCGCGACGGTCCGCAACGATCTTCGCGGCACGGTCAATCGCAGAGCTGTCCTCAACCGATGTGCCGCCGAATTTCATGACGATCATCGGCAGCTCCAGCAGGTAGGTCGCGGGGACGTGGCCTTACTCAATCGAGATACCCGTCATGCTTAAGCAATTCGGCATTCAGCAGGGCAGCGCCTGCCGCTCCACGAATCGTGTTGTGCGAGAGCACGCTGAACTTCCAGTCAAGTATGCCGCACGGCCGCAGGCGTCCCACAGTAGCACTCATTCCACGACCGCGATTCACGTCGAGCCGCGGCTGAGGACGGTCGATCGAGCGGTCGTAGATCACCGGCTGTTCAGGAGCGGTCGGTAAATTGATTTCCTGCGGACGCGCACGGAAAGCGCTCCATTGCTCGAGAATCTCCTCAGCCTTCGCCGCTTTCTTCAGCTTGATCGACACAGATTCTGTGTGACCATCCTCGACCGCGACGCGATTACACTGCGCGCTTATCCTGAACGCGGCATCCGTCACAGATCCATTCTCCAGCACGCCCAGGAGTTTGCGGGTCTCCGCTTCCAATTTCTCCTCTTCCTTGGGAATGAACGGAATCACATTGCCGAGAATATCTAGCGAGGCAACGCCCGGATATCCAGCACCGCTCACAGCCTGCATGGTTGCGACGAAAACCGCGTCCACTCCGAAGGCGCGGTGCAGGGGAGCGAGTGCCATGACAAGCCCGATCGCAGAGCAATTCGGGTTTGTGGCAATGAATCCTCCATTACGCTTGCGCGTAGCCTGCTTATCGATCAGCTTGAGGTGATCAGCGTTCACCTCGGGAATCACTAGTGGCACATCTTTGTCCATGCGAAACGCACTAGAATTCGTAATGACAGCGTGCCCCGCCTCGGCAAACCTGGGCTCAAGCTCCTTCGCAATGCCTGCATCGAGCGCCGCAAAGATGACTCTCGGCGCACCGTTCGGCGCAGCATCACTTACGCGTATTCCCGCGACGCGCTCCGGAATCGGCGTATTCAGCTTCCAGCGCGCCGCCTCCGAATAAGGAAGCCCCGAGGAGCGCTCCGAAGCCGCCAGCCAAGCGACCTCGAACCAGGGATGGTTCTCCAGCAACTGGACAAATCGCTGGCCAACCATGCCAGTCGCACCAAGTATTCCAATGGGGATTCTGTTCGGCATCTTCAAGAAATTCAGATCTGTATTTACAGTAGCAGCTTTGAATCGGACCCGACATCCGCTTCCGTGCAAGGGGGCGCAGCGTGAAGTTTTAGGGACTGATCAAAATTCCTAATACGTCTAATTTCAAATTTACGCCTTTCTCGCCCCGTTTAACCCCATTTCATCCCTGACAACACTAGCCGGTATGTGTTAAGCTGCGCGGCCGATAGCTACTGCCCGCGGTAGTTGCAAATGCAGCCGGCTCAAGAAGGCAGTTCGATTCATAGTCGTCTGGATTCTTACTCAGCGCCTTCCGGCGACTGAGATTTCTGGAGGGACGAATGACAGGGCAAGAAACTAGCTCTCAGACTCCAAGCCTGACACGCGAAGGCTGTAAATACACCCCACATCCAATGCGCCGCTCTGCAGCATTGGCAGCAATTGCTCAAATCAGCACAGTATTGATTCTCCTGTTCGTGGTTAGTGCTTTGACGATGTTTGCACAGACTGCTGGTAGCGGCACGATCATCGGCACGGTAACAGACCAATCGGGAGCAGTCGTTCCAGATGCAACTGTGACGATTACTGACAAAGCTACGAATACAGCGACTAGGACAACGACTAACAGCGCAGGCCACTATGTATTTGCCAACGTGAACCCGGGCACGTACGACATCAAAATCAGTAAGCAAGGATTCCAAACGGTGTTGGTGCAAGGTCAAGGTGTGGAAGTCGGAAGGTCATTGACGGAAGACGTTCGATTGACCGTCGGTGCAGTAACGCAGGAGATTACCGTAGAGACAACCGGCACTGAGTTACAGACTCTTAATTCGACGGTCGGCAATACCGTTACAGGTGTGGCTCTTGATTCTCTGCCGCAGCTTGGGCGAAACGATGTCAGCACATTCGTCACACTGCAGCCTGGCGTTAGCCCCGATGGTAGCGTCGCAGGAGCCGTCGTTGACCAGAGTAGCTTCATGCTCGATGGCGGTCAGAACACCAACGACATGGACGGCAGCATGAGCGTCTATACGCCGAGCTTCGCCGGCGACGCAACCGGAGGTCTGGCAGGAAAAAATAGTCAAGGATTGGTTAGCGCACCGACAGGTGTTATTCCGACACCCGCTGACAGCATCGAGGAATTCAAGGTCAACACTGCAAACCAGGGTGTGGACTTCAACAGTGCGGCAGGCGCGCAAGTACAAGTCGTGACCAAGCGCGGAACAAACATCTGGCACGGCAGCGTGTACGAGTATTACTTTAAAAATAAGTGGAACGCAAACACTTGGGACAATAATCTCTCAAAGACCCCAGTACCAAACTATCACTACAGTCGGTTCGGCGCTTCCCTGGGCGGGCCACTCACTTCGAAGGAGATACTTGGAGGAAAGACGTTTTTCTTCGCCAATTACCAGGGTTTTATCTGGAACAACGTGCAGACAATTGAGAGAGATGTTCCCACTGTGGGCATGCAGCTCGGTTTACTGCAAGGCAAGGTAAAGGGTGTCCGGACTGTCATTAATATGAATCCCGTTGCCGTAACCTATCCCGCGAATGCTCCTGCCATCGGGGCGCTGGTACCTGGCACTACGTACCAGCCCACGGCATGCCCGCAGAACGCGAATGGGTTATGCGATCCGCGAGCGACACTTGGTGTGGCTAGCAGCGGAGGAATAAATCCTACGGTGCAGGCGATGTGGAACAAGTATCTGCCTGCCTCGATCATTAATGACCCGGCATGCACCGTGAACCTCGGAAGTCGATGCGACGGATTCAACGTACAAGGTTTTAAGGCCAACGTTGCGATTCCGCAAAAAGACAACAATGGTGTGATTCGCCTTGACCACGACTTTGGCTCCAAGAATCACTTCATGGCGAGCTATCGCTATTACCAGCTGACGCGAACTACGAACAATCAGATTGATATAGGCGGCTTCTTCGCGGGTGACACCGCCGGCGTAGCCAAAGCCGTTTCTACGCGTCCGCAGGTGCCGTGGTTTTACGTTGCGGGACTCACTACCAACATTAGTACGAATTTCACAAATGAGTTCCATTACAGTTTCCTGCGAAATTACTGGGCCTACCAGAGCAACAATGATCCGCCGCAGCTCTCGGGTCTCGGTGGCGCTCTAGAGCCACTCGGCGAACAGCATTACCAGGTTCTCGCGCCATACAATGTCGACAATCAGAACACGCGGGTTCGCTTCTGGGACGGCAAAGATCACTTCCTCCGCGATGACCTTTCCCTGCTACATGGAAACCACCTGTTCAGCTTTGGCGGCAGCTTCCAACACAACTTCAATTGGCATGTCCGCAGCGATAACGGTGGAACGATCAACTTTAATAACGTCTATCAGCTAGGGGACTCGCTGGGCGCTGGCCTGCTGCAAAACGTGGTAAGCAGCACGTTTCCAGCTGGCTTCGGCTCCAGCAAAACCGGATGGGGACGTTACGTCTCGTCAGTCTTAGGCGTCGTTACCGACTCACAGGTTGTATACACTCGGTCCGGTGCAAACTTGACATTGAACCCAACGGGCACACTGGCGGTTAATCGCAGCCAGATTCCTTACTACAACGCCTACTTCTCCGATACGTGGCGCCTGAAGCCCTCGCTCACAGTAACGTATGGCTTAGGCTGGGCACTGGAGATGCCTCCTCATGAAATGGACGGCAACCAGGTGACTCTGGTGAATGACACTGGCGCACAGTTCGATGTTGAAGGCTACTTCGCTCAGCGACAAAAGGCTGCTCTACAAGGAAATGTCTATAACCCAACACTGGGCTTCGCTCTCGTGGGGAACACACAGAATGGTCTCAAGTACCCCTACCAGCCGTTCTATGGCGGGTTCAGTCCGCGTGTAGCGGCTGCATGGAACCCGGGAGCTGACAGCGGTATTCTAGGGAAACTATTAGGCGGCAAAGACACCGTCATCCGTGGCGGCTATGGTCGTATTTATGGACGACTTAATGGTGTAGACCTAGTGTTAGTGCCGTTACTGGCTCCCGGACTGATACAAGCAGTAAATTGCCAGACTGCCTTATCAAATCGAACCTGCGCCGCGTCACCCGGAACATTCGTCGACGCATTCCGTATTGGCACCGACGGCAAAACAGCCCCGGTAGCAGCAGCAACCCAGACATTACCGCAACCATACTTCCCTGGTGTTAACAACGTGTCTATTGCGGCTGGCGAATCGCTGGATCCTCACTTCCGGCCGAATGCAATTGACTCATTCGACCTCACGATTCAACGGCAGTTGGCGAACAAAGTCACTGTGGAAGTTGGGTACATCGGGCGCCTGATTCACCACGAATTCCAAGCCTACAACCTCAACGCAGTACCGTACATGATGACCAAGGGCGGTCAGACATTTGCGTCCGCCTATGCTGCGGTCTCGAAGGCCTTAGGATGTACAACGTCTGCGAGCGCCTGCGATGCAAAAGGCGTTCCGGCTAATATTACTCCGCAACCGTTCTTTGAGGCGGCTTTGGCTGGAACTGGCTTTTGCACAGGATTTTCCAGTTGCACGCAAGCTGTTGCGGTCAACGAAGAGGGAAACTTTGCAACCCAGAGTGTTTGGAGTCTGTGGAGTGATCTGGACAACGGCGGTAAGGCTCCCGGATTCAACTTCCCGTTCACGATGTTGAACACGATAGGTCAGATGTCATCGGGCATCGGCGTCAATGCCAGTAATGGTCACGGAAATTATCACGCGGGCTTTGTATCCGTGAGGACTAACGACTGGCGTGGCATAACAATGCAGTCCAATTTCACTTACAGCAAGGCACTCGGTACGGGTGCCGTGGTTCAAGCAACCAGCGAATACACCGTGGATGATCCGTTCAATTTGAACGCCATGTACGGTGTACAACCCTTTGACCGTAAATTCGTATACAACCAGTTCATCGTCTACCAGCCTCCGTTCTTCAAAAGCCAGCAGGGAATCGTAGGGCACTTGCTCGGAGGATGGAACATTACACCAATCTTCACTGCGGGCAGCGGTCAGCCGGTTTACTGCAACACGCAGACTAACGGTCAGTCGTTCGGTTCAGGTGACGGCAATCTCTTCTTCAGCAATGAGCAATGTGTCTTCACCTCACGGTACAACGGCGGCACATCGCTCCATGGAGGCGTTGCAGGAGGGACGGACGCTAATGGCAACAGTGTAGGAACATCGACCGCTGGATCCGCACCTGGGACCCAGCTGAACATGTTCGCCGACCCAATTGCAGTGTATAGCCAAGTGCGGGCACCGATTCTTGGTGTCGACACCAAGAACCCTGGTGTTGGACCGATTCACGGTCTGCCATATTGGAATCTCGATCTCAGCGTGAGGAAAAACATCAAAGTCACCGAGCGCGTGGGCTTCACCTTCCAGTTCCTATGCACTAACGTCCTCAACCACAACCAAATGTCCGATCCGACTCTCGACCTCTCCGACACGACAACTTGGGGCACGACTACAACCCAAGTCAACAATCCGAGGCAGATGGAGTTCGGATTCCGGGTCAGCTTTTAATTAGCATCATTTCAGCGACCGCGAGTTATTGCTCGCGGTCGTTTT
>Ga0126371_10002731_pt1 | contig 15271 bp, 7 predicted proteins | sample PanSoiMetaPlot_4_FD_110145 | JGI IMG/M metagenome (GOLD analysis project Ga0126371, IMG submission 110145) | Tropical forest soil microbial communities from Panama - MetaG Plot_4 | ecosystem: Environmental > Terrestrial > Soil > Tropical forest > Bulk soil | place: Panama | collected 2016-02-17 | reverse complement strand
CGGGCCGATCGCTTCGCCGGACCTGATTCAGTTCTCGCCTGGGCTGCCAAAGACCAGGTCCGGTAAGATCATGCGCCGCATTCTGCGCAAGATTGCAGAAGACCAGTTCGGCAATCTAGGCGATACTTCGACGCTGGCCGAGCCCGCCGTAGTCGATGATCTGATCCACAATCGGCAGAACCGCAGGGCCACCACTTGAGGTCAGTGCCCATGACCCAACAACCGCCTGTCAAAAGTCGCTCGCGATCCCGTTGACCTCCCAATCGCCGTAGCGGGCCGGATCCGGCCCATTGCGTCCCTGCAACTCAGTGGGTCGTTCTGCGGATCTGCGACTGATTTCGGCGCGTCGGGCTTGCGCCTCCGCAAGCGCCCTTTCAGCGGCCGGAACGAGCCCTCTGTTCGGCCACGTTGCCGACACAGATGCGCAATCAGCGGTGCCCGAAGCGGAGTTCAGCGGTATGTTCTCTGTCATAGCCATGCAAGAAGCGATTCCTTCGGGGAACGTCAAGGCGGCAGATGCATTGCTGAAATACGTTACATGACCTCATTTTCCTGATATTCGCAGGACGCGGGGGAGCAAATGCACATGTCGTCGCACATGGCGACGATCGAACGGTCGTCCGTCTCTCGAAATGACACACACCCACGCTGATGCCCTTTCGCGTCATCCACCCGGCTTTGCTGCGCGGTGGGCCGCAGCCAACCTCTTGGAGGGGGTGCTTCGGCGCAATCGATCATTGGACCAACAGCTGGACGAAAAGTATACCAATTCGGGTTTGTGGCAGCTTTCCGAACGTGATCGGGCATTGGCGCGGCGGATCGTAGCTACGGTGTTGCGGCGGCTAGGAACGTTGCGCCGATTGATCAGCGAGCTCCTGGATCAAGGCCTGCCCAAGGATGCCCCCCAAGTCGAAAACGCGCTCTTGATCGGCGCTGCGCAAGTTCTTTTTCTTGACATTCCGCATCATGCGGCGGTCGATCTTTCTGTGCGGCTGGTCCAAGGGGATCGCCGACATGCCCGTTATGCGGGTCTTGTCAACGCCGTGATGCGGCGGATTGCGAGTACTGGAAACGGCCAGCTGGCAGGGCTTGCACCGCTTCGTCTCGATACACCGGACTGGTTGTTTACGCGGTGGGTGAATGCCTATGGCGAGGGCGCCGCGCGCGCCATCGCCCACGTCCACAGCCTTGAACCACCGCTTGATATCACGGTTAAATCCGACCCGGACCAATGGGCGCAACGGCTGGGCGGCCGCAAGTTGCCGACCGGTTCCGTGCGACTGCCTGTGCATGGACCGATATCGGCACTGCCGGGCTACGCCGAGGGACATTGGTGGATCCAGGACGCTGCTGCAGCCTTACCGGTGCGATTATTCGGCGACCTGCGGGGTCGTTCCGTCGCCGACCTGTGTGCGGCACCGGGCGGCAAAACTGCTCAATTGGCATGTAACGGCGCACAGGTGACCGCCATCGACCGATCGGCACCTCGCATGGCGAGGTTGCGGGAGAATCTTTCGCGAACGGACCTCCGGGCTATTACCGTGGTCGCAACTGCCGAGGATTGGAAGCCAGATCCCCCAACCGCCACCTTTGATGCTGTGTTGATCGATGCACCATGTACGTCCACCGGCACTATCCGACGGCATCCGGATATTCCGTGGCGCAAAGCACCCAGTGATATTGCGGTCCTGTCAGCCGCGCAAAAGCGGCTTTTTGCCCGCGCGGTTGAACTGACCAAGTCGGGCGGCATTATCGTGTATTGCACATGTTCGTTGGAGCCGGAAGAAGGCGAAAATATTGTTTCCGCCATAGTCGAACAGGATCGGCGGGTGCGTCGCAAACCTGTCACGGCCGCTGACTTCCCCGAGCTCGAGGAATTCATCACGCCGATCGGCGAGTTACGCACGCTGCCGTGCCATTGGCCGGACACGGATGCTCGCATGGGCGGGCTGGATGGATTTTTTGCAACCCGCCTCGAACGGGTCTAAGTCATCACCAGTCTGATGATTCGCGCCCGGGGGTAACCGCGTTAAATCGGGAAAACAGGCGGCGTTTGCGCACGTTGCCCAGCGCTGATCCTTGGTTATGTTCTCAAATGGTGTACAGGAGTAAACGCCTGTGATGAGGAGGGGCCAGCCTTAATGTCCCGCGCTGTCATCGCGGATCGCTGCCGCCTGTCTTGGCTGGTGCTTCGACGCAACTTCAACGTCCTCAAGGGGCGAGCGATAGTTCACCCCGTGACAGGGTTGGCCTATTGGCCGTCAGGCGGTGAACGTCTCGTCATTGCACCGCAGGAGTTGCGCACGGCCGATCCGACCCGAGCCAATGAAATCTATGGGGGGCGGTTCGCGTTTGCTGGAAAGGTTGTGGTCTGCGATGGCCGCTCGCCATTCGAAATAGAGCCTCCCACTGAGGAATGGGCCGAGATCCTGCTTGGGTTTGGCTGGTTACGCCACCTGCGCGGCGCCAATTCGATGATGACCCGTGCCAACGCCCGCGCCCTCGTTGATGAATGGATCACGGTTCAAGGTTCCTGGCACCCGATCGGTTGGCAGCCTGAAATCGTAGCGCGCCGCATCATGTCGTGGCTCAGCCAGGCCACGCTCATTCTCGACGATGCCGATTTGAGGTTTTATCGGCGATTGCTGCGTAACCTGACGCGGCAGGTTCGCTTTTTGCGTGCTACAGCAAATGATGTGCGTGATGGTGTGCCCCGGCTGCAAGCGCGCATCGCGTTGACATATGCGGCGCTCTGCATGGCCAAGCAGATTCGTCATCTGCGTGTGGCGACGCGGCGTCTGGTCAGTGAATTGGAACGCCAAATCTTACCCGACGGCGGCCATATCAGCCGCAATCCGGGCGTTATTATCGAAATACTCCTCGATCTATTGCCCCTGAGCCAAGCCTTTTCGGCGCGAAATGTGGCCCCTCCTCCGGCGCTCATCAATGCCGTCGACCGCATGATGCCGATGCTGCGGTTCTTCCGGCACGTTGACGGAACCTTTATGCTTTTCAATGGCATGGGCCCAACATCACCTGACCTCCTGGCTACGGTTCTCGCCTATGACGACGCGCGCGGGACTCCGGTCGCCAACGCGCCCTATTCGGGGTATCAACGCATCGAAGCCGGCGCCAGCACCTTCCTGATGGATAGCGGCAGTCCACCGCCTCTGGAGGTAAGCGCCGATGGCCATGCCGGCTGCCTGGCTTTCGAATTCTCAAGCAGGCAGCAGCGCATCATAGTGAACTGTGGCATGCCGGCTGCCGGACGGGAAAATTGGCGGCAGGTTGCGCGCGCGACGGCGGCGCACTCCACCGTCACATTTAACGACTCGTCGTCATGTTATTTTCTTGATTCTTCCACATTCAGGCGCGTGTTTGGCGTTCCGATCGTCGATGGCCCCCGCGCCGTGACGGTCTCGCGCGACAATGGAAGCCGCGCGATGGTATTACGTGCGACCCACGACGGCTATGCCGAGCGTTTCGGGATCATTCATGAACGCTTCGTGTCGCTTTCAGCGGATGGCAACAAGCTCGAAGGCGAAGACGTTTTCCTGCCCTCCTCCGGCAATGCTTTGTCGGAAGATGCGGAAGACTACTTTGCGGTTCGCTTCCACCTCCATCCTGGGATACGTGCCAGCCGGCTGACCGATGGACGCGGCGTCGTGCTGCTGGCTCCGAACCGGGACGTTTGGAATCTCAACACCCACGAAGACGTTGTTGTGGTGGAGGAGAGCGTCTATTTGGCAGGCCAGGATGGCCCGCGTCGCACGACGCAGATCGTGATCTACGGTCAGGCCAGGGGGCGCCAACGCGTACACTGGACCTTGAGCCTCGTTCGGCAACTTCCCGTCGCGCCCAAGTCGGAGTGACGCGGCCCGAATTTCGCACTTCCGTCATGCACAGCCCGAAGAACGCTGCGGTGGCAAGTTGCACGCACTTCTGCTAACCGCGAACACTTCCCGCACTTGGCAGGTCACCATGCATGAACATCTGCGCCGCATTACTCGCGCCATTCTTTCGGTATCCGATAAGGCCGGACTGGTGGAGTTTGCCCGACGGCTGGAGCGCTTCGGCATCGAGCTGGTTTCCACCGGAGGCACCGCGCGCGCACTCGCCGAGGCCGGCCTCAAGGTGCGCGACGTATCAGACCTGACCGGCTTTCCGGAAATGATGGACGGTCGGGTCAAGACCCTGCATCCGAAGATCCACGGCGGGTTGCTGGCCGTTCGCGACAATGCCGAGCACGTTCGCACCATGCAGGATCATCACGTCCCAGCGATCGATCTCCTGGTGGTGAATCTCTACCCCTTTGAGGCAACGGTCGCCAAGGGAGCAAGCTTTGACGATTGTATCGAGAATATCGACATCGGGGGCCCCGCCATGATCCGGTCCGCCGCCAAGAACCACGCCGACGTTGCCGTCATTGTCGAGCCCGACGACTACGCGGTCTTGATCGCTGAGCTGTCCGCCCATCAGGGGATGACGTCGCAGGCATTGCGCCGACGGTTGGCGGCCAAAGCCTACGCGAGAACCGCCGCCTATGACGCCGCGATATCCAATTGGTTTGCGGGCGAACTCCGGGACGTAGCGCCGGATTTTCGCGCCTTCGGCGGCCGCATTATAGAAGCGCTTCGCTACGGCGAGAACCCGCATCAAACAGCGGCCTTTTATCGAACGCCGGACGCCCGGCCAGGCGTCTCCAGCAGCCGGCAAGTTCAGGGCAAGCAGCTATCCTACAACAACATCAACGATACCGATGCGGCCTACGAGTGCGTGGCCGAATTCGACCCCGCCCACAGGGCCGCCTGCGTCATCGTCAAGCACGCCAATCCGTGCGGGGTCGCGGAAGGTCCAAGCCTCCTCGATGCCTATCGCAAGGCACTTGCCTGCGACCCGGTCTCAGCGTTCGGCGGCATCGTGGCGTTGAACCGGCCGCTCGACGCCGACGCTGCTCGCGCCATCACGGAGATCTTCACGGAGGTCATCATCGCACCGGAGGCGAGCCCCGAGGCGATAGCGATCGTCGGCGCCAAGAAGAACCTGCGGCTGCTGATCGCCGGCGGACTTCCTGATCCTCGCGCGGCGGGCTCGACGATCAAATCGGTGGCGGGCGGGTTCTTGGTGCAATCACGTGACAATGCGGCGGTCGACGACATGCAGTTCGCCATCGTGACGACGCGAGCGCCGACGACGGCGGAATTATCCGATCTGCGGTTCGCGTTCCGTGTCGCCAAGCACGTGAAATCGAACGCCATCGTGTACGCCAGGGATGGCGCCACGGTCGGGATCGGGGCCGGCCAGATGAGCCGGGTCGATGCCGCCCGCATTGCGGCGTGCAAGGCGGTGGACGCCGCGAAAGAGGCGGGTCTGCCGGCGCCGCTCACCAAGGAGTCCGTAGTGGCGTCCGATGCGTTCTTCCCGTTCGCGGACGGGCTTCTGGTCGCGATCGAGGCTGGTGCAACCGCCGTCATCCAACCGGGCGGCTCGGTGCGCGACGACGAAGTCATCAAGGCGGCGGACGATCACGGCATCGCCATGGTGTTCACCGGCACCCGGCATTTTCGACATTAAAATCGAGCTAAGCCGCCGCGCTTGCGAGCGACGGCTTGCCGCTGATCATGTCCGCAGCCTTCTCCGCCATCATCAGAACAGCGGCGTTGAGATGCCCTGAGACGAGGTCCGGCATCGCGGATGCATCGACGACGCGCAGGCGCTCAACGCCCTGCACCCGCATCTGCGGGTCCAGCACAGCCTCGGGGCCGAGCCCCATCGGGCAGGTCGCCGCCGGATGATGTGCCGTGATGGCGGTTTTGCGGATGTAGGCGTCGATCTCGGCATTGCTGGTGCAGGACGAGCCAGGCGCGGTCTCGGTACCCCGAAACCGATCGAGCGGCCGCTGATAAGCGATGTGGCGGGCAAGCCGAAAGCCTTCACGCAACTTCGGCAGATCGTTGGGCGCCGAGAAGAAATTGTAGACGATCCGCATCGGATCGCGCGCGTCATTCGAGCGTAGCAGGATTTCGCCGCGGCTATGGGGATGCAGCAAAGCCGGTCGAATCGCAAAGCCGTCCCGTCGCGGCGGGCGGATCACCGGACACCACATACGTACATTGGTCGCAGCGCCGCGAAACATGAACTCGATGTCCGGCACCGCGATCTCAGCGCGCATTTTGATGAATGCATGCAACCCGCCCGGCACCACGGTGCCCGGGCCTGTGCCGAACAGCCAGGCCCGGATCATGCTGGCCACCATGCGGTCAAACCGCATCTGGCGATGGAATGGCCCAGGTTCCAAACGTGCGAAGGAAAGAAATACTGCCAAGTGGTCCTGAAGGTTGCGGCCGACCGGCAGGTCGATGACCGGATCGACTCCGACCTCGTACAGATGCACCGCCGGCCCGATGCCGGACAACATCAGAATTTGCGGCGTGCTGAAGGCGCCCCCCGAAATGATCACCTCGCGCGCCGCGCCCGCCTGAACGACGCGCCCGTGCTTGACGTATTCGATCCCTGTTGCGGTCGTACCGCGCAGGATCACCCGCATCACCAGCGCCTGGGTCTCGACCGTCAGATTGGGTCGCCGCATCGCCGGCTTGAGGAACGCCGTCGCCGCCGACGAGCGGCGGCCCTTGCGGATGGTGTATTGGCTGCGACCGAATCCTTCCTGGAAGGCTGCGTTGTAATCCGCCGTGGCGGGAATGCCGGCGGCTTTGGCGGCCTCGATCCAGGCCGGATAAAGCGGGTCGGCGGATTTGGCGAACTCGGTTCCGAGCGGACCCGCGCTGCCGCGCCAGGCATCCGCGCCGCCCGCGAATGTCTCGCAGCGCTTGAAATACGGCAGTACGTCCGCATAAGACCATCCGGTCGCGCCCTTCTGGGCCCAGCGATCGAAATCGCCCCGATTGCCGCGCGTATAGGCCATTACGTTGATGGATGACGACCCGCCCAGCACCTTGCCGCGGCTTGCCTCGATAGAACGGCCATTGAGGTTGGGCTCCGGCTCGGTCACGAATCCCCAATCGAACATGCGACGCTCATGGAGCTTGCCCATGCCGAGCGGTATGTGAATGTAAGGATGCCAGTCGTGTCCGCCGGCCTCGACCACCAGAACCTGCGCGCCTTCGTCTTCGGTAAGCCGGTTGGCGAGCACGCAGCCAGCCGAGCCGGCGCCGACGATGATGTAGTCGTAGGTCTTTGCGGCCATGGCGCTTGATGCCATTCGCAAAGCGGTCAGCTCAATACGGACGAACCGTTCCCTTCACCGTCGTGCGCCACATCAGCCGGCGTTGATCCGACGGGAAATCGTCGCGCGCATGGGCCGAGCAGCGATTGTCCCAAACCAGGAGATCGCCGACGCGCCAGACATGGCGATAGACGAATTCCGGACGCTCGGAGTGGTCGAACACCGCATTGAGCAGTTCGTCACTTTCGGCCTCCGGCGTGCCGACGACCTTCACGGTCATGAGGCGATCGACATAGATCGCTTTGCGGCCGGTTTCATCGTGGGTGCGAAACACCGGATGCACAGCTTCGCTGAAAGCTTCGACGCCCTTGCTGGTATCGCCGCGAATTGTGGTGCCGTAGTTATAATGATTGAGGGCCTTGCGGCCTTCCAGGCGATCGCGGATCTGCGGATCGAGGGTGTCGTAGGCAGCGTAGCCGCTGGCGAACAGCGTGTCGCCGCCGCAGCTCGGAATCTCTACTGAATATAACAACGTGCCGTTGTGCGGCAGCTCGGCGTGGATCATGTCATGATGGAAGTTCATTTCCCCGTCGGGCAGCGCGCCGATGGTCTCGCCGTTCTCCCGGATGTTGGAGATCAACATGATGTTGGGAAGTAATTTCTCGTATCCCCTGGGAAAATATTTCGGCGGTCGTGACAGCGGTCCGATCTCGCCGAAATATCCGGTTGCCCTGATCAGATCCGCCTGGGAAAATCTCTGGCCGCGAAACACCAGAACCAGGTGATCGAGCCAGGCCTTGTGGATGCCCCGGATGGTCTCGGCGCAAAGTGCGTCGCGCAGGTCGACGCCGCGGATTTCAGCACCAATGTGTTCCGCGAGCGCAACGACTGCCAGACCAGTGTTTGTTGCGGCGTCCATCGCCTCCTCCATGCCAAATCAATTTCGCGCCAAGTCGCCAAGTATACTGGCTGCGACCGTGAGTTTCGACAGCGTCAGTCCCGATGCTGCCATCTCATGCATCGCTTTGCGCACGCGATCGACGTCATCGCCTTTCCGCCGCGCGAAGGCCGCAACGGCCTCCGGACCACCGCCGCCCGCAGCGGTCATCTCGGCCACTAGCCGACGCAGGGCGTCCCCCATGGTATCAAGCCCGCGATCGAACGCCAGGCGGTCGAAATAATCCACCAGTTTGATGGCGCGGGCCGCACCCACGATGCGGTCAAGCTGAAAATAAGCCTCTGCGGCAAAAAAGATCGCGGCGACCTCGGCCACCCGGTGCTTGGTGCGATCGGCGATCAGGATAATGTCAGCTGCGGATCCAAGTGCCGGCAAGTTTGCAACGTTTCGGGCAACCGGTTCGGGCACGCCTTCGGACATCATCTTAAGCGTCGCAGTGTCACGCGCGCGCTGGGCTTCCGGGGACAGGCAACGGTCAAGCCCTCCGGAAACCGCCGCGATCCTGGTTCGGTAGTGATCCACGATGTTGGCGAGGCCTTGACGCACATCTACGTTGCGCAAGAACCATACAATACGATCGAGCAGGAGATTCTGCACCACCGCGAACAGGTCAAGCTGCACGGTGCTGGAAACCTTGTTATCGAGCGCCTCGATCGATGTGTTGAGAGCCGTGAGCCGGAAGCTGTCTCGCACCGCGGCGAATGCCGCAGCGATGCGATCGACCGATGCCCCGGTCTGATCAGCGATCCTCACGACGATCGACGGGCCGCCGCGGTTGATCATGGAATTGGCGAGTTGGGTTGCGATGATGTCCCGACGCAGACGATGACGTTCCAACGTATCGGGAAAGTGATTGGAAATCGATTGGGGGAAGTAGCGGGTCAGCTCGCGGGCGAGATATGGATCGTCCGGCACATTGGAGTGCAGAAGGTCTTCGTGCAGCGCAAGCTTGGCATAGGCCTGCAGCACCGCAAGCTCAGGCCGCGTGAGCGGCTGGGCGCGTCGTCTTCGCTCTGCGATTTCCATATCGGTCGGCAGGAACTCCACGGCGCGATCAAGCAATTGCCGCTTCTCCAGCGTCTGCATCAGCCGTTGCTGGAAACCGAGGTCTTCAAGGCCGCGGCGTTCGACAAGGGATAGTGCCAGGGTCTGCTGGTAGTTATTGCGCAGCACCACATTGGCGACCTCGTCGGTCATGCCTGCCAGGAGGATGTCACGATCGCTCCGCGCAAGACGCCCGTCGCGGAGCGGAATACTCAGAGCAATCTTGAGATTGACCTCGACGTCGGAGGTATTGACGCCCGCAGAATTATCGATTGCATCGTTGTTGAGGCGGATGCCCCGCAGGGCCGCTTCGATGCGGGCGCGCTGGGTAAGCCCGAGATTGGCGCCTTCACAAACGACCTTGCACCGCAGTTCGGCAGCGATGGCGCGTACCGCATCATTGGCGCGATCTCCAACGGACTCGTCGGTTTCATTCGATGCGCGCACATAGGTGCCGATACCGCCGAACCACAACAGATCAACCGGCGCCTTGAGGATAGCATTCATGACTTCCTGCGGCGTCGCCTTTGCAGCAGTGAGGCTGAGTACAGCGCGGCCCTCCGCCGACAAATCGATTTCCTTCGCCGAGCGCGAGAAAATCCCGCCGCCCGGCGAAATGATACTGCGGTCGAAATCCTGCCAACTCGATCGCGGCAGATCGAACAGCCGTTTCCGCTCCTCGAAGCTGCGTTCCGGATCCGGATTAGGATCGATAAAGATGTCGCGGTGGTCGAATGCAGCAACAAGGCGGATGGTGCGTTCGCGCAACATTCCATTGCCAAACACGTCGCCGGACATGTCGCCGATGCCGGCGACGGAAAATGGCGTCCGGGAAAGGTCGACATTCATTTCGCGGAAATGGCGCTTGACGGATTCCCAGGCGCCGCGCGCCGTGATGCCCATTTTCCGGTGATCGTAGCCCGCCGAACCGCCGGACGCGAAGGCATCGTCAAGCCAGAATTCATGGCTCCGTGCAATCTCGTTGGCAATATCCGAGAAGGTGGCGGTGCCCTTGTCGGCTGCGACCACCAGATAGGGATCGTCTGCATCGTGACGGACAACCTTGAACGGCGCCACAACGCCCTTGAGGTCGAGGTTGTCCGTCAGGTCGAGCAGGGTCGACATGAATATCTTATAGACGGCAATCGCTTCAGCCTGAATCGCATCGCGATTACCCGCAGGGAGTCGCTTCGGCACAAAGCCCCCCTTTGCACCGACTGGCACGATCACGGCGTTTTTCACCTGTTGCGCCTTGACAAGGCCGAGCACCTCGGTGCGGAAGTCCTGCGGCCGATCCGACCACCTGATGCCGCCACGCGCGACCGGACCGAACCGCAGATGGACGGCCTCCAGTCGCGGCGAGCAGATGAAAATCTCGAAACGCGGGCGTGGCAGCGGCATGCCGTCGACTTGGCGGCTGTCAAACTTGATCGCAATGGCAGGTCCCCCCGTTCGATCCTCGCCCGCCTGTGGGGGAGGGTCGAACGAGGGGAACTGATAAAAATTTGTGCGGACTGCAGACTGCACCGCATTGACGAAATGGCGGATGATGCGGTCTTCGTCGAGGCTGTCGACCGTCATCAGCTGTGCCTCGATTTCACCTGCGATGGCGGCCTGTTGTTCGTCGCGCTGATGTGGCGGTATCGCTGAATCGGGATAAAAACGCGCTCTGAACAATGCCACGATGCGCTCGGCGAGCGTCGCATGCCTGACGTGGGTCGCCCACATATAGTCCTGCGAATACGGAACACGTAGCTGGCGCAAATAGCGCGAGAAGGTTCGCATCAGCGCGACTTCACGCCAAGTGAGGCCGGCGACCAGAACGAGCGCGTTGTAACCGTCATTTTCGGCTTCGCCGCGCATCACGGCGGCAAAGCAGGAATCGAGTCGTGGCTTGGCGGCACCGATATCGACCGTGGGGCTGTCACGTCGATCGAGTTGCATGGCGTGAAGCCACACATGCGGCCGGTCATGGTTGCCTACCTCGATTTCATAGGTGCTTTCATCCACGACGATAAAGCCCATGTACTCAAGCACGGGAACGCGCTCCGACAACGGAATCGGGCGGCCGTAGCTCCAGACCTTGAGGCTCGCCCCCTCGCGGTCCTCACGATTACCTGGTTGAAAGTCGACACCGAGCGGAGCATCGGATGACAACGCTTCGATCGCCGCAATGTCGCCCATGGCGACGTCAGGGTCGAAAGTTTCGCGGTAGACTGCCGAAAATGCATTGCCATACTTGGCGAACAAGGCCCGCGCGTGGAGTGGGTCGTGGACCTTATCGAGCGCCTCAAGCAATCCGTCGGACCAGTTCTTTACCAGCAATGTGACGGCGGATTCGAGTTCCTGGCGCGCCGGATGAGCGAGTTCGCCCGGCCGACCGTCCTCCTTGCGTGCGATGATGAAATGGACTCGTACTACCGGCCCTTCGAGAAAGAATGGTACGAATGACACCATTTTGCCGGCGAACGCGGTCGCAAGCAGTTCGCCGATGGCGCGGCGTGTCGCGCTGTCGTAACGGTCCCGTGGCGCGTAGACGAGCACCGACACAAAGCGTTCGAACGCATCTCGTCGCGGCAGCACGCGCACGCGCGGGCGTTCGTTGAGCTGGAGAATTGTCAGCGCAAACCGCAATAGCGTGTCCTCGTCGATCTGGAACAATTCGTCGCGCGGATAGGTCTCCAGCAGATTGACGAGCGCCTTGCCGGAATGGCTCATGGCATCAAATCCGGAGCGTGCCACGACGTTGCCGACCTTGCTGCGAAGATAAGGGATGGTGTGGGTCGAACGCACGTAGGCCGTCGATGTGAACAGGCCGACGATTTGAAGGCCGCCTGTCAGCTTGCCGTCACGATCGTAACATTTGACCACGACGTAATCCATCGCGGTTCGACGGTGCACGCGCGAACGCGAATTGGTCTTGGTAATGATGAGCGTTTTGGGCTCTTGGAGCGCCTCCAGCGCACGCGGTGCCAATGCGAGGCGACCGCCGTCAGCCGCAAATATGTCGCCTTCGCGGCCCCGCAGAATGCCGAGCGCGGAGGCGAACATCACGGCGGGAGCATGACCGTCCTCGTTATAGGAATAATCGCGAACCCCGAGGAAAGTGAAATTGTCTTCCATCAGCCATGTGAGGAAGGAGATGGATTCGTTGAGATTATCGATCGGCGATGCCGGCAGGCCATTTGTCAATTCGATTATGAGGGCGTTGACCCGTTCAATCATGGCTTTCCAGTCTTCAACGGCGCGCCGAACGTCGGCGAGCACATTGTCGAGCGCAATGACGAGAGCGCCCATGATTTCCTTATCGTCGATGTGATCGACGTGGACTTGAATCAAGCTTTCGCGCCTTGAATTTGTGGCGGCCGACGAAGCGGGGAACGCGATCAGCCTTCCCGTCGTGTTGCGCTCGACGACGAATTGCGGGTGCACCACCAGATGGGGGTCGAGCCCCTGTTCGGTCAATTCGGCCATGACGGAATCGACCAGAAACGGCATGTCGTCATTGAGGATTTCAACGATCGATATGCTCTTGAGACGCCGACTGAGCGCAGATTGCGCGGTAGCGAACTGAATTTTCGGAGTTTGTTGCTGGCGCTCGCCAAGGAACCGCCAGGTTCCGGCGGCGATCTCGGCAATCTCGGAGGCGTCGTAGCGGACCAGATCTTCCGGCGCGGCCCCAGCGAACAACTGCATGACGAAATCTGACGGTGCGCTGGCGATGCGGCCCCGGAGTATCGCGGTGGCATCCGTCAGGAGCTGACGGGCAGCGTTTTCGTCTCCGAGGGTATCAATCGAAGCAGCGAGGTCGCGCAGCTGGGCTGCACAATCCTCCCGAGTATCAATTTTCATTTTGCAACCCTTCTGGTTCCCAGTGCAGATTGCCGCAGAATTTGGCGACGATGCGGCGCACGAGTGGTTTTGTGACGCCGCAGTGACATGGCTTCGCGACCTGCTACGGACCTGCTAGCTTCATCGACATTGAGGACGAGACCTAAAGGAGATTTGCATGGCTCAAAAGCCTGCAAGACAGCCAAAGCCAAACAGCAGGAGGACTACACGGGCTGCCGAGAACGATGACACCGTCATCATCGCGCTCGAGCTTGCCGATGCCGAGCTGACGCCGGCCATGCGGGCCTATTTTGACAAATGCATTGAGAAGCTCGGCTTTGTCCCGAACGTGCTCAAGGCCTACGCCTTTGATATGCCAAAACTTGAGGCTTTCGTCGCCATGTACAACGACCTCATGTTGGCGCCGTCGGGCCTTACCAAGCTCGAGCGCGAAATGATTGCGGTTGCGGTATCGTCGCACAACCGGTGCTATTATTGCCTGACCGCTCACGGTGCCGCGGTGCGCAGCCTCGCGGACGACCCCGTCCTCGGCGAGCTGATGGTGATGAATTACCGTGCAGCGCGACTTGACCGGCGGCAACGGGCAATGCTGGATTTCGCCGTCAAATTGACAGCCGAGCCCTGGGGCGTCGAGGAGATCGATCACAAAGCACTGCGCGAGGCAGGTTTTTCCGACCGCGATATCTGGGATATTGCCGCTGTTGCGGGATTTTTCAACATGTCCAATCGCATCGCCTCGGCCACCGACATGCGGCCGAATTCGGTCTACCATGGCCAAAAAAGAGTATGAGGCCACTAGATCGTGTCTCGATGGAGTTGACCTGCCCTGGCAGGTCAACTGCGAGGGCCATCTTCTTCGCACCAGGATGGCTTGCCAAGTCAAGCCGGTCGGATGAATAAACCGCAGGCGCGAGACCGGTCCTCGCCAGGTAGGGAGGGAAAATGCTGAAACGCCTGCGAACGATTCTCGCGGCTTTAGCGCCAGCGTTCGTGGGGCTGACTTGGCCGGCCGCGATCGCGGCACAGCAGCAAATTCATGAGAACTTTGTCGAACAAAGCTCTGGCACCCCGGCCGCCCGGGTGGCGACCGCGCGCCACGGCATGGTTTCGAGCCAGGACCAGCAGGCGACCCAGATCGGATTGGACGTTCTGGAGAGAGGCGGCAATGCCGTGGACGCCGCCGTGGCGATCGGCTTTGCGCTTGCGGTGACGGTCCCGAAGGCCGGGAATATCGGCGGCGGCGGCTTCATGTTGGTGCATGTTGCCGGCCGCAATGAAAATACGGCGATTGATTACCGTGAAACAGCGCCCGCGGCCACCGCGGTTGACGTGTTCCTCGGGCCGGACCAGCAAGCGGATCCAGCAAAGTCGCGGGATTCCGGATTAGGGGTGGGAGTGCCTGGCACCGTGGCGGGGCTCAGCCTCGCACTCGATCGTTTTGGCTCTGGAAAGTTTACCCTGGCGGAGCTGGTTGCGCCGGCGGTGCGCCTCGCGCGGGAAGGTATTGCCATCAAGGATGACCTCTACGACTCGCTGCAGCTTGGGCGGCAACGACTTGCACAGTGGCCGACCGCAGCGCGGATTTTTCTGAGATCCGACGGCACCGCGCCGACCCTGGGCGACAGGCTCGTTCAGCCCGAACTGGCGGAAGTTCTGGAAACGATCGGGCGTGAAGGTCCGCGTGCGTTCTACGTCGGTCCGGTCGCCGACAAGATTGTTGCTTCAGTCCGTCAAGCTGGCGGCCTCATGACCCGTAGCGACCTTGAACACTACATGCCGGCGCTTCGCAACCCGGTTTACGGAACCTATCGGGGCTATGAGGTTGTTTCGATGCCGCCGCCCTCTTCCGGAGGGGTTCATCTGGTAGAGATGCTGAATATCCTGGAGGGATACCCCTCCGACCTCGTCGGTTCCGGCTCCGTGGCCGCGCTCCACCTGCAACTCGAAGCCATGAAACTCGCCTATGCGGATCGCGCGCAATATCTCGGCGACAGCGATTCTGTCGATGTTCCGCTGGAACGCTTGATCTCGAAAAGTCACGCAGCCGAACTGCGCGAAAAAATAGATCTGCATCACGCCACGCCTTCGCGTGAAATCAGACCCGACATCGCCGTGCCCTCCGGAGGCAATACCACGCATTTTTCTGTGGTGGATGAGGCCGGCAACGTGGTTGCCAACACCTATACGCTCAATTTCAACTTTGGGCTTGGTCTGGTTGCTGAAGGGACGGG
>Ga0126371_10002730_pt1 | contig 15273 bp, 15 predicted proteins | sample PanSoiMetaPlot_4_FD_110145 | JGI IMG/M metagenome (GOLD analysis project Ga0126371, IMG submission 110145) | Tropical forest soil microbial communities from Panama - MetaG Plot_4 | ecosystem: Environmental > Terrestrial > Soil > Tropical forest > Bulk soil | place: Panama | collected 2016-02-17 | reverse complement strand
CGCACGCCGATCGCGGTGCTCCAGGCGGGCCACGAGGCGCTGCTCGACGGCGTCGCCGAGCCCACTCCCGACGAGCTGTCGTCGTTGCGCGACGAGGTGCTGCGGCTCGCGCGCATGGTCAGCGACCTGCAGATGCTGGCCGCCGCCGACGCCGCCGCCCTGCACCTGGAACGCCGCCGGTGCGACCTGGCTGACGTCGCCGCCGCCGCTGCCGACAGCCTCGCCCGCAGGTTCGAGGCGGCCGCCGTCGAACTGGACAGGCAACTGCAGCCCGTCCCTGTGCTGGCCGATCCGCGCTGGCTACACCAGGTGGTCACCAACCTACTGACCAACGCGCTGAAGTTCACGCCGGCCGGCGGCCGCGTCATCATCAGCACCAGGCCGGCCGGGCCGGCCGGCGGCCGCACGACCGGTCCCACCGTCGGCCGGACGGCTGGTCGCGCCACCGGCGTCGCGACCAGGGCCGATGCCGTGCTGGAAGTCGCCGATACCGGTGTCGGCATCCCGGCCGAAGACCTGCCGCGCATCTTCGACCGGTTCTGGCGCGGGCGGGGCGCCGCGCAAACCTCCGGCAGCGGCATCGGGCTCGCGATCGCGGCCGAGCTCACCCGCGCGCACGGCGGCGAGCTCACGGCCGCCAGCACCGAAGGGTCCGGCACCACGATGACGCTCCTCCTGCCCCGCGCCTGACGCCGCCCGCATCCTGGCGATCTCGGCTTCCAGGTCGCGCACCCGCCGCCGCAGGCGGCGCATGTCCGCGAGCACCCGCGGATCCGGCCCGCCGACATATCCGAGCAGCGCCTTAGCCACGAAGGCACTCCCCGCAGTACCGGGCCTCGGGGAAGGTCAGCAGCTCCGCGACCGGAATCGGCGCCGAGCATTGCTCACACCTGCCGAAGCCACCGTCGGACAGCCGCGCGAGCGCCTCCTCGGTTTCGCTGAGGGCACGCCGCGCCGCGACAGCCTCCCGCAGCAGACACCGCAGTCGCGCGGCCTTGACAGGGTCCTCGGAGACGCGGGCGGCGGTGGAGCCTTCCGCGTCGTGGTAGGCGAGCGCCAGCTCGGTCAGCTTGCCTAGCTGATCCTGCCAGCGTTCCTCGAGCAGGCTGCGCCATGTCGGCAGGGTCGGCCGCTCGTCCTGCCGCGGCACCCGCGCTGCGACTGCGTCAGGCGCGGCCGCATTGTCGTCCTCCGGTGTCCGCTTGGTCAGCGGGAGCGTGCTTGCCATCGGGGGGTCTCCTTTCCCCAACTGACTCTTCAACTGACTCCAGGGAAGCCGTCGCCGCTGGAAAGCGGGTGTGCTCACTGTGGCGGCCAGATGGAGACGGCGACACGCCTGCCTCCACACCGTCTTCATGAAGGCGGCACCGCAGTTACAGACCGCGTCGGTGTGCTGTCTGCGTGACAGTTCCCATCTGGGCGTGGGCGGCGTTCGCCGCGTTCGTCATCGCGATGCTCGCTCTTGACCTGTTCGTCCTGCACCGCCGGGCCCATGAGGTGTCGCTCAAGGAAGCCGCCCTCTGGAGTGCGCTGTGGATCGCGATTGGCCTTGGCTTCGCGGGTGTGCTGTGGGCCTGGCAGGGCGGCAGCCACGCCCAGCTATACCTGGCCGGCTACCTGATCGAGAAGAGCCTGTCGCTGGACAACGTGTTCGTGTTCGCGGTCATCTTCTCTGCGTTCGCGATCCCGCTGCGCTACCAGCACCGGGTCCTCATGCTGGGCATTCTCGGGGCGCTGATCATGCGCGCCGCGTTCATCGTGTCTGGTGCCGCGCTGCTGGACAATTTCCACGCGGTCAGCTACGTCTTCGGCGCCGTGCTGCTGTTCGCCGCGGTCAAGATGCTGCGCGGCGGGGCCGATCCGCACCCGAAGGAAAGCAGAGTTCTGCGAGCGCTGACCCGGATCCTGCCAGCCACCGATGAGCTGCACGGTCAGCGGTTCCTTACCAGGGAAGGGGGCCGCCTGCTCGCGACCCCTCTGCTGCTGGCGCTGATCGTGGTCGAGACCTCGGACGTGATCTTCGCGATCGACTCGATCCCGGCGATCCTGGCGGTCACCACCGACACCTTCATCGTCTACACGTCCAACGTGTTCGCACTGCTAGGCATGCGGGCGCTGTACTTCCTCCTCGCCGGGGCGGCCGGCAAGTTCCGCTATCTGCAGCCCGGCCTCGCCGTCATCCTCACCGCGGTCGCGGTGAAGATGCTGACCGCCGACCTCTACGAGGTGCCAATCTGGGTGTCACCGGTTTTCATCGTCGTCGTGCTGGCGGTCGTGGCGGTCCTGTCCGTCCGCGACAGCCGCCGCCGCGCGGACACTGCCGCCGAGCCGCACGAAGAGCTGAGGTCCCGTTCCGCTTCTGTGCGCCTTTTATCCCGAACGGATCCGTGGCGACTCCCACCCGGAATTCATCCCCCGTCTCGGGCTCACAACCTCGCGCTGCTGAGCGTCAGCGGCCGCGCGCAGGTCGGCGACCCCGAAGACCGTAAGCTCGAGTTTCGTGTCCAATCGTGAGCTGGTCGTTCTCGGCACGGCGAGCCAGGCGCCCACCCGCACCCGTAACCACAACGGCTACTTCCTGCGCTGGGACGACGAGGGCCTGCTCTTCGACCCCGGGGAGGGCACGCAGCGCCAGATGCTGTTCGCCGGCGTGACGGCGAGCCAGATCACCCGCGTCTGCGTCACCCACTTCCACGGCGATCACTGCCTGGGCCTGCCCGGCGTCCTGCAGCGGATGGCCCTGGACCGGGTGGCGCACGAGGTGCACGCCTACTACCCGGCCCAGAATCAGGAGGTCTTCGCGCGGCTGCGGCACGCGTCGTTGTTCCACGACACGCTGACGCTGCGAGAATGCCCCGTGCACGGCGACGGCACGGCAGCCGAGGCGCCCTCGTTCCGGCTGGAAACCCGTGCGCTGTCCCACCTCGTGCCCGCCGTCGGGTACCGGCTGACCGAGCCCGACGGCCGCCGCATGCTGCCGGGTGAACTCGCCGCGCGGGGCGTCACGGGCCCCGATGTCGGCCGCCTGCAGCACCAGGGCAGCCTGGCGATCGGCGGCCAGACGGTCACCCTTGAGCAGGTCAGCCAGCCCAGGCGCGGCCAGCGTTTCGCGTTCATCATGGACACCCGGCTCTGCGACGCGGCGTTCGAGCTGGCGGACGGCGCGGACATGCTGGTCTGCGAGTCCACGTTCTCTGACGCCGACGCGGGACTCGCCCGCGACTACGGCCATCTGACGGCGGGGCAGGCGGGCCGGATCGCCGCCGAATCCGGTGTCCGGCTGCTCGTGCTGACGCATTTGTCGCAGCGGTACGAGTCCGGGTCAGCGCAGCAGCTGCTGGCCGACGCCGCCGCGGTGTTCGGCGGGCAGGTCGTGCTGGCCGCGGACCTGGACCGCATCCCGGTCCCGAAACGCGCAGCCTAAAGCGTGGTCACGGAAAACGAATTGATGGCGAGGCCGTGGCGGGCTACGGTCGGCGCGTGGGTATCTGCATGATGATGGTCCGTCGTGCCCGCCTCCGGGCGGTCGCGCCGGGCATGGGGCTGGCACCGGCTCGCTGACGAATGGGCGGCGCGGGTGGTCGCCGCCGCCGGGGTGCGGCCCGGCCAGCTCGTGCTCGACATCGGGGCCGGCGAAGGGGCTCTGACCGCACATCTGGTGCGGGCGGGGGCGCGGGTGGTCGCGGTCGAGTTGAACCCGCGGCGGGCCAGCGTCCTGCGCGAGAGGTTCCCCGGTATCACCGTGGTGCACGCGGACGCGACGTCGATCCGGCTGCCCGGCCGCCCGTTCCGGGTGGTGGCCAGCCCGCCGTACGGGATTTCGTCCAGTCTGCTGCGGAAGCTGCTGGCGCCCGAGAGCAGGCTGGTCGCGGCCGACCTCGTCCTGCAGCGTGCCGTGGTGCGCAAGCACGCTTCTGCTGCCGCGCGAGGGTTCAGCATGACGGTCGGCCTCACGCTGCCGCGCCGTGCGTTCGTGCCGCCGCCGGCCGTGGACTCCGCGGTGCTTGTTGTCCGCCGCCGGAGATGAGCGCGACCCAGCGCCTCCTGGCGCGTCTCCTGACGCACCGCAAAAGAGGTTCGCCGCGGTCTTCCAATCACTTCCAATCACGTCATAAAATAGACATGCGCGAACGTTCGCTCAGGCCAACTCCCCTCCGGAGGAACGCAATGTCGCACATTTCCCGCCTCCTACGATCACGCGGCGCCTTGCTTCGCTCCGCCCTCCCTCACCGACTGGCAGCTAACAGAACCCGGGTCTCCCTACTGGCGGCGTGCGGCTTGGCAGCACTCGCCGTCGGCGGGACGCTGGCCGCGTCGTCTGACGCGGGTGCGGCCGCGGCTCATGCCGTCCGGGCGAACGCTCGCTCAGAGGCGGCCGCGCAGCCGGCGCCTTATCTGTTCGTCCACGACCCGTCAATGGCGAAGGACGGCGGAACCTACTACCTGTTCTCGACCGGCGATCCAGCGGGCGTCATCGGCAACGGAAACATCCAGATCAGGACCTCGCAGAACCTGCGCGACTGGACCTACGCGGGAACTGTCTTTTCGACCAAGCCCGCCTGGATCACCAGCGCACTTGGCAACATTCCCAACCTGTGGGCCCCGGACATCTCATACTTCGGCGGCCTCTGGCACCTGTACTACGCGGGGTCAAGCTTCGGCTCCAACAACTCGGTGATCGGGCTGGCCACCACCCCGACCCTCGACCCGCACAGTCCCCGGTATCACTGGACCGACGACGGCCTGGTGTTCCGCACCTCCACCACGGACAACTTCAATGCGATCGACCCGTCCCTGGTCACCGACGCCAGCGGCGGGAAGTGGCTGGCACTCGGGTCGTACTGGAGCGGCATCAAGCTCATCGGCCTGGACCCCGCCAACGGCAAGCCCGCAACCAGTTCCCCCACCGTCTACTCGATCGCTTCCAAGCCGTTCCCCGATCCCGAGGAAGGCGCCGGCATCATTTACCACGACGGGTACTACTACTTGTTCGTCTCGGTCGACACCTGCTGCCGCGGCATCAGCAGCACTTACCACATCCAGGTCGGGCGCTCGACCAGCGTCACCGGCCCGTACACGGACGCGGCAGGCATCGACATGGCGACCGGCGGCGGCATGGAAGTGCAGGGCACCGACGCGGGCATGATCGGCCCGGGCGGGGAGTTCGTCTACCAGGCGGACGGTCGCGACTCCCTCGTGTACCACTACTACGACGCCTACTCGAACGGCGACGCTTGGGTGCAGATCCGCCCGCTCATCTGGGTGAACGGCTGGCCGGTGACCGGCGAGCCGATGGTGCCCGTTCCCGGCGAGAAGAGTTAGCAGGCGCTTAGCACCCGTCGCGGACCAGGATTAGGGGCCCGCGGACCAGGGGAACACCAGACATCACGATCATCGAGCCGAACAGGGGGGCGGGCGATGAGCCTTGATTTTGACGTGTTCACAGTCGACCCCAAGCCGATACCGAGCAGCGTTCCGGGGTTCGAGGAAGCCGTGGGCCCGGCCACCTGGCCGCCGTCCACGTCAACCCTGATCTGGGACGAAGACGGAGCGCTGCTCGTCGACTGCCTCATCACCGAACGGGAGGGCCGGGCACTCGCGACCTGGGTGCGGTCCCACGACTGCGAACCCGGGTACGTCTACATCACCCATCCCCATGCCGACCACTTCTTCGGCCTGCCTGAGGTCCTGGCGGCGTTCCCCGATGCCGAGCCGGTGGCCCTGGCCGAGTCCATCCCCGCGATGGAAGGGCAGATATCGCCCGCGTACATGCGGATTTGGAACGGGTTCTTTCCTGGCCAGCTGACCGGTGAGCCCGTCGTGCCAGCGCCACTCACGGGCGACACGATCCCCGTTGGCGATTCCGCGGCCACGCTGATCCCGGTCGGGACCACCGACACCGAGCACTCCAGCGTCCTGTACGAACCCAGCCTGAGCCTGGTCGTCTCCGGGGACGTCGTCTACAACCAGACGCACATGTGGCTGCGGGGGTCCACACCGGACTCGCGCGCCAGCTGGATGCGTGCGCTTGATGCCGTGGCGGCACTCGAACCCCGGACTATCATCGCCGGTCACCGCCATCCAGATGCCGCCGATGACGACGCGCGCCGGCAGATCGGCGAATGCCGCCAGTACATCGCTGACTTCGAGGCGGCGATGGAGCACAGCTCCTCCCCAGCCGAACTGATCGACCGGATGATGTCTGCCTACCCGGACCTGGCGAACCCGTACACGTTGTGGGCCGCTGCCTACGATCTACTCGGCAGCGAGAACTGACGAAGCGAGCTCTCAGGCCAGGCAGATCGGCAGGCTCTCGAAGCCACGGAAGGCTAGCCCGGGAAGCCGGGTCGCTTCGCCCGCTGCGGTGATGGCCCGGAAACGCGCGAGCAGCGCCGGGAACGCGATCGTCGCTTCTAGCCGGGCCAGCGCGGCGCCGAGGCAGAAGTGCGAGCCGCCCCCGAAACTCAGCGCGCCGGGGTCTGGCCGCTGCGGGTCGAAGCGATCCGGGCTGGCGAACCTGCGCGGATCCCGGTTCCCTGCGCCTATGAGGAGGACTACCTGGTCGCCAGCGCTGACCGGCAAGCCGCCGATCTCAGCCGGTGCCGTGGCGCGCCGGACAGTCATCTGGACGGGGGCCTCGTAGCGCAACGTTTCCTCGACGAAATCCGCGGCTTGTATCGTGGCCTCCCGCACGCCCGCGGCCATCGGCGGGTCTGAGAGCATGAGCCAGAGCCCGTTCCCCAAAAGGTTTGTTGTAGTCAAGAAGCCAGCCAGGATCAGCGTGTTCAGGTTGGCCAGCAGTTCGGCATCGCTCAGCCGGCCGTCGCCGGTGTCGTGGATCTGCACCAGGACGCTGACCAGGTCGTCGCGAGGGTGCTCGCGGCGCTCGCCAGCGAGGGCAGCGAAGTAGTCGTTGAGCCGCACAGTAGCGGCGTCGGCCACCGCGAGCGCGTCTTCCGCCCGCCGCCGCTCGCCCAGGAGGCCGGCCACGAGGTCGGCAGCCAGCGGACGGAACGTCTCTCGGTCGGCCTGCGGTATCCCGATCAGATCGCAGATCACGATGACTGGCAGTAGGTACGCGAAATGCGCCATGAAGTCGATCGGCTCCCGGTTGGCGCCGCGCTCGGCCATGTCGTCGAGCAGGTCGGCCGTCGTCACAGCGATGGCAGACTCGAGGCTTGCCACCCTTCGGTGGCTGAAGGCCCCTGACATCAGGCCTCTGACTCGGGTGTGCTCGGCGCCGTTGAGGTCGATCACCGAGTGCTTGCTCATCGACGGGTGTTCACGCCAGGCGGGAAAACTCTCATCAAGGCCGGTCGCGCCGGGTACCTCGAAGACGGGATCGCGCAGAGCCGACTCAATGGCGGAGTAGCCGGTCACGAATACCGATGACCACTGTGACGGGTGGCAGGCCTCGCCGGTTGCGTGCAGCTTGGCGTAGTGCGGATAGGGGTTGTCGGCCGCGTCCGAAGTGAACAGCGCTCTCAAGATCTCGGCCGGCTGCACCTCGTCCCGCGGGTCTCCCATAGCCCGAGCATATGGGGCCTGATAGCCACCGCAGAGCAGCGCGCCCGCGGGGCACCGGGGGCGTTCGGGCGCATAATGTCGTCATGGCGGCGTGGCAGGACCTAGAGCAGGCGGAGCCCGAGTTCGCGGCGCGGGTGCGGCGGCTATTCGAAGCGGGCAAGCACAAGACGATCGCCACGTTGCGCGGCGACGGCTCGCCACGGATCTCGGGCATCGAGTGCGAATTCGCCGACGGTGAGCTCAAGTTCGGGTCGATGCCGGGGGCTCGCAAGGGCGCAGACCTGCGGCGGGATCCGAGGTTCGCCCTGCATGGCCCGGCGTTCCACCCGCAGGAGGGCAAGGAAGCCGAGTGGCCGGGCGAGGCGAAGATCGCCGGGCGGGCGGTCCTCGCCGGGGCGATCGGCGACGAGGCCGACGGAGACCTGTTCCTTGCCGACATTTCCGAGGTCGTCATCACCCGGCTGAACCCGGAGGCGACGCTGCTTGTCATCGAGTCGTGGACGCCGCAACGGGGACTGCGCCTAGTGGACCGCGAGTGAGCGCCCTGCCGTGGATGACCTTGCCGCTGACCTGATGCTTCTCGCCGCGCGCCCGGACGGGCGGCTTGACGTGCCACCGAAGCTGCGGTTTGGCCTGTCAGGCTCCGAACTGGTCAGGCTCGCCGCAGCGCGCCGCGTGGACGTCGCGGACGGCCGCATCGTGATTCTCGACACCGCACCCACCGGCGACCCGCTCCTTGACGAGGCGCTGGCGCTCATGACCGGCAGCGATCGCCCGCCGACCGCGAAGGCTTACGTGGCGCGGGCGCGCCGCCGGCTTGTCGAGCGCTACCTGGCCCGGCTGAAGGACGACGGGATCGTCCAGGCTGACCGGCGCAAGATGCTCGGGTTCATCACGGTCAATCACTGGGTGGTCGTCGACACGGCGCGGGTAGCGCGGGCGCGGGCCACGCTGCAGGCGGTGGCGGACAGCACGGGCACCGTAGAACCGGCGCAGGCCGCGCTTGCCGGACTGGCCTTCGCGATCGGCGTGGCCAGGTATGTCTTCCCGGGTGTGGCCGGCGTGCCCGCGCGCAAGCGGCTGAAGGAGGCCGCCATGCGTGACCCGGCCACGGACGCGGCCGTGCGCGCGGCCACAGACGCGGCGATCATGGCATCGATCAGCGCCGCCACTGCCGCGGCGACCTCGGCCGCCACAAGCGCCGGCAGTTTTCACTGATCACAGGCACTGCTTCTGTCGCGTCCCAACCTGGACGCTTAACGCGGCTCGTGAAAGGCTCGAGACCGGAGCACCGTTCGAGCAGGCAGGAACACCCGCATGACCGTGACCGAACTCGACCAGACCGAGACCGAGGACCACGCCCAGGCGGAGGCTCGACTGCGCCGCGAACTGGCCGCCGTGTACCGCCTTGTCGCGCACTTCAAGATGACCGACTTGATCTTCAACCACATCTCGGTCCGGCTCCCGGGTCCCGAACACCGGTTCCTGCTCAACCCGTTCGGCCTCCTCTACGAGGAGATCACCGCCTCGAACCTGGTGATCGTAGGCCTGGACGGCGAACTGATCACCGACGGGCCATGGCGAGTCAACCCGGCCGGCTTCGTGATCCACAGCGCGATCCATGAAAGCCGCGATGACGCGCACTGCGTGCTGCACACGCACACCAAGGCGGGTTGTGCCGTCGCCGCTCAGGAACAAGGCCTGCTGCCGCTCAACCAGATGTCCCTCGAGTTCTACAACCGGGTCGCCTACCACGACTACGAGGGCATCGCGGTGAACAGTGAAGAGAAGAAGCGACTGGTCGCCGACCTGGGTGACAAGCCGGTGATGATCTTGCGCAATCACGGGCTGCTCACCGTGGGCAAGACGCCCGGGCAGGCGTTCCTGCGGATGTTCTACCTGGAGCGCGCCTGCCAGATCCAGGTAGATGCGATGGCCGGGGGAGCGCCGCTCGTCATGCCTCCCCCCGAAGTTTGCGAGCACACCGCGCGCCAGTTCGGCGGCGCGGACCTCGACCGCGACTACGCCGACGCAGGCTCACCCAGCCTCGCCTGGCAGGCGATGCTGCGGCTGGCGGACCGCATCGCGCCGGACTACAAGGACTGAGCGCGATCCTCGACGGCGCAACCTGGAGGTAAACCCGTTGCTGGCGCGTCGCGGCGCTGCGATCATTGCCGCCGTGACGGCTGGCTCAACGGTTCCTGTGCTGTGGATCTGCGGTCCGGCCGGCGTTGGCAAGTCAACCGTGTCGTGGCGGCTGTATTCACAGCTCGCCGCCACCGGAGTGCACGTGGCGTTCGCGGACACCGATCAGCTTTGCCTGTGCTACCCGGCGCCACCTGGCGATCCTGGTCGTCAGCATGTTAAGGCGCTGAATGTCGGTTCGATGATTCCCCACCTCCGATCGGCCGGCGCTCAATGCGTCATCGTCAACGGCGTCCTCGATCCGGCCGGCCTGGAAACCGAACTGCTCCCGGACGCAGACGTGACGATCTGCCGCCTGCGCGCCGATTACCACGAGGTGGAACGGCGGTTCGTCGCCAAGCACGGGCAGCGGGACGGCATGGACGAACTGCTTCAAGAGGTGCACGACGAGGTACGTCTCATGGACGCCAGCAGCTTTGCTGACGCCTGCGTCGACACGACATGCTTGTCTGCCGGCGAAGTAGCGGACCTGGTGCGCGCTGCATGCGAGGACTGGCCCGGCTTCACTGGCGAGCTTGCGGATGCTACCGGCCCGTTGATTGTTCAGCGAGAGTCGGTTGGCGGGCGAGTCGTTCTCATCACCGGGCCGACCGGCGTGGGGAAGTCCACGATCGGGTTCCGTTTCTACATGAAGTGCCTCAACGCCGGGCTCACAGCCGGGTACGTTGACCTGAGCCAGATCGGGTTCGTGCAGCCGGCTGACGAAGTTGACCCTGACAATCACCATCTGAAGGCGCGCAACCTCGCCGCGATCTGGCGGAACTACCGGGCCGCGGGCGCGACTCATCTCGTCGCGACCGGTACGATCGCCGGTCTGGCCGACTTGCGGCGCTATGCCGATGAACTGGATGGCACCGACATCGCAATCATCCGCCTGCGGGCCGGCCGCGCCGAACTGAGGCTCAGGATCATGTCGCGTGCCGCCGGCGGGAGCTGGCCGGAGACAGGAGATCGCCTCCGCGACCAGTCAGCCGAGTTCCTCGCGGATGTCGCTGACCAGGCCATCCAGGCTGACGAGGCACTGGCCCGGTCCGATGTCGGCGGTGTGGTTGTCGACACCAGTGGCCTCTCCCCAGAAGAGGCGGCCAGCGTCATCGCCGACGTGGTCGGCTGGCCTGACCGGCATCCATGACGCACCCTGACCGCGAGGTCGCCATTGGCCAGGTGCGCGCGGTGGTTAACCGCCTGGTGCGGGACGGCGCGGCGACGGCCCGTTCTGACGGCACCGTTTGGAACGGGCAGGATTCGACCCCGCGGCCCGCTGCCTAGGACGGCTTGTTTGGCCGCCCAGGGGCTTGAGCTGGCCCACTTCCCAGACGCGCGGACCAATCAGGCCGTCACAGCGAGCCAAATGACCCCGTAGCGGACTACGCGCCTCACAAGACCATGCCGTCACCGCGGCATGGCACCTCTAACGTCCCGCAAGCACCATCCGTTAAGCGCATGTCATGATCGCGAAAGTATTTATAGCCTATAGCGACAGTTTCTTTACGCGATAAAAAATGTTTTCGTGATGATGCACCGTCAGGCGGCTGCATAGCCGGCGAATGCCGTCGCCACCTGGGCGAGGCTGGCATTCCCCGACAGCAGGACGTGCAGCAGCAATCGTGCCTTGAGCGGGTCAAGGAAGCCGGCGCTGATCAGGCCGTTGGAGAGCAGCTCGTTCTCTGCGCCGGAGAACCCGGCACTGTGGGCTAGGACGCTCCCGGCACCGGTTCGGCTGGCGAGGATGACGGGCACCCGCCCGGCGAGCTCCGCCACAAGGGGCACCACCTTGGCGGGTACGTTGCCCACGCCGAAGGCGGCGATGACCAGGCCGTCGAATCGGTCGGCGGCCGCACGCAGCAGCTCCCCGTCATCCCCCAGGGTCATGGTCACCAGGCCCACTTGCACTGGCCTTGACGCGCGGTCACCTGGAAGTGGCGGCAGCCTGGCCGGACGGGAGAGGAGCACGACCCGCCCCGCGACGACATGGCCGATCGGCCCCGCGGATGGCGACGCGAATGCGCTGACGCTGGAGGCATGGACCTTGCGCACCCACCGGGCAGCGTGCAGCTGATCGGCGAACACGACGGTGCAGCCGAGCCCGCGCAGCGCGGGGCTGGCGGCCGCGTGTACCGCGGCCAGGATGTTCGCCGGCCCGTCCGCCCCGGCCAGCACTGGGGCGCGCATGGCGCCGGTCATCACCACCGGCGCGTCGCCCGCATAGAGCAGGTCCAGCAGGAATGCTGTCTCCTCCAGCGTGTCAGTCCCCTGCGTCACCACCACGCCCGCGACGCCGGCGGTGACCCGCTCGCGGATGAGCTCCTCGAGTTCCCCGATGTCGTCAATCGCCAGCGAGGAACTGGGCACCCGGCGCACGTCATGAACCTCGATCTGCACGCCGGCTTCGGCCAGCCCGGGCACGGCGTCGGCAAGCTGCTGTCCGCCGAGAAACGGGTCTTCCTCGCCACGACCCGGCAGCGACGTCATCGCGATAGTCCCGCCGAGCGAGCACAACGCCACACGAGGCGTTCGGGGGTTCATGGCGGTCATCGTAGCGACGGTCACGGCAACAGGTAGGCCGGCGCCTGGCTTGCGCAGGATCGGAAAAGGACCTGATGTGATGAGCTTGTCCGCGTTTAGCCACTTTTTGTTGGCGTGTCGTTAGTGGGCGGGCGTGTTCTGCCCGGGCACAATAAGAGCAGGCCCCCTCCATGTATGAGATGGAGGGGGCCTTGCTCGGCCCGCCGCACCCAGGTTCGCCGGTTGCCCGGCCTTCCCAGCTCTGACGGCCCGCCGCCAGGGCCAAGCACCCGCTTGAGGCACCGGTTTCCCGGTCCCTTTCCGCGTCTCCGGAGTCGCCCCCGAAGTGGTACCCGTTTCCGACGGTGAAAACATTTCTACCGCCCATCACCGGCGCGGCGCAAGCGCCTAAGGTCAATTTTTTTGACTTTTTTCATTGTCCACAGAATGGTGGTGGTTATCCGCACTTGAATGCGGTTATCCACCGGCATATTCACAGCCAATCCACAGGTCGCCCAGGCATAACCAGGGTCGTGTGCGGTCAGGCTGTCGCGCAGTTGACGATGAGCTTCAGCAGGCTAGCCGCGTGGGTGCGGAAGGAACCGGCGAGGGGGTCCCCTAGCAGGGCGCCGTGGCGGGACCTTGGGCTCGAACGCTTCGAGAAACCGCGTATTCGCAAAGTATCCTGCTTTGATGCCGGCGTGTCGTTGCTAGGCCGGAGTATCGCGCTCGGACACAATAAGAGCAGGCCCCCTCCATGTATGAGATGGAGGGGGCCTTGCTCGGCCCGCCGCGCCAGGTTCACCGGTTGCCCGGCGCGTCCAGCTTCGACGGCCCACCGCCAGGGCCAAGCACCCGCGTGAGACACCGGTTTCCCGGTCCCTTTCCGCGTCTCCGGAGTCGCCCCCGAGGTGGTACCCGTTTCCGACGGTGAAAACATTTCTACTCCTCCGTCACGCGTTGCGCAAGCGCTAAAGGAGCCGGAATTTGGATTATTTTTCTTATCCACAGAATCGCGGAGGTTATCCGCACGTGAATGCAGTTATCCACCGGAATATTCACAGCCTATCCACAGTTCGCCGCGGGCGTCCGTTCGGCTGCCTGGTGAGTGAGTGCCACCCCGAGTTCGAGCGCGCGCTCTGGCGGGCTCGCAGCTTCCGCCGGCGTGTCGCGGGTGGGCGGTGCGTGTCGCTCGGGCAGAATAGGACAAGGCCCCCTCCATGTATGAGATGGAGGGGGCCTTGCGCGGCCTACCGTTCCAGGCTGGCCGGTTTGCCTGGCTGCACCGGCTCCGGCGGGCCGACTGTCAGGGCCAGACACCCGCTTCCGGTTCCGGTTTCCCGGCTCCTTCCGCGTCCCCGGAGTCTCCCCCGGGGTCGGCGCCCGTTTCCGACGTGAAAGCATTTCTACTCCTGCAGCCCGGTGCGGCGCAAGCGCTTGGGGGCACTAATTTCGGGTTTTTTCACTATCCACAGAATGGCGGTGGTTATCCGCAGTTGACTGAGGTTATCCACCAGCTTGTTCACAACATATCCACAGGTCATCAAGAGGGCGTGAGCGTGCCGGTACGCGGATCGCGTGCCGTGAGGCAGTACTCGCGGCCGGCGGGGTCGGCGAGCACGATCCAGTCCCGGAACACTGACACGACTCGTGCGCCCGCCGCGGTGTGCGGCACGGTCAGGCGCTGACGGTCCGCACAGGCCAAATCCACGTGGCCAGTGACGCGGTCGCCCGGCGCGGCGTGGTCACGGCACTGCAGGAGCAGCCGGACTGGGATGCCTTCCGGGCGCACGAGATAGGCGAACTCGGGCCGCGAGCCGGTGCGCAGTTCGTAACCGGCCAGCTCAGACCAGAAGAAGCACTCGCGGTCGAAGTCGGGGCGCGGGATGTCCAGGCACAGCTGGTCCGCACGGCTGGTGCCGGCGTCGCCGAGCAACACTGCAGACGGCACCACAGATTCGCCGTGCCAGCCCACGAGGCAGAACGTGAACCCGCCCGGGCTGTCCGCGATGATCAGGCCGTCCTCGGCGTGCCGGATCGCCGCGCCGAGCGCCACCGCGCTGTCGGCCGCGTCGGACAGCGAACCGTCGACGTGCAGGTCGAGGTGGCAACCGCCGGAGCCCGCGGCGACGCGCTGCACCCGAAGGTATGCGTCACCGGTCGGCGGCAGCAACGTGGCGAACTCCCCGGACGTGCCGCGGAATGCCGACAGGCCGGACCCGGTCACTTCGCGCCAGAACGCGGTCCCCACCTCGAAAGCGTCGGCGGGGAAGTCGAGGAATATGGTGAGCCAGCGCAGTCGCACGCTTCACAGCATGCCAGGGAGAGCGATGATCGCAGCGTGGTACGACCGCCAGGGACCGGCGGCCGAAGTTCTGCAGGTCGGCGAGCTGCCTGCCGCCGACCCTGGTCCCGGCGAGGTGCGGGTGCGCCTGACCCTTTCTGGCGCTAACCCCGGGGACATCAAGAAGCGCCAGGCCTGGCTGGGATCGCCGATGGCGTTCCCGCGGATTGTGCCGCACAGCGACGGCGCCGGGATGATCGAGGCGGTCGGTCCTGGCGCAGACGCAAGCAGAGTTGGCAGCCGGGTTTGGGTATACGGTGCCCAGTCGTACCGGGCATTCGGCACCGCCGCCGAGACGACCGTGGTGCCCAGCGCGCTCGCCGTCGGACTGCCGGACTCGGTCAGCGACGAGCTGGGCGCGTGCCTTGGCATTCCGGGCGTCACCGCGCACCGGGCAGTCTTCGCCGACGGGCCGGTCGCGGGCCGGACCGTGCTCGTACACGGCGTGCGCGGTTCGGTGAGTTCAATGGCCGCTCAGCTGGCCCGGTGGGCGGGTGCCACGGTGATCGGCACGGTCCGCACCGACGCCGAGGCCGGCCGGGTGAGCGCTGCCGTGGCAGACCACGTTGTCTCGCTGCAGTCTGATGCTGTCCGGGCGATCCGCGGGCTGGCGCCGGGCGGAGTCGACCGGGTCATCGAGGTCGCGCTGTCGGCCAACGCCGACCTGGACGCGGACATCGTCCGCAACGGTG
>Ga0126371_10002729_pt1 | contig 15273 bp, 16 predicted proteins | sample PanSoiMetaPlot_4_FD_110145 | JGI IMG/M metagenome (GOLD analysis project Ga0126371, IMG submission 110145) | Tropical forest soil microbial communities from Panama - MetaG Plot_4 | ecosystem: Environmental > Terrestrial > Soil > Tropical forest > Bulk soil | place: Panama | collected 2016-02-17 | reverse complement strand
GCGGCCGATGCGTCCGAATCCATTGATGCCTACTTTAATTGCCATTGTTCCTCCGTAGATTTATGAGGGCGTAAACAGACGTGGTTGACGCTCATTTGGTAAACCAATGATGTTAGCAGGGAAAGGGAAGTGACGTAAACGTTGACGGCATTACTTTAGGAGGACCTGGATTCCCATTGTGAAAATGCGTGCGTGGCATCATTGACAACTCGCCCCAAGAAATCTCTCACCACAGAGGCACAGAGAGAAAATTCGCACTCTTGTCCTTTGGCTATCCCTTCGTCTACGGCCGAATGATGTGCGCATCGGTTCTGTGCGGCGTTGGAATTTTTCACAAAGGGCATCTCAGCCGTTAGCAGTTGCAGAATCTTTCACAGTTGACAGGCGGAAAGCTCCAGCAAATAATGTCGGGCGCCGGACCCAGCCTGTTCCTCCCCTTGGCTCGCGGTCCATCGGTCTCCTCCTTGGGCTCAGGGGTCCCTGCAAACCACAATCCTTTGCGCGGGTGAAGGATTCACAGCAACGGAACGATCGCTCAGGCGGTCTTCACCCACTCGGCGCCATGCCCGAAAGGAAGTATCAATGAAAGGCTTCGGATTCAGAAGCATCGCATGCACTGTTGCCTTATTCTGCACTACAACAGCCGTTGCCATGCACGCCCAAACCTTCACTTCGCTGGTTAGTTTCGGTTACACCGATGGTGCCTATCCCCCGGAAGCGCTGATGCAAGGTGCGGATGGAAACTTATACGGGATAACGCAGGGAGGCGGGAACCATCTCCAGGGCACAGCGTTCTCTTTGACTCGAAGCGGAACTTTAACCACGTTTTACAACTTTTTGCTCGCAGAAAAACCAAACGCTCTGTGTGGACGGTTCCTACGTCAAATGCGCCGCTGCTTCAAGGTGCGAACGGAAACTTCTATGGAACATCGCGATTTGCCGGCGAAACCATTGACGAGGGTACTGTGTTTGAACTCAGTTCCTGCGGCACATTCACACTGCTGTATTCGTTTTGCTCGGGACCGACCTGCCCCGACGGCCAGACGCCCATGGTACCGTTAGTTCTGGACAAATACGGGAACTTCTACGGCACCACCGGCGGAGGAGGGAGCCACTACCTGGGCGGTAACGGTGGGACTATTTTCAGGATCACGCCCACCGGGACACTCAGCACGCTATACAACTTTTGCGCTCGACAGAGCAATGGAGTCGGTCTCGATGGCATGTCGCCAGACGCCGCGCTTCTGCAGGCTAGCGATGGGAACTTCTACGGGACAACCCAGTTTGGTGGAACCCATAACAGGGGCACGTTCTTTAAGCTCACTCCAGCTGGAAAGTTCACGTCGCTGCACAGCCTTTTTGAGGCGTCCGACCCGAATGGCTAATCGAGGGTATCGACGGTAATCTTTATGGCACTACCACCAACGGAGGAAAACTGGCGAAGGGAACCGTTTTCCGAATCACTCCTGCTGGCCAGTTCACTACTCTGCACAATTTCTGCTCCCAACCAAACTGCAGTGATGGCCAATACCCGTTGGCTGGGCTGGGTCAAGGCGGCAATGGAAACTTCTACGGTACGACACGGCTCGGTGGGACCAACAACAATGCGAGCTGCAACGGGCTAGGCTGCGGCACCATTTTTCAGATTACGCCAGCCGGCAAACTGGCGACGCTGTATAACTTCTGCTCGCAAACAGGCTGCACGGATGGCAGCGAACCCGAGGCTGCGCTGATTCAGGCCAGCAACGGAACGTTCTACGGAACGACCTCCAAAGCTGGCACCACAAACTGCAATAACATTGGATGTGGCACCGCCTTCAGTTTATCGATGCCGGCACCAACACGGAGACCATCCAGGTAACAGCGGCTATGGCCGCATTGAATCCTGCTTCGGCCTGGGCACTGCTGAAAGCCTCGCCCTCTCCAATCAACTTGCATCAAGTTTTGGGCCGTCTGAGAACCGCCTCTACCGAGGCGGCTCTTTGGCGTTACGGGCATGGAGCGGCTTGGTTCCACGAATTGTGATTACGATCACAATCTCTGGCGACGGTTATCACTGTGACATCCTTAGGAGTACGTCTTTTAATCAAAGATGCAAGGTCAGGGATGCGGAACGGCATCCTTGTGCTGATTTTCGTCAAGGCGAGGGTGGCCATGATTAATGACGACGTTGTGAAGTGTCCGCTGTGCGGCGGGTTTACCCACATCGAAAATGCGGAACTGCTGGAAGCGCTCAAGCAGCCTCGAGTTCGCGAGCAGATCGAAAAATATATTGCCGAGCTGTTGAAGTCCCCGGTGGATGAATTGAGCGCTGTGGGCGACGCAGGCGCGCCGGGATTTCCAGAAGGATGTGCACAGTTGGAATCCGTGCATGCCGATGTGGCGGCGCAGCCCGAAAGAGTGATTACCGCACGCGGCCATGGAGATCGAGGCACGACTCTACGCTCACCGCACTCGGTGACGGCAATCACTGTCCGAAAGCCAGCCTCCCCTTATATCCAAATATCCAAGGGTATGGAAGCTGTTCGGCGGCTCTGCCCGCCGCAAGGAGGTGTGCCATGCCCGCCTTCACGCAGGCTTCCCGTCTTTCTCTGAAAAATATCCTGTTTCCCACGGATTTCTCTGACGCATCCCAAGCCGCGTTGCCCTACGCGCAATCGCTTGCCAAGCTCTACGGTTCCACCATTTTGGTGGCGCACTCGATTCTCGCCGAGCCATACCAGGCGATCCCGATGGACCGGTTGCCTGCGCAAGATAACCTTGCCTGGCAGGACGCCCGGCAAAAGCTTGAAGATTTCAGTAAATCCCGAGCCTTCTCCGCCATCTCCACGAAGACTCTTCTTGACCGCGGCGATGTCGGGAAAGTGGTTGCGGAGATGATTCGTGAGGGAAATGTTGATCTGGTTGTGCTGGGGACACACGGCCGCCGAGGCGTGACCAAGCTGATCCTCGGTTCCGCAGCCGAAAAGATTAATCGCTCCGCGAGTTGCCCTGTGATGACGGTCGGGCCGAAGGTCCGCAGGCCGGAAACTGGAAGCTGCGGCGAATTCTTTGTCCGGTCGACGTCAGCGAGGATCCGCTACCGGTCGTGAGTTACGCGCTCTCACTGGCCGAAGAAAAATCAGTCGGGGCTCATTCTGCTGCGCGCGACTCCACTGGTCCCGTGGCAACACCACGAGGAGATCCGCGAGAATTCGCGCCGTGCGCTCGAGGAACTGATTCCTGAGCAAGCCAGAGACTGGTGTACACCGCAGTGTGTCGTGCGTTGGGAGCATCCGGCCGAGGCGATCTTGCGAGAGGCCCAGGAGAGGGAAGTCGACCTAATGGTGATGAGCGTACACAAGGCGCGGATGTCGACGTTGTCGGCGCATTTTGCCGTGGCCAGTCGCATCGGAGGTTGTCGGCCAGGCGGCGTGTCCTGTACTGACGGTACGAGTTTAGGTTTTTTCATACAGCCGCAGCGCTGCTGCAGATAAGCAGGGCAGCGCCGGCATTATTCATAGTTCGGAGGACATCATGGTGAGCAAGCAGCAGGCGCTGGATTATCACTTAGGGTCCCGCCCGGGAAAGATTGAAATCACACCGACTAAACCGTGTCGTACGCAGCGTGATTTGAGTCTGGCGTACACGCCGGGGGTGGCGGAACCTTGTCTGGAGATCCAGAAGAATCCGCATGACGCATTCAGGTACACGGGACGAGGGAATCTTGTAGCCGTGCTGAGCAACGGGACCGCCGTGTTGGGATTGGGCGATATTGGAGCCCTGGCGGGAAAGCCCGTGATGGAAGGAAAGGCAGTTCTCTTCAAGCGGTTCGCCGACGTGGATGTATTCGACATCGAGGTGAATTCGCACAATCCGGACGAGATCATCAAGCTGTGTCAACTGCTCGAGCCGACATTTGGAGGAATCAATCTGGAGGACATCAAAGCGCCGGATTGTTTCTGCATCGAAGAGACGCTGCGCAAGACCATGAAGATTCCAGTGTTCCACGATGACCAGCATGGAACGGCAATCATTTCTGGCGCGGCATTACTGAATGCGCTGGAGGTTGTGGGGAAAGACATCCGCAAAGTTCGTCTCGTGTTTAACGGGGCGGGTGCGGCCGGGATCGCCTGCGCCGAGCACTATGTAAGACTTGGGGTCAGATGCGAAAACATCATCCTCTGCGATACCAAGGGCGTGGTTTATAAGGGACGCAAAGAAGGAATGAATCCATATAAAGAGCGCTTTGCGCAGGAGACAGAACTGCGAACCCTGGCTGAGGCGCTGGTCGGCGCTGATGTGTTTGCCGGGCTTTCGGTGAAGGGAGCCATCAACGGCGACATGATACGGTCGATGGCTCCGGATCCGATCGTCTTCGCCATGGCGAATCCGAATCCGGAAATCACCTATGAAGAAGCGAAGGCCAGCCGCAGCGATGTGATTGTTACTACCGGGCGCTCGGATTATCCCAACCGGGTGACAATGTTCTCGGGTTCCCGGTTATTTTCCGGGGAGCGCTGGATGTGCGTGCAACGGCGATTAACGAGGAGATGAAGTTGTCAGCCACGAAAGCCTTGGCGAGTCTAGCGAAGGAAGATGTTCCCGACTCTGTCTGTCGCGCGTACGGAGTGCCGCCTGCAATTTGGCCGCGAATACCTCATCCCCAAGCCGTTCGATCCGCGGGTGCTGATGTGGGAGGCTTCGGCTGTGGCGGAAGCAGCGATGCAGACGGGAGCCGCACAAGAGCCGGTTGATCTCGATACCTATCGGGCGGAACTCGAGCGCAGACTCGGCAAGGCATATCAAGTATCGCGAGCGATGATCCACAAAGCACAGGTCAATCCGAAACAGGTTGTCTTCCCCGAGGGGGAGAACGAGAAGATCCTGCGCGCATGTCACATGCTGGCCGAAGAGAGAATCGGCAATCCGATTCTGCTTGGCGATGCGGAGAAGATTCGTACGCGCGTGAGTTTGGCGTGGACCTGGCCGGAATGGAGATTATCGATCCGGCTACCTCCGAACACCGGGAAGCCTACGTTCTGGAGCTCTTTCGTTTGCGGCAGCGGCGGGGTGTGACCCTGAACGAGGCGGAGAAGTTGATGAACGACCGCAACGTGTTCGGCTCGATGATGGTCCGCATGGGAGATGCAGACGCTCTGTGTCTCGGGTGTGACCCAGCATTTCCCAGATACGATTCGTCCAGCGTTGCAGATTGTCCGGATGCGCGAAGGGTTGCATCGAGTCTCGGGATGCTATGCCATCATCACACGCAAGGGAGAAGTGTTTTTCCTGGCTGACACCAGCGTGAATATCGAGCCTACGGCGGAAGAATTATTGGAGATTGCGTTGTGCACAGCGCACATGGCTCGGCGCTTCGACATCACGCCGCGGGTGGCATTGCTTTCTTTCTCCAGTTTTGGAGGCGTTGACCACCCCATATGCACCAAGGTGCGCAAAGCGGTGGAGCTAATCAAATACTACGATCCAACCTTGATCGTGGACGGGGAGATCATGCCGGATGAGGCGTTGTCGCCGGAATTGATCGATGAACTCTTTCCTTTCAGCTCATTGAAAGGCGGAGCAAATGTTCTGTCTTCCCGGATCTGGCATCGGCGAACATCGCCTGCAAACTGGCGGCGAAAGTAGGCGGTGGTGAACTGATCGGGCCGATCTTGATGGGCATGAGCCGTCCGGTTCACGTGCTGCAACGCACGGCGACAGTGGAAGAGATTGTAAATGTGGCAGCAATTGCAGTGGTGGATGCGCAGGAGAATGATACCTACGTGCATGTGCATGTCTCGGTGGAGCCAGAGTTGATCGAAGAGGATTAGAAAACAAGTTTCAGAGTTTCAAGGTTGCGTAGCTCCAAAGACATAACAGTAAATGCCCCGTAACTTTGGCAACGTTGAAATGTTTGCACCTGAGCATATGCTCTGGAAAAAGCCGGTGAAGGCATCTGGCAAGCGCATCTAAGGAGATGCCACACTGTTCATCATCAGCAGAGAGGATGGCCGTTCATGTCCACGCTCTGGAAGTCACGGTACGCGAATCGTACGCTGGGAATAAAGAGTTCTGCGATCCGGGAGCTGCTAAAGGTTACGCAGCGGCCCGAGATCATTTCATTTGGCGGCGGGCTTCCGGCGCCCGACGTTTTTCCCGTGCAACGATTCCAAGAGGCCTGCCAGAAGGTCTTGTCCGAGCATGGCTCGCAAGCGTTGCAATATGGGCCCACCGAAGGATTCCAGCCTTTGCGCGAGATGATTGCGCATAACATGTCACGGTATGGCATCCTGGCGAGCGCCGACAACGTGCTGATCACATCTGGTTCGCAGCAGGCTCTCGATCTGATCGGCAAGCTGCTAATCAACCGTGGAGACCGGATCCTGGTCGAAGCTCCCACATATCTTGGGGCACTTCAGGCGTTTAATGTGTACGGCGCGCAGTACGTTTCTGTCCCAGTGGATAATGACGGGCTGATCACAGAGCAACTCGATGCGAGCCTTCGAACTGGACCGAAGTTCATGTATGTTTTGCCGAACTTCCAGAATCCGGCGGGTGTGACCTTGTCAGAAGGAAGGCGGCAACAACTCATCCTTCTGGCAGACAAGTACGGGATTCCAATTGTTGAAGATGATCCTTACGGCCAGTTGCGATACGAGGGTGAGCATATTGCCCCTCTGGTAGTGCTGGATCGGGAGAATCTACGGCGGGACAACGGATTCATTTTGGGCAATGTCGTCTATCTGAGCACGTTCTCCAAGACGTTGGCGCCAGGAATTCGGCTGGCGTGGATTGTGGCGCCGGAGGATGTCATCAGCAAGCTGGTATTGCTTAAGCAGGCAGCCGACCTGCATACGTCCACATTCAATCAATGGGTGGCTTACGAGGTGGCGCGCAACGGATTCCTCGACCAGCACGTGAAACTGATCCGACAAGTGTATCGGGAGCGTCGCGACGTAATGCTGCAGGCATTGCGTGAATACTTCCCGCATGAAGTCACGTGGACTCACCCGAAGGGTGGTCTCTTCCTTTGGGTGACAATGCCGGAAGGTACGGACTCGAAAGCGTTGTTCCAGGCGGCACTGGCCGAAAACGTGGCCTTTGTGGCCGGCGACAGTTTCTACGCCAATAACGGCCACGAGGGCGGGCGCCACATGCGTCTGAACTTCTCACACTCAGATCCGGAACAGATTCGTGAAGGCATCCGCCGTCTATCGGTTGCGGTGAAGATGCAGTTGCGGTCGCCGCGCGTGACGCAGTAACTGCTTTGGCACTCAGCAGTCGGCGCTCAGCAGTCAGTAAAGCCATCGGTGCTGCGCTCGATGCCGCGCCGTGTTCGTGACTTCCATCACATCTTCGGGCGACATAAAACACCGCCCTTCCGGACCTTTCCTCCCAGACTTGAATCAAGAGGGCAAGTAGTCGACGCTCCGGGCGTAAACTGATGCGGCCCGAGCGCTGCCGGCTAGGGAGGTGTCCCATGACGGTTACGGTTCTCACCATCATTATCGCCGTCTTAGTGTTGGGCGCAGGGTTGTTTATCCTGGGCGCGGCGCCCAGTCTGCGGACCTACTTTAACCTTCGCCGAAAACGACTGGTTACCCTGTCCGGAGACGCACAAAACTACTGCCGTTAGTGTCTCCGCAAGCGAAGCCGCGCTCGGCACACTCTTCAACGAGCCTACGCTTCGGCTGAGTCAATGCTTGCGCTGGCCGGGGCGCCAAGACTGCGGGCAAGAATACCTGCAGCAGGTCGAGGCGGACCCGGAGAATTGTCTGGTCTGGAAGATTGTCGCGAAATGGTATGAAGGCAAGAAGTGTGCGTTCTGCCACAGGCCAATCGGGCCGTTGAGCCATCTGGACCATGCTCCGGCTTTGCTTGGGCGCGATTTTGCGACAGCCGAGTGGCAGGAAATGAATCCCGAGCAACTACCTGATATCTTCTCAAAGTATCAGCCGGTCTGCTGGAACTGTCATATTACGGAGACCTTTCGCCGAGTGCATCCGAAATGGCCGTGGATCGGGTGGTCGAAGCGAAGCGCGTGATTTAGACGCGCAGGCATCCTAGTAGATAGGGTGGGGGTAAGCGGAGTTATCCTACTTCGAGTCAGCGGGCGCCCCGGCAGACTTTGCCTGGTGTTTGCCGAAGAACTTGCGGTGGATGTCGGGCCAGAATTCGTCGAACAGCCCGCCGATCGTGCCATACCCGAGCGCAATGGCGGCCCTGCTCATCGTGAGTCCTACTCCGCGGTCACTCTCATAATAAACGGGGATCGCAGGACTGGTGGCCGTTGCCGGAATTACCCGGGCCAGTGATTTTCCCGGGTAGTAGATGTTCGAAATAGCTCCACTCGTGAAGGCTCCCAATACATTGGAGAAGTGAAACATTCGACCACCTTTGTCGGTGTGACACACAAACTCCTGCTTAATGCTGTAGAACATCCGGGTTGTGAAGCGTCCCTCGCCGAGCCGGAAGTAGCGAGGGTCCTCCTTGAGCAACAGTGGATACGCAAAATTGCTCCAGAATCCTGAAGAAACTTGGTCGGCAAAAGCGGCACCGAATCGTTTGCCATAGCCTTGCGCGCCTTGCCCGTAGGCTGGAAACTCATTTTCTGCCTGGCTGAGGCCCGCCTGCAGGCCCACTACTCCTATCGTGACAGGGTCAAAAGCAGACTTTGCGAAGAGACGAAACTTCTCGCGAGGAGTTAAAGGCAGGGCATCCTGCCGGCTCGTCACGCCAAACTGGGGCAACACGCCGAGTATTCGTTGCGACTGTTCCTTGCGCTCGGCTTCCTTTTCCTGATCAGACTTCTGTTGAGAGCGAGTTGCTTGAGGCCGCGGACTGGGAGTGGGTTCACTTTGTGGTTGAGGGTTCTTGTCCTGAGCCGATGACACCGCGCTGGCCAGCAGAATGAAAGTAATCATCCTGCTGATTCTTTTCGCGGTCACGAATCTGCGGGAAGACACTGCGTTGCAGCGTAGCTGGCTGCAGATCAAGCTGAGCGCTGCGCTTCGTTCTGCGGAATGGTGGAGCGGAAATTTCAATGTTGGTCGGAGCCTTCCGGTTTGGCGTCGTTGGTTTTATGCGACAGCTTGCGATGAATATCGGGCCAGAATTCCTTCACCGCGATCGTGATCGTATCCAGTGTCAATTGTGTTTCCCACGTGGCGAGCGTGTTCGGCAGAGTACGCTCCGAAGCCACAAACAGATGAGGGTTCGTGGGCGTGCTGAGAAAAGTGCTTCGCGGATGATAGCTGTAGGTTGAAATTCCGGCTGCGATGGCGCTGCCGAAAATTTCCGAGTAATTGAACTGCGATTTCCCGCCGTCGCTCCGGGTCACAACGAGCCGGCTGATGGCGTATCCGGAACGCTTGAAGAAGCCACTTCCCCCTGACTGATAGAAGCGCGGGTCCTGATGGAGAACAGATGGAAAGACCGCACCGACCAGGAAATTCTCGACCAAGCTGTCGCCAGCCGTTGATCCATAGCGCTTTCCATATCCGGCCCAGCCCTGTCCATAGCCGGCCTCGTTGTTTTCCGCCTGATTAATCGCTGCAAGAACTCCCCACCAGGGGTATTCGAAGTAATCGAACGTGCCGAGAGCCACGACTTTGAATTTGTCCTTGGAGCTAAGAGGGGGAACCTTCTCACGACCCTGCAGCGTCAGGAAGTTGGGCATCGCGTAAAAGAGCCGATCATTTGAGGTGCCCGCGACCTTTCCGGTGCCGGTCTCCTGGATGCTCGATTTCTTGTCCTGGTCCTTCTGCTGGTTACCAGCTTGTTGCGGCGCTGCGTCCTGGTTCTTATTGGAAGCAGCTGCCGGCTGAGTTTGCGTGGCCGCGTCCGAACTGGCGGTTGGCGGGTTCTGCTGTGCTGTTGAGGGCAGCGCCAACGCGCTGGCCAGCGTGATCCAAAGCGCAAATTCGATACCAGCCTTCATATACGGTTGTCCCCATTTACTTCGAGTGAAGAATCCTGGTTTTCCAAGAATCGTTGCTATAGTACCAATCTGATTCGATGCGTTGGAATGCTCCTGCGCTCTTTTACGTCGCTTTACACAAACTTTCGTACGTCTGTGATCATCCCTCGGCACAGTTCAAGAAAGACTAACCCGCCCTGGAGCGGAAAATCTCGAACTGCAGAAAAGCCACGCTCTGATCATCATTCGACTCAACCCACTGTCTAGATGTGCAGACCCACCTCCGCGCTCAACGAACGGGGCGACACGTAATGTGTTCCGCTGAATGTGGAGAGAAAGTTATAAAGAGCGTATTCATTGGTCAGATTAACTGCCGTTAACTGAACGCTGACTTTGTACCGATCACCGTGAAACAAGTTGTCGTGTCCAATGGAAACATCGAACAGATTCCGGGGGATGAGACGGGCCGGATTCTTATCGTTGTTCTGCGTTCCCGGTACGGGAACGTGGATGAGCGTCGATCCAAACTGCGAGGCAGGACAGACAGATGGCAGCGGGGTGGCCAAGGACGAGTGGATATTTCCGCAAAAAAGTCCGGCTTGAAATTCCTGATCAGCCGTCATGGGCGCGCCATTTGCCACCATCTGGATCGCAGGTTGCCCGTTCAGCTTGGTTGACGCTGGGCAATCATTGCCGGAACTGAGTCCGTAGCACGGGGACGAGCCGACAACCTGGCCGCTGTCGTAGCGCCAATTGAAGGCGAACCACGGGCCATCCTTCCAAGGTTGATATTGCAGGTGGGCTGAGCTGTTGAACTTCTCGTCGTGATCGATACGGAAGGGAAGTCCGTTCTGACCGACGGTAACTCCGAGACCGCCGACCTGCGGAGGGAAAAAGCGTGCCGACACGCTCGAGAAGACCAGGTTCGCGCTCAGTCCATGCAGATTCGGGACCTTCACACTTCCGGCGTATCCGGGAATCTTCGAATTGTGCCACTCGATGGGGAATGTGATGGGAGTGTTGCCCAGTACGCTGAAATCGTAAGCGTTGTGCGTGTACTTCCAAATGTATTCGCCGTCGAAGACCAGATAACGTCCGAAGGCTTGCTGCAAGCCGGCGTGGAATTCGTTGCGAAAGCCCGGATTCAAAGGCGAGGGCACGCAAGGCACCAGCGCGGCAATTACCGGAAAATTGCATCCCGTCGTCGAGAGCACCAGATTCTCATTAAATGGTGTCTCAAGCGTTCTGGCGTACGAAGCTCGTAGCACAGTGCTGGTCTTCTTGATGCTGTATGCAGCACCCAGACGCGGCTGGATCTGATAGGCGGTGGCGAGGCCGTTATAGCGATCCAGCCGGAGGCCCAGATTGAATGACCATGGACCCGCCGTGATCGTGTCTTGCCCGTAGCCCGAGATTTCTTTTACGTCGCTATGGCCGGTCAAGTGGTAAAGAGAGCCACCGCGAGTCAGGTCATACGGCAACAGGGTCGTACACGGCGCGGCGAACGCAGTCTGCGTGATGGGATTGAAGCAGGGAAGTCCGTTTGGCGTGGTGAGCGTCGGAATAAGCGTTGGGTCCACGACGCCGAGCGAGTCCAACTCGTCCAAGGGTGTCTGTTGATAAGTAAAGCCGAACTTCATGTTGTTGATCCCGCGCATGTACGCAAGGTCGGTATGCGCTCCGGCGTTCATTAGGGTGCGGTGCTGCCCGACGGTCGACCGCTGCAGGTTGATTGGACCGAGATCGGAAAAGGGATTGTCGCTCGGATAGTACTGATAGTTGTCCTTCCGCACATAGGCGCCGAGGGTGAAGACAACCTGTTGGCTGATAAGGCGCGTCCAGGAAGGCGCTATGTTGAAAGTCTTGATCTGCGAACGCTGGTCCATCGGGGGAACAGGATTTCCTGCGGGATCGAAGCGTTCGATATTCAGATTGTCGTAGGTCTGAGGCGTCTGGAACCAGGAACGCGACCAGGCAAGATTCAGGTGAAGCGTATCGCCGCTGGCAGTCTGATAATCGACACGGTCGAAGACGTTTTCAACGTTGCCTTTGTCGTGCATGACCGCAAATTCGGGAGCATCGAGGAAGCGTCCAGTGTTAGTGCCATCGATTGCAAGAAAGTTTCCCCACTTCGGGCCACCGTAGGCGAGGTCGAAAGAAGCGTTCGATGTGCCAAAAGAACTGTACGAAGTGGTCAACGAACCAGTAGGAGTGGTGATTCCTTGCCCGGACCTTGTGCTGACTTTTACGATCAGGCTGGTCTTGCCACCAAACTCGGCGGGCGGTGGTCCTGCGATGACTTCCATCGACTGGATGGACCCGGACGGAATCTGGTTCGAGAACGTCTTGCTCGTCTGGTCTGAATTCGCCTGTGAGTCCACGGAGATTGTGTTCTCGGCGTGATCTCCCAGGCCATGCATCATGTTGTTGGAGTCGGCGGAGACACCAGGCGTGTCGGCTGTGACTGCCGCGGTGACGCCGGAAGATTGCGCCGGCATGGGAAGCCGGTCTAGTTCGTTTCGGTCGACATCGCTATGGAAAGTAGAATCGGTTTCCACGAGGTCGCCGGCGGACTCGCGAACCGTGACTGTGGTCGCCTCGACGGCGGCTTGCAGGTTTATCGTCAGCGCAACCGGCACATTGGAACGCAGTTCGACGTCTTGTGCGTAATTGGAAAATCCCTTGGCGGTAACGGTCAGATGGTAGGGATTAAAGGGAACATTGCTGAAGCTGAACTGACCCGATGTGTCGGTTTCGGTCGAGCGGACGTATCCGCTGACTGGATTGTGGATCTTGACCGTTGCGCCAAGGACGATGGCGCCGGTCGCATCCACGACTGTTCCGTTCAGCGTTGTGGCATTGCCAACGGACTGACCCTCGGTTGCGCCCGCTACCGAGGCGCATAGCAGCACCATGGCGGCAAGCCGCAACACATAACTCCTATGCATGAATCCTCCACACCAGGGAAACACCTGAAGTACTGGCCTAGACTCTTGTGCTGCCGAAGTCCTTAGAGGGTAGGAGGACCGCGATCGCTGAGATCCGAAAACTCGAGACGAACATTGGCCACCACCGCCTCTTCCTGCAAAAGCCCGATAGCTGCGAAGGCAGGGGTGGTGTCCGCTGAGTTCGGGGCGGGATTAGCGCTATGGGCGACGACGCAAATCAGGCAAGACGACGAATCTGTCTGATTCGGATGATGGTGTATGGACTCAGCGGCGACTGTCCAAACCATCAAGGACAGGCAGAGCCATGCTGACCATTTCACCCAGAAACGCATGATTTCCCTTTGGCATTAGACTCTTTCCAGCTTATAACGGTTATCCGAGGTACGGCAATCTTTGGCAAGTTACTATAGATGGGGAAGTGAAAGGGTCGCCCTGGCAGCACTCATTTTGAAGCGAGGTATACATGGCAGAACCGACGTACGAAGAACTTAAGGCCAAGCTGGCTCAACTGGAAAAAGAGGCAGAAACCAAGAAACGAAGCGGAGATCTCATCTTCAAGGTAGGGGAAAAAGGCGGGGTGAGCGTTTACGGTTTGGGTCGCTTCCCGGTCACACTCTACTACGAACAGTGGAATCGGCTTCTGGGCGCCGCGAACGACATTAAGGAGTTCATGGAAGAGAACAAGTCGAAGCTGAAGCTCAAAGATCACGGATAGGCAGGAGGAGAACGCCCTGTTCAGATTTTTGGGGAGGGGGCGTTCCGAGCCCTCGATTTTAGGAATCGACTGGGGTTGGGCCTTTTTGCATTGCTGACTTCAATCGGTCGTGCCAGTGCCAGCCAGGGCTTTTCTCGAGAAATTCAAGAGAATCCGACCGGGATCGGGGCGAATCTAATTCCTCGATGCGCCTACGAAAGCGTCTGATTCGGTTTGTCGTTGTCGTGCAGCTTATTCTGCTGTTCGCTCACCTTTTTATCTACCAGACTTGGACTTTTGGAGCTGGTGCGGCCAACGCAACCGAGCGGCTTTGGCTACAGTCAATCTTGGGTGTGCTGTCGGTCAGCTTCGTTGCGGCCTCGCTGCTTGCTTTCTCTCATACCAGCACCCCGGTGAGGGCCTTTTATCGGGCGGCCGCGGTATGGATGGGATTTCTGAGTTTCTTTTTCCTGGCGGGCGTGGCGGCCTGGCTAGTACTCGGCATAGCAGCCGTCGCGCATTTGGGCTTGAACTTCCATCTGCTGGTAGAGATTCTCTTCGCGGCTGCCTTTCTGGCAGGCCTGTATGGGGTATTCAATGCAAACTGGACACGGATTACCCGAGCGCGCGTGAAGCTTGCCAACTTGCCGGACACGTGGCGCGGACGCAAGGCGGCACTGATCAGCGATGTTCATCTGGGGCATGTCAGGAATCGTAACTTCCTTCAACAGCTGGTCGCGAAAATTCTCAGCGAAGAGCCGGATGTGATCTTCATTGCCGGGGACCTGTTTGACGGAACGGCGATCGATGCGAACAAGGCTACGGAGCCGCTCAGTCAATTGACGGCGCCTCACGGGGTCTACTTCGTCGCGGGCAATCATGAGCAATTCGGGGATGACAGTAAGTATCTGAACGCTGTCGCAGCGACAGGAGTCCGCGTTCTGCAAAACGAAAAGGTCAACGTAAATGGCTTGCAGGTCGTAGGAGTGCCCTACCGAGATGCGGTGACGAACGGAGGGCTGGCGTCAGCACTCAGGCGGGTTTCCATCGATCGGGATCGGGCAAGCATTCTTCTGGTGCACGCTCCGGACGATCCGCACACGGCCGAGGCGCACGGGATTTCACTCCAACTTTCCGGCCACACGCATCTCGGACAATTCATTCCGTGGAGCTGGATGGCGCGCCGAATCTACCGCCAGTTTGTCTACGGCTTGAGCCGGATCGGAAAGATGCAGGTCTTCACCTCGAGCGGAGTGGGCACATGGGGGCCGCCGCTGAGGTTGGGGTCGAATCCAGAAATTGTTATGCTGGAGTTTGAATAGAGCAGAAAGAGCAAGTTTGCAGATTCGGTTCCAAAGGTTTCGCTTGGAAGTAACCAGTTGAGAACGTGAAAAGCGAATTGAGACCTGTAGTTCGGCTATAATCAAAAAACCGTGCCCAAGTATTCAATCGTCGTTCCTCTGCATAACGAGGAAGAGAACGTAACCGATCTCTATGACCGCCTGAAGGTGGTCATGGAATCGCATGGCGAGAGCTTCGAAATCGTTTTAGTAGATGACGGTTCCACCGATCACACTTTCGCCATGCTGCGCGAAATTGCGGGGGTCGACAGCCGCGTTACGGTCGTGAAACTCCGCCGGAACTTTGGGCAAACCGCGGGACTCGCGGCTGGATTCGACCATGCGCGCGGCGAGTACATCATCGCCATGGATGGCGATCTGCAGCACGAT
>Ga0126371_10002725_pt1 | contig 15277 bp, 13 predicted proteins | sample PanSoiMetaPlot_4_FD_110145 | JGI IMG/M metagenome (GOLD analysis project Ga0126371, IMG submission 110145) | Tropical forest soil microbial communities from Panama - MetaG Plot_4 | ecosystem: Environmental > Terrestrial > Soil > Tropical forest > Bulk soil | place: Panama | collected 2016-02-17 | reverse complement strand
GGTTGCTCGCTTGCGTACCGGCAAGTTGCGCTTGGGCGCACGACAACGCCGCACCGGTGGCCACGGCCGCGACCAGCAGCGCCGTCACGAATCGCAAAATCACGGCGTCGCCTTCTGCCGCGCATTGAGGTCGAGCGACGCATGGCCGGTGAAGATCATGGTCTGGCCGCGGTCGAGGATGCGTAGTCCTTGTGCCTTGACGTGGCCGAAAGTGCCGTCGCCTTCGACCGGATCGTGGCTGACCGCCGTGCCTTGCGCCATGTTGATGGACACGCTGTCGGAATGCAGGGCGTTGCCTTTGTCCTGATAGAGCTCGACGTTACCGAAGAGGTCGAGCTGTTGCTGTTGCGGCTGATAGAGGCCGACATAGGCGGTGAGCTCGTCCCAGTTGCCGGTGTTGGTCGTCAGATCCGCCTTGGGCGCGTCGAGCGAGATCGCGTCGTCGACCCTGGGCATCTGGCTGGCGGCGTCGGCGGTGACGACGAACGGCCGGTTGTCGCGATCGACGCCGGTGTAGCGCGGGTCGACCATGCGCACCTGGCGCGCCTGGCTGACGTCGATCTTCGGCATCCGCGCAAAATGCACGCGGTCGATCGCGCCCTGGATTCGCGGCCAGATCGCGACCAGCAGCAGCAGCGCCAAGGCGGTCGCCGGCAGGATGCGTTTGGCGACGCCGACGAAACGGCTGTAGCGGCGTAGCGCGATCGTGCCGCGCTCGGCACCCAATGGGCGCGCCTGCGCCAGGTCGATCTGGGTCTTCACGCGATCCCCGCGCGCAGGCAATCGTGAATGTGCACGATGCCGAGCGGCTTGTTGGCGGCGTCGACGACGAACAGGCTGGTGATGGCGCTCTGGTTCATCTTGGCCAGCGCCTCGGCGGCGAGCGCCTGCGGCCGGATGGTCTTCGGCCGCCGGCTCATCACCTCGGCGACGCCGGCGCGCAACAGGCCGTCGCCCATGTGACGGCGCAAGTCGCCGTCGGTGACGATGCCGGCCAACCGGCCGGTGCCATCGACGATACCGACGCAGCCGAAGCTTTTCGCCGTCATCGCCAGAATCGCGTCCGCCATCGCAGTTCCGATCGGGATCAGCGGCACCGTCGGTCCTTCATGCATGATGTCGGCGACCTTGAGCAGGCGGCGGCCGAGCCGGCCGCCCGGATGCAGCTGTTGGAAATCGTCGGCCGAGAAGCCCTTGCGTTCGAGCAGTGCCACCGCCAGCGCGTCGCCCAGCGCTATCATCATCGTCGTCGACGTCGTCGGCGCCAAACCCATCGAGCACGCTTCGGCGGCGGCCGGCAGGCGCAGCGTCACATCGGCGGCGTCAGCCAGCGCGCTCCGTTCGCGCGCGGTGATCGCGATCAGCGGCAGGCCGAAGCGCCGCGCGTGCGCCAGGATGTCGACGAGCTCGCTGGTCTCGCCGGAATTCGACAACGCCACGACCGCGTCGCCAGCGGCGAGCATGCCGAGGTCGCCGTGGCTCGCTTCGGCGGGATGGACGAACTGCGCCGGCGTTCCGGTCGACGCCAGGGTCGAAGCGATCTTGCGCGCGACGTGGCCGCTCTTGCCCATGCCGGTGACGGTGACGCGGCCGGCGATTGCGGCGAGCTTGTCGACCGCTTCGGCGAAATTCGCGTCGAGCTCGGCCGCCAACGCTTCGAGCCCGACGATCTCGGTCTCGAGCACGCGACGGGCGACGGCGATATGCGGCGACTCTTTCGTCTTGGCGATGGTTCGGCGCAACGATGGTCTCCCGCTGCGAGCGTCTTCGACGGCAATAACCGGGGCGCGGGAACGAAAATTCCCCCTCATCATAGGCGCAATATGCTCCCGCGATCCCCCGAAATCAACGGAACGGGGCACGAACGGCACATTATTTGCTTGGTCGTGTTAAAACTTGCTTTCAATGCTCGAAAAGATCGGGGCCCGGGAAACCCGCGAGATCGAGCGCCGCGCGCGTCGGCAGGAAATCGAAACACGCCTGGGCCAAGGCCGCGCGTCCTTCGCGCGCCAGCATCGTGTCGAGCCGCGCCTTGAGCGCGTGCAGGTGCTCGACGTCGGCGGCGGCATAGCGCTTCTGCTCCTCGCTCAACTCGGCCGCACCCCAATCGGACGATTGCTGCTGCTTCGACAGTTCGATGCCGAGGATCTCGCGGCACAGATCCTTGAGCCCGTGGCGGTCGGTGAAAGTTCGCGCCAGCTTCGACGCGATCTTGGTGCAATAGACGGGTGCGGCGCGTACGCCGAGATAGCGTTGGATCATCGCCAGGTCGAAGCGCGCAAAGTGGAAGATCTTGAGAACCTTCGGGTCGGCGAGCAACGCCTTCAGGCGCGGCGCGCCGTACTGTCCGGGCGCGAATTGCACCAGATGGCCGTTGCCGTCGCCGGCCGACAGCTGCACAAGACACAAACGATCGCGCGCCGGATCGAGACCCATCGTTTCGGTGTCGATGGCGATGGACGCGCCGAGTGCGAGGCCCGCCGGAAGATCGCCACGATGCAGGTGAATTGTCATCGGCCTCGCCATGTCGGAACCGCCCGCGTCATGCGGAAGAGCGATGGTGCCCAGGAGAAGACTCGAACTTCCACGACCTTTCGGCCACTAGAACCTGAATCTAGCGCGTCTACCAATTCCGCCACCTGGGCAATCGGTCTGTGACTTAGAGATGCGGTCCCGCTCTGTCAACGAATCTCCGTAATTCCAGGCTTTCGGCCGGGCTCGCCTGGTGCCGCCGCCTGTTGTAAAACAGCGCCGCAAACAGCAGGCAGAAACCATGCGGTATCGGCGTTTTGTCGTTGTCGGCGCTTCGGGCTTCGTCGGGCGCTATGTGGTCAAGCATCTCGCGGCGGAAGGCGCCATGATCGCCGCGGTCAGTCGGACGGCGAGTACCGCCGGCTTTCTCCGGCCGATGGGCGATGTCGGCCAGATCGCGCTGATCGACGCCAATATCGCTGATCGCGATCGTCTGGCGCCGTTGCTGGAAGGGGCCGAAGGCGTGATCAATGCCGCGGGCATCCTCTATCAACATGGCGCGCAACGGTTCCAAACACTGCACGAAACCGGTCCGGCGGGTCTCGCCGCGCTCGCCACCGCCGCCGGCGTGCGGCGGTTTGTGCACGTCTCGGCGCTCGGTGCCGATCCGACATCGCCGGCGCTCTATGGCCGCTCGAAAGCGGCCGGCGAGGCGGCGGTGCGCGCAGCGTTCCCGGGCGCCACGATCCTGCGGCCGTCGCTGATCTTCGGGCCCGAGGATTCGTTCTTCAACCGCTTCGCCGCGATCGCGCGGGTATCGCCGGTGCTGCCGCTGATCGGCGGCGGCCGCACGCGCTTCGCGCCGGTGTTCGTCGGTGACGTCGCGGCTTCGGTAGCCGCTTCGCTCGATCGCGAGGACGCACCCGGCCGCACTTACGAGCTCGGCGGACCGAATATCGAGACGCTGTGCGCGCTGTTCGCGCTGATCCTGCGCACGATCAACCGCCGCCGGCTGTTGCTGCCGGTGCCGTTCGGCCTGGCGACGGTGCTGGCGCTGTTCACGGGGCCCATGCCGCGGCCGTTGCTCACGCGCGACCAGGTACGCATGCTGCAGCGCGATTCGGTGCCGGCGTCCGACGCGTTCGGCCTCGCCGCGCTCGGCATCGAGCCGACGGCGCTCGACCTGATCCTGCCGACTTATCTCAATCGCTTCCGGCGCGGCAGCGGCATCACCGACGCAACCGCGGGCTGACCGCTGCTACGCCGCGAATCAACCGGCGCAGTGCGCGACTGACGCGGCGCGGCGGATCGCGTTATCATAGGCCGTCATGCGCGTGCTCTATCATCTGTGGCTGTCGCCCTTCTCGCGTGCGATCCGTCTCGTGCTCGCCGAAAAGGGTCTCGAATTCTCCATGAAGGTGGAGAAGATTTGGGAGCGGCGCGCCGAATTCCTCGCGCTCAATCCGGCCGGTGAGGTGCCCGTGCTGATCGAGCCCGACGGCGTCGTTCTCGCCGGCGCGTGGCCGATCGCTGAGTATCTCGACGAGGTTTATCGCGACAAGCTGCTGATCGGACTCAATCCGGTGGACCGCGCCGAGGTTCGCCGCGTCGCCGCGTGGTTCGATCACAAAATGAACAGTGAAGTGACCGACGGCCTCGTCACCGAAAAAATCATGAAGCGGTTTCTCGGCTTCGGCACCCCCGACTCCACGGTGCTGCGCACGGCGAAGGCCAATCTCGGCTATCACCTCGAATACATCACCTATCTGGCCGAGCGGCGGCGGTGGCTTGCCGGCGATCATTTCTCGCTCGGCGACATCGCAGCGGCGGCACACCTGTCGGTCGTCGATTATCTCGGCGACGTGCCGTGGGACGTGCACGAACCGGCGAAGGAATGGTACGCCCGGGTCAAGTCGCGCCCGTCCTTCCGGCCGCTGCTGGCGGACCATATCCCGGGCGCGCCGCCGCCGAAGCACTACGCCGATCTCGATTTCTGAGCCGCCGCCGCTCAGCGCGGTGGCGGCTTGCTGATTAGCAGCGGGTTGTCGTCGACGTGCGCCAGATTGTCCCGCGCGTAACGCGCCGCGTCCGATTGGGGCGCGAGCGCAATCACCCGTTGCCAATCGGCCTTGGCGCCGGCGTTGTCGCCGCGCAACCGCCGGATGTTGCCGCGCTCGAGCAGACCCGGTACCGAATTGGGCGACAGCACGAGCGCGCGATTGGCGTCGGCCTGCGCCAGCTCAAGCGCGTCGGTACCGCCGACATGGCGATAGGCCGAGGCGCGGAACACCAGCGCGTCGACGTTCTTGGGATTGGCCTCGAGCGCACGGTTGAGATCGTCGATCGCCTCCCAATAGCGGCCGCCGTCGGCGAGCGCTTCGGATCGGTCGATCAGGAAATCCGGCTTGTGCGGCACGAAGCTCAACGCCGCGTCGAATGCCGCTTTGGCGCGGTCCGGCTGGTCGGCGAGCAGCCAGGCCTGGCCGGCCTGGTCGAGCGCGTCGCCGCGTAGCTCCGCCGGCTCGTTCATCATCTGGCTGGCGAGCGCTTCGAGCCGTTGCGCCGCTTCGGAATAACGCTTGAGCCCGATCAGCGCGATCGCTGCACAGTGTTCGGCCGGGAAACCGCCGCCGAGCTGGTGCCACGTCTCCGCGCTCTTGAGTGCCGCGGCCGGATCGCGCCGCGTATCCGCCAGACAGGAATCGTAGCGCTGCGATGGCGGCAGAACCGGGATGACCGGCGCCTGCGCGGCGCCGACCAGCAACGGCAGGACGAAGAAAAGCGCGATCCTATTCGCCCGCCTGCGCTGCATGATCCCGGTCGATGGCGTCGCCGTGGGCGGAAGCCGGCGCGGCCGGGGCGGGCGCAAACCACAACCGCACCTTTTCGAGATAGAGATAGATCACCGGCGTGATGAACAGCGTCAGCGCCTGCGACACGATCAGGCCGCCGACCACCGCGAGACCGAGCGGCCGGCGCAATTCGGAACCGGCGCCGACGCCGATGGCGATTGGCAACCCGCCCATGATCGCGGCCATGGTGGTCATCATGATCGGCCGGAAGCGGAGCAGGCAGGCCTCGAACATCGCCTGGTCGGCGGTGGCATCGCCGGCGCGCTGCCGTTCGAGCGCGAAGTCGATCATCATGATCGCGTTCTTCTTGACGATGCCGATCAGCATGACGATGCCGATGATGGCGATGATGCTGAGGTCCTCGTGGAACACGATCAGCGTGCTGAGCGCGCCGAGCCCCGCCGCCGGCAGGCCGGACAGGATCGTGATCGGGTGGATGTAGCTTTCGTACAGGATGCCGAGCACGATGTAGATCACCAGGAGCGCGGCCATCAGCAATAGACCCTGGCCCTTGAGCGCGGCCTGGAAGACCTGGGCGTTGCCCTGGAAGCCGGTGTTGACGGTGACTGGCAGGTTGACTTGCCGTTCGAGCCGGCTGATCGCGTTGACCGCGGTGCCGAGCGACACGCCGGGCGCGAGGTTGAACGAAATGGTGACCGACGGCAGCTGGCCCTGGTGGTTGACCGTCACCGGACCGACGCCGGACGCGATCGTGGCGACCGCACCGAGCGGCACCGCCTGACCGTTGGCGCTCTTCAGGTAGATCTTGGACAGGTCCGACGGCGATTGCTGAAAGCGCTTGTCGAGCTCAAGGATGACTTCGTAATCGTCCGACGGCTCGTAGATCGTCGAGATCTGCCGCGCGCCGAAGGCGCTGTAAAACGTATTGCGGATCTGGTCCATGGTGACGCCGAGCGACGCGGCCTTGTCGGTATCGACGTGCACGATCGCTTGACGGTTGCGCAACTCGAGGTCCGAATTGACGTCCTGAAAGCCGGGCAGGTGCGTGATGCGACCTTCCATTTCGGTGGCGTAGCGGTAGAGCTCGTCGGTATCGGCATCCTGCAGTGTATATTGATATGTGCTCTTCGACAGGCGGCCGCCGAGCCGGATGTCTTGCAGGCTTTGCAGGAACGTTCGCATGCCGGGCACCGTCGCGAGCTTGGGCCGCAACTCCTGGATGACTTCGTCGGCGGTCAGGTTGCGCTCGTCGCGTGGCTTGAGCTGGATGAACAGGCGGCCGTTATTAAGCGCCGGGCTGAAATTCGTGGCGCCGATGATCGAGCTGACGTCGGAAACGTTGGGGTCGTCGTGGATGATCTTCGCCACCTGCTGCTGGTGATCGACCATCGACTGGAACGACGCGTCCTGCGGCCCTTCGGTGAAGGCGAACAGGTAACCGGTGTCGACGGTGGGGAAGAACCCCTTGGGCACGATCGTGAACAGCACGGCGCTCAGCACGATCGACAGGATGGTGATGCCCAGCACCGCGCGCCGCCGCCGCATCACGCGTGTCAGCGCCCATTCGTAGCCGGCGCGCATCTTGTCGAACGCGGCCTCGGACCAGCGCAGCACAATGAACTGCTTAGCGCTTTCGCGGTGCGGCTTCAGCAGCCGCGAGCACAGCATCGGCGTCAACGTCAGCGACACCAAGCCCGAGATCAGGATGGTCAGGCTGATGGTGACGGCGAATTCGCGGAAGACGCGGCCGACCACGCCGCCCATGAACAGCACGGGAATGAACACCGCCACCAGCGAGAAGGTGATCGATATGATCGTGAACCCGATCTCGCGCGCGCCGCGGAACGCCGCGTCCATTACGCGCTCGCCGCGTTCGACGTGGCGCACGATGTTCTCGAGCATGACGATGGCGTCGTCGACCACGAAGCCGACGGACAGCGTCAACGCCAGCAGCGACAGATTGTCGATGCTGTAACCCATCACGTACATGCCGGCGAACGTGCCGATGATCGACACCGGCAAGGCGAGTGCCGGAATGATCGTCGCGGTCACGTTGCGCAGGAACAGGAAGATCACCATCACGACCAGCGCCGCCGTCAGCAGCAGCGTGAACTGGACTTCGTCGACCGAATTGCGGATCGACACCGAGCGGTCGGCCATCACGTTGAGCTTGGCATCCGCCGGCAGCTGCGCTTCGAAGACGGGCAGCAGCCGCTTCACCGCATCCACGACCGCGATGGTGTTGGCGTTGGGTTGTTTCTGGATGCCGAGGATGATCGAGCGCTGACCGTTGTACCAGGCAGCGATCTGGTCGTTTTCGACGCTGTCGGCGACGGTGGCGACGTCCGCGAGCCGCACCGGCGCGCCGTCGCGATAGGCGATGATGATCGGCTTGAAGTCGGCCGCGCGGTGATGCTGCTTCATCTGCAGCGTGAAGCTCTGGTCGGGCCCCATGATCGTGCCGACCGGCGTGTTGGAATTGGCGGCGGCGACCGCGTCCTGCACGTCCTGGAGGGTCAGACCCTTCGCCGCCAGCGCCTCGGGATTGGCCTGGACGCGGAGCGCGTATTTGGCGGCGCCGAAGACGTTGACCAGTGCGACGCCGGGCAACGTCGAGATGCGCTCGGCCATCATTGTCTCGGCATATTCGTCGAGCATCGACAACGGCAGCGTGTCCGAATGCAGCGTCAACAGGATGACCGAAAGATCGGCCGGGTTGACCTTCTGGAAGCTGGGCGGCGTCGTCATCTCGACCGGCAGCTTCTTGGCCGCGGTCGTCATCGCCGCCTGCACGTCGAGCGCCGCGCCGTCGATGTTGCGGTCGAGATCGAACTGCATGGTGATGCTGGTGACGCCCTGTCCCGAGGTCGACACCATCGAGTCGAGGCCGGCGATGGTGGAAAACTGGCGCTCGAGCGGCGTCGCCACTGACGACGCCATGGTTTCAGGCGACGCACCCGGCAGCTGCGCCGAGACGACGATGGTGGGAAAATCGACCTGCGGAATCGCCGCGACCGGCAGCAGCCGGTAGCCAAACAAGCCGAAGATCACGAAGGCCATCATCAGCAACGTCGTCATCACCGGACGACGTATGCAGGTCTCCGGCAACGTCATGACGGATTGTCCGATTTCGCTCCGGGACTGCGTATCTCGACCTTGCTGCCGTTGGTCAGCCGCAGCTGACCGTCGGTGGCGACTCGGTCGCCGGCGGCGAGTCCGGCGCTGATGACGCTCGCGCCGTCGATCGTGCGCGCGACGGTCACCGGCTGCATTTGCGCGATTTTGCCGTCCTTGATCACGTAGACGTAGCTGGTGTTCTGGCCGGCGAGGACGGCAGCCGCCGGCACAGTGAGCGCGTCGGGATCGACCCGCTCGGTCACCGAAACGTTGACGAATTGTCCCGGCCAAAGCCGCTGCTGCGCATTGTCGAAGACCGCTTTCGCCGCAATCGTGCCGGAATTGACGTCGACGGTGTTGTCGAAGAAGGCGAGCGTGCCGGCGATCGGCGCGTCGTCATCGCCGTCCGGCTTCACTGCAACTGGCACCGGCCCTTTCGCCAAGGCGTCGCGCAGGTCGGGCAATTCGGCCTGCGGCAAGGTGAAGCCGACATAGATCGGCGAGATCTGGTTGACGGTGACGAGCGGCAGGTCGTTGGCCTTGATGCTGTTGCCGGCCTTGATGGCGATGGTGCCGGCGCGGCCGTCGATCGGCGCGACGATGGTGTAATAGGTCAACTGCGCCTGCAGATCGTCGACCTGCGCCTGCAGCGCCTGTTGATTCGCCACCGCCGTGTCGTAGACCTGGCGGGAGACGAACGCTTGCGCGACCAGCGGCCGATACCGCGCGACGTCGCGTTCGGCGTTTTCGAGCCGCGCCTTCATCTGCTCAAGCTGCGCGCGCGCCGCGCGGTCGTCGAGCTTGAACATGATTTCGCCGGTCTTGACGAACTGACCGTCCTTGATGAGGACGTCGGTGATATAGCCGTCGACGCGCGATTTGACGACGACGTTGGCGATCGCCTGCACGGTGCCGATGGTGTCGATCCGCACCGGCATCGGCTGACGCGTCACGGTGGCGACCATGATCGGGACCGGCGGCAGCGCCGGCGCCGTGGCGACGCGCGGCGGCGCCAGCACGGCGTAACTGACGGCGGCTGCGAGCGCGACGGCGGCGCTCGCGCCCAACCACACGACAAGACGGCCGCGGTGACTCGCTTTTTCGATGACTGCCATACGGCGCAAGCCCGAAAAGCGCCCTTGGCGCCAATAGTTTAACATTGATTCCGCACTATACTGGCCCATTCAGTCATATGCCAGGATGCGAGTGCCTATCCCTCGGGATTCTGCCGTTGTCGGGCATGGCGACTTCGGTCAACCGCGCTTCATGGCAGGGCTGTCGGATTGCAGGTTGCTGCCGATCAGCAGGCGGCTCTAGCGTCGAGCCGTTTCGTCGCAACGGAGTTTCCGATGGTACATCCGAATTATCGCGAGCTTGCCGCCGACGCCTATCGCGCACTCGGCGCCGTGCACAAGCTGGTGCGCAATTCGTCGATCGAGGCGGCGCTGGTCGATCTGATTTATTTGCGCATTTCTCAGCTCAACGGCTGCGCCTACTGCGTCGATCTCCACACGCACGATTTGCTGGCCGCCGGCGAGAAACCCCAGAAGCTTTACAACATGACCGTATGGCGCGAGGCGCCGTTCTTTTCGCCGCGCGAACGCGCTGCGCTCGCCTGGGCCGAAGCATTGACGCGGCAGGCCATCGAGCCGCCGAGCGCGGCGGTGCGCGAAGAAACCCAACGCGCCTTTTCCGACAAGGAATTCGCCGATCTAACCTTCGTGATCGCGACGATGAACGCCTACAATCGTCTTGGCGTCGGGTTCGAGCTGCGCCCCGCTTTGCGCAACTGACGGTCAGTCGAGCAAAGCGCCAAGCGTCCGCGTCAACAGCGCGAGGTCCGCGTCGCGCGACAGGCGATGATCGCCGTCCTTAACCAGGGTGATCCGCACGTCGGCCGCGGCAAGACGCTCGGCGAGCGCCAGGCTGCGCTGCCACGGCACGTCGTCGTCGCGCATGCCGTGCAGCAGACGCACCGGACCGTCGAATGCGATCGCCGATCGCATGAGCAGATGCTTGCGGCCGTCCTCGATCAGCCGCCGGGTGATGAGATAGCCCTGTTCGCTGTAGGCCGAGGGGATCGCGGCCGCGCCATCGCGCTCGATGCGCTGGCGCACCTCCGGCGGGAATTGGGCCCACATCAGGTCCTCGGTCGCATCGGGCGCCGCGGCGATGCCGATCAGCGCCTTGACGCGTTGCGGCCGCGCCGCCGCGAGCAGCAGCATGATCCAGCCGCCGAAGCTCGATCCGACCACGATTTGCGGCCCGTCGGTCAGCGTGTCCAACACCGCGAGCGCATCGTCGCGCCAGTGGCTCACCGTCGCGTCGGCGAACGCGCCCGACGAGCGCCCATGCCCGAAATAATCGAAGCGGACGAAGGCCTGGCCGCGCGACTCGCAGAAGCGATCGAGCGCCAGCGCCTTGGTTCCCGACATGTCCGACATGAATCCGCCGAGGAACACGACGCCGGGGCCACGTCCGCGCCGGCGATGGTAGGCGATTGTGGCGCCGTCCTCGCGTGCTAAAATAGACGGCGGAAGGTTTTCAATTTCAGCCATCGTCGATCCGGTGAACGCTGCATGAAGGACACCGAGCCTAGCATTCAGGCTGCGGACGCGAAACGACGCCCGACCGTGCTGCAGGTTCTGCCCGCGCTGGTCGCGGGCGGGGTGGAGCGCGGCACCGTCGACGTTGCGGCGGCGCTGGCGGCCGCCGGCTGGCGCTCGCTGGTGGCGAGCGCCGGCGGACCGATGACGCGCGAGCTCGAGCGCGCCGGCGCGACGCATTTCACCTTGCCGCTCGCCTCGAAAAACCCACTCGTCATTCACGCCAATGTCGGCCGGCTGGCGGCACTCATCCGCGCCCATGAAGTCGACATCGTTCATGCGCGCTCGCGGGCGCCGGCGTGGAGCGCGCGCGCCGCCGCCCAGAATGCTGGCGTCCATTTCCTGACCACGTTCCATAACGCTTACGGCGCCAAATCCTGGCTCAAGCGGCGCTACAATGCGGTGATGGCGCGCGGTGAACTGGTCATCGCCAATTCCAATTTCGTTGCCGACCACGCCGCCGCCACCTATGGCATCCCGCGCGAGCGCTTGCGCGTGATCCATCGCGGCGTCGACGTGACGCGGTTTGACCCGGAAAAGGTCAGCGCCGAGCGCATGGCGCGTCTGGCGCAGGAATGGCGTTTACCCGACGGCGGGCCGGTGGTGATGCTGCCGGGCCGGTTGTCGCGCTGGAAGGGGCATTTCGTCCTGATCGAGGCGATGAAGCGGCTCAACCGGCCGCAGATCCACGCGCTGATCGTCGGCGCCGGCGGCGGCGCCGGTTATCGGGCGCGGCTCGACAGCGCCATCGCGCGCGCCGGATCGGCGGTCACGTTCCGCGTGCTCGACGAATGCCGTGATATGCCGGCGGCATACATGCTGGCCGACGTCGTTGTCTCGGCGTCGACCGAGCCGGAGGGCTTCGGCCGCGTGATCGTCGAGGCGCAGGCAATGGGTCGGCCAGTCGTGGCGACGTCGCATGGCGGCGCGGTCGAAACCGTCGTTCCCGGCCAGACCGGTTGGCTGGTGCCGCCCAACGACGCCGACGCGCTGAGCGGCGCCATTGCGGCGGCGCTGGCGCTCGACGGTCCAGGCCGCGCTCAACTTGCCGCCCGGGCGATCGCCCACGTCCGCGCCAACTTCACCACGGCGGTGATGGTGGCGCGCACAATCGCCGTTTATCAGGAACTTTTGGGCGCCAAGCCGGCGCCAATCACCGAAACCGTCGCCGCCTAAGCGGACGCCGCCGGTGACCGAACGGATCCTCGTCATCAAACTCGGCGCGCTGGGCGATTTCGTCCAGGCGATGGGACCTGCGGCGGCGATCCGCGCCCACCATCCGCAGGCGCGGATCACGCTATTGACCGCGCCGGCCTATGCCGAGCTCGGCCGGCAGGCGCCTTATTTCGATGCGGTATGGACCGACGAACGGCCGGGTTGGTTGCGACCCTGGGCGCTGCTCATGCTCGCGCAGCGGCTGCGCGCGGCTTCGTTCGATCGCGTCTACGACCTGCAGACCTCGGATCGCTCCAGCCTCTATTTCCATCTCCTGTGGCCGCGGCATCCGCAATGGTCGGGCATCGCCGCCGGCGCTTCGCATCCGCACGCCAATCCCGACCGCGACCGCATGCACACCGTCGACCGTCAGCGCGATCAGCTGGCGATGGCCGGAATCGATGCGGTGCCGTCGCCGGATTTGTCGTGGGCTGCAACCGATATCGCGCGGTTCAAGTTGCCGGATCGCTTCGTCCTGCTGGTGCCGGGCGGCTCCTGGCACCGGCCGGAAAAGCGCTGGCCCGCCGGGCGCTATATGCGGCTGGCGTCGTTTCTGACCGCTGTCGGTCTGACGCCCGTGCTGGTCGGCGGACCCGACGATGCCGCCGCCGGCGCCGAGATCGCGCGCGATTGTCCGACGGTCCGCAATTTGATCGGCCGCACCGGTTTCGGCGACCTGGTAGCGCTCGGCCGCGTCTGTTTCTATGCCGTCGGCAACGACACCGGTCCGATGCACTTGATCGTCGCCGGCGGCGCGCCGGCGACCGTGCTTTATTCCGCCGCGTCCGATCCCGCGCTGACCGCGCCGCGCGGCGCGCGCGTCACGGTTCTGCGCCGCGACGACCTCGGCGAGCTGCCGGTGGAGGCGGTTGCCGCGACGCTTCCCTTGCGATAAACCGGCGCCCATGCCCGAGCCCAAAGCCGCCGATTCGATCACCGTCACGCTGCCCGATGGTGCTGCGCGCCACTTTCCGCGCGGTGTTACCGGCGCCGACATCGCCAAGGCGATCGGTCCGGGTCTCGCCAAGGCGGCCCTTGCGGTCATGATCGATGGCACGCCCCGAGATTTGGCCGCGCCGGTGAAGCAGGATGCCAAGATCGCCATCTTGACACGCGATTCGCCGCCAGCGCTCGAGATCATCCGTCACGACGCGGCGCACGTCATGGCCGAGGCGGTGAAGGAGCTCTATCCCGAAACCCAGGTGACGTTCGGTCCGGCGACCGACACCGGCTTTTACTACGATTTCGCGCGCGATACGCCGTTCACGCCCGAGGATCTGGCGAAGATCGAGCAGCGCATGCACGAGATCGTCGATCGCGACGAGGGGATCGCCCGCGAGGAGTGGGAACGCGACCGGGCGGTGCAGTTCTTCGCCGACCAGGGCGAGAAGTACAAGGCGGAGTGGATTCACGAGATTCCAGCGCATGAGGCGATCAGCCTCTATCGCCAAGGCCGGTTCGTCGATCTCTGCGTTGGGCCGCATCTGCCGTCGACCGGCAAGCTCGGCCACGCCTTCAAGCTGACCAAGGTCGCCGGCGCTTACTGGCGCGGCGACGCGCGCAACGCCCAGCTGCAGCGCGTCTACGGCACGGCGTGGGCGCATGAGAAGGACCTGAAGCAGTACTTGTTCCAGCTCGAAGAGGCCGAAAAGCGCGATCACCGTCGCTTGGGGCGCGAGCTCGATCTCTTCCACCAGCAAGAAGAGGCGGCCGGCAGCGTCTTCTGGCACCCCAAAGGCTGGACGCTCTATCGCACGATCGAGAATTACATCCGCATGCGACTCGCCCGCGGAGGCTATGTCGAAGTGCGGACGCCGCAGCTCATCGACCGCAAGCTGTGGGAGGAATCCGGCCACTGGGAAAAATTCGGCGAGCACATGTTCACTGTCGAGAACGCCGACAAGGACACCGGCGTCAAGCGCGTGCTCGCGATCAAGCCGATGAACTGTCCTGGCCACGTGCAGATCTATCGCCAGCATTTGCATTCCTATCGTGAGCTGCCGTTGCGCATGGCCGAGTTCGGCGCTTGCCATCGCAACGAACCGTCCGGCGCGCTGCACGGCATCATGCGCGTGCGCGCCTTCACCCAGGACGATGCGCACATCTTCTGCACCGAAGACCAGATCACGGCCGAGAGCGTCGCGTTCTGCGATCTGCTGCGTTCGGTTTATCACGATTTCGGTTTCGAGGACGTCTCGGTCAAATTTTCCGACCGGCCGGCGAAACGCGCCGGCGAGGACAAGGTCTGGGACAAGGCGGAAGCCGCGCTCAAAACTGCGGTCGAGGCGGCCAAGCTGCCGTATACGCTCAATCCCGGCGAAGGCGCGTTCTACGGGCCGAAACTCGAATTCGTGCTGCGCGACGCCATCGGTCGCGATTGGCAATGCGGTACGCTGCAAGTCGATTTCGTCCTGCCCGAACGGCTCGACGCCAACTACATCGGCGAGGACGGCCAGCGTCATCGGCCGGTGATGCTGCATCGTGCGATCCTGGGTTCGCTCGAACGCTTCATCGCCATCCTGATCGAGCAGCACGCCGGTCGGTTCCCGCTCTGGCTGGCGCCGGTGCAGGCGGTGGTCGCGACCATCACCTCGGACGCAGATGCCTATGCCGGTGCCGTGCTCGAGGCCTTAACCAAGGCTGGACTGCGGGCGACGGCCGATTTGCGCAACGAAAAGATCAACCTCAAGGTGCGCGAACTCAGCCTTGCCAAGGTGCCGCTGCTACTGGTCGTGGGTGCCCGCGAGGCCGAAACCCAAAGCGTTGCGCTGCGCCGATTGGGCGGAAAAGAGCAGGAAATCCTTGCGCTGGGCGAAGCCATCGCTAGATTGGAAGGCGAGGCAGCCGTGCCATCCGCGGCGCCCACTTCTTAGACAAGCAAGGAGCGTGTTGGAGGTGTTTCATACCGCCTAGACTACCCCCCGCCGTTGCGAATCGAGGGACCGCGCATGACGGTCCTCGCGTCAACGACGAGATCGCCGCGGCGCGTCTGCGCCTCGTCGACGAACGTGGCAACATGGTGGGCGTCGTCACCCGACACGAAGCCCTGACCCG